>Ga0209040_10001397_pt1 | contig 19085 bp, 12 predicted proteins | sample BogFormECP12_OM3_FD_188240 | JGI IMG/M metagenome (GOLD analysis project Ga0209040, IMG submission 188240) | Bog forest soil microbial communities from Calvert Island, British Columbia, Canada - ECP12_OM3 (SPAdes) (version 2) | ecosystem: Environmental > Aquatic > Freshwater > Wetlands > Bog ...
GCCCGGCATCACCAGCCGCGCGCAGCTCGACGAGGTGCAGCGCACGGCCGCCGACACCGGGCGCATCTTCTCGATCTGCTTCGAGTAGTCCCGGGGCGTCTTCACCTTCGGGGCCTTGGTCGCGCGCACCTTCTTCGGGAGCTTCGCGCGAACGCTGGCTGCCCGTGCTCGCTTCTCGGCGCGAGCCGCCTCGCCGAGCTTGCGCTTCGCGATGCGGTCGAGCACCCGTTGCGGGTCGCTGCCGCGGGCCTTCGCCTCGAGCACGGCGGCCTTGTCCGCCAGCTCTTGCGCGACCGCCTTGTCGGCCTTGCTCTCGGCGAGGTAGGTGCCGCGAGCACGAGCGCGGCTCGACGCGTACGCGCGACGGGCCTCCTTCATCGCCGCCGCCGTGCCCTTGCGGAACGACTTGGCACGCTTCCGGACCGACGCGAGACCGGCCGGGCCTCGCGCGCCGAGGGCCTCGATCTCGGCCTCGATCTGCGCTGCGCGCACCGCGGCGCGTCCGCTCTTCGAAAGGCCGGTCGGCCGCTTCTTCGAGATCGCGTAGGTCGGAGCCGCACGCTTCGCGCGGGGCTTCTTCGGCGGCGGACCCGCCCGACGACGCGAGGACGCGGCCCTGGCCGCCGCCTCTGCGTCCTTGAGGCGCTGCTCCGCCGCCTTCTTCAGGAGCTTCGCCTTCGTGCGGAAGGACACGGGGCCCTTCGCCATCTCTTCTGCCACACCCGCCGCCACGCCGGGGCCGAGGTGAATCGTCGTTCCACCACCCGTCTTGCCTGCCATGATCGTATCCTTCGTTGGGTTCGCCTCGGCGAACGTGTTTGGGTGTTCGCCCGAGGCGAACGCGAAATCTGCGAAGCCTACCCGCGAACGGGTACCATCGAGCGAAGCTCACGCCCCGCCTGCTCTCGACGCGCACCAAGCGCGGCGAGGGTGTCTCTCACGGCCTGCTCTTGCGAAGACAGACCGAAATCTTTTGCGGCGCCCTGAGCCCGTCGTGCTTCCACGAGGGCTGCGAGCGCGTCCTGGACGACCTTTTCTTTTTCTTCGCTCGACCGAGCCTGCTGCCAGGCCAGCGCGAACGGAGCACTCTCCGGGATCGCGATCGGAAGCACATAAGGCGCTGCCTTGTAGCTCACGTAGGAGAGCGCTCCGAACCCAACCACGCCCGTTCCGAGCATGGCCCAGACCCACCAAGGGATGTCACCCAAGCCAGGGGTCCGGCCTTCGCACACGAAGTTGGGCAAGAACGCCTTGCACTTCTCGTCCGCCTCCTTGCCCGTCGCAGGAGGAAGACCGACGGCTGCGCCGACCTTCGCCGCGACGTCAGGAGAGAGCTGATGACCGCGCCCGAAGGCTTCTTGCGCCCTCTGGACTTCGGTCGGCTTTTCAGAAGAGTTGCCGGACGCATCCGGCTTGTAGAAGCCCTCGAGCTTCTCATGCACCCACTTCGACGCGTCATCCACGACGCCGCCCGCGGCGTGTTCGGATCCGAACACGTCGATCATGACGATTGCCTCGTGGAGGAACGCTGAGTCATCTGAACCAGGGTCTCACGCGGGCGTCGCTGCCACGACGTGAGCCATCCCTTTCCCGACGAATACCAGAGCACGGAACGCGTGTCGAACACTTTTTCTTTTTACAGCCCGATCACTTCGAAGGCCCGTCGGGGATCTCGGCGATCACGGCTGCGTTTGCCTCGTCGTCGAGGCTCTCGCTGATCCGATGCTCCTCCTCGATAGCGCCGGGAGGCTCAGGAAGGTTCAGCGTGGCCTCGTCGATTTCTTCCAAGTCCGTCAGCGACTCGAGCGCGTCGATCCATTCTTGGAAAACAGGTCCGGCTCCGCCCTTCTCGCCGGACTGCCACTCGACAGACTTCTCGTCGAAGTACTCCTGGGCGCTGTCTCGGATCTCCGTGATGAAGTCCTTGGCAGCACCCACGACGTTGTTGTACTCCTTGATCGACTCTTTGATCGCGTCGGATCGATCTTCGAGGCTTTCGATGAGCTTGTCGATTTCGTCGATGCTCTCATCGTACTCCTGCATGCGGAGCAAGATGTCGAGGTGCCGAGTCGCGAGGGCGTTGACGAAGGCTCGCTTTCGCGCCTGCTGGGTCTTGTTGAGGGAGTCGATCGGCTTGTCGATGATGTTCTCGGTGAGCGTCTCGAGCGGAATCTGCGCCGCCGTACGAACCCGAGCGAGCTTCTTCGCTTTCGTTCGCTCGGACTCATCCTTCGCGAGCGGCTTCCTCCACCCGGTCGGAGCCGGCGGGGGCCTCGGCGGAGGACGTACCTGCTTCCTGTGAAGCTCTCCGATGACGTTCTTGGCCCGTAGCCGCTCGATGAGCGCGCTTCGGTTCGTGTGTGTGCCCACGACGAGCTTGTTGAGTTCAGCCGCGGTGTAGGTCGTTCGGTCGTCGTCGGCGAGGTAGTCCACGAAGGCATCGACGCTCTTGAACTGGGGCGGGACGTCTCCGACTTGCGTCGCCAGAAGGCGCGTCATGGGAACCTTTCCCTGACGCACCTTGCACCCGACGATGCCGATGTTCTTACGAGCCGTCTCGGCTTCGCCCTTGCTGCCGAAGTTGTCGATGAACTTCCCGCTCGCGGTTTCAAGAATCCAGGCCATGGTTCAACTCAGCTCACGCGAACGGATTGAGAGCCTCGAGCGCGCCAAGCACGCCACCGTCAGAAGCAGGCGCGGCAGGCCCGCCTTGCGTGAGCTGGCTCGGGTCGAAGCTCGGTGTCATGGAAGCCGGCAAGCTCCCGGCGCCCGGGATATTCGCCATCGGCACCGGAGATCCCATCGACGCCGGCAGAGCGCCCGACGCGATGCCGGCGCCCGTGCCCATGGAGCCGAGCGTGGACAGGTCTCCGCGCCTCGCGCTCGCGATGTCGGCGAGCTGGGCCGGGCTGAGTGACGTGAGGGGCGCAAACGGCTGCGGAGCCCCGGGAGGAGCCTTTCCTGCGGGAGCCGGAGGAGGCGCGAAGCCGAGCGCCTGAGCAGCCTGGCCGGCGAGCGCCGCCAACGCGGAAGGCGTCGTCGGAATCCCCGACGGGAACGCCGGAGCACGAGGCGCCTTCGGCTGGGCCGAAGCTGCGCGAGGCACGGGCGCCGGAGCCTTTGCGGGGGACGGCGGAACGGGGGCCGCTTGCGGTGGCGGGGGCGGCGCGGCTGCCTGCGGAGGCGGCGTCGGCGCCGGCATCGGTTGCGGCGTAGGAGGCGGATGAGGCGGAGGAGGCGGCGGCATCTGAGGCTGCTGCGCAGGCGCCGCTGCTGCCGGCTTCGCGAACAGAAGAATCCCCGTGAGCACGGCCCCGGCGCCGATGACGGCGAGCACGATGCCTTTGTTGTCGTTCATGGTCTGGGTGAACTCACCTTCGAAGCCGGTGCCATACGGGCGGAAGACCTTCTTGCCAAGAGCTTTTCGATGCACGAGCACGGGGTTCGACCCGTAGCCACCCGTCGCCACGAGCACGTCGTCCTCGTCGACGATGGACACGATCCGAACGAGCTTGCCCTGGTAGTCGACGAGATCGCCGTTCCGCATGGTCTACTCCGTCACGCCCCCGCGATGCGCCCGGATGGAGCGCTTGCTGGAGCCACCGCGACAAGTCCAGGAGCGCCGTCGCGGAACTTCTGGATCTGCCAGGCAGGCAGCGGCCCGCCGAGCGAGCATCCTACCGCGAGTTCGTCGCGAAGGTCCACCGGCACGCCATTCTTGATCGCGCTGAAGCTCATGTAGTTCGGCGTGTTCGTGTAGTCCTTGTAGTTCTCGTCGTGGTTCGAGAGCCCTCCGTTTTCGAACGTGGCGCCGGATGCGTTCTTCCGAAGACCGTACTGCGCGAGGGCGCCTCGACCCGTCTGCGGAAGATTGGCGACCAGAACGCCTTCCTTCTGGTAGCCGTCGCGGAGCTTGCCCGTGTTGGGGCCGATCGTCGCGTTGTACCGCTGGACCTGAGACGGATCGTTCCAGATGGCACCGGACTTGTCGTTCAGGCCGAGCGAGACGACCTTCTCACCTTGAGCCCAGTGAGCGTCGCTCACCGCTTTCGTGAGCGGAAGCGCGCCGATGAGGTTACCGATGGTGAACTCCTCCACCATCGAAGTCGGAAGACGGAGCCCGCCGACCGTGATGGGCTCGCACGTCACCATCAACTCGTACTCGCCCACGGTCATCTGGCACCAGCTCACCTGGTGAGACCCTTCTTGAACCGCCGGAAGGATGCCGCGCTTGATGATGCTCGCCGAATCGCTACCCGGCACAGGCACACCACTCGCCCGCCTCGGAAGAGGCTCACCCTGATTCAGCCCGAGCGCCCGCTTCGGAACATCGGGTTCCTCATAGACCGCCCGAGCCCCAGAAAAAGGGTTGTCGCAGGGAGCGCCACCTCCGACGCCCGCGGGGCCTTGTGCTTCCTTCTCTCGCGTTGCCGACAGATCCCAAGTCCCGTCCGCGAGAAGCCTTGCGCCGTGGCGAATAGCTTCTCGCGGCGTGACGTAGCCGACGCCCTCGATGGGGATGAGGCCGACGCCGATTCCGCCAGGTGGAGGGACCAGGTACATCGGTTGAGGTTCGGGTTCTTCTTCCTGGTACTCGGGAAGCTCCTCGAAGTTCGGAACTGGCATATCGACGTCGAAGTCCCACATGGGGCCTTCGAGCCAAGGAGCGAACGAGCCGCCTGCCCCGAAGGGACCAGGAGGACCTGATTGAACGCTCGGCACGCCCGGGAATCCGCCTTGCTCGCCGCTCGAGAGCGGACCACCGCCGGACGACCCCCACGTGCCTTGCGCACGGTGCTGAGGCGCGAAGACGCTGCGGTGATCGAGAGGCGCAGGCAAAGGACCCGAAGTCCCCGCAGCCTTACGCATGCACGACTCGCAGCCCGCGGCGAACTTGTCAGTCGTCCAGTCCGCGAAGAAGAGATTCCCGTTCTCGTCCCAGTCGACTTGTCCCAGCTCGTCTCCTTCGACGGAGTACACGCGGCCGGCGACGAACCGACGAGGAATCGGGTAGTTGTACGGGCCCGCGTCGTAGATGTACCCGTCAGGCGTGACCGACACCCACTGTGCCCAGTCCGGTCCGACGTAGACGCCGCCGAACCACGGCCAACCGTAGATGCCTCCGCCGCCGCCCCAACCACTGTAGCCCCAACCGCGACCGCCCCAGCCGCCTCGGCCACCGCCCCAGCCGCCGTGGCCTCCACCGTGGCCGCCGCCACCGCCGTGACCGCCTCCACCGCCACCTCGACCACTGGTTCTCTCGGCCTCGAAATTCTGCTGTGCGTTTTGTTGCGGGTCATCGTAAGAAGGCACGGGAACCGGAACAGCGACAGGGACTTCGTAGGCGACCGGATAGAAGCCGTCGAGCAACGGGTATCCGTCGTAGACGGCGAGACCGCCGCCCCAACCGCCGCCCCAGCCGCCGCCACGACCCCAGCCTCCTCCGAAGCCGCCGTGACCGCCGCCGTGACCGCCTCCGCCGCCTCCGTGAGGACCACTCGCGGTCCTCTCAGGCGCACTCACTGGAACCGGAACAGGAACGGCGACAGGAACTTCGTAAGGGACCGGGTAGAAGCCGCCGTCGAGTCCGTCGAAGATGGCGAGACCACCGCCACCCCAGCCGCCGCGACCCCAGCCGCCGCCGAAGCCGCCGTGACCGCCACCGTGGCCGCCGCCGCCACCGCCGTGACCGCCACTCGTGGTCTTCTCGGACTCGAGCGTTGCGTCCTTGCTACTCGCTGGCACCATGGCTGCCACCATCTCCTGCATCGCGGAGACCAATGCGGTCGCATCTCCGCCACCGGAAGGCGGCGCCCCTTGACCAGATGCCTGACCGCCGCCCCCGCCTTGACCTTGGCCGCCGCCAGAGTCACCGCCGCCACCGTCACCGCCGCCTCCGCCGCCAGAGTCACCACCGCCTCCGCCGCCAGAGTCACCGCCTCCGCCCGAGTCGCCGCCGCCCGAGCTTCCGCCGCCGCTCTGGCCTCCACCCGATCCAGATCCGGAGTCGGGTTGCTGTTGCTGAGACTGTTGTTGCTGCTGTTGCTGAGCGAGCGCCTGCTGGATTGCCTGTTCTTGCTGCTGGCGCGCCGCTGCTGCCTTGGCTGCCGCTGCCTGAGCTACCGCTGCCGCAGTCGATGGTTTGGCAGTCGACGGCGGAGTCTTGCCACCAAGACCCACATCGAGCTTCATCGCAGCCGGGTTGAGTTTCGTCTGCGTGTGCGTCGCCTGCGCGTGCGTCGGCGCCGCCTTGTGATGCGTCGGCGCCGCTTTGTGATGCGTCGCCTGGGTGTGATGAGTAGACGCGGCCTTCCCGCTCACCAGGTGATCTGCATCAAAGGACTGCATCCCCGGTTCGATGGTTCTTCCGTCGACAGCCATACGCCGACCATTTGCCTTTCTCGCGTGTCCAGCAATCCATTCGAACACGTCGCCGACCGTGAAGTAGCCCTTGTTCGTGTTGTCGAACGGATTCGCCTTGTAGAACTTTCCGTACGTGAGTGGGCCGCTAATCGGCGTCGGGTCATCTTTACGACCCATGACCGTATCTTCGGAGCTATCCGCGAAGATCGGCAAGATGTTGTGGATGTAGAGGCGACCCGGGTTAGCCCCCGCGACTCTGCTCCCGTATCGAGCCATGTACGGCCCCACCACGCGATGGAGCTGGTCCGCGGCAGTCATATTCGCGATAGCCTGGATCTTCTCCGGCGTGTCGTACCCGGGCAACCCAGCACCGAGCGTGAGCCCGTTGAGTCCCGCCCCGATGTTGTTGTGCGAAGACGGGATGAGACGAGACTCCATGAAGAGCGTGAGCACCAGACTGTCGACCGGAATGCCTGTCTGATTCGCAACGTCGAAGAGCGCCGCACGGTCGCCCGGCGACCACTTCTCGAGTCCAGGCAACGAGATGACGGTGTTCCTAGGCGACCCGGCGACTTCTGGTCTCGCGCCGTTCCAGCGACGCCAGTTGTCCGGAATGGACGAAATGACCTCAGCCGACGGACTCATGCCATAAGACGGAGCCGGCAACGCCATCGGCGTAGTGCCAGGGTAGGGCGGAGCTGGAGGGAGAGCCATCATGTGAACAGGAGGTAGATACGGATACCGGGGAGCCGGAGGCGGTGACTCGAACCATCCTCGCACACGTGGAGCGATGAGCCTGCCGAGCGCGAGCCCGGCAGCTCCAACCGCAACACCTGCAACGAGAAGAGGAAACATATGTGCCTTATCCGAGCCAGCCCGTGATGAGAACTTGAGTCGGCGGAGCGATGGCTACGACCACATCACCCGGGCTCACAAGCATACCGGGCGAATTGGTACCCGGCTGAGCGAGAACTCCGTTCACCATGACTGTATTGGAAGAGTTCTGGGTGAGCAGGTAGGTATGGTTGTCAGGCACGGTGAACGTCGTGATAGGAGGCTCGCCGGCGGGATAGTGCTTCAGCCAGTGAAACATCGGAGCGTAGTTCGATGTATCGATCGGGTCGCTCGGACGTCCGCTGCACGAGCGATCGTCGTAGTAGATCCAAGTCTTGAAATTGACAGCCGGATTTCCACCCAGGTACGCGAGTGTGCCATCGAAAGGAACCGTGAACACGCTGGGACCTTCGAATTCGACGTCAATGCTCTGAGGCACATAATCCAGAGGAGGAGGTGTCGGCGGCGTGGGCAGAAAACCCGTGCGAAAGTTCATGTTCGCATTGGCGCTGTACTTGAAATGAAGAGACATCCCGTCAGCTCCCCAAGGCAAAACAATAGGAGGAGGTGCCACGTAGTTGGCGCTCAAAGGCTGGATCGTGACGTAGATGTAGGATCGGGCGGGAACACCGACCGTCCGACCTTGAAGCAGCAACGCAAGCATGACTTCTCCTCAGTACTGGCTCCGCGGATCCGTGTAGTCCCCGAGTGCTCCACCCGTCGGATCCACGCCACCGTCCCCGTAGATGTCCGCGCCGGCCTGGTCCGTGCCCATGTAGCCCGCCGGCACCGGAAGTCCCGCCGCGTCGAGCTTGACGCCCGCGCCCGAGAGGATGCTCAGGAGATCCAGACCCGAGCCTTGGACGGCCGGGCCGAAGTTCGCGCCGCTTTGGAGCTGGGCGAGAAGCGCTTGAAGCGTGGCCTGCTGCGCGCCTTGTGCCTGCGCTTCTTGAAGCAGGATTTGAAGGATGGCGGGATCGATGCCCCCGACGGGCGCGACCGGGACGTCGAACGGCAGCGGGCGGTGGTGACGCCGCGGGTAGATGGCCGGCGCGCCGTACACGGCAGGAGCGCCGTACATGGGTGCTGCGACCGGCACACCCGGAATGCCTGAAGGCGTTGTGATGAAGGAAGGCGCCGCGATCCCCGAAAGCGTGGGCGCCGTGGGCTGAACCGGAGTTCCGAACACTGCTTGAGCGCCCACCCCTGCACCGAACTGAATCCACCCGGACCGATTCCAGCCCGGAGGCGTCGTCTTGACCCAGCCCGATTGACGCTGGAGAACCGGAACGTGAATCGGTCCCGGCCCGATCGTTCCCACGACTCGAGCACTCGGTGAGGGTGAATCGTACACGTTCTGCTTCTGCATGACCGTGATGGTTCCGCCGCCCGCAGTCGCGCCTCCGCTGCCCCCACGAGAAGCCGCGAGAATCATGGCCGTCTGGTAGGTCCCCGGGCCGAGCTGATTCCAGTTGCCGCCGGTCGGCTTGAACTTGCCGCTGCCGTCCTTGTTGATCGACCACGTGATGCTGCCGTGCGCCCCCGGCATCGTCCCCGTGACGCGAATGGAGCCGTCCGGGAACGACTGCACCGAAGCGCCGTTTCCGATGGCTTGAAGCACCGCCTGCGTCTGCTGGCTGGCGCCGGCCGTGCTCACTCCGCCACCACCCCCGGCCTGACCCGTCTTGCTGTCGATGAAGTAGTTCAGCGGGATCCAGAACCACGAGAAGTTGGCGCCCGAAGGCATGCTGTCGACAGTCACGCGGTACCAGTTGCCGCTCTTCCAGGAGCCGTACTGTGCTCGACGATTCGGATCCGAGTCGCTGTGAATCGGAGTGCCCGCAGGAAAGTTGGGTCCGCCAGGGATCTGCGGCTGTCCCGGTGTCACCCATCCCCGCGTTGCGTGTGCCAGAGTCCCAGGCAGCGCCCTGTTCGCGGCGGCGGCCTGTGCCGCCGCTTGCGCTTCGATGGCACTCGCCGTGTCGGCTCCTTCCTTGACGGCACCGTAGATGCCGCCCGTGAAGATGTTGGCGAGGACGTCACCGATGCCTTGTGCACGGTGTTCGGGATCCTCCGGCACGTCGACGGGGTGAAAGTTGCCGTATTCGTCTTCCTTGTACCCGTGCATCTTCGTATCCCTCTCGTACCGGAGTTTCTGAACTCAGCCGCCGTCGCCGCCGTCGCCGCCGTCGCCGTTGCCGCCATCACCCTGACCCTGGGTGGCTTGCGCCGCGCCCATGGCTGCTGCTTGCTGGAGCAACGACTGAAGCGTCGACGGGTCGATGCCGCCTGCGGGAGCCGCGACACCCGAAGGCGTAGCGACGGGCGCTGGAGCTGCGACACCGGAAAGCGTCTGAACCGCCGCCGGTGCAACCGCCGGCAAACCGTAACCGCCGTCGCCGGGCGCCACGGGCGCCGGAGTAGCGTAGCCTCCCACGGGGGCCTGTGCGTAACCGCCGTCGCCTGGCGTGCTGATGACCGAACCGAGAGCGCCCATCGCGGCGCCACCATCGCCCGGCAGCATGCCGCCGTCGCCTGGAGTGCCCATGTACTGCTGCCCTCCGTCACCCGTGTAGCCGCCGTCGGTGGCTTGAGTGATTCCGCCATCACCGGCATAGGGAGTCGTGACACCCGTAGTCGACGTCGAGGCGACGCTTCCGGCCGGCAAGCCGCCCGAAAAGACGCCGAGATCGGTTTGGACCTTGATGAGGTCCGAGTAGTAGCCGCCGGGAGGAATCGTCACTCCGGGTTGGATCGGCGGGTACAAGTACGCGTGTCCGTTCGTGAGTCCGGCCACGGGATTGTTGAACTGGCCAGATGGCTGCCCCGGTCGGTATCCTTGCTCGAGCGTCGTGAACGACCCGTCGTAAATGCTGATCTGCCCGACCCACTGGCTTCCGTCGAGATCAACGAAGACCGCGTTCTCGTACGGCGAGCCAGGTGCCCAAGGTGCCGAGTCGAGCGGGTTGCCGCTCGCGTCCTGGTAGTGCGTAGGCATGGTCTGGCCCTGGTTCGGTCCCCACGGCGGGATGTAGGTCAGAGGGCACGGTCCGCCGCCGAGGCTGGGACCCATCGCACGCTTTTGAGGCGGCGCATGACCCGGAGGCGTGACGCCCGTGTGCTTGGCTTGCGTCGTTGTCTTGTGAAGCGGCGGCGGGTGCTGCACCTTCGGCGGCGCAGGCCGCACGTTCGCCTTCACCGGCCTGAAGTTCGGCTTGGTCTTCTTGTGTCCGACGCCCGCGATGGATGCCCTGCCGGTCGGCCTGTTGGGCTTGTTCGGCGGACGCAACTTCACTTGAGGCTTCGGCGGCGCCTTGCCCGGCGGCGTCTTCGGCGGAGGCGGTTTTGGCGCCCCCGCAGCGTGCGTCGCCGGATAGTCCGGCAGCTCAGCCGGGTGGAAGACACCGTATTGATCTTGTTTGAAACCCTTCATGGTGTCGTCCTCTCAGCCGCCGTCGCCTTGACCAGGTGCGACGCCCCAGCCTGCGCCGGGAACCGATCCCATTTGACCGACACCTCCGCCGCCGCCCTGACCCTGACCACCGTCACCTTGACCGCCGTCTTGGCCGCCGTCCTGACCACCGTCTTGGCCACCGTCTTGGCCGCCGTCAGCCCCGAGTTGCCCCATGAGAGCTTGAGTCGACGCCTGCGCAGCTCCTTGAGACTGCGCCGTCTGAAGCAGAGCTTGAAGCGTCGACGGGTCGATGCCTCCTGCGGGAGCTGCCACACCCGAAGGGGTGTAGACGGGCGACGGTGCCGCGACGCCCGAGAGCGTGGGCAGCGCCGGCAGGGCCGGCAGGCCGTAGCCACCGGAAGCATAGCCGCCGTCGCCAGGTGCCGTCATGATGGCTCCGAGAGCACCGAGAGCGCCGCCACCGTCGCCCATACCGCCTCCGTCTCCCATTCCACCTCCGTCACCGGGCATCCCGCCGCCACCACCGTCGCCTGGCATCCCACCGCCACCACCACCGTCGCCGCCACCCGGCATTCCGCCGCCGCCGCCTCCGCCGTCGCCGCCGCCCGGCATTCCGCCGCCCATCCCGCCGTCACCCGGCATTCCGCCATCGCCCGGCGGCATTCCACCATCACCCGGCGGCATTCCGCCGTCCCCAGGCATGGTTGTAGGCGTGGTTGCCGCCGTGGTTGCCGTTGTCGTCGGTTGTCCGGCCGAGTTGAACTCACCGAGATCACCGGCCTTCGAGTCGATGTACATCCCGCCAGTCGACGTTCCGAAACCCTGCCACGGCGCGTGGTAGACGTGCCCAGGCGTGATGCCGGCAGGCACCTGACCGAGGCAGTTACCTTGCTGTCCGTCGATGTAGAAGTAGGCGCCGGGCTCGAGCGTCACGAACGATCCGTCACCGGGACTCACTTGGCCCGCCCAGCAGTAGAACTGCGAGGCGCCCGAACCGGACGGACCCACATCGAAGAACATGGCATCTTCGATGACATTGCCAGTCGAGTCGTTGGCGAGAGCGTTACCGCTCGCGTCTTTGTAAACGTTGTTGCCGTTCGGATCGATAAACGCCTGGGATCCGTCGGCGTTGGAGGTCCAGATTTCGTTGCCGAGGTTGTCCTTCTGTCCGGTGTCGGTCCACTTCGACGGATCGAGACCCCTCGCCTTCTTTGCAGGCGCGTGAGCGGGAGCACGGGCAGGCGCGTGAAGAGCCGCCTTTGCCGCCTGGTGTGCGGGGTGACCGGGGAGGGTGACGCCGAGCTGGCCGTGTCCTTTCGGACCATGCGTAGGCTTACGCACCGCAGGCTTCCCCGGCACCCTCTTCAACTTCCAGTGCTTGCCGACGAGCTTGCCTCCGCCCCTGGGCTTGCCCTTCGGTTGCTGGCCGCCCTTCGTCTTCGCGTCCTGAGCCATGGCCGCCTTCAGGTCGGCCTGCTGCTTCGCGGCCGGCGGCGGATGCACCATGGCCGCGTAGAGCGACTTCACGCAGTCCGCGTGCGGCGTCTTGCTCTTGGGCACCGGGAGCTTCTTCGATCCGGGCCCGCCGATGTTGCCGTCGTGCCCGACGACCGACCACACACCGCCTACGCAGACCTTCGCATTAGGCTTGTAGGGCCCCTTGCCCTTGGGAGGCGGCGCCTTGGCAGGCGGCTTTGGCGCTCCTGCTGCGTGTGTTGCGGGGTAGTCCGGCAGCTCGACCGGATGAAAGACGCCGTACTCGTCCTGCTTGTAGCCCTTCATGACTCACTCACTTCTTCGGATTGTCGCCGATGACGCAGAGGCTCACGTTGATGCTCCTGGTACTTCTCGAATCAGTCCGACCGCGGATCGTGGTAGCCGTAGCCGAGACCACCACCCGTGGGGTCTCCGCTGAAAACGTCGAGTTCCTCGACCATGACCGGCGGAGCCTCGAAGGCTTCCGCCTGAGACTCCTCGACGGCGAGTTGGGCGCCCTCGTACGCGGCCTCGGCCGTGACGGCGGCGATGTCTTCGAGACTCGGACCGGAAGGCTGCGCGTTTGCCGCGATCACGTAGCCCGGCACCGAGCCGATGGCCTGCGGGAGCGCACCCGTCGTCGCCATCATCGGTGCGGGCCTCCCCATCACCACGACGACCTCTTCACGCGGGCGGCGTTGCCTACGTGCCTGCGCGAGCTTGATGGTCTCTTCGCGCTCGACCTTCGCCGCCATCGCGGCGGTCTTCTTCGCCTGGACGGCCTCCATCTTGATGGCTGCCTCGAGTGCCACCAGGTTCGCATCGGCCTGCGGATTCTTGCCGACCTCGGGAGGCCCCACCCACTCGAGCGTTCCGTCCGGCCGCGGGTGATAGAGAATAGATCCGACGAGCACGCGGTGATCGGGCATGTACTGCCCGAGCCGGAAGCGCTCGTTCGTCACGTTGTCCACGCGGTAGGCGTCGGTGCCCGAGACGAAGAAGCTGAATCGCGGTCCGACAGGCAGCGTCGCCACGTCGTGAAATACCGGACCGTGAGGATACGGCTCACCGCGACGACCCGGCCTCCAGCGACCGTCGAGGTAGTACACGCGGAAAGAGCCGTCCGAGAAGACGACGACTTGCGCTACTCCGTCACCGCGAACCCAGTCACCCCTTCGGAAGACGAGCCGCGAGCCGTCGGGGTTCACTCGGATCTCGCCTTCACGCCATCGACCGGGCTGCCACCCAGCAACCGAAACCCACGTGCCGCCGTGCCATTGCTCACGCCCGCCGTTGCGGGTCACGCCCTCGACGGGCGAAAGCTCGCCACGGACCGCCGGCTCGGTCTGCCACGGCCCGTGCGCTGCGCCTGGGTGTGCGCCCTGGCCGCCGCCGGGGTGTCCGGGAACCGCCGCACCAGGCGTTGCCGCGGAAGCCGGCACAGAGGCCGGAAGCGGCGAACGGCCCGGCATCGCACCCGGAGTCGGTGTAGTTGCCGAGATCGGCAGTGGTGACGGACTCGACGGCGGATGGAAGGCGGCCGGCGGAGCCGTCATCGCACTCGGAGTCGCCGTCGCGGCTGCCGGAAGAGGCATTGTCGCGGACGGACGGAAAGGAGCCGGCACCATCGCAGAAGGAGTCGGCGTCATCGCCGCAGGACCCGGCACCATCGTCGTAGGAGCCGCCGAGGCCGGAGTCGACGTCATCGGCGGGACGTTCGTCACCGAGGCCGGAAGAGGCGCACTCGAAGGCCCTGAAGGCGCAAGCACTCCCGTGGGGGTCCTCGGACCTTGAGCCCAGTGCTCTTTTCGGTACTCGGGAGTGAAATCCTCCCCGTACGCCTGGAAAAGCTCTGCTTCTTCTTGCAGCATGATTTCCGTCCGTTCTCAGTTCTCAGTAGAGGCGTTCTTCGCGACGCTCTTCGAAACGCTCCTCGCGTCGGTCTTCGCGTCGCTCTTCGCCGCGATGGAGATCGTGAAAGACTTCGAGTTCTTCCCCGACACGAGGAATGACAGCCACTTCTCGAGTCACTTCTCGACCGCCTTGAGCGTCCCACCGAACGATGCTCTCGGGAACCCATCCCCAGAAATCGGGTCTCCCGAGCATGGCGACCTTGTACCAGACTCGATCACGTCCTTCGCCCGGCGACGCGCTCTCCATGAACTGCACTCGAGTCCCGCCCGTCATGTGCGCCACCGCTCGTGAATCAGGCGGGCCGAACGCTGGTCGCGGAGGAGTTCTCGTTGCGAAGATGTCCGTGTTGCCCGTGATCGAGCCCGTCGTGAATGCGGGCGCCGAGACCGCCGGAGCGGACTGGTACGTGACCAAGTTCACGTCGGCCTGCGGGTTCACACCGTACGCCGCCGGCCCGACCCAGATGAGCGTGCCGTCAGGGCGAGGGTGATAGAGCACCGATCCGACGAGCACGTTGTGGTCGGGCATGTACTGCCCGAGGTAGAAGAGCTTCCCGGTGAAGTTGTCGAGTCGGTACGCGCTGATGCCAGAGACGAAGAAGCTGAACCTGGATCCGAGCGGCAGGGTCGCGACGTCGTGGAAGATCGGGCCTTCCGGGTACGCCTCTCCCGCGAGCCCGTCGCGCCAGCGACCGTCGAGGAAGTACGTGCGGAAAGATCCGTCCGAGAAGACGACGACTTGTGATGTCTCATCACCGCGAACCCAGTCTCCTCTTCGGTAGATGAGTCGCGAACCGTCGGACGCCGTGCGGAACTCACCCTCACGCCAGTGCCCCGGCTGCGTCGGAACCCACGCGCCGCCGCGCCATTCCTCGCGTCCTTCGCTGCGAGTCACACCCTCGACAGGAGGTTGCCTCGGCTGCCAGCGACCGCCACCACCGCTGGGCTGACCGCGCTCGCCGCCGCCAACAGGCTGACCGCGAGTCTGATCACCGGGCTGCCCGTAGGTCGGGTGACCAGAGGGCTGACCGTGAGTAGGAGTCGGCTCCTGACCGTGAGTCGGAATCGGAGTCGGCTCTTGACCGTGAGTAGGAGTCGGCTCCTGACCATGAGTCGGAATCGGAGTCGGCTCTTGACCGTGAGTAGGAGTCGGCTCCTGACCGTGAGTAGGAGTCGGCTCCTGACCGTGAGTCGGTTCTCCGAGGTGCGGCGACATCGCAAGAGCTGCGGGCGACAGGACGGCGTGACCGGGCATCGACTTCGGAGTGGCAGGCGAAGATGGCATCGCGGCCGGGCTCATCTGAGCCACCGACTTCGGAATCATGGCCGGCGCGGAAGGCATGGCCGCCGAGGCGGGCTCCCTCACGGAAGCCATCGGCTTCGGACTCATGGCCGGCGCCGCCGGCATCGCCGAGACGGTCTCCCTCACGGAAGGCATCGACTTCGGCATCGCGGGCGCACCTGCCGGAGGCAGCGCCATCGACCTCGCCGGTGCTGCGGCGATCGGCGCCATCTTCGCGGCCTCAGGCGACAGCTCTTCTCGAGCCGGACCCTGTGCCCGGCTCGCATCCACGTTCCACTGCGTCTGGGCGTTCTGACTCCACGCGTCGATGAGCCCGAGGTTGGCGAGCGTGTCGGCAGGCCCTTGCGAGCGGTGCTCGGACTCGACTTCGGCCTCGGGGAAGAACGGCTCACGATGAGGCGTCGTGAAAGGACTCTCGAACGCATCGTGAAGCGCGAGGGCCATCTCGTCCGTGCCGCCTGCGTTGCCGCCTTGTGCGCGATGCTCGTCGGACTCGGCCTCGGGGAAGAATGGCTCACGATGAGGCGTCGTGAAAGGAATCGCAAACGCGTCGTGAAGCGCGAGAGCCATCTCATCCGTGCCGCCTGCGTTGCCTCCGCTCGCGTTGCGATACGCCTCGTAGAGCGCTGCCTCGTCCTGGTGCATCATCGTCTCCTCTACCAGCGCCGATGGCGCACTCCCTGTAGAACTCGCAGAAGCATTCGCACCGCGAATTTGATCGACCGTTCCTGCGCTCGTAGGCGAGGATTTTCCGAACTCGGAGAGAGGCCAGATGGTGACCGGGATGAACAGGTCGATGATTCGACACGGCATCCCAGCTTCACGAGCCGGGTCGCGAAACTCTCCGTCGACGATCATGAAGACGTGCTCATCGGGCTCGTCCGTGACCGTCATGGCCAGGTCCACGCGTTTCGCCCCGGCGTCGATGGCGCGACGGGCTGCAAGTGTCGTGAGCTTCTTGCAGTCGCCGCAGCGCGCCGCTGCGATCTCTTCGGGGGTTGCGAGGATATCTCGTCCGCCAGGGTCAGCGCAGTAACGTGATGGTCCGCTCGACGTGCGCAAGGAGGGCGACTCGATCACGAGTTCACCCATCTTCTCGAGCACTGCTTTACGGGAGGTCATGGGGACCTCCGGACGGAACATCATCGCTCGCGCCTCCCGATCTCCACAGATCAGGCTGCGGAGCGCTCGCCCTGTTTCCGAGCGCCCCGCCTCCCGATGCTCAACAAGCCCGAGTCCACGAAGGACCCGGGCCGGTCGAGACCCACTGAGACTCGAGAAGCGAGCCCTCTCAGGCTCGCTCCACGCTTCAGCGGTACTGCGGGCTCGGCGGCACGGCGCCGCCGGGCATCGGCGTGAACCGCGCGCCGGTCTGCGCCGAGGGCTGGAGCATGACCGGGCTGAGCGGCATGCCGAGCGCGTGCGAGTACATGCCGCGGAGCTGGACCATGGAGTCCAGGGTGCCCATCGAGCGATCCGTCTGCATGAGGCGGTTCGTGATCTGGCAGACCTGCTCTTCGGCGTACACGTTGATCGCGAAGCCCTTGAACACGTTCGCCGCGAGGGCGTACGCGGGGCCGGGGAACGCGTTGACCGAACGGTTGATGACGGTGCAGGTCACCGGCACGTCGTTGATGGTCTTCGCGTGGATCCAGGGGGCGATGTGGTCGACGTGCTCGAGGCGCGGGTCGAACACGGTGAGCGGACCTTCGCCGTTCGGGAACAGCTCGAGGTTGCCGAACTTGAACGTGAGGCCGTTCCAGTTGTCGCAGTCGTTGGCCGCCGCGAGGATGTTCTTGAGATCGGTGCCGATCGCCAAGTTGAACGTGGTGAGAACCCACGGCGTGCCGTACGCGACGGCGGGGCCGGCGAGCAGGACGGTGTTCGTGAACGCGATCGAGACCATGGGGCGAGCGACCTCGATCCAGGTCTGGCGGGACGCGCCGTGCGCGCCTGCCTCGAAGACGGCCTTGCGGGCGAGCGCCGCCATCTGGGCGGCGTGTTCGGGACGCATGGCTGCGTGCTCGTGCGGAAGAATCATGGGAAACTCCTCAGAGATTCGCGCCTAGCCCTTGAAGGGCACGACGCTGGGGTTCCAGGCCCGACCCGATTCGCGGAAACATCCGGAAGCGGCAGACGAGCCCAGCGGTTCCTCGACGTCGACCTGACGACCGAGGTGAAGTCTTCGGAAGACTTCGCGGCGTTTCAGGGAAGCGAGGAACCTTTCGCCTCCAGCACCCCGCCCGCGCCGCGTTCGAAAACAGCGGCCGGGCCAGGATCTCGAGTCACGCGGGGGGCGCCCCCGCGGAGTCTTTTGAACCGCTCTCGCGGTTCAGGTTCGGGGCGCTAAAGGCTGCTCCAGCGAACCTAACTTTTCGGAAGCCGTGGCTACCCTGAGGCAACCTGGGGCGTCCTAGTTAGCGGCTTGCGCCGCCTGTGGAGCCTGAGGCCCCACTTCCTCTGCCCAGCCCATGCCCGTCAGGCGCATGAAGCCGAGCATGGCCTCGTCACCGAGATCGGCGCGAATCGCCGCGATGACATCGGCCGCCGGCATCTTGGGACCGGCGTCACTGAAACCTCCCGCGACGAGGGCTCGCAGGAGCGCCGCCGTCTCGGGCTTGATGTTCGCGAAGGCGAGAGCTGTGAACTGCCGCCATTCGTCGATGCAGTCGAGAGTAACACGCCACCGCGGGGCTTGTCCAGCACCGTTTGCACCGTTCGAACCGTTTGCACCAGGCACGTGCCCGTTCGAAGGTCCGGGCAAACCTCCACCCTGACCGGGGTGGACAGGTGCCGGATTCGGCGTGGCACCAGAGGCGGCCTTGTTGGCGGCCATCTTCTCGAAGATCCAGTCCTTGAGACCCATGCCACCGGCCATGACCAAGGGCGAGATCAGTTCGAGCGTTTGCTGGAACTTCGCCTTGTCCGCGGCCAGCTCCATGGCCTTCGACTGGATGTCGAGTTCCTTGGCCTTGAGCTGATGAGCTTGATCTTCCCGCTTGAGCCGAGCTTCCTCGCTCTGACGCTCCATCTCGGAGATTTCCCGATTCCGCTTGTGGATCTCCGCCTGGTACTCGAGGACTTTCCGATCCTGATCCACGTTGCGGAGGGTCAGCCGGGCGATCTCGTCGCCCATGGCGCGGGTCGCGACCTGAAGACCAGCGAACATCTGTTCAGTCTGAGCCGAGGCGAGTTTGAGCGTATTTGCCCACCTCTCCTCGGTCGCACGAGCGCCGGCTGCGGCTTCACGCTGAGCTGCGATGAGACCCTCGAGAGCCTCGTCCTTGATGAAGGAGTGGTCCTCGGGGAAGAACGCCTCTTCCGGCGCGGGCTCAGTCTTCGCAGCGGGCTTCTTGCGTGCTTGGGCCATTCGTCCTCGAACTCGTCTTCAGAACTCGTTCTCGACCGTACACGAAAAGGATCCCGTGGGAAGGTCTTCGAAGACCTTCCCACGAGAACACGCGTTCAGGTCACGCGTGTGCGGGCGGGGGAGCCGCCTGCGGAACGGGCGGAGGCGCCACGGGCATGCCGGCGGCGGCCTGCTGCGCCGCGACCTTCGCCGGGTGCTCGGCCATCCACTGGTGGGTCGCGTCGTAGACGCCGACCGCTGCCGTCCCGGCGCCGAGGCCGCGAGCGACCGCGTGACCCAGCTCACGCACGTCCGGCTTGTCGCCGTACATGACGGTGGCGAGGAGCGCTGCGACGGCGACGCCCGCGTTGATCGCGACGCCGCTCTTCGGGCCGAAGTACGCCATCGAGGCGCCGGCACCCGCTCCGAACA
>Ga0209040_10001399_pt1 | contig 19082 bp, 16 predicted proteins | sample BogFormECP12_OM3_FD_188240 | JGI IMG/M metagenome (GOLD analysis project Ga0209040, IMG submission 188240) | Bog forest soil microbial communities from Calvert Island, British Columbia, Canada - ECP12_OM3 (SPAdes) (version 2) | ecosystem: Environmental > Aquatic > Freshwater > Wetlands > Bog ...
CGCCAGCGCCACGAGTCTTGCACCGGATGCTGTAGCTGCGTAAGGTGCTATCGGGCGATGGCCGTAAGGCGAATTTCAACAGAGAGCGGGACATTCCCCACGAAGCTGTGTGTTCCGCGCAAAAAAGTGAACGAGCGCACCGCCCTGCACACAGTAGCGCACGGAATTTTCGAGCGTAAATGTCACCTTCCGCGATATTCGGTCGAGCTTTAACTAAATTCTGAGCTAACACATTCATAATGTGTCAGTGGGTCAAAACCAGAACTGGTGAGCAGAGGAAGTTTACGATACCCAGCAAGCTGCCTGCTTAACGCGCGCATATGGGCTTTGCAAATGCATAACCAGCCGCGGCAGATTGCCACTCTCATGCTGGCCGTAGCAAACTGGCCGTCGCGTGAAGGGGACGACACCGGATGGAGGCCCGCCAGAGTAGGAGGGGAACCATGATATTGCCAGGGTTTACCGCGGAGCAGGCGCTAATCCGCAGCACCACGGCGTGGTTCGGCACGGCGCGCGCCGCCCTGGCTACGGCAGCGGTCCGCGTCGCGAACCTGCCGGGCGGAAAGTACTGCGGACCCTGCCCCCCAGGCTCGGGCCCAGGCAAAGGCGGATTTTACTGGTGTTGCTGGCCCACGAGGGACGGTGTGCTATGCCTGCCATACTCGTGTGACCCGTGCGCAGTTTTTACCAAAGCCTGCGACCGAGCGTTCTGCGTCTGCGACAATGACCCAAATGGCATCTGGATCTCCGACCCAAGCAAGCATTGCGGTGGCTACTGCGAGTTCTAGATGATTTGGTGCGTGTACGAAAGGACGGAACCTATCTGGCAAAATGGAGCAGCAAGAAAGGAGACAGGTCATGAGAATGCCAGGTTTCACTGCCGACGTGACGCTTGAGAGAAGCGGGACTTACTATCGGACATTGCGCACGGGTGTACAGACCAGTGGTACGGTCGAGCCGGCGTTCTGGTCGTGCCATGGCAACTTCTGCTGCGATGAATGGGGCGATTGCATCTACAAGGGACACGCCTTCCAGTAGAGTGCCAGCGCAGAAGTAACGAACTGATCCGCGTCGCGGCTGGCCCTCGTGAGATTGACGCGAGGGAGGTCGGCGACGCGCGAGCTGGTAGCGAAATCATCGGCTCAGAAGCGCGGCAAGCACCCGATGCACCGCGCGGGTGTCTGCCTGCGACTCACATCAACGCTCACCTGGCTAGGCAGGCTATCTAAATTCTCCTGCGCGGGCAGCCCGCTGATCTTGATGTGCGCACTGCAAGCGGATCGGCACCGGCGTGGCAAGTGTTTGCGCTGCTGCTCGTCGGCAGCTCCCGGCTGCTCGCCCGGATTGGCCGTGCGCTTCTCGCACGGGCAAGCAAGGCCGATACTCAGGCAGTGACTGAGGATTCAGGAGGCATCGATGCCGGATCGCTACACACACTACACGCGCCTGCACTTCGACCGGCCGCACCCGCGCGTGCTGCGCGTCACCATGGGCGGCGGGGAGGAGCGGCTCAATCCGGTCGACGCGGTGATGCACCGCGAACTCGGCGAGATCTGGCGCGACGTCGATGCCGATCCGGAGGTGAATTCCGTCATCATCACCGGTGCCGGCCGTGCCTTCTCCGCGGGTGGCGACTTCGCGATGGTCGAGCAGGTGATCGCCGACTTCGAGACCCGCGCCCGGGTTTGGAAGGAGGCGCGCGACCTGGTCTACAACATCATCAACTGCGGCAAGCCGGTGGTCAGCGCGATGCGCGGCCCGGCGGTGGGCGCCGGCCTAGTGTGCGGGCTGCTCGCCGATGTGTCGATCGCCACCAAGGATGCGCGCATCATCGATGGCCATACCCGGCTCGGCGTGGCGGCGGGCGATCATTCGGTGATCGTCTGGCCGCTGCTGTGCGGGCTGGCGAAGGCGAAATACTACCTGCTGCTGTGCGACGCGGTGTCGGGTGCCGAGGCCGAACGGATCGGCCTGATCTCGCTCGCGGTGGAGGATGCCGAACTGGATGCCAAGGCACTGGAGATCGCGGTACGGCTGGCCGAGGGTGCGCAGAGCGCGATCCGGTGGACCAAGTATGCGCTGAACAACTGGCTGCGGCTGGCGGGGCCGTCGTTCGATGCATCGCTGGCGCTCGAGTTCATGGGCTTCACGGGGCCGGAGGCGAAGGAAGGGCTGGCGTCGCACAAGGAGAAGCGTCGTCCCGCTTTTCCGCCTAACTCGGCGGTGTAGCCGGTTCCGACCGGTCTCGCGGGACACCTCCCCTCATACTCTGGGGAACGGCCAGACACGCTGCATGATGGCAAACAGAAATGCGGTGCTCAGTCCGAACATCAGCATACCGCCGATTGCTTCCAACGGGCCCATCAGCTTCCAGCGATCCTCCAGTTGGACCGCGTCAGCGCCGACTGTCGTGACCATCTGCAAGGAAAAGTAGATGGCACGCTTGAAATCTGGAGCCGCGCCAAGCCAGACGTACGCGGCCGCCCAATATGACGCCTCGATGCCGTGCAACACCGCGAGCAGAACGGACGTTACGCCGACCACGAGGGAAAAGAAAGTGAAGCGCCGATGCACGTGCCAAGGGGACTCGATGATCGAACCGAGACCTTTCGCAATGCTCATGCCGATCAGCGCCAGACCAGCCGCGTGCGTCACCACGGACAACGCTATCAGCGATATGCCCCACATCCAGTCGTCGCTCCAGCCGCCAGTCGCTCCCGCAGGAAGCATCGATGCCTCTCGTGTATTGAACAGTTGTGTACCCCATGGCAGCGCCATGGGCGGGCGTTGCTTAGGCCAGGTCGTGTTGTCAGGGAAATCCCCGGTTGACCTGAACGGATACGCAATGCGACTCTGAGACCATGGGAGCGAATCAGGCTGCCCAGGTTCGATGCGCCGCCTGTACATTGTGTCGAGGAAGACATGCGACGGATACCGTTACGTTTCATCGCTTCCTCATTCCGCTTCCGGCCGGATCGCCCGATCCATCAGCCGAACGGTTCTCGCCTCCTGATCGCCGCACTGCTGCTGCCGATGGCCGCCTGCAAGGTCGGTCCCGACTTCGCCGCGCCGGCCGCGCCAGTTGCCGCCAACTGGTTGGAGTCGAACGACGCATCCGTTCATACCGATCGTCAGGACTACGAGCAGTGGTGGACGGCGTTCAACGATCCCACACTGAATCGCCTGATCGATCTGGCCTATCGGCAAAATCTGACCCTGATGGCCGCCGGCACAAGGGTGATCGAGGCGCGGGCCACGCTTGGCATCGCGGTCGGCGAGTTCTATCCGCAGACGCAGCAGATCGACGCGAATGTTGGCTATAACCAGGCCAGCGCGGTCGATCCCACCTCGAATCCGCAGCATCAACTTGGGAATTACTGGCGCGCCGCGCTTGGCACCAAGATTGCGTGGGAGCTGGACCTCTGGGGCAAGTTCCGCCGCGGCGTCGAATCGGCCGATGCGTCGTATCTGGCCTCGATCGCCACGTATGACGATGTGCTGGTGACGCTGCTGAGCGACGTTGCCACGACCTATATCGGCGTCCGCACGCTCCAGCAGCAGATCGAGATCGCACGCGAAAACGTCGTGAAGCAACGGAAGGCGCTGCAGATCGCGACCGATCGTTTCCATGGCGGCACCGCGACGGCGCTGGACATGTATCAGGCACAGAATGTCCTGGAGCAGACGGAATCGGCGATCCCGCAACTGACCGCGCAACTGCAGCAGGGCGAGGACGCGCTCCGCGTCCTGCTGGGCATGACGCCGGCATCGCTGGACGCGCTGCTCGCCGGTCCCGAGACCATACCGGTTCCGCCGAACGACGTCGCAGTGGGCATACCGGCGGATCTGATCCGCCGTCGGCCTGACATACGCAGCGCCGAGTTGAGAGCGGCCGCTCAGAGCGCCCAGATCGGGTTGGCAAAGGCCGATCTGTTCCCGGCATTCTCGCTCACCGGCGCCTTCGGTACCGTAGCGGGAACTTCGGGCAGCAACCGTCTGAACGACGTGTTCACCGCGCCAGGCATCCAGTTCGCATTCGGCCCCACGTTCAGTTGGCCGATTTTCAACTACGGGCAGATCACCAACAACGTGCGGGTGCAGGATGCCCGCTTGCAGACCCTGCTGATCGAATACCAGAACACGGTATTGAAGGCGCAGCAGGAAGTGGAGAACGGCCTGAGCGGATACCTGCAGGGACGCCAGCAGGTCGTTCTGCTGCGCCGCAGTGTGACGGCGGCCAACAATGCGCTGCGTATCGCGCTCGATCAGTACCTGCTGGGGACGAGGGACTTCACCACTGTGCTCACCGCCGAGCAGAACCTGTATCAGGCGCAGAGCAGCCTCGCCTCGGCCGAGGGCAATCTCTCAACCAGCCTCGCATCCTTGTACCGGTCACTTGGCGGTGGATGGCAGATACGAGAGGGGAACGACATCGTGAATGACGCCACGCGCGACGAAATGCGCAGCCGTACCAACTGGGGCGGCCTGCTGCCGCCCGCCGGCCAGCCGCAGCAGCCGACGCCCGGCCTTCCCGGTCCCGCCGACCGAGGCCCCGATGTGCGGGCACCGCGATGGTGAGCGTTCTGCGCGCGATAGCGGCGGCTGGCCGCAAGGCGCCGAAATTGAGCGCCATTGCTGCCATGATGATTGTGCTTGTCAGCGCGGCCGAGCTTCGGGACCACTGGTGGCAGGGCATGTTCGGCGCCGACGCGAAGCCTCTCGCAGTATCACGTGCCGCGCCGACGGAAACGGCTCAGGTTCAGACCCCTGCGGCCCCGACGATCCCGGTGGTGCGACCGAAGGTCCAGACCGTCAGCGATTCGCTGGAGATCACCGGCAACGCCGCCGCCGTCAATCAGGTGAAACTCATCGCGCGCGTCGTCGGCTTTCTGGAGCAGATCCACTTCGAGGACGGCGCACTGGTCAGGAAGGGCGACCTTCTGTTCACCATCCAGCAGGATCAGTACAAGGCGCAACTGCAACAGGCGCAGGCCCAGCTTCAGTTGCAGCAGGCGGCGCTGCTCTACGCGAAGACCGAGGTGGTCCGCTATACGGCGCTGCTCAAGCGCGACGCGGCCACTCAGGTCGATGTCGATCACTGGAACTTCGAGCGGGCGAGCGCGGAAGCGAATATCCTGACGGCACAGGCGCAAATCGCACTGGCTCAGCTAAATCTGGGCTATACCGAGGTCAGGGCGCCGTTCGACGGCCAGATGGGCAAGCACCTGATCGATGTCGGCAACGTGGTCGGCGGCAACGGGCAAGAAGCCGCCCTGGCGGACATCACCCAGCTCGATCCGATCTATGTGGTCGCCAATATCAGCGCGCAACAGGCATTGCAGATTCGGACCAACCTGGATCAGCGCCGGCTCACTCTGGCGGAACTGCAGCAGGTGCCGATCGAGGCCGCGCTGTCGGATGAAACCGGCTTTCCTCATCGCGGCACAATCGAATACGTCGCGCCACGGATCGATGCGGCGACCGGCACGCTGCTGGTCCGCGGTATCATGCGCAATCCCGACCGGACGCTGATACCCGGGGTCTTCGTCAAGATTCGCATGCCGATGGGAAAGGTCGTGCAGAGTGCGCTGCTGGTCCCGGACCGAGCGCTGCAGGAAGATCAGGGTGGTCGCTACCTGCTGGTGGTCGGGCAGGATGACGTCATCCAACAGCGCTATGTCCAGCTTGGCGCGCTGACCGGCGACCTGCGCGTCATCACCAGCGGGCTCAAGCCGGACGATCGTGTGGTGGTCGGTGAGATCTGGCGCGCGACGCCAGGGACCAAGGTGGTGCCGCAACTGACCACCATCGGTGGATAGGGCGCGCGGCGATGATCTCTAAATTCTTCATCGAGCACCCCGTCCTCGCCAATGTGCTGGCGATCGTCCTGGTGCTGCTCGGTGCCGTCTCGCTGTTCCGCCTGCCGGTGTCGGAATATCCCAACGTGGTGCCGCCCACCGTTTCGGTGACCGCAAGCTATCCGGGCGCCAGCGCACAGACCGTCATCGACACGGTTGCCTTGCCGATCGAGCTGCAGGTGAACGGCGTCGATCGCATGCTCTACATGGAATCGACCAGCGCCTCCGACGGCACCTACAACCTGACGGTGACGTTCGCGATCGGCACCGACCCGGACATCGACCAGGTCCTGGTGCAGAACCGGGTGCAGCTTGCCCTGGCGTCATTGCCTGAACCCGTGCAGGCCCAGGGGGTCAGCGTCCAGAAGAAGAACACCGCCATCCTGCAGATCGTCACCCTCGACTCGCCGGATGGGAAGTACGACAGCCTGTTCATGAGCAACTATGCGACCATTAATTTGGTGAACGTGCTGGCGCGACTGCCGGGTGTGGGCAGTGTCAAGGTGTTCGGCGCGGGCAACTATTCCATGCGCGTCTGGATGGACCCGCAGAAGCTCTATTCATTTGGCCTGGAGCCGAAGGACGTCATCGACGCCATCCGCCAGCAGAGCCAGAACGTGGCAGCCGGGCAGGTGGGAATGCCGCCAGCGCCGAATGACACGCAATTCCAGTACACCGTCGATATCCAGTCACGGCTGAACGATCCCAGCCAGTTCGGCGACATCGTGGTCAAGGATCAAACCGCACAGGGCGGCCGCCTGATCTACGTCCGCGATGTCGCACGCATCGAGCTTGGTTCGCAGACCTATGCGCAGGATTTCAAGCTGCACGGCAGGCCCGCCGCCGGCATCGCCATCTATCAGACGCCTGAGTCCAACTCGCTTCAGGTCGGCAAGGAGATCGCGGAAGCGATGGCAGCGATGGCGCGCCGCTTTCCGCAGGGATTGCATTATTCCATCCCCTACGACACCACGACCTTCGTCAACGACTCGATCAACGAGGTCTACAAGACGCTGTACCAGGCCGGCATCCTGGTGCTGATCGTCATCCTGGTGTTCCTGCAGAACTTTCGCGCCACGCTGGTACCGGCCACCACGGTGCCGGTCACCATCATCGGGGCGTTCGCCGCGATGGCGGCGCTCGGCTTCACCGTCAACCTGTCCACCCTGTTCGGCATCGTGCTGGCGATCGGCATCGTGGTGGACGATGCGATCGTCATCGTGGAGGGCGTCTCCAAGCATATCGAACAGGGCATGTCCGGCCATGACGCGGCCATCCAGGCAATGAACGAACTGTTCGGACCGGTGGTCGGCATCACGCTGGTGTTGATGAGCGTGTTCCTGCCGGCCGCGTTCGTTCCCGGCCTGACCGGCAACATGTTCGCTCAGTTCGCGCTGGTGATCGCGGCGACGGCACTGATCAGCGCGGTGAATGCCGCAACGCTCAAGCCGACGCAGTGCGCCTTGTGGCTGCGCACCCCGGTACCGCCGGAGCAGCGCAACTTCTTCTACCGCGGCTTCAACCGGATCTACGACCCGATGGAGCGCGGCTACGCGGCATTCATCGGCCGCATGGTGCGCCACAGCGGCGTGATGGTCGTGATCGCCCTGTTGCTCGCCGGGGTGGGCACCTGGGGCCTCGGCCGGCTGCCGACTGCGTTTATCCCGATCGACGACCAGGGCTATCTGATCATGGCGATCCAGTTGCCGGAGGGCGCGTCGCTCGGCCGCGCGACAGCGGCGCTGGAGCAGGCTGCCAAGGCGGCACGCGAGATACCCGGCGTCCAGCAGACGATCGCGCTTTCCGGGGTCTCCGTGCTCGACAACAGCGCCGATCTCGCCAATGCGGGAACCGGCTGGGTCATGCTCAAGCCGTTCGCCGAACGCCTGAAGGCGGGCGACCAGGATCTGCTGACGATCTACCAGCGCCTGCAGAAGGCGGTCGCTTCGCTGCCTGACGGACAGGCCTTCGTGCTGCCGCCACCGCCGATCCAGGGCATCGGCAATGCTGGTGGCTTTCAGATGCAGCTCGAGATGCTCGGCGGCAGCTTCGACTATCAGAAGCTGAACAATCTGACGCAGGAGATCGTCAAGCAAGCCAGTAGCGATCCCGCTCTTGCGAATGTGCTTTCTACCTTCAAACCCGACGCGCCGCATGTCGCGTTGACCGTGGATCGCGCCAGGGCGGAGACGCTGCGGGTGTCCGTGGGCGATATATTCGCGACGCTCACCGACTATGTCGGATCGACCTATGTGAACCAGTTCAACAAGTTCGGCCTGTCGCTGCAGGTCTATGTCCAGGCCGATTCGCAGTACCGCCTGCACCCGGACGACCTGCTGAACCTGTATGTGCGCAGTCAGGATGGGCAGATGGTACCGATCGGCGCAGTTGCCCATCTCAGCCCGGTGGTCGCGCCGCCGCTGATCACGCTGTACAATCTCTATCCGTCGTCCACCATCGTCGGCGGCCCGGCCCGCGGCTTCAGCTCAGGCCAGGCGATCGCCGCCATGGAGCAGATCGCCAGGCGGGTGTTGCCGAGTGACGTCAGCTTTGAATGGACGGCGATGTCGTACCAGGAGAAGATCACCGGCAATCAGCTCTACTATGTCTTCGGTCTGTCCGTGCTGCTGGTCTATCTCTGCCTGGCCGGTCAGTATGAGAGCTGGATCCTGCCATTGGCCGTGCTGTCGGCGGTGCCGCTGGCACTGCTTGGACCGGTCATCGCCCTCACGAGCCTTGGCGCAGCCAACAATCTCTACACCCAGATCGGTCTGATGCTGCTGATCGCGCTGTCGGCCAAGAACGGCATCCTGATCGTCGAGGTCGCGCGGGAGCGGCGGATAGTCGACGGCAAGTCCATACTGGAAGCGGCGGTGGACGCGTCGCGCACCAGGTTTCGGCCGATCCTGATGACGTCGTTCGCGTTCATCCTGGGCGTGCTGCCGCTGGTGCTTGCGACGGGCGCGGGCGCCAACGCAAGGAAATCGCTCGGCATCAGCGTGTTCAGCGGCATGATCGCATCGACCTGTCTTGCGGTGCTGTTTGTGCCATCGTTCTTCGCGGTGCTGCAGCGGTTTGACGAATGGCGCAAGCGCAAGGGTCCGGCGACCACGGGCGAACGGATCGTTCATGAGGAGGTTCCGGTGACCGGGGATCCGTCGTGAGGCTGGACCACGTACGGACGCGGGCGCTGGAGTTCATGGGCTTTACCGCGGCGACCGGCGTTGCCGCCGGGCTCGGCGGCGTAATGCCGCCCACGACGCCACAACTGTTGCGCGGCCTCCGATTCCGGTTATTCTGAAATAGGCATTCGCACTACTTGGATATACAACCGGAGGGCTGTATGCGGTCGTCTCGCGGGACTGATCCCGTGTATGCCGAGCAGGTCCGATCCTCCTACGCGCACCTGCCGCTCACGTTGACCGTTTCGGTACTGAACAGTGTCCTGCTCGGGTTCGTGCTGGCCTCCGGCGTCTCGCAGGCGCGGATCGTCACGTGGATCGGACTCGTTGTGGGATTGTCCGCAATTCGGTTTGCATTGTTGTACGCGTATAGCCGATTGGATGTCGGACCACGGCACAGCCGGTGGTGGACGCGCTTCGCAGCCATCGGAGCGTTCGTTTCCGGAGTCCTGTGGGGCAGCGGCGTGTTCTTTTTCGCGCCCCTTGATGAGTCTCAGTTGCTCTTCCTGGCCCTGGTGATCAGCGGCATGTGTGCCGGTGCCGCCACTGTGCACGCCGCCCATTTCCCAACGGTGATCGCATTCATACTTCCGGCTATTCTGCCGTTGACGCTGAATTTCCTCGCGCAGGGCAACAGGCTGCAGGTGGTCTCCGGCGTTATGGCGGGTATCTTCGGGATATCCCTATGCGTTGCAAGCCTGAGGTTCCAGCAATGGTTCCGAGACACCACGTCGGCGCGATTGACCCTTGCCAGCCAGACATTGGAAATCAACGAGGCCAACACACGCCTCAAAAACGAAATGGCGCGTCACCGTTCCACGGAAATCAGGTTGCAGCACGCTCAGAAGATGGAGGCCATCGGTCGCTTGACTGCCGGCATCGCACATGATTTCAACAACCTCCTGCTGAGCATCGGCGGTTCGGCCGAAGTGCTGATGAGCCGCATTGGCCTGGACTCCGTACACAGCCGCCTCGTTGCAACCATCCTGCAATCAGTTGAGCGAGGAACCAACCTGACACGGCAATTGCTGGTGTTCGGCCGCAGGCAAACACTGCTTCCGCGCTTCGTCGATATCAACGAGATGCTGCTCGGCATGGAGGAATTGCTGGTAACCACGCTCGGTGGCCACGCGAGCCTCGAGTTGCAACTCGACCGTGCGCTGCCCGCGACGGTCTTTGTCGATACGAACCAGCTCGAGAATTCTATTCTCAACCTCGTCCTGAACGCCCGCGATGCCATGCTGAACGGCGGATCGGTAACGATCAAAGCCGCCAACGTGGAGCTCCGTGACAACGAGTCAGCGACCGAAGGTTTGTCCGGGCGTTATGTGGTCATCTCTGTCTCGGACACTGGCACGGGGATGACGGAGCAAGTTCGACTGCGGGCGTTTGACCCGTTCTTTACCACGAAGGAGATCGGAAAAGGGTCCGGTTTGGGTCTCAGCCAGGTCTACGGTCTGGTGCAGCAATCCGGCGGCATAATTCGTCTGGATTCGCAGCCAGGCGATGGCACGACAGTCAGTATCTACCTGCCGAAGGCTCCAAGCCCGGCCGTTTCGCTGCAGGCGACGCCGAATATATCCGCGGATGCCACGCCGGCGGCCATCGCTTCCGACGGGCCGCGAGAGGGGCGTCGCATACTTCTGCTCGATGACGACGAGCAGGTGCGCGAGACTGTGACCGAGATGCTGATGGCTGCCGGCTATACGGTCGCGTCGTTCGGAATTGCATCTCAGGCACTCGATGAGCTCAGCAGACCCCACCGGATCGATTTGATCATCGTGGATTTCGCGATGCCGGAAATCAGCGGCGACCAATTCGCTGCCGCGGCACGATCACGGCGTTCCGAGGTCCCGGTGCTTTTAATCACGGGCTATGCGGAGACCGAGTCGCTGCAATCGGAACGCTGGGTCTTGAGGAAACCATTCGACGTGGCCTCACTGATCTCGACCGTCGAAGATGCGATGCGCATTGCAGCGTGACCACGCCCCCTCTCGCGCGCGGGATGCAAACCTAATCCGGCAGTACCTGGATCGCATCGCCCACCGCGAACCGGCCGCCCTCGATCACCTCGGCATGTACGCCGAGTTCGACGTGGCCGTACAGCCGGCGAAGCTCCTCCAGCGGATCGACGTCGCGCTCCGCCGTCTCGGGGTTCACCTGAGTCGCGGCACAGCGGGTGATTGGCCTGGTCACCCGTAGCACCGCGCCGCCGACCTGGAGCTGTTGACCGACCCAGCCACGCTCGCTCCACGCCGGGGCGCCGCTGAACCAGATATTGGCGCGAAACCGCCGCCGGTGCCGGCGGGCGCCCGCCTTCGCCTCGTAGTCGCGCAGGCTGGCGAGGTTGATCAGGCTGACGACCTTTTGGCGCTGGTCGCAGAAGCTGTGGCCGGGGACGTAATGGAAGCGGGGTGCGCCGCGCGCATCCTCGCCCAGGTAGCCGGTCAGGAAGGCGGCGATCCGCTCCCGCCCCGCCTCGGTCAGCGCGTTCTCCACGACCGCCGAACCGTCGGGGGCGCGGATCGCCAGCATGCCGTTGCGCGGCTCGAAGAACGAGAACAGCGCCGCGATCCGGGCGTTCTTCATCTGGCACATGAAGTTCGCCTTCTGCCGCCATTGCGGCTGCGCGGGATCGAACCCGGAGTCGCCCTGCGCCAGGGCGAACGCCCGGTCCCACGGAATGCAGCCGCCCGTCTCGACCTCGGCCGCCTCCAGCGCCTCGGCGTTCAGGCCCTTTACCGGATAGCGGTACAGGTATTCGATTCGCATAGCGCGGTCCCTCTTGAGTCACAGTTTGCCTGGACCCACTTGGAATGCCAAAGGGTCATGTTTCCGTTGCCTGATCAGGGATGGGATGGGGCCGGTCGCCTACGAACAGGGACACAGAGATGGACATTGAGAAATTCACCGAGCGGTCGCGCGGCTTGCTGCAGGCTGCCCAGACCATTGCGATCCGCGAGTTCCACCAGCAGATCACGCCGCAGCATCTGCTGAAGGCGCTGCTGGACGACGAGGAAGGTGCGGCCGCCGGCCTGATCAAGACCGCCGGCGGCGACCCGAAGGCGGCGCTGACGGCGGTTGAGACCGAACTGGCGCGCCAGCCCAAGGTGCAGGGTTCCGGCGCCGGCCAGCCGCAGATCACGCCCGAGCTTGTGCGCGTCCTGGACGCCGCGCAGCAGGGAGCGACCAGGGCCGGCGACGAGTACGTGGCGCAGGACCGGCTGCTGGTCGCGATCGCCGCCTCCGATACGCCGGCTGCGCGCGCGCTGCGCAACGCCGGGGCCAATCCGCAGGCGCTGGAGAAGGCGGTCAACGATATCCGCAAGGGCCGCAAGGTCGACAGCCCCAACGCCGAATCCAGCTTCGACGCGCTGAAGAAATACGCCCGCGACATGACCGCGCTGGCGCGCGACGGCAAGCTTGATCCAGTGATCGGCCGCGACGAGGAGATCCGCCGCACCATCCAGGTGCTGGCGCGCCGCACCAAGAACAACCCCGTGCTGATCGGTGAGCCCGGTGTCGGCAAGACCGCCATCGTCGAAGGCCTCGCGCAGCGCATGGTCAACGGCGACGTGCCGGAGGCGCTGAAGGGCAAGCAGCTCCTGTCGCTCGACCTCGGCGCCATGGTTGCCGGGTCGAAGTATCGCGGCGAATTCGAGGAGCGGCTGAAGGCGGTACTGAAGGAGATCGAGGCGGCCCAGGGCCAGGTCGTGCTGTTCATCGACGAACTGCACAACCTGGTGGGCGCCGGGCGTGCCGAAGGCTCGATGGATGCGTCGAACCTGATCAAGCCGGAGCTGGCGCGCGGCACGCTGCACTGCATTGGCGCCACCACGCTTGATGAGTACCGCAAGCATATCGAGAAAGATGCGGCCCTGGCGCGGCGCTTCCAGCCGGTATTCGTGGGTGAGCCGTCGGTCGAGGACACCATCTCGATCCTGCGCGGCATCAAGGAGAAATACGAGCTGCACCACGGCGTGCGCATCACCGACGGCGCACTGGTGGCGGCGGCGACGCTGTCCAATCGCTACATCACCGACCGGTTCCTGCCCGACAAGGCGATCGATCTGGTTGACGAGGCGGCGAGCCGTCTGCGCATGGAGGTGGACAGCAAACCCGAGGAACTGGATGAGCTCGATCGGCGCGTGATCCAGCTCAAGATCGAGCGTGAGGCGCTGCGCAAGGAGAACGATGCGGCGTCGCGCGATCGGTTGGTCAAGCTGGAGAAGGAGCTGGCCGAACTCGAAGAGGAGTCGAATGCGCTGACCGCCGCCTGGCAGGCGGAAAAGGAGCAAGTGCAGGAAACCCAGAAACTGAAGGAGCGACTGGACCAGGCGCGCAGCGAAGTGGAGATCGCGCAGCGTCGTGGCGATCTCGCGCGTGCGTCGGAGCTGCTCTATGGAGTGATCCCCGACATCGAGAAGAAGCTGGCTGCGTCATCCGACGGCAAGCTGGTGAACGAGGCGGTGACCGAGGAACAGATCGCCGGCGTCGTGTCGCGCTGGACCGGCATCCCGGTGGACAAGATGATGGAAGGCGAGCGCGACAAGCTGCTGCGCATGGAAGAGCAGTTGCGCAAGCGCGTCGTCGGCCAGGAGGAGGCGCTGAAGGCGGTCGCCAACGCGGTGCGCCGCGCGCGTGCCGGCCTGCAGGACCCGAACCGGCCGATCGGCAGCTTCCTGTTCCTCGGCCCCACCGGCGTCGGCAAGACCGAGACCTGCAAGGCGCTCGCCGAATTCCTGTTCGACGATGAACGCGCGATGGTGCGCATCGACATGAGCGAGTTCATGGAGCGTCACGCCGTGTCACGGCTGATCGGTGCGCCGCCTGGCTATGTCGGCTACGACGAGGGCGGCGTGTTGACCGAGGCGGTGCGTCGGCGGCCGTATCAGGTGATCCTGTTCGACGAGGTGGAAAAGGCGCACGAGGACGTGTTCAACGTGCTGCTGCAGGTGCTGGACGATGGCCGGTTGACCGACGGCCAGGGGCGCACGGTGGACTTCAAGAACACCATCATCGTGCTGACCTCCAATTTGGGCAGCGACATCCTCGCGGCACAGCCGGAGGGCGAGTCGACGGCGATGGTGCAGGGTCAGGTGATGGCCGTGGTGCGCCACCACTTCCGCCCCGAGTTCCTCAACCGCCTGGACGAGATCATTCTGTTCCGTCGGCTGCAGCGCAGCGACATGGCGAGCATCGTGCAGATCCAGCTCGACCATCTCCGCAAGCTGCTTGCGGACCGGAAGATCGGGTTGGAGCTGGATCGCAGCGCGCTCGATTGGCTGGCGAATGAGGGCTACGACAGCACTTACGGTGCGCGGCCGCTGAAGCGGGTGATCCAACGCAACCTGCAGAACCCGCTGGCGTCACTGATTCTGGAAGGCGCGGTGAAGGACAGCGATGTTGTTCACGTGTCGGCCGGCAAGCGAGGCCTGACGATCAACGGACAGTTGGCGGAAGCGGCGTGACTTCGAGCGGAGTTTGTTGGGTTTCGCAGTGCTCAACCCAACCTACGACCGCGGCACCGGTTCGGACTTTGGTGGGGCGACAATGTAGGGTGGGTTGAGCGAAAGCGAAACCCACCGTTTCCAGTTCGACCTAACCCGACACCGTGCTCACGAGCAATGCCACCATCCCGGCGGCAATCGCGAACAGCACGGCTGCCCGCAGCGGGCTGACCAACATTGGCGGCTGCAGCATATCGGGCACGAGCTTCCGTCCGGTGATCATCGGTCGTACCAGGTCGTGCCGCTTAAGTCCGAGATAGATGAGGATCGCCGTAATGTGGAGCGCCACCGCGATCTTGATGAGACTGAAATTCACCGCGTGGATGTGCGACAGCCAATCGCTCCAGTCCTTGCCGACATACTTGAACAGCGGCCCCTCGGTGTCGCCATCGTCATTGGCGCACAGCCCCGTTGCCACCTGAACGGCCAGCAGCGCCAGCATCACCAGCACCATCCAGCCGCCGGCGGCGTTGTGGCCGATCTCGGTGTCCGGCTCCTGCCGGTGCAGGTGCGCGAGGTGCCGCAGCGCCGCGATCGGACTTTTGAGGAAATGCGAGAACCGCGCTGTTTCGCTGCCGACGAACCCCCAGGCCAAGCGGAACAGCAACAGGGCGATGATGCTGTAGCCGGACAGGAAGTGCAGGGCCATCCAGCCGCTTCTCTCGGTGAGCCAGCTCAGGCCGACCAGGATGGCGATTGCCCAATGGAATAGCCGGGTTGGCGCGTCCCACACGCGCATCGGCACGACCCGTTCACTCACCTGTGCAGCCTCGAACATCGGTTGCCGGCGCCAGCTTGACGCACCAGTGGCACCGCGTCACGCAACGCGGATGCCGATGCATTTCGCTCAGTGGCAGCAGTTCCACGGACCGCTGGTCGGGTTCGCCGTGGCACTCGGGCTCGCCCTGGCGGGCCGCTTCCTGCGCGTCGCGCTGCTTGCCGCGGCGGCGGGCGCTGCCGGCGTGGTTGCTGGTTGGTATGCGGTCATTGGCCGGCAGTGGGCGGTCTCGCCCCAGCCGTCGGTGGACGAGCTAACTGCGCTCGCCGCCATCGCCCTGCTGATCGGCCTGCTTTGCACCTGGCTCGGCCCGGGCCGCCAAGCCTGGATCGGTATCCTGCTGGCCGCGCTCGCCGCCGGATGGTTCCTGTCCGGCGGGCCGCGCAATCTGGCGGCATTCCGGGCAAGCTGGCCAAACGGTCTCGGCGTCGCCATCGCGGTGCTGCTGTTCGGCCGTGCTCTGACCGTCGGGGCGCTCGACCCGCTGCGCCTCGCGCTGGCGGCACTGACGCTGGCGGTCGCACTGCACATCGCGGGCACGCCGCCGATATGGACGCAACTGGCCCTGGTGCCGGGCCTCGCGGCCTTGGCGATGTGCACCCTGCCGCCGATGCCGGGACTGGCGGCGCTGCCGGTGGTCGTCGATATCGCGGCGCTCGGCTGTCTCGTCATGATGGCGCACGGACGGCTGCCTCGGCTGGGATTTGCGCCGGTGGATGCCGCCGCGCTGTCGCCCCTGTTGGCGATCTGGCTCCAACCACACACCGCGGAGCGGCTACGCAGGATCGGCCGAGCGGCGCCGCTGGGCGGCTGCCTGCTGGCAGGCGCGATCGCCGTCGGCTGCGTCTGGCTGGTGCGGCTGTATCTCAACCGCTAGGTGTAGCTGCTGTCCGCCAGTCTTGCCCGCCCTGGACGAAGCTTCCATAACCCGCGCCGCGTATGTCCCTCGTCGACGACATCGGCCACGTATTGTCGCCGCCTCACCCCACCGGGCGGCCATTCGTCCTTGGCGGCCTGATCGCGGTGATGTTGGGGCTGGCGGTCGCGCCATGGCTGGCCTGGCTAGGGCTGCTGTTCACCCTGTTCTGCCTGTTCTTCTTTCGCGACCCGGAGCGCGTGCCGCCGGGCCGGCCCGGCGCGGTGATCGCGCCGGCCGATGGCCGCGTGGTGTCGGTGACGCCGGCCGTGCCGCCGGCGGAACTGGGTCTCGGCGCCATGCCGCGCTGGCGCGTTTCCACCTTCCTGTCGCTCATCAATGTCCACGTGAACCGCGTCCCGGCCGACGGCATCATCACCCGCATTGCCTACCGACACGGCAGCTTCCTCAGCGCCAGCCTGGACAAGGCGAGCAACGCCAACGAGCGCAACGCCGTCGCGCTGCGCCTGTCCGACGGCCGCGAGATCGCCGTGGTGCAGATCGCCGGCCTGATCGCCCGCCGCATCGTCTGCGACCTGCGCGAGGGCGATGCGGTGCACGCCGGCCAGCGCTTCGGTATCATCCGCTTCGGCAGCCGGGCGGACCTCTATCTGCCGGAGGGCGTGCGCCCGCTGGTCGCCGTCGGCCAGACCATGATCGGCGGCGAGACCGTGATCGCGGAGCTGACACCATGAGTGGATCGCCACGCCCCGACTGGCACACCGGCTCCGGCCGCGTGTCGCCGATCAAGCGGTTGCGGCAGTTCCGGCCGCGCGCCCGGCCGCGCTTCAAGGGACCGTCGTTCAACCGCATCGTGCCCAACCTGCTGACCCTGATTGGCCTCTGCGCCGGCCTAACCTCGATGCGTTTCGCCCACGAGGGCCGCTTCGGATCGGCCGCGGTGGCGATCGTGGTCGCCGGCGCGATCGACGGTCTTGACGGCAGGCTGGCGCGGCTGCTGAAGGCCACCTCGCGCTTCGGCGCCGAGCTCGACAGCCTGGCCGACTTCCTGTGCTTCGGCGTGGCGCCGGCGTTCACTCTGTTCCTATGGTCGCTACAACGCGCCGGGGGGTTCGGCTACGCGCCTTGCCTGATCTTCGCGGTCTGCATGGCGCTGCGGCTGGCACGCTTCAACGCCGCGCTCGACGGCGCACCAGCCCCTGCCTACACCTACAATTTCTTCACGGGCGTTCCGGCACCGGCCGGCGCTGGCGTGGTGCTGTTCCCGCTGTTCCTCGGGCTGGAGGCGCAGGTGCTCGGCATGGACTGGCTGCTGAGCGTTGCGCAATACCCGCTGTTCTGCGCCGTCGTGCTGGTCGGTTCGGCGTTCCTGCTGGTGTCCACCCTGCCGGTCTGGAGTTTCAAGAACTTCAAGGTGCCACACGAATACGTGCTGCCGCTGCTGCTGGGCGCTGTCACCTACGCCGCGGTGCTGGTCGCCGATCCCTGGGCCGCGCTGGCCGCAGGCAGCCTGATCTATCTCGGCATGCTGCCGTTCAGCGTGCGCAGCTTCCGGCGGTTGAAGCGCGAAGCGGAGGAGATGCGGGAGGTGGAGGCGTCGTGATGGGCCGTTCGGAAGCTTAGCCGGACGGCCCGGGAGCCTGCGGCAGGGTTCAGTCAAACTCGATCGTGGTCGTAGAGCGCTTCCCGTGCATGTCGGGACCGAGGCGGCGCATGAGCGCTATCTCCGCCGACATGAACCGGACGAAGGTCTCGACACGGTTGCCGTTATCGGCCTTGGCGGCTTCGTAATTGCGCAGGGCTTGGCGATAGGCATCAAGAAGTTCTTGGTCGGTCATCTGCTTGCCATTTTCGCAAGTGGAAGGTGAAGCCTTGGGCCAGGTATGCGACGCAATGCTGGTTCAACAATCCGGGCCGACCGGTCTCAACCCAGATTCCTCCTGTCCGGCAGACCATACGCCAGGGAGCAGTTCGATTGTTGGTCGATCCCATTGCCGGGATGGCGCCGCTTCCGTAAATCGCGGGCCAGTGCTCGACCAGTCATGATAATCAGAATGTGTTAACAACAGACTTCCATTCGATTCGACGTGCTATTGCGCAGCGACCGCGCCACGCCTCATGTCAGCTCGGGCACGCATGGGCGTTTGCCCTTCCTCAGTATCCCTTGCGTCATCCGCATGCGACTGCCAACGGTCAGCGCATTGCTGGTTTTGACCGGCACAATGGTGCGCAGTATGTGGTGTTCGATAATGGCGGGGAATGTCCCGTGCTCTGTTGCGCAGGGTATCGTTGAGGCGAAAGCGACCCAGATCCTCGACACCAAGCCCAAGGCGCATTGCGTGGTCATCGATGCCGGCAACAGGAATATCTACGTTCCGGGGCTTGGCGGGGACATCGTGATGGAGCTGACGTTCGATCCAGTCACTGGCACGGTCTCGCCAAACGCGCCGGGCGAGGTCGCCACCAGGGCGGGCGCTGGACCGCGCCACCTGAACTTCCACCCCAATGGGAAGTTCGCCTATCTGATCACCGAGACGACAGCGACGATCGGTACCTTTGCGGTCGACCCGGCCTTAGGCACCCTAAAAGAGCTGCAATTCGTCGATACCAACGAATACAAGGAGCAGCCCGCGGCCTCGGACATCCATGTGACGCCGGACGGCAGGTTCCTCTACGGCGCCGAGCGCAAGACCAGCATGCTGATCGGCTACAAGATCGACCCGGACAAAGGCACCCTGACCCAGATCGGCCGCTTCCCGACCGAGAAGACGCGGCGCGGCAGCAATTCCAAATAGTCCTGATCCTGTGTTTTGTTGTCGTCATCCTTCCCTGTTTTCCGTGAGCCTCGCGCGAAACAGAACCCAGCCCGGCTCAGGG
>Ga0209040_10001400_pt1 | contig 19075 bp, 15 predicted proteins | sample BogFormECP12_OM3_FD_188240 | JGI IMG/M metagenome (GOLD analysis project Ga0209040, IMG submission 188240) | Bog forest soil microbial communities from Calvert Island, British Columbia, Canada - ECP12_OM3 (SPAdes) (version 2) | ecosystem: Environmental > Aquatic > Freshwater > Wetlands > Bog ...
GGTGATGAACTCCTGGCAGGCCACCGAACCCGAGCCGCCCCAGAAGTCACCGGCGGCCAGCACATCGCGCACGATGGACTGGTGCTCGGCCTCCAGGGACGCGGCCTGGGAGCGAATCAACGCGCCGTGGGCATCCACGTCGCCGAACTGGTAACTAATCGACATTTATCTGTCCTCCTGGTGTGTGGAAGTCTACGCTTTGCAGCCGCTTAGCTGCTCAGAATGTGCTGAGAGGCCTGCTCTTGCTGCTCGTAGTTGTTGGCATCCCGGATCAGTCCGTCACGCACCCCATGCAGCATGTTGACAATGTTGCGGAAGGCCTGGTTCATCTGGCCCATGGTGTCGTAGGACGTCATCTGGGCGGTACCGCTCCAGCCGGCGCCGGCGATGTTTTGGCTCGATGCCCACATCTTGCGGGCCTCGTCCTCCACCGTCTGAGCGTGCATATCGAAACGGCCCGCCATCGACCGCATCTCGTGCGGGTCAGTCATAAAACGCGTAGGCACTTACTTTTCTCCTTGATCGAGTAGTGATTGACTGCAGTGGACGTGGTGAAAGCCGGACCGGTTACCCGAGGTAACCGCCGACCCGAAGCACACGGCTGATCCCCCCTTCCCCCTTACCCGGCTGCCACTGTGCGTGGCACCACCGTGGGACGGACATCATCAACCGGCTCAACGTGCCGTGGCTGCGTTGGCGGCCTCGGTGGCCGCATACGACCCGGCGCTGGTGCCCAGCGTGTTCACGAACATCTCGTGAATCGCCGCGGCCTGCGCGCTGACTGCCTGGTACAGCTGAGCGTGCGCGACGAACTGTGCCGCCGTCAGCGCCGACACCTCATCGGCCGCAGCGGGAACCACTCCCGTCGTCGGAGCCGCCGCGGCAGCGTTCTGGGCGCTCACCCCCGAGCCGATCCCGTGCAAGCTCGCGGCCGCTGCCGACAAGGCCTCCGGCTGCGTGGTTACGAACGACATTTGGCTTCCTCCCTAGGTCAGTTCCGGCCATGTGTCCGTGTGTGAGAATAGACGCGCGTATCGCTGTGTGCTGCGGCTCAAGCCTGGTGTTGGCAACTATTCACCCGGCAGCAACAATTGTTCATCTGCGGTAACAGCTGAGTAACCGGCGCAGCTCTGCGGGCGCCGGTCAGCAGCTCGAAAGGGTTCCTGAAGTGCTCAAATGCGTTGGTCTCGGTCGGGCACTGGTCTCCGCGTCTTTATCGGCGCTGTCGCACGTCGCGGAGCCGTGGACGACGCGGCACTCCGGTGAGGCGAAAAAATCTAACCGCGGATAACGCCCGCACCGGCTCCACTCACGCGGCCGCCCCTTTGACGGCCACCCGGAGTTCTGCTCCAAAAACCGCGCCTCCTGCGTGGCCACCGGGGCCCTGCTCGACGACGCCGACCACGCAAAGCTGAGCGCAGCGGGTGGACAGAGGCCCGTCGTGCTGGATTCCCGCAACGGCGCTTAGCAGTCGCGACCTGAGACGATGCTGTTCGCCTGCCTGGGAACCGATGGAGCGCCGGCCAAACAGACCACCACCCGGGTGATTTGGCTGCCGCATGCACACGGTGCGCTACGCGGCACCATGACCGTGACTGTCGAAAGCAACGAATGCAGCCAGCAAGCCGCGACGACTAAATCCCGGTCGTGGCCGCGCACGTGGCCGAGGTGCTCCGGGGGTCGAGGTGCTCAGCCCGCCGAGCGACACTCCACGTGAGCCGGCACCGACGGCGCACCCCCGGCTGATTGCGGCCGCGCGCCGTGGCTCAGCCGAAACGCAGCGGCAAGTCCTTGAGCGCGAAAGTCTTACTAGGGAACTTGATTTCGGGCTGGTAGCCAGGCGCCAGTTCAAATTCAGGGATTCTCTTAAGCCATTCTTCGACGATCACGGTCAGCTCCATGCGCGCCAGATGAGAACCCAGGCAGCGGTGCGGTCCGCCGCCAAATCCCCAGTGCCGGTGCACCTTACCGTCCATAGTGAGTTCGTCGGTGGACATCGCATCGCTGCCGTCCCGGTTGACCAAGGCCATGCACAAGAACACTGATGAGCCCGCGGGCAACGTCATGCCACCGACGACGACGGTCTCGGTAAGTACCCGGGGCGCCACCGGCGCTGACGGCTCCAAGCGCACGATCTCTTCGATGAAGACCCTGATCTGCCTTGGGTTATCGCGGAGCTGTGCGCGCAACGGCGGTCTGCGCGCCAACTCCAGCAGGGAAAAGCCGATCGCCGCGGTCACAGTGTCCAGCCCCGCCAGGATCAGCAGATGGCTCATGCCCAGCAGCTCGAGATCCGAGAAGTTGCCTTCGCTTTGCATCACCGTAGACAACATGTCCGAGCCCGGATTTTCCCGGCGGTATTGGATCGCGTCCGTCAGGTATTGGTACAGCTCGCGCGCCGCCGGGGCGACGTCCGCCGTAGTGGCATAGGGGTTGTCGGAGAGCACGGCGTTTTTCCAGGCGATCAGGCGGTCCCGGTCCTCCAACGGCAGACCGTAGAGGTCCAGGAACACCTGGTAGGGGTACGTCCTCGCCAGGTCTTTCATCACCTCGCATTCGCCGCGGCTGGCGATGGCGTCGATCATGTCGGCGGCGTGGCGAACCAGCACTGGTCGCGACTTACGCAATCCGTGCGGGCTGAAAAACGGCTGCAGGATTTTGCGGTACCGAGTGTGCTCGGGCGGGTCGAACGCCAACGGGATCACCGGGATCGGGCTTCCCGGTGGTTGAAGCGCTAATCGAGCAGAAAAAACATTGGGACTGCGCAACGCTGCCAGCACGTCCTCACGGCGGGTGAGGTAGTAGTAGCCGTTCATGAACACCACCGGTCCGGCATCGCGCAAAACCTTCCACCCGGCGCCACGATCAGCGGTCATCGGCAGGGTGGAGTATTCAAGCCGCGGAAGGTGAAAGCCGGCGCTGTACAGGCTTTCATCAGTGGTGCTCATGTACGTGATCTTTCGTTGTCGGTGCGTTCGTTTTCGCCGGCGCCGTGGCGGGCGGGCGACAGTGGACATGGTATGCGGCCCGCCGTGGTTCGGTCGCGTCGTCGCCGCGCTAGCGGGTGCCGAATTGAGCGACGATGTTCGACGTGTCTTTTAGAATCGGCATTGTGAAGGTTCGTGTCGAGCAGTCGAGGTGCGTTGGTCACGCCCAGTGCTATGCGGTTGACCCCGAGATTTTCCCGATCGATGATTCTGGCTACTCCACCCTCGAAGAACACGAGGTTGCGCCGGAGGACGCGCAGGTAACTCGTGACGGGGTGGCGTCCTGTCCGGAGATGGCGCTGATCCTGGACGAGGATTGACTGGAAGCCAGCCTAGTTCACGCCGGCTAACGGTCACCGTCTGGCACGGAGTGCGGGAACCGCCCTTGCAATGCCCGCAGCAGACCATGGACTTCGTCGATGCGAGCGCGTATCTCCAGCTCTCCAGACGGCCGGGAATCGTCAGGCTCGGGTTGCTGATGCTGATTTCCGGCCATGCGATGCGCGAGCTCCTGTAGTTCGGCGCACTCGGCCTGTAGAAGCCGCTCAAACACTCGCGCCTGAGCTATCTCGGCAGGCTGAGCGGGGCGGCGCGGCAAAACGCTTGCTGCACCGAACGCCGGCGAACCGGTAATGGTCCTCGGGAGCGTGCGGGCGGCGTGTCGGGGTCTCCGTGACAAAGCCAGCGAACCGGATGCCTCAGCGTGTTCCGCCACGTATCCCTCCTGCCCTAGCCCCCGATCGTTCATCAACCGGAAACCTACGCCACTGCTCTCACATGCTTCCAGATACGCCCCAACTGTTCATATTCGAGCCATGAGTGCGACGTCCGCGATTTACCTCGCGTCGAGGGTGACGGGCGCGGCTTGCGCTTTGGGCGAGCACAACACTCCTGGGGTGCCACGCCGCGACGTGACACCCCAGGTGGTGTGAAGCTAATCGGCTTTTAGCCGGCTGACGGTGGGCGGGGCATCACCGTGGGTTTGAACCCATAGCGTGGGCCAAAGCCGTTGCCGAGGCCGGCTCTTGTACCGGCCAGCGGCATACCGCCGAGCAGGTTCCCGTTACCGGCGGCCTCCGGGGCAGCGCTGACGCTGCTGACCAGCTGGACACCGTGTGGGGCCGCCGGCGGAGTTGCACCGGCCCACGACGCCGGCACCGCCAGTTTGCCGACCGCACCGGCGCCGCCCGAAATCGCGGACATTGGATGCGCGCCAGCACCAGCACCACCGCCCAGCGCGGCTCCGAGGCCACCCAGGCCGCCGGGTGGGATGGCAGCAGCGGCTGGGGCAGCCCCGCCCAGCATTCCCGCGCTCTTCGCCATCTGAACGCCGAAGTTGCCCATACCGACGCTGAAGTAAGGCAGACCCTCAGTGTTGTAGTACAAGCTGGCGTACGGCGAGTAGTTGCTGACCAACGCCGACAGCGACGTGGGCAATACGGTCGTTCCGAAGATTAAGCCGTAAAGCGTTTGAAGCGGCGTAGTGGTGGCCGCCGGGGTGGCCGCCGGCGTCGCAAGGCTTTGCAGCGAATTCGGCATTGACGAGGTCAGCTCCTGCAGAATCGTCTGCGAGCTGGTCGCCGCCGACGTTCCGGTGGCCTGGCTGACCGCGGCAGCCTGAGTGGCCGTCCCCGCGGGGTTCGTGGTCGCCGCCGGCGAGGCAAACGGCGTCACCTGAGCGGCCGAGGCCGACTGGCCTGCGTAGCTGTACATGGCCGCGGAGTCCTGGGCCCACATCTCGCTGTACTGCGCCTCGAGCTGCGCGATCAACGGGGTGTACTGACCGAAGACGTTGGCCTGTATCGCCGCGGCGGTCTGAGCGCGGTTGGCCGCGATGAGCGGCGGCGCCACCGTTGCCGCGAACGCCTGCTCGTAGGCGGCAGTGGCTGCCTGGGCATGCGTCGCGGCCTGCTCGGCCTGTGCGGCCGTCTCCTGCAGCCAGGCGATGTACGGCTGCGCCGCACTTGCCATCGCCGCCGAGGCCGGTCCGTTCCACTCGTCACTGGAAAGTTGCGTGATCGTCGTCTCGTAACCTTGCGCGGCCGATTGCAGCTCGGCGGCAAGCCCGTTCCAGGCCGATGCGGCAGCCTGCAACGACGACGCGCCCGGGCCCGTGTACATCCGGGCCGAGTTGATCTCAGGCGTTAACGCCCCGAAATCCACCATCTGGAAGCCTCCCTAGCAAGCCGCAGCCGCGTTGGCGGCCTCGGTGGCGGCGTACGAACCGGCGCTGGTGCCCAACGTGTTCACGAACATTTCGTGGATCGCCGCGGCCTGGGCGCTGACCGCTTGGTACAGCTGGGCCTGCGCGACGAACTGAGCCGCCGTCAGCGCCGACACCTCGTCGGCGGCAGCGGGAACCACTCCTGTGGTCGGGGCCGCCGCGGAAGCGTTCTGGGCATTCAGTCCCGAGCCGATCCCCTGCAGGTTGGTGGCCGCTGCCGATAATGCTTCCGGCTGTGTGGTCACGAACGACATCCGGTTTCCTCCTTAATAACCGTGCGCATCTACGACCTTGAGCAAGGTCGTTCGTCTGGAAGGTTAGATGGTCACGCCCGAATAACGCGGCTGCCGACCTAACTGTTCATGCCCGGACGGCGAGTATTCACCCCCCGATATCGGCCGTTCATCCCGAGTTCGACAAACCTTCCACCTGCAGTAACGCTTCGATTCGACCGGCCACTGGAACGCAGTGTGGGCCCGGCCGCTCGATTGCCGTCTCGGCTGCCCGCGTAACTAAACCTGGTCGTGCTGAAGATCGTCGGAGCGGGCTTTCGCCACAAATACTTTCGGTACGCCGCGCGGGGCAGGCTGCCATTCGGTCCGGCGGGAGGACGTCAAGCGGCTCAAAGACCTCGAGCGTGAAAACGCCACGCTCAAGCGGTTTTTGGCTGATGCGGAATTGGAGAAAGTCGCGCTCAAGGAGATCGCGAAGGGAAACATCTCGGCCCGGAACGCCGGCGGCCAGCCGTTCGTCACCTGCAGCGCGGCTGGGGTCAGCGAGCAGTTCGCCTGCCGCGTCACCGGGCACCATCGAGCCACCCAACGCCACGAACCTGTCACGGCCACCCCGCGCGATCCGGATGCGACGTTGCGGTCCTGGCTGCGCCACTAGGCCATGGACCATCCACGACGGGCGTTTCGGCCCGCGTATCACAACGCCCGCGCAGAAGGCTGGGCAGTCAATCACGAGAAAATACAATGCCTTTGGCGCGAAGAAGGGCTTCGAGTGCCACAGCGCCGCCGGCACAAAGGCCACGGCAACTCCACCGCACCACCGACCGTAATCTCGGATGCACCCAATCGGGCGTGGGCGGTGGACTTCCAGTTCGACGTCACCCCCGACGGGTGGCCGATCAAGATCGTCTCGATCGTCGATGAGCACACCGGTGAGTGTTTGGGCGGGATGGTCGAGCGCAGTATCACCGGTGAGCACCTGATCGGTGAACTCAGTCGCCTGGCGACTGAGCGTGACACCTTCCCGGCGGTGCTGCGGTGCGACAAGGGACTCGAATTGGCCTGCCGTGCAATGGCCGACTGGTCATCGGGTCAGGTCGGTCTGCACATCATTCCGCCCGCATAGCCGTGGCGCGCAACGGCGATGTCGAGTCGATCAACTCCCGCATCCGCGACGAGTGCCTCACCATCAACAGCTTCTGGTCACTGGCCCAGGCCCGCGTGGTCACTGAACGACTCTCGTTCGCCGTGGACCAGTTTACGGGGTCCGGCCACGGCCACTGGGCGCCGCCGCACGGATCCGTACTCTGTTACCCTCCGGCGGGCGGCCGGGGCATCACGGGGTGCTTGACCCCGTATTTCACGACGTAGCCGCCGCCGCGGCGTCCAAGACCGGCTCCAAGACCGGCGTTGCCCGACATCGGAATACCGTTGAGCATCGCATTCGACTGCGGTCCGACAGGGCGTGCGGCGCTGACCAGCTGGGCCTCTTCCATCTCCGCAGGCGTCGCCCCGTGCCAACCCGCGGGCACCGACAGCCGCCCGAGAGTGCTGGCCTGGCCCACACTGGCCGACACCTGGCCCGCGAACGGCACCGGTGCGCCGCCAAGTGCCGGCGTCGGAAGCGGTATTGGCGTAAACGGTGCGCCGCTTACGCCTGCGGTGCCTAGGCCAAAAGCCTTGGGGTTGAACGTCTGCTGGCCAAGGCCAAAACCGAAGTTTGCTAGACCGACCGCGAAGTAGGCCTGGAGGACCTGCCTCATCGAGTTCAGGTTGGCGTTCGTCAGGCCCACGCCCCAACCGCCGCTGGGGAAGTTGCTGACGGTGTTCTGTAAGAGTTGCGTGAGCCAAGGGATCAGCGTGGTCGGGGGCGTCGCCGCGGGCAGCGCAGTGGTCGCGGTCGTCTGAGTGGTCATGGCGGGCGCCGACGACACCGCGTTCTGCACCACCGTCGCCGCTTGGCTGGCCGGCGTGGCAGCAGCGTTGGCCACCGCGTTGCTCGGGCTGCTCGTCCCGTCATCGCTGGTCGTCTGCGGGGGTTCCACGAACGGCGTCACCTGCATGGCAACCTGCGAGGCGCCCGCGTAGCCGTACATGGCAGCGGCGTCCTGCGCCCACATTTCGGCATACAGGGCTTCGGTCATCATGATCGAGGGGGTGTTCTGCCCGAGGAAGTTGGTGGCGACCAAGGCGGCCAGCAGCGCGCGGTTGGCCGCGACCGCCGGCGGCGGCACCGTCATCGCGAACGCCGCCTCGTATGCGGCGACGGCCACGCGAGCCTGGTTGGCGGTCTCCTCGGCTTGCGCGCCGGTTGAGGTCAACCAGTTGATGTAGGGCGTGACGGCGGACATCATCGCCACCGACGTGGGACCTACCCACGAGTTGCTCGTCAACTCCGCTAGCGCGGCCCCATAACCATTGGCCGCAAAGCCCAACTCCGCGGCCAGGCTGTCCCAGGCCTCAGAGGCCGCCAACAGCGGCCCGGGTCCGGGACCCGAATACATCCGACCTGAATTGACCTCCGGCGGCAACAGCCCGAAATCAAGCACTAGAAACCTCCGTCAGCAAGCCAAGATTGCGTCTGCCCCGTCAACCGCCGCATGGAAGCGGCGGTGTGCGGCGTTGTGATGAACTGGTCAGCAATTGGCGGGTCCTGGTGGATGACCGCCCGATCGATATCGATGTGCGGAGCGCGGTATGTGGCCACAGACGAAATGCACTTTCTTTCCTCGGTAACCCTCAGCGTCAACAACATTGAGCGCCGATGCTCATCACTGAAAAGTCGCTGGTTGAGACATTAGATGGCCGCGCGGGCGATCCGCGACGACGATGCCGACTATTCATTCCTCATCAAGCAGTGTTCATCCCGAATAAACTGCTGTTCAGCCCGCGTTTGGTTTGCAGCCATCCGGCCGACCGTCGGCCCGGCGAACCGGGCCACCACGGCCTACCTTGCAGCCGGCGTAAAGGGGATCACGGTGGAATGGAGCTCAAACCGGAGCCCTCGCGTCCGGCCGTGTTGGCCACCGGCATCATCGACGGCATGCCCGAGTGCGCACTCGCCTGCGCAGCCGGTATGGCGCCGTGACGTCCGTCCCGCTGGCCGTGCCGGCGGCCTGCGGTGCCAGCCCGCCCGCGTCGATGGTTTGTGGCGGGTTGACGAACGGGGTCACTTGTGACGCCGTTGGCGGAGGCGCCGGCGTAGCGGTACACGACGGCGGCGTCCTGGGCCCCACATCTCGGCGTCGTAAGCCTCAGTTGCTGCGGTCGCCGGAGCGTTCTGCCCCAGGATATTCGTAGCGACGAGTGTCGCCAGCAGGCTCCGGTTGGCGACGATCAACGGCGGCGGAACTGCTGCGGCGAAGGCGGTTTCGTACGCGCTGGCCGCCGCTCTGGCTTGGTGGCGGTCTGCTGCGCCTGCTCGCCGGTAGCACCCAGCCAGGCCATATACGGTGCGGCGGCGGCGATCGACCTCGAACTGGGACCTGTCCACGGGTCCGCTGGTCAGGGTCCAGACGATCGAGCCGTAGTTTGCCGCCGCGGAACTCAGCTCCTCGGCCAGCGACTCCGGCGGGAGGCGGAGACGGGAGCGCGGTATCCCGCAAACGACGAAGGCCCCCCGTCCGAACGGGCAAGGGGGCCTTCGCTTGACGCGGTTATCGACGCAGGTCTGTGGCCGCAACCTGGACGAACACACCGGTGTCTTCGGCCATGAGCAGACCACGACCGCGTGGGAGCGGACCACCCTTCATCTTTCCGCGGATGAAGCCCTCGTCGGGGTCGGCGTCCATCACCAGCAACGGCGCGTTGGCCTGAGCCAGCGCCCGCAGCATCGGGTCGCTGCCCGCCGACGACCAGCCACCGAAGGTGCGGGTGACGATGACGTGCAGGCCGACGTCGGCCGCCCTGGTCACCCATGGGGCGGCCTTGTGCAGCGGTGAATCGAAGCCAGGCGGCAGCTGCTGCACATCGTCGATGATCAGGAAGATCTCCGGCCCGCTCCACCAGGACCGAGACAACAGCTCTTCGGCCGACAGGCCCGGTGGTGGCTCGCGCCGAGCCAGCACGGCGCCCAACTCGTCCATCATCGCCGCGACGCCGTCGAGGTTGTAGGCGAACTTCTCGACGTAGTCGGCGCCCAGCACGGTCAACAGCTGACGCCGCGGGTCGACCAGCCACACCTGCGCCGAAGGCCTCGACGTCGGTTGCGCAATGCTGGCTCCCGGCTCGTACACCCGTCCGATCTCGGACATGATGGTGGCCAGCGTCGTGGTGCGGCCGCACTCGCGCCGACCCGTCACCATCAGGTGCGCGTTCTCGGCGAAGTTGAGATACACCGGCCGCAGGTCCAGTTCGTTGATGGCCCAAGCGATTCCGCCGGCGCCAACGTTCTGGCGACGGTCCGCTGCGGCCAGCGCCTGCACCTGCTCCAGCCCGAACCGGGCCGGCAGCCTGCGCACCGGCGGTGCGTGACCGGCCGCCACCCGGCTGACCGCCGCTGCGACGTTGTCGGACTCGAAAACCGTCTCCGGCGTGCTCGCCAGCGCGGGCCTGGCCACCAGCGTGTGCAGACCCGATTGCGGATCACCGTCCAGCCGAACGTAATTGACCGCGAGCATGCCGCGGCCCGGCTTGACCGGAACCTCCTTGGCGAACCGGGAGCGCACCAGCTTGGCATCCTCGACCGCAGCCAGCCGCAACTCGATCCGGGATCCGAAACCGCTGCGCACCGGCGGCCGCAGCTCAGATTCGCGGTCAGCCGTGACCACAACGTGCACCCCGAACGACGGACCCTGGTTGATGATCTGGTTCACCTGCTCGATCAGCACCTCGTTCTCTTCGGCCAGCGCCCGGTAGTTGTCGATCACCAGGTAGACATCGCCGAAGCCGTCGTTGGGCACGCTGCCGGGCTCCCCGCCGAACTTGCGCCGTCGGAACACATCCATCGAGGGCACGTCGTACTCGAGGAAGGTGCGCCTGCGCTCGCGGAGCAGCCCCAGCAGCTCGGCCACCGTGCGGCGAACACCGTAGGGGTCGGTTGGTCCGACGACCTCGCCGACGTGCGGCAGCCCCGCCACCGTCGTCACCGCGGTACTGCTGTAGGCCAGAACGTAGAACTGCACCTGCTCGGGTGTGTGGGTCAGCGCGGCCGAGCAAATCAGCGTCTGCAGCGAAGTGGTTTTGCCCGCGCCGCCGGCGCCGAGGATCAGCACATTGGAACCCGGCCCGGAGGTGTCCACCGTCCATGGTGGCTGGTCGTGCTTGAACGGCCGGTCGATGATCCCGATCGGGAACACCAGGTTCCGGGCTGTGCCGTATTCCTCCTGCCACGGCCGATCGAGGAACCGGTCTACCAAGGCTTCGATCGACACCGGCACGTCCAGCGGAGGCTGCCACAACCGGTACGGCTCGAAGTCGACTCGGCGCAGCTGATCGATGATCACCGTGCCGACTTTTGGCGTCCTGATCGCTTCCTCTTCTTCTTCTTCCTCTTCGGGCTTGCCGGCTCCATTGCCGCTGAACACCTCGCCGTTACCGCTGTGGCTGTCGCCGTTGGTCAAGGTATCGAAGTCATCCGGTCCGGTCACGCTGACCTCGATTGGTGTGAAGCCAGTGGTAAAAAGTTGCGGCCGAATGTAATCGACGGAATGGGTCAGGATCGCGGGCCCATCGTCGTCGAGCGAAACGCCGCGACGGTAGTCGCGCCACAGGAACTCGGCCTGGAAGCGAATGATCTCTTCGAGGCTCTTCCGGAAGTAGCCCAGCCCGGCCTGCGCGGGCAGGTTGACCGCGTTCGGCACGCCGGCCGCCTGTGCCGCGCCAGCGGTACGCGCTTTCAGCACCAACCGGTAACCCATATTCTCCATGAGCTTTTCGGCCCGGCTCTCGATGGTCTGGGAGGCCATCATCAAGTGGATCCAGTAGGCGCGACCCTGACGACCGATCGAGTCGAGAACGTCGACTGCGGTCGGCATGATCCGGAACCACTCGTAGAACTCGTCGATGACCACCACCAGCATCGGCAGCGGCGGCATGTCCTGACCGCGTGCCCGCATCCTGCCGCGCATCTCGTTGTATTCCTTGGCGTCGTCGACACCGGCGTTGTCGCAGACTGCCTTGCGCCGCGCGATTTCACCCCACAGCGAGTCCAGGAAGCGCTCCATCAGCGCCTGGTCTTCTTCGAGGTCGGTGATGATCCGCGACACGTGCGGCACGCCGGCGAACGGCTTGACCGCCGATCCACCCTTGAGGTCGGCCAACACGAACTGCAGCTCGTCTGGCGGATGCGCCAGCATCAGCGACTCGAGCACGGTACGCACCAGCGTCGACTTACCGGAACCGGTTGTCCCCGACATGACTCCGTGCGGGCCGTCGCCGCCTTCGTCGAGGGATTTCATGTCCAAGAACAGCAGCTCGCCGTTGTCGGAACGGTTGGCGAACGGTATCCGCAAACGAGACCGGCTGCTGAGCCCGTCGCGCCGGTTGCCCCATAACGAGTCGAAGTCGATCTCGTCGGGGTCCTCAATCCCGTAGTAGGACAGGATGTCTCGGGCACCGATATGAGTAACCCGCTGGCCGATTTCCTCGTAGGCCTCGGCCAACCGCCAGTGCGCCATGCGCTGCGCGAACTGCTCGGCCTCCGGCTCGGTCACCGCATCAGCAAGAGCAAAGAACCACCTGTTGTCATCGATCACCATCCAGGTGTCGCGGTCACGGGGCAGCGCTTCGATGACCCCGACGTCGTTGGTGAACCGCAGCACTCGCTCCGGGTTACCTGTCCACAACGCAGAGCCGGTCAAGTCGAAGAACGTGACACCGTCGACGCCGTCGACGCTGATCACGTATTCCCATTGCGGGTCGTCGACATCGGCGATGATCACGTGATGCGGTGTCGGTGTCTCAGCGGACGAGCTGGCGTGCCGCGGAATGAAAGACCCACGCCCGGCGAACAATTCGGCCTGGTCGGCGGCAAACTCACGGACCGACCCGTAGACCATCCGGGCATTGCCGGCAGCGTCGCGACGGCGCGGATCCCCGAAGTGCGGTAGCCACTTGACCCAATCCCATTTCGACATATCGGAACTGACAACGATCATCTGAATGTGGTCTGGCCCATGCGAGTACGCGAGCTGGCAGATGATCGCTCGCATTAGCCCCAGCACCTGCTCGCGGTTGCCGTCCAGCGCATACCAGGGCTCGACAAGCAGCGACACCATCTTGGGCAGGTTGTAAACCACGCTCTGGTAGCGCCCGAACTCCTGCAGTGCCTTACCGGTTACCGGCTCCAGTTCGATATCGGTCGGCATGTTCTGCGGCTCACCCCAGGTCACCTCCGGCCGGGTCATGCCCACTCCGACCCTGGCGACTCCGAAGTTGAGGTCCTTGCCGTCCGGCTTGCGTTCCCACATCCGGGACGATCCGACCGCCGCCGCCAGCGTCGTCGGCTCCGGGTAGAACCACCGGTAGTTGGCGTCCATGCTGTCGGCGGACTCGTTCGCGGTTTCGCGCAGCATGTCGAGCATCAACATGAACTGGGCGCGCATCGCGTCCAGCTTCGGCCGGCTCATCTGCTGCTGGCCACCGAAGCGACCACCGAACATCATCATCGCGACGCCGCCGATCATGAAGATCGGGAAGATCGAGCCGGCCCCCAGGAACATTCGTGAGCCGTTGGCGACGGTCATACCGACCATGCCGACCAGCAAGCCGACCACCAGGACGCCGACCACCACCAGCCACCACGGCTTGCCTTCGGGCGGCGGAACACTCAGCGGTGTCGGTAGGACAATGTTCTCCGGCCGAACCGCGGGTGCGCGCTCGGGCGTCGGGCGTGCGAATCCTTGTTTCACTTTGGTACCACCAACTCTGCAGGGCTCATATCGGTCGGAAGGGTGTCATGACGCACCAGCGCATCGGTGCGCGAGAGCATGGGGCCTGGTGCCAGCAGCCGCAACGCCACCCAGGGCGCTGGGCTCGGCTGCGAAGTCAACCCCAAGGCCGAACGGGCGTCACGCGAGTTGTCCACGCCGAAACGCACACCGGAACTCGAGAGCCACCACAGCGATTCTGACGTGGCCGACCCCGGGTCGTTGCCGGTGACCTCGACCCAGTTGCCATAGCCGGGGCCGAAAAAGACCTTGTCGGCTTCGCGGCCCGAATTATCGGCCTTGACCAGCGATACCACTTTTTCAGAGTCGCTGGCCTGCACCGGAATCGTCGGCCCGGAGATGACCTGAACACGGGCACGCCCTTCACCGCCGGTCTTCTCCCACCACCAGCACGTCGCGGGATTGTCTCGGATGTCCACCACGTTCAGCGGCCCATCGGGATAGGCCGACAAATCCAACCCGTTGACCACCGGCATTTTCGCTAACGACGCCGGAGCCACCACCACGGGCGCGTTGCCCGCCGGTGTACCGGCGTTCTGCAGGATCTGGGCGACGACCGAGGTCACGGTCTGTACACCATCGACCAGCACCACCGAATACTGTTGCGGGCCGCTGATTTGCGGTGTCACGATCACGGTTCCCACCGGTCCCGGTGCACCGGGAAATGCTGCTGGCTTCCCGGCGTCCGGCAGCTTAGGCACCGACAGCTCGGGGCCCACCGGCAAGGAGTCGAACAGTGCCCGGCTCATCGGTCGCGCATGGTCGACGTTCTCAGGCGTCAAACCCAACGGCAACAACACCGCTCGGTTCGATGCATCGATGCGCGACCGGCGGCTTTGCCGGATCACCCAGGTGTCGTTTGCGTAGCGCAGCACCACCGCGTCCGACCCGCTCAACACGTGCCGGCGACCCGACAGGTCGGGCGTCCCGTTGATCACGGTGACGGTCACCGGTGACGGCGCTCCCACCCCCGCCGTCGGCGTTACCGAATCGCATACCATCCACGACGACGACGCGGGGTTGGTCGGGGCGAATTCCGACGGCGCTCCGGGGATACCCACCAGCGGTCCGTGCGGCTGCTCGGCGATCTGACTCGACCGCACCTTGTGCGGGTTATCCGGCCGCCCGGCGATAAGCCTGGCCGACGCCAGATTCAGTGCCGGGTACAACTTGTCGCCGACCCGAACATAGAGTGCGCCGGAATCGCGGTCGGCGATGATCGGGGACTCGTTCAGCTGCCCCGACGGGTTGATGAACGACCAAAGCAGCGCTCCCAGGCAAATCACCGCCGCCGCCGACACCGACGCCACCACGGCCAGTGTTTGACGCCGGCCGGGCTCGACCTCCATCCGCACCCGCCAGCGGGTCAACGCCATGGCGGTGCGGCGCGCCAAGAACTGGTAACCGGTTACCTGAGTTCGGGTCGACAGTCCGAGGCCGTAGCCCGAACCGCCGCCTTTCCCGCTGTCCGAATTAGCCATGTTCGATCACGCTCCGAGCCGACGGAAAGCCTGAATACTGCGTAGTCCCACGATTCACAGGAATAACCGTAGGGCACCCTGGGCCACCTCGCCACGCGAGCGTAAAGGCGCCGGGCTCGTTAGCGGCCGCGCCGGGAGTGGTCTGCGCCACAGTGTTGTCACCTGCCATCGGTAGTGGGGGAATTAAAGAAGTACCTCACTGGGCATGGTACGACGAAGAGCAAACCCAGCTCGCCGAAAAAGCGACGGTCAGGTGAAAAGTTGGATCGCATCGATGTCGGCCCACCAAGCAAGATGGCGGCATGACCCGTCGGCGACGATGCAGTGGGGGGCACCCCCAGCCGCGCAGCGGCGAGGGGGACGGAGCGATGAGGAGGATCGGCGCGCATGACTGAGCTGGCGCCGTCATTGGTCGAACTCGCCGGGCGGTTCGGGATCGCCACCGTCTACGACGACTGGACCGGTCGCCGGCTCAGTGTTCCGGAAAGCACGCTGGTGGCCGTCCTCGCCGCGCTCGGCGTGACCGCCGCCACCGAGCCCGAGCGCAGCACCGCGCTGACCGGTCACGATCGCGCATACTGGTCGCGTCCGGTGCCGGCGACCATCGTCGGCCGAGCCGGTACCCCGACGTCGTTCTGGGTGCATGTGACCCACGGTCATCCCGCCGAGGTGTGGTTGCAGCTCGAGGACGGTACGGTCCGCACCGGGATACGCCAGGTCGACAACTTCACCACGCCGTTTGACCTCGACGGGCGTGCGGTCGGTGAGGCCAGCTTCGTGCTGCCCGACGATCTGCCACCCGGTTATCACCGGATGCATCTGCGTTCCGGGGATACGCAGGCCAGCGCGGCACTGATCGTGACACCGGGCTGGCTGGGCGTGCCGGAGCGGCTGGGCGGTCGCCGGGCCTGGGGGCTGGCCACCCAGTTATATAGTGTCCGCTCCCGACAGTCCTGGGGCGTCGGCGACCTCACCGATCTCACCGACCTTGCGGTCTGGTCGGCCTCGGCGCACGGCGCCGGCTATCTGCTGGTCAATCCGCTGCACGCGGCGGCGCCGACCAAGCCGATGGAGCCGTCGCCGTACCTGCCGACATCGCGGCGCTTCGTCAACCCGCTTTATCTGCGCGTCGAGGCGATACCGGAATTCGCTTACCTGCGTAAGCGTCGTCGGGTGTGGCGGCTACGCGACGACGTGCAGCGCCACGCAGACTCGCTCGACGCCATCGACCGCGACACCGCATGGGCAGCCAAGCGGGCGGCCTTGGAACTGGTCTATCGGGTCCCACGTACGGCGGGTCGCGAACTGGCATATGTCGCGTTCTGCGCTCGTGAGGGTGCTGCCCTCGACGATTTCGCCACCTGGTGTGCACTGGCCGAGAAATACGGCGGCGACTGGCATCAGTGGCCCGAATCGTTGCAGCATCCCGGCGCCGGCGGCGTCGCCGAGTTTGTCGCCGAGCAGTCGGGGGCCGTGGATTTCCACCGCTGGTTGCAATGGCAACTCGACGAGCAACTCGCCGCCGCGCAATCACGAGCGGTGGCGGCGGGGATGTCGCTGGGCATCATGCACGACCTCGCCGTCGGCGTGCACCCCAACGGTGCTGACTCCTGGGCGCTGCAGGATGTGTTGGCGCTCGGGGTCAACGCCGGTGCGCCGCCGGATGAGTTCAACCAATTAGGTCAGGACTGGTCGCAGCCACCGTGGCGCCCGGACCGGCTCGAAGAGCAGGAGTACGAACCGTTCCGTGCACTGATCCGCACCGTGCTGCGGCACGCCGGCGGGGTGCGCATCGACCACATCATCGGGTTGTTCCGGCTGTGGTGGATTCCCCAGGGCGAAGCGCCCACCCAGGGCACCTATATCCGCTACGACCACGAAGCGATGATCGGCATCGTGGCGCTGGAGGCACAGCGCGCGGCGGCCGTGGTCGTCGGCGAGGATCTCGGCACCGTCGAGCCGTGGGTACGCGACTACCTGCGGGCCCGCGGTGTACTGGGCACGTCGATTCTGTGGTTCGAGCTCGACCGTGACGGTGATGGCGGCCCGCTGCCGGCCGAGCGCTGGCGAGAATACTGCCTGTCGTCGGTAACCACCCACGACCTGCCGCCGACGGCCGGTTACCTGGCCGGGGAGCATGTCCGCCTGCGGGAGTCGCTGGGCCTGTTGACGCGACCCTTCGAGGAGGAGCTGGCAGCTGCGGAAACCGAACGGGCAGCCTGGATCGCCGAGTTGCGCCGCGTCGGCCTGCTTTCGCAAGAAGGCGACGTGGCGAACAACCCAGCGCAGATAGTGCTCGCCCTCTACCACTACTTGGGCCGAACGCCGTCGCGTCTACTGGGAGTCTCGTTGACCGACGCGGTCGGAGATCGGCGCACCCAGAACCAGCCGGGCACCACCGACGAGTATCCCAACTGGCGGATTCCGTTGAGCGGCCCCGATGGTCAGCCGGTGATGCTCGAGGACGTGTTCAGCGATCCGAAGGCAATCGCGCTGGCCGAGGCAATGCGCGCTGAGACGGCCGTCACGCCCACCGAGACCAGCTGTTAGTTTCTTTCTGCGATGAGCGTCTTGAAGTACGGCGTGGTCGCTCCGGTTGCCGCCGGGGTCACCGCAGACCCGCGTTGGATGACGGCTTTCGCACGCCATCTCGAGGCGTGCGGCTTCGAATCGGTTAGTGTCGTCGAGCACGCCGTTTTGGCCACCCAGTACGACAGCGTCTACCCCTATGACAGCTCAGGGCGCGTCGAATTAGCGGCCGACTGCCCGGTCCCCGATCCGCTTGACCTGCTGTCGTTTTTGGCCGGCCATACCGATCGGCTCGGGTTGGCCACCGGGGTGCTGGTGCTGCCCAACCACCATCCGGTCGTGCTGGCCAAACGAGCGGCGACCGTTGATGTGCTGTCGGGCGGCAGGCTTCGGCTGTGTGTCGGTGTCGGCTGGCTGCGGGAAGAGATCGAGGCGTGCGGCACCGACTTCGGAAGTCGCGGACGGCGCGCCGACGAACAGTTGGCCGTGCTGCGGGCGCTCTGGGAGGACCGACCACAGGGCGTCTCCCATCATGGCGAGTTCTTTCAGTTCGAGAACGTAGTCTGCAGCCCGAAACCCGTTGCTGGTAAATACCTTCCGGTGCACATCGCCGGTCACAGCAAGGCCGCAGCTCGACGGGCCGGACGCTTCGGTGACGGCTTCCAACCTTTGGGGGTGACCGGTGCTCAGCTGGACGGCCTGCTGGGGCTGATGCGCGACGAGGCAGCGGCGGCTGGACGCGACCCGGCCGATATCGAAGTCTCGCTGGGACATTCGGTCACCAAGGTCGATGTCGAACGCGCCGAGAAGCTCGCAGCCCAGGGCGCCGACCGGCTGGTGCTGGCCATGCCTCCGACCACCGATCTCGAGCAGGCCAAGGACGAGTTGTCGGCCTGCGCACAACGTCTTTCACTGTCGACGTGATGCTCGGCGCGACGGACCGAGCCGCTCTCGCCGATTTGGTGCACCGGTACGCCGCTGGTGTCGATGACCGGCAATTCGATTCTGTCGCAGAGCTTTTCACGGAGACGGCTGAGCTGATGCTGCCGGAACCGCCTGCCGCGCTAAACCCCGTCCACCGGCATTGCGGTCATGCCGCGATCCGCACGGCGATAGCCGCTGTGGCCGCCACCATCCGCACCGAACACGCGATCGTGGGCGAGGTGTTCGACGCCGGCCCGCAACCCGACAGTGCCTGCGGGCGCATCGCCTGCGTGGCGCATCACTGGAGCCACCGCGGAGATCAGCTGACCGATGTGGTTTGGCATTTGCGCTACGACGATGACTACCGGCGGACCGACGCCGGATGGCGGATCGCCCACCGCACGTTGACGATCAACGCCATCGAGACCCGCCCGGTGCGCCGGGTGCGGTCCGACGAGCCATCGGGGTGAGGCGCCGGTTAGGCTTCGCGTCCCTGGCGGGCGGTGTGCTCCAAGAGTTCGGCGGCCCTGGCCAGGCTTTCGGCGGGTTTGGTCATATAGGTGGCGACCTCGCGGGCTCGGGTGGCGAAGTGCGGAGTGAGGATTAGCTGCAGATCCGCGACCAGCGATTCCAGGCTGGTTTGCGAAAAGGGCCGTCCAAAGCCGGCTTCGAGTCGTTGTACGCCAGCGGCCCACATCGGCTGATCGAGCCAGAGCCACAGGATCAAGGTGGGGATTCCCGCGCGCAGGCCTGCGGCCGTGGTGCCAGCGCCGCCGTGGTGAACGACCGCGCGGCAGGCCGGGAAGAT
>Ga0209040_10001401_pt1 | contig 19073 bp, 20 predicted proteins | sample BogFormECP12_OM3_FD_188240 | JGI IMG/M metagenome (GOLD analysis project Ga0209040, IMG submission 188240) | Bog forest soil microbial communities from Calvert Island, British Columbia, Canada - ECP12_OM3 (SPAdes) (version 2) | ecosystem: Environmental > Aquatic > Freshwater > Wetlands > Bog ...
AGTTTTGATGATCGTCATGCGCGAGATACAGCTAAGGCTGGCGGCGGAGGCTTAGTTAGAACGGGCTTCTCGTCGCTTGGCCGAATAGTCGCATTTCCGGCTAAGTAACCCTTGGCTCAACTGTTGCCTTCGGGGCCTTTCGTGCGAATAACGATGCTGACTTTGAGATTTGCCATTTTCCTTGCTCCCCTAATTGATACCTGGGAACAAAGGAAAACGAGCGATTCCACATAGACCGCGCCACTACCGTAGCCGTAATCCGTTGATTCTGTGGTGTTGGTAGCGATACCGGGATTCGAACCCGGGTTTCCGCCGTGAGAGGGCGGCGTCCTAGACCCCTAGACGATATCGCCACGGAGGAACAGTGGCAAAAGCAGTACTCAGCTCACAATCGATCATCATCCCACGGCATGCGGGTTGCTGCAAGTTAAAGAACGCCGGCAACGCCGGCCGCAAAGCAGGCAAAATCAAAGTGTTGGGCCTGTCACAGGGGTGAGTTCGCGGGTCAGCTCGGATTTGTCGACCGCAGAATGACTTTCCTTGGGCGCCTACAGATCGGAACGATCTGCAACTCTGCAAGCAACTCCAGTCCATCCCAGAAGCAATCGAAAGATCGGCTTGGGTATGCCAGGACCCTAGCAGAGGAACCGCCAAGCAATGCGATTGTTCGGGCCACGCAAAGGTGCCCGCTGTCCTGCGTCACGGCATGGGCTAAACTAATCTGCGACGCGAATGGCGAAGAAAACGGCGATTATTATTGGGGCGGGGCCTGGCGGACTCACTGCTGCATACGAACTGCTGACGCGGACAGATATCCACCCGATTGTGCTGGAGCGCAGCGAGTATCTCGGAGGGATTGCGCGCACGATCGAGTACAAGGGCAACCGTCTGGACCTTGGCGGGCACCGTTTTTTTTCAAAGAGCGACCGCGTGATGAAGTGGTGGCTCCGGCAGATGCCGATCGCAGCGCAAGGCGAAGCAGCGGATGCCAATCCGCGATTTTTGGTTCGTAAGCGCAAATCTCGCATCTATTTTTTGCACCGATTTTTTGATTACCCGGTGCAGCCCACCTGGAAGACCCTTCGGACTTTTGGCTTGTGGCCAGCGGCGCGAATTGCTGCCAGCTATCTGCGCAGTGCACTGTTCCCCATCGAGCCTGTGAACAATCTAGAGGATTTTTTTATCAACCGGTTTGGCCGCGAACTCTATCGAACATTTTTCAAGTCATACACCGAAAAGGTGTGGGGCGTGCCCTGCACAGAAATCAAGGCGGAGTGGGGTGCGCAGCGCATCAAGAAGCTCTCGATCGGGAAAGCGCTGAAACACTACCTGAAAGGGGCGGGGAATGCCAAGAATGAGGTTGAAACTTCTCTGATTGAAACATTCTTATATCCGAAGCTTGGGTCAGGCCAGATGTGGGAGGAAGTCGGACGGAAAGTATTGCTGTTGGGTGGCGAAATCATTACTGAATTTAATGTAGACGGAATGGAGACCGAAGATAGACGGGTGGTTGCGGTTACAGGAAGGGATCGGCACGCCCACCAATTGCAGTTTGCCGGAGATTATTTTTTCTCAACAACCTCGGTAAAAGAGCTGGTGCAGGCGCTCGGAGATTCTTCCCCCCAGAAGGTCCGAGAGCTAGCCCAAGGATTGCAGTATCGCGATTTCATTACCGTGGGCCTCCTGCTGAAAAGGTTGCTGCTTCACGAACCGGGGGAACGGTTTGCCCGATTGATTGAAGACAACTGGATCTATGTGCATGAAAGCGAGGTCCAGCTCGGACGGCTGCAGATCTTCAACAATTGGAGCCCGTTCCTGGTCGCTAATCCCGCGCACGTGTGGCTCGGCGTAGAATATTTTTGCCAACAGGGAGATCGCTTGTGGCAACGAACGGACCAGCAGATGTCGCAATTGGCGATGGAAGAATTGGTCCGTATTGGCGTCATTGAAGAGGAAGATGTACTGGATTCTACTGTGGCCCGAATGCCTAAAGCGTATCCAGCCTATTTTGGAAGCTATCAAGATTTCGCTCAAATCCGCAACCATCTGGATGGAATTGAAAATTTGTTCTTGATTGGACGCAACGGCATGCACAAGTACAACAATATGGATCATTCCATGCTGACCGCTATAACGGCGGTGGACAACATCTGCGAGGGAACCCAAAGGAAAGAAAATATTTGGGCGGTGAATACGGAGGAGGAGTATCACGAGACCAAGCGGTAGCGTGTCTTAAGGAAGACCAGAGCATCCTAACCGGGTTAGCGTATCGTGCCCCTACCTTAGAATTTGACCATGATGGCGAGGTCGATGAACGATTCATCCTTGCGGAGATCTGGGAACCAGATGCTGTTGATTCCACCGCCGCAGGCCGTCTCCGCCAGTCCCAGGATCGTTTGACCAGAAGAGTTGCCATTGCTGCAAGCGTAGAATTGCGGGGAACCATTGTTTCCTCCCGGCGGCGTAATTCCGCCTTGGCCGGTCCAGTACGGTACGCTAGCGTGGCGATAATCATATTCGACGCGGAAGGTAATGTATTGCTTGGGCATGTAGTCGAAGGTGATTGACGAATCCCAAGCTTTAAACGGGTCTCCCGGACTACCGGTGAAGTACGGCGAATTGGTGGCCGCGGTCACCGCAGTCTCTCCGTTAATCGGCGGAATTAGGACCAGGTAGCGTCCCGGATTGTTGATTTTCCCGCCTCCGATTGTCAATCCGAACAGGTCGTGGTGGAACCAAAAGCGGTTGTAGAACATATAGCCGAGAAAGCTTTGTTTGGGTCCGCCCTTCTTATCGGTGTAGCAACTGACTCCCGCACCGTATTCGCAACCCATGTCGCCGGTCAGGGAGAAGGCCATCTTGTCGAGAGTCTTTTCCGGATGGTCGAAATACTTGATTTCGACGCTATCGTCGGTGTGGATGCGCCTCCGTCCAGGCGTGAACAGGTCGTCCTCGCCCACGCCATAGTTGTTCGAAATGATATTGATCCAGGGTTGGGGCGTCCACTTGATTTGTCCGCCAATCCCGGGTGTATGGTTTGCCGAAGCGTAGGATTGCCAACCATTGATGAACCAGGGCTCAATCTTCAGATGGGCTGTGGGGAAAATTTGCACGCGGACACCGTTAAAAAACCAGGGGGTATTAGAAGAGACATACGAAGGTTGGTAAGCCCAATTATCGAAATTGTAGTAGCTGAACAAACCGATGTAGGACATGAAAATCCCCGCGTCGACATTCACTCCATGCAAAACATTGAAGTGATACCCGCCATAGGCTTCCGAAACATAGCGGTAAGCGTCGGCGAGAGTCCATTGTCCATGGCCCGGACTCGGATCATTTCGTGGCGTCGTGACCGAGTACATCCCGAACTGGGTCATGAGCCTGGCGCGGACATTGTCGTAGTGAAAGTCGCCGCCGACGCCCAATTGCTCGAGCTGAACTTCATAGGATCGGAATAGTTCGCTCGATCCGCCGATCGAATGGTCCGTTGGGTGGTTAAAATCGGCTACATAGTTGGTGTCTGCTCTGATTTCTGGAGTGAAAAATTTCGTATCCCAGAAAATCTCTTTGGTGCGGGCGTTTCCGTTTAACCAGGTCCAGTCGGAGTCAGAAAACGGTTCCATCGGTTTCTGGGGTTCGCTGGTTGCGGCAACGGAGGCGTTCGCGATGCTGGCATCTTGCTTCGGCTGAATGGCAACCGGCGCGATCGGTTGCCCACTGCCCAAACTGGAAGCAAACGCGGAACTGTTGGCCACAGCAGTCCCTGGGGCTACAGAGCCAGTTGGCGGGCTGGGAGAAATCCCTTTTGTGCCTGTTGCTACCTCTGAAGTAGGGGAACTTCCCGCGTGGTCCTTGGCCTCCAGTTCCTCGACCCGCTTCTCGAGCTGCTCAACGCGGTCTAGGAGCATTTGCTCACGCTCAGTAAGACTGCCCGCGACCCTCTTCGGCGCCTCTTTTGCCGATGCAGGTGTGGAACTACCCACCGAGCTGACGGTTTTCTTAGTGCCGTCGTCATCGGCATGAAGAGGCAAGGTAACTATCGAGGCAAAAAAAAACAGCGGTCCAAAGAACAAAATAAAGTTGCGAATTAAAGAGCTGCGCATAAATTCTCTCCCTTAAACTTTGGCAACGAATTGTCTGGGGATGGCAGATAGACTCTGGGCTGGATTCTTACCAAAAAAAAGCTCATTGCCAAGGAAGAGTACCGTCCGGTTCATAAGAAATCTGTGAAGCTGACGTGAGCGCTGCGTAAGGCCAAGAGCCCGGTAGCAACAGGAGAGCTAAGATTAGTTTTTACAGCGATTTAGGGGGCGTCAGCTAGCTACAGATGGGTGAAACTGTGGGCCCTTGGCAAGAAGTAGCAATGATGTATGCGGCCTCAATCGGGGTCTCCCTCCCGGAAGGCCGAGAACTCAGTGGCGATTGGCTTTTCACGCACGGGCGAGAGCCTTCTTGAGCTCAAACGTTGTTTCTGGCTGAATCTCCTTCTGGCCGCCGCTTAGCTTTTACCGCTGGTTTGGGTGCGCTTTGCAATCTCCGCGGCTAGCTGCATCATCTCTTCGTGGATCAACCCGTTTGATGCCAGGATGGATTTACCGCCCAGCACGTAGGGTTTTCCGTCCAAGTCGGTAATCGTACCGCCGGCTTCTTCGACGATGATGACGCCTGCGGCGGTGTCCCAAGGTTTCAGCCCAAATTCCCAGAAGCCATCGAATCGGCCAAGTGCTACGGCGGCAAGATCCAGTGCCGCAGAGCCATCGCGTCGCACTCCATGGGATTTCAAGGTGAAATCCCAATAGTAATGAATATTGGGATTAACGTGGCGATCATGATTGGGGAAGCCGGTGCAGAGCAAGCTGTTCTTCATGGCATTGATTTTGGAGCAACTCATCTTTTTCCCGTCAAAGGTAGCGCCCTGTCCCTTCGCAGCGCAAAACAGTTCGTCATACACGGGATTGTAGATGACGCCAACAAGCAAGTCGTCGTTGTGGGCCAGCGCCATCGAAACGCAAAAGCATGGATAGCGGTGAGCGAAATTCGTAGTGCCATCGAGAGGATCCACATGCCAACGATAATCCGAACCGGTCTCCTTTCCGGTTCCCTCTTCGGCTGCAACCGAGTGTTGCGGAAAATATTTTTGCAGACTGCTGACGATCAGGGCTTCCGAACGGCGGTCCGCTTGCGTCACGAGATCGAAATCGCCTTTGTAGGCAATGTCGGCCGGACGTTCCAGTTCCTCGCACAGTAGTTTGCCTGCCTGGCGGGCGATCTCGACCGCAGCATCCAAAAATGTCCTGGTCATCAGACCCTGTCCTCCGATTGGCTGCCAGAGTAAGGAGGGCGAGATCTCCAAAAAAGGAGGTGATTCCTTACTGCGGACCGCTCAAATATGTCGTGCGATGCCGCGCCGTGTAGCCCGGTAGAACCTTAACTTCTATTGTACGGTAGGAATTCGGCGTTCCATGCGGATTGGGATAATACGCCAGCCGGTATTGGGTCCGTAACTCGCGGTCGATTTGATCAAAAATGGCCGCAAGCTCGGGAGCGCTATCCGGAAAAAACATGGCGCCACCGGTCATCTCCGTGATGGTAGTGAGGGCGTGCTCCCCGGCGGTATTTCTTCCATTCTCATTCTTTACCGGGCGAATCACGATGGTGTAAAGCAGTATTCCGGCGCGAACGGCGGCTTTGCGGGCGGTCTCGAAATCGGTGCGGCTGGTCGTTTCGCCAGCGTCGGTGATCATGATAATGACGCGTCGCCGGTCAGAGTTTCTCTTCTCCAAGGCTTTCGAGCCGAGAAGAACCGCGTCATAGATCGAGGTGCCAGCACCATCGGGAATTCTCCGGACGGCATCCTGCAGATTGGCAACGTTGTCAGAAAATGCGCCAATTTGCGTGACCTGTTCATCGAAATAGAAAACACCCAGGCGGTCGCCGGGGCGAAGAACCTGCTTGATGAAATGGGAAGCCGCTTCGCGCTCGAATACTATTTCTTTGTGCGCGCTCAAACTGGCATCGACCATGAGGGCCAGGTCGAGCGGCTGCTTGGTCTCCGATTCAAAAATGTCGATCTTTTGCCGCACACCTTCTTCAAATATCTGGAAAGCATCTACGGGCAAATTAGGAGCGGGGCGATTTTGATCGTCGAGCACGCTCACAAGAACATTGACGAGATTCACGTTCACCTTGATAGTGCCGCGAGCCGCGGGGGATTCTTGTTTCTCTTGCGGTGGAAGTGGAGCTTGGACTGGTTGGGGCAAATCGGATGGATCGCCCTGTGGATGCGGCTGAGTTGTTCCGGGTTGTGCCCAGGGGGGGCGGTCCGGCTTATCCTGCGCGAAACTCGGCACGCAAACAGAGGCGCCCAAGCTGAGTAAGATCGTACCGGTTAGCAGGGCTGTGCGCTTTGGCAAGAGGCGAGTTTTCATCAAATGATTAGGATGCAGTTTTTTGGCTGGGCGGTGCCGGAGGCAGTTCCCCGTCGGCCCAGACAGCACCATCTGCAAAGTATTCCTTCTTCCAGATAGGGACGGTCTTCTTCAGGGTATCGATGGCGAAACGGCAAGCAGCAAAGGCAGCAGCGCGATGGGGAGCGCTGACCGCGATGAACACGCTGGTTTCGCCGATTTCGAGGCGGCCGAGGCGATGAACGATCACCATGCGGTCGACGGCAAACGTTTCGTGAATCAGTTGGCCGATCTCGCGCATCTTTTGCAGCGCCATAGGAGCGTAGGATTCGTATTCAAGGTAGTTGGTCGGCCGCCCGTGGGATTGGTTGCGGACAAAGCCGTCGAAAGTAACGATGGCCCCGTCAAGATCAGCTCGAACAAATTTGACCAACGCGGCAGCGTCAATCGGCTGCTGCACCAGTTCAAATTTGTCGTTTTCGCTTGAGGTGGGCATGGGGTATTGCGGCTAGCCGCCGCTTACAGGGGGCAGAAACGCGATTTCGTCCTCATTCCCGATAGGAGTGTCCCATGCGGCCAACTCCTGATTCCGCGAAGCGACAAGGGAACTGCGAAAGCCGGGCAGCTTAGGGTAGCGCACTGCATAGGAAGCGAATAGGTCGTTGAGCGTGGCGCCTTTGGGGATTTGGACAGATTCTTCGGACATGCCGCAAAGTTCACGGATAGGCCCGAAGAACAGCACCTTTACACGAAGTGTGGCGGCGACGGGTGGCACAGGAAAATTGTAACCTGAGGAGTGCTTGGCGGCCAGCAGGCGAGCGAAGCAGTTACCCTAGGTCGAAAGGGATGAGTCTATGAAGATTCTAGTTACCGGCTCGAGCGGGTTGGTGGGTACCGCGCTGGTCGAAGAACTGAAACAGGTGGGACATACCGTGCTGCGACTGGTGCGGCCGGGAAGCATCAGAAGCAGCAGCGTGACGGAGGGATTTGATGTGGAGTGGAATCCGGTGACGGGCGGGTTAGGCGGTGCGGCAGTCGGCGCGGATGCTGTCGTCAACCTGGCGGGCGCTTCCATCACGGGCGGGCGTTGGAATGAAGAGCGCAAAAAGATTCTACGGACGAGCCGGGTGGATGCTACCGATTCGCTGGTAAATTCCTTAGCGCGAATGGCCGTTCGGCCCCGCGTGCTCGTTTGCGCTTCGGCGATTGGGTATTACGGCAACCGCGGGGACCAACTGCTCACCGAAGAGAGTGCCGCAGGAGCGGGTTTCCTCCCTGACCTCGCCCGAGATTGGGAAGCGTCCGCGAGGAAGGCGGAAGCGATCGGCGTTCGCGTAGTGTGCGCACGTTTCGGAATTATTCTCGCCAAGCAAGGCGGTGCACTACCACAGATGGTGCGGCTCTTTAAATTGGGAGTTGGCGGAAAGTTGGGCTCGGGTCGGCAGTGGATGAGCTGGGTGACGCTGACCGATACGGTACACGTTGTGCGTCTAGCGGTGGAAAACGCAGCGGTACGGGGGGCAATCAATGTGGTATCGCCTGAACCGGTGCGCAACGTCGAGCTAACAAAGGCACTCGCCACCGCTCTCTACCGTCCGGCGATTTTTGCGGTGCCGGAATTTGCGCTGAAACTAGCGATGGGAGAAGCGGCTGGCGAGCTGCTCCTGTCCAGCCAGCGCGTGTTACCCGCGCAACTCGAAAAGCTCGGCTACAAATTCACCCATTCCGAGTTGGGCAGCGCTCTTAGAGCAACAGTTTGAATTTCCTGCTCAGATATTGAGCTGTTTGAGAAGAGATTCCAAGTTTGACTCATCGACCAAGAGGAGAGTCTGCTTTGCAGCTTCGGCAGTGAGCGGGACAGAATTTTCATCAAATCCGACGAGCAAGCGAATTTTGGCAACGGCATATTCTTCGCTACTGGTCAGTGGACGTCCGTTGGCTTCGCCCCAGGCGAGCAAGGCAGATTGGCGGACCACGATGCGCACGGGAAGGGTAGTTTTGCGATCCGCGGAAACCGCGTAGATAAATTCGCCCGCGGGCTTCCCTTGGTACGTGACGCGATTTCCTTCGTAAAAACAGTATTGGTAAACGTAGCCGTTCAGAGCGGAATAACTCTTTACCCGCCGGACACCATCGGGCCTAGCCATGCGCGGATTATTGGAGGCGCCGCGGAAAAAGTCAAATTTGGAAAATTCTCTGGGTGCTTCGCGAACGGGCCTGGCACGTCAGCGGACCGTTCCTATCCCGGCGAAAGACTCGGACAAATCTTCTCTGGCCGCTGCTCGAGCGAGGCCAGGCGCCGCGGAGCGACACGCTGACGAGCACCCCCGCTCGTCCAATAGCTCACCTGGTTCTGCTCGCGATCGCCGACGCTTCAGGCGAGTTCAGGAACCAACCAACCGCCACCAAACAAGAGTCCTGGTCCAAGCGAGGCCAGGAAAACGGGTTTGCGCTCCGCAGCCGGTAAAGCACCCGCAAGTTCCATGGCGGCGTGCAAGACCGCGCCACAGGTCGAGGAACCGAGGTTCCCGCGCGTGGCTGCGATCGGTGGAAACGCGTCTGCCGGAACGCTCAACTGTTTCGCCAGCAGGGCGATCAGTCTGGGGTTGGGCTGGTGGGTGGCAAACGCCCCAACGTCAGCGCGGGAGATGCCACTGCGTTGCTCCGCTTCTCCCACAATTTTTTCCATGCGATTGACGGCGGCGCGAGAGAGGGCTTCTCCGTCAAATTGCACATCCAGACTGCCATCACCCGCTTCACTCACCTGAATGGCTTCGGAATACTTCGCGGCGCAGCCGAAGAAAAATTCACCGAGCTTATAGGCAATGCGTTTTGCAAAGGAACGTGTGGTGGTCAGCAGAAATGCGCTAGCGCCATCTCCGAATAGCCCGCCGAACTCCCCTTTGGCGCGCCCCGGCCCGAGAGTCCGGCTGTGCACGTCGCTGGTGACGACAAGGATCAGTGACGCACGTTCGGAAACAAGGATGGTTTGCGCGACGGCGAGGGCCTGAACCAGAGCCACACATCCACTGCCCACATCGAGTGCGCTGCAGCTTTCTCGAAGACCCAATTGCGCGTGAAGTGTTGCCGCCAGCGATGGATAAACGTGGTAGGTTTCGCTCGCCGCAAGAATCCAATCCACATCTTTCAGATCGTGACCATTCTTGGTTAACAGGTTGGAGGCGGCTTTCAGGCCAAGGGAAATCTCATCTTCATTTTCGCTTGCATAAGCGAGCGAATGGATACCCGCTCGACTTTTCAGTTTTCCACTGGGCATTCCGAAGGCCTCATCAACCGCTTCGGAGGCAACAACGCGCGCGCCAAACGCGCTGTTGGAACCGATCAGATAGACATTCGCAGATTGCAAAATGAAACTCTCCCGTTTTCAGGCGGAGCATGAATCTGTTCGACCTGTTACACCAAGGCCAACCAAGTTGTCGTTTAACTATCATCGGGCAGACAGCGCCGAAATACCACTCACAATCTAGAAAAAGATAAGAGAAAGCAAACAAAGACAGCTAGAAGTATTCGATTGCTTCCGGTGAGGTTCGAAAGGCATATTGCTCGGATTGCAGACGAAGGGCATCTTCGAGGGCGCTTTCCCGACCTTGTGCGAATAACGAATCGCTAGTGACATCGGCAAAACCGTGCAACTGAAGCAGGCGGTCTTCAACATCACGGTGCTGTTCGAGTTCACCCCCTCGCCGCAAGTGCGCGGGACTGATTCCACGCTGCACCAGGGCAGGGCAGATCAGCATAAACCGGTGGCAGTGCAGCGGGTCTTCTTCCGCACACATCATCACCGTGTTCTGCTGCCGCGCCGCTGCCAGCATTCGATCGACTGCTTGCAGAAAATCGGGAGCACCGCGCCTGGCAACATAATCGACCAGACCGCTCGGTAGATAGTAGGCCGGGTCGAGTGGCCGGCCGCCCAATTGATCCCCGTAGAATTCGTAGCGGATTCTAGCGGAGGTCAGACGCGGTTCGAGCGCTTCGCGATTAAATTGGGGATAACGGAAGCTGCCCGGACGACTGCGAACATCACACACCATTTTGATTTCGTGACGGATCAACGTGCCGAGCAAATCCGACATCTCCTGATTGGAGTGTCCGATGGTATATAAACGGCGCGCGGATCGAAGGGTCGAATTCATAATACGATTGGGAAGCATAAATTGTAGCGTGTTCTAACTCTCCATACACACCATCGTGAAATCAGGTCGCACTGCAGCAGAAATGTTTCCCTCTTTTATCGGATGCACCTGAGGAAGTGCTCAGTTTCCTGGCCGGAAACCGCTTAGTCTCTCGAGTTCACTCACAACGCGATCCAGCTCCTCGACGAGCGGATTGGTTCCTGCTTGGTGAAAGACTCGCAACAGTTCGCGGTAATACCACAATGTTCCCAACTTCTTTCCCGCGAAGCGATCATAAACAGAGTCGCCGTCGACACGCACTTCATAAAGGGTTTCCCGGGCGTTTGATAGCTTGTCGGCCGCCGATACCAAGCAGACATCAGCCGCTTCGCCGGCGAGGCGAGTTATATAGGCGCGTTTTCGTTCGAGCCAGGGAGATTTCGGCTGGGCATAGGCATCGGTGCAGCCCTCGACGATGCGGGCGACGCGTTTGCCGAATTTCTTTTGGATTTCGCGTAACCGCGGCAAGCCGCCTTGATCCTCGACCGCATCGTGCAGCAATGCGCCAATGGCCATATCTTCGTCCCCACCGTATTCGATGACGATCGAAGCTACCCCCAACAAATGTCCGATATACGGCCGTTTCGTGCGCTTGCGAATCTGCTTTGCGTGAAGCTTCGCGGTATACCCAAGCGCACGGATGAAGCGCTTGGAGAGCGCTGGGCCCTGAGGGAGTTTTAGAGTCGACCAATCATGGAATGGCATTGGGTGAACGTACGGGTTTTGCAAAAACAGTATTACCTTCGGCGCAATTTGCCGAGCAGCCGCAGAATTTCCATGTACAGCCAGATCAGCGTGACCATCAGGCCAAAGGCCCCGTACCACTCCATGTAACGCGGCGCACCCATCTTCGCGGCCGATTCGATCATGTCGAAATCAAGAATTAAATTTAGCGCCGCAATGATCACCACAAACAGGCTGATGCCAATGCTCAGTGGCGAACTACTGTATAGAAATGAAAATTGCGTGTGGAAGAATAGGCTGGCGACCATGCTGACCAGGTATACGAGCGCGATTGCTCCGGTGGCAATGATCACTCCGAGCTTAAAACCACGGGTGGCGCGGACGATTCCTGTTTTATACGCTAGCAACAAAACGAGCATTGTGGCGAAGGTCAGGGTAACGGCACGAACCGCGATGCCGGGATAGGAGCGCTCAAAGAAGGCGGAAATTCCGCCGAGCAAAAATCCCTCGAGCAGCGCATAAATCGGCGCTGTGACTGGGGACCATTCCTTTTTGAAGATTGTGACCAGGGCCATGATAAAGCCGCCGATCGCTCCGCCCATCATCCAGGGGACTGCCGCCTCAGGGCTCTCGGAGTGGCCGAGTCCCCAGGTCCACGCCGCCGTGACAACCACGCACAACAACAGTAAACCTGTTTTATTGACCGTGCCTTGAATGGTCATGGACTGGCCCGTAGAGACCTGCCCGGCAAAGGCGCTTTCTTTCAAGACGGGATTGTTTGAACGAAAAATGTCTGCCATGTAAGTCACCCCAACGTTCTTCCTGGGCGAGTCGCCAGGATACCATCAATTATGCCGGATGCTAAAAGTGCGGTGGAATTCGCGGTTTAGATCGCGGAGAGCTGCAAAGAGCGACGTTTGGTAGCGCTAACGGGAATCGAACCCGTATTTTAGCCTTGAAAGGGCTACGTGCTAACCGTTGCACCATAGCGCCACACCGCATTAATTTTAGCACAATCCTCAGAAGCCACGGTCCTCAGCAAGGCAGAAAAATTTGCAATCTACTTGTCCTCAGAGAGCAGCGGGTAGACGATTCCGGCGATCGCTGCCCCCAAAATGGGCGCTACCCAGAACAGCCAAAGCTGGGACAACGCCCAGCCACCAACAAACAGCGCGGGCCCGGTGCTGCGCGCAGGGTTCACAGACAGGTTAGTCACCGGAATACCGATTAGATGGATTAAGGTAAGTCCCAGACCAATGGAAATTCCTGCGAAGCCTTTCGGCGCGTTGCCATGCGTAGAGCCGAGAATGATCATCAGGAAGAAGAAGGTGAGAACAACCTCTGCCACAAAGCAGGCCATCAGGGAGTAGCCACCGGGTGAATGCAAGCCGTAACCATTCGAGGCAAAGCCACCGGCAGTGCTGAAGCCGTCCTTGCCACTGGCGATCAGATAGAGCACGCCGGCTCCGGCGGCTCCGCCGAGGACCTGAGCGATGATGTAGGGCAACAGGTCGCTAAACGGGAAGCGTTTGCCCACTGCCAAACCGACTGATACTGCTGGGTTTAGATGGCAACCGGAAATGTGGCCGATGGCATAGACCATGGTTAAGACGGTGAGGCCAAAGGCAAGGGCAACGCCAAGGAAACCGATTCCCGTGTTCGGAAATGTTGCCGCTAGTACCGCGCTGCCGCAGCCGCCAAAAACAAGCCAAAATGTTCCAAAAAATTCTGCCGCTACCTTTTTACCTAAATTCACGGGGGCATTCCTTTCCGATTTTAATTCGTGGGGATGGTGGAAAATTCGTCAAACCAGATTTCGTGTCAAAGCGGTTTCAAATTCAACCGGCATGGTAGACAGCGAGGAAAAAGAAGTCAAGAGGCGGAGTGGGGCGGAGTGGGGCGAGTGGGGCGTTCCCCATTGCCGAAGTGTGGCCAAATCAAATTCGGGAATGCTATGGTCCCTGGTGTGATGCCGAGCCTTAAGACCGGGAAAGGGCGTTTGCGGGGGATCCAGCCGTACGCGAGTTTCTGGAGTGGATGGCAAAGTACAATCCCGAGGCCAGCCTGCGAGATCAAAATATCGTCGCCGGATATAAGCGCGCGGAAGTGATGGTGGAGGTTCTGAATAATTGCGGAGACAATCTGACGCGGGCGAATGTGATGAAGCAAGCCGCTAGTCTCGATATGAAACCGGCAATGTTCCGGCCGGGGATAAAAATAACCACTGGCCCCGCTGATTACCAGCCGGTCAAACAGTTGTTCCTCATTCAATTCAACGGGCAGGATTGGGCTCCGATCGGAGCTGTAACAAGCGAATGAGACTAGAAGGATGTTCGGCCTTAGCGATTGCGCTCTTCCCACTCTTCGTGCCAAGCGGTTTGAATGGCTTCAAGCTTGCTTTCGTTGGACTTCATTGGGTCGCCCGCAAAACCTGGTAATTCCGCGATCCACTTGTGCATGTCCGTGAACCGCACAGAGTAGGGATCGACATCAGGGTGCTTGTCGGCCAAAGCGATCGCGATATCTTCGAAATCGTCCCAATCAAATGATGGCGCCATAGAAGTCCTCAGTGATCCAGCTCGCGGGCGTAATTCTTATTCCACTCAGGAATTTCCACTACGATATCGGTGGTGCCGTCAGGTACGGTCTGGCAAGCCAGCCGCGATTTTGGAGTTATGCCAGGAGCTTCGTCGAGTTCGTCAAGTTCAGCATCGGTCGCTTCATTGCAGGATTGCAGACCTTCTTTCACCATGACATGGCAAGTCGAGCAGGCGCAAACGCCGCCACAAGCGTGGTCGACGCCCATCTTGAATCCCTCCGAAATATCGAGGATGCTGCCGGGCAGGCCATTGTGACCATAGGGGAACTTTTCCGGATCGACCTCGACGGTCTTGCCGCTGGGAAGGAAGGTGACCTTGAATTTCTTCGTCGCGACCTTATATTTCACCTCATCGATGTAGGGATTGCTGCCACCCATGATTATGCTCCTGTCATCCAAAGACCTATTCCGTGGCTAAAGGCTTGTCGCTCCGGAACACGGCACTAGAGTCTAAACCTCTGCCAAATTTTTTCCTGCCAACACCGATTGCACTGCGGAGTTCATCAGCAGTTCCGCAAGCTGTTCGGTGGCATGATTCAGCTGATCGATCCGTTGCCGAATCTTTTTGTAGTCGGAACCCCGCATTGCTTCTTGCAACCCGGCCATGCTGGCGTCAATCTTTGCGCGTTGCTCAGAAGAAAGGCCGGCCGATTGCGGATGGGCCAGGGCTTTGGCCGTGGCCGTAAGGATCAGTTCGGACTCAGTACGCGCTTCGATCACTTGGCGCTCGGCGAAATCCTGCTCGGCGTATTCGATCGATTCTTCCAGCATGTGCTCAATATCGGCGTCGTTCAAGCCGTAGCTCGGCTGAACCTCGATGGAGTGTACTTTCCCGTTACGCAAATCTTTTGCCGCGACTTGCAGAATGCCGTTGGCGTCAATGAGGAATTTTACTTCGACACGTGGTAAACCTGCCGGTGCAGGCGGGACACTAAGTGTGAACCGAGCGAGCGAGCGGCAATCCCTGGCCAATTCGCGTTCGCCTTGCAGCACGTGGATGTCAATACCGGTCTGGTTGTCGACACCGGTGGTATAGAGCTCCTGAGCGCTGGCAGGAATGGTGGAATTGCGCGGAATAATCTTTGCGACTGCGCCGCCGTAGGTTTCAATCCCTAGCGAGAGTGGAGTAACGTCGAGCAGCAGCATGTTCTTTACGCCACGATCCAGAATATTGGCTTGCACCGCCGCGCCTAGAGCCACGACTTCGTCGGGATTCAGTTCTGTATGCGGCCGGCGATCGAAATATTCCTGTACGGTGCGGCGGACCAGCGGTGTACGCGTCGTTCCACCCACCAGCACGACTTCTTCAATTTCCTTGGGCTTCAGTTGGGCATCGGCCAACGCTTTTTTCACTGGAACCATGGTGCGGTCGACTACCGGGCGGATCAACGCTTCCAGCGCACCACGCGTGAATTCGTGTTCGTACACCTTGCCGTTTGGCAGAGGGAATCGCAATCGCGTGCTTTGCGCTTCCGAGAGTTTGTGCTTAATCGCGATTAGCTCCCGGCGTAATTCCTGTGCAAGTTCCCCGTGCGGCGAAAAATCAATCTGATCCTGCTGCAGAATCTGTTCGTGAACGAAAGCCTGTAACAAGTTGTCGATATCATCGCCACCGAGGTGGGTATCGCCATTGGTAGAGAGCACCTGGTAGATATCACCTTCGGCTGTCGAAATCAGCTTCAGCACGGAGATATCGAACGTGCCCCCGCCCAAATCGTAGACGGCCACTTTGCCACGTTGCTTTTCATCCAGCCCGTAGGCGAGCGCCGCGGCAGTGGGCTCGTTTACCAGGCGCAGTACTTCGAGGCCTGCCAATTTCCCGGCGTCCTTGGTCGCTTGCCGCTGCGCATCATTAAAATACGCTGGCACCGTGATTACCGCCCGGTCCACCGATTCGCCGAAATAAGCTTCCGCCCAATTCTTCAGCTCGCGAAGAATGAACGATGAGATCTCGGGCGGGGTAAACACCTTATCGCCCAGTTGCACGCGAATCACATTCTTGCTCGCGGGATCGATACGGAAGGGGAAAAGCTTCAATTCGCTCTGCACATCGTCAGGACCGCGGCCCATCAAACGCTTCACGGAATAGATTGTTCGCTCGGGTTGCGTCAGTAAACGCCGCTGTGCAGGCGCACCAACAATAATGCTTCCGTCAGAATCAAGGCTCACTACCGAGGGACAGAGCGTGCTGCCGGTTGGTCCTGGAATACAGTTTGGCTTGCCAGTCTGCGGGTCGACAAAAGCGACTAGGCTGTTGGTTGTGCCAAGATCGATGCCAACAATTCTAGTCATGGCGCTACGACAGTTCCTTTTGAACGTTTACAACCAAATTCCGGATGTAGGAGCGGCGGTTCAACAGCTCATTTAACTGAGCCATAATCTTCTGGCGGCTGGCTTCGTCGCCATTCACTTCCAAGGCCTGGTCCCACTCGCGGGCACTGTCACGCAGTTGCCCGTCTATGACATTCAATTTCGCCTGGAAATTCTTCTCAGCCGCTTCCAAACGAAGTTTTAAAGCGCCAGTATCACCGCCCGATTCTCTGGCTTCACGCAATTCATCGAGCGATTCATTCAACTCAAATACTTCTTCCAGAAGATTCGCGGGGGCTTGCTGCTTCGTGGTCCCTTCTTTGCGCATACCCTCGATCGAAAGCAAATACTCCACGCGTGCAATGGGATCACGCAGCGTGCGGTACGCATCATTCAATTCCGAACTACGTTTCAGCGAGATCTCGCGCTCTTCCGTTGTAGCATTGACAAAATTGTCGGGATGAAGCCTCCAGCTCAGTTGCAGGAATTTCTGCTCGAGTCCGCCCATCTCCAGCCAGAGCTTGCGGGGCATCTCAAACATGGCGAAGTAATCGCTCTGTTGCGGCAGTTGCAGCATCTTGCCGCAGCTAGAGCAGAAATGCGTGCCGAGGGTCCGCTCGTGACAACTCCAGCAGACAAGCGGCGCGTTCGGGATGGGGAAGGGACTCGCCATTTATTTTTCCTGACTGGCCTCAAAGCATAAAAAAAGTGGCTGGCGATTGCGGTAGCCAACCACTGCGTGCGTAACCTGGGTCGGTCGTTGCCGCACACAGGCTAGAGCCTGTGCTACTGCTACGCCGTAAAACTGCTTCCGCAGCCACAGCTCCGCGCGGCATTCGGGTTCTGAAACACGAACCCCTGGCGCATGAGCGTATCTTCATACTCCAGAATCGTGCCGTTCAAGTACAGCAGGCTTTTCGGGTCCACAAAAATGCGCGCACCGAACTCCTCAAACACTTTGTCGCGGTCCCTGGCTCGGGTATCCAAACGCATGGCGTAGGAAAGACCGGAACAACCGCCACCTTGTACGCCAACACGCAAACCGCCAACTTCGGGCGACACACCTTCCTTGGCCAGCAGCGCGAGAATCTTCTCCGCCGCTTTTTGGCTGATGTGGACTACCGGTGCCGCGGGACCCGTTTGCGTTGTTGTTTCTGTGGCCATGATCAGAACCTGCTAACTTCAATCTAAAACTGGACAGCATCCTCCGACGGGCTCAGTCTACCGCCGGAAGACGCCACTAACGCCGCGCAACTCATGCACTTAGTGCGATGATTTTTCATGCGCGGGAACTTCAATACCGTGCTTCTTTTTCCAATCCCCAATAGCCGCTTTAATAGCGTCTTCGGCGAGCACAGAGCAATGAATCTTGACAGGAGGCAGCGCGAGCTCACGGACGATATCCGTATTCTTGATCGCGAGCGCCTCCTCCACGGTCTTGCCCTTGACCCATTCGGTTGCAAGCGAAGAGCTGGCAATTGCCGATCCGCAGCCGAAGGTCTTGAACTTTGCTTCTTCAATGACATTCGTTTCCGGATTGATCTTCATCTGCAACTTCATGACGTCGCCGCATTCCGGTGCACCGACCAGGCCGGTCCCCACATTGGGATCTTCCTTCGCGAGGCTCCCGACGTTGCGGGGGTTGTTATAGTGATCGACTACTTTTTCGCTATATGCCATGAAAATATTGCTCCTTACCGATTTTCAAACTTCTGCTGAACGAATAATTTTATCCACGGGCGGCTGCCAAAAGCGCACCAAAACCGGCGCTCTTGATGGCCTTTTCCGTCAACCCGACGTTGGTCAAAAATGCCGAACGACCCGCAGTCAATTCGCGTAATGCTTCACGAATGTATTCCGCACCCAATCCCAAAACATGCAGAAATTCCCGCACATCCTGGAGATGGTAGAAAGCCTTTTCTGCTGCGGGAGCCGGTTCATCGTTGTCGTGATAGGGTTGAAACGTAACACGAAACGGAGCCGCCGTCCCGGCAATTGACCGGTGAATCCTTAATGTTCCTTCACTTGCAATAGCGCTAGCCATGTACTTAGTCCTTCCTCAGTCTCTAAATTAGGCGGTTTGCCACTTGACCTTCGAAATGTCTATTCCCTCTTTAGCCATTTCGTACAGTGGCGAAAGTTCACGAAGCTTGGTTACAACCTGCACCATCTTGTCGACCACGTAATCCACTTCTTCCTCGGTGGTAAACCTTCCCAGGCCGAAGCGAATGGAGGTATGAGCCAGATCCTCACCAACGCCTAAGGCTTTGAGTACATAACTGGGTTCAAGGGTTGCCGAGGTACAGGCCGAACCGCTCGATACAGCAATATCATTAATTCCCATCAATAGCGACTCACCTTCCACATAAGCAAAGCTCATGTTCAGGTTATGCGGTAAACGATGCTCCATGGACCCGTTGATGAAGATCTCATCGAGCTTGGCTTCCAGCCTAGTCTTTAGACGGTCACGCAGGGCGCTCAGGCGCTTGGCTTCTTCCGCCATTTCCTGCTGTGCAATCTCGCAGGCCTTTCCCAAGCCCACAATGCCAGGCACGTTTAGAGTGCCGGAACGCATGCCCCGTTCATGGCCGCCGCCATCGAGAATCGCAGAAAGCTGAACGCGGGGGTTGCGGCGGCGAACATACAGCGCGCCGACTCCCTTTGGACCGTAAATCTTGTGCCCGGTGATGGCCATCAAGTCGATGTTGTCCCGCTGCACGTCGACCGGAATCTTGCCAACCGCTTGCACGCCATCGGTCGCGAAGATAATGCCATGTTCCTTGGCAATCTTGCCGATTTCCGCGATGGGATTGATGATGCCAATCTCATTGTTGGCATACATGATTGTGATCAGAATCGTGGTTGGCTTGATGGCCCTGC
>Ga0209040_10001403_pt1 | contig 19057 bp, 15 predicted proteins | sample BogFormECP12_OM3_FD_188240 | JGI IMG/M metagenome (GOLD analysis project Ga0209040, IMG submission 188240) | Bog forest soil microbial communities from Calvert Island, British Columbia, Canada - ECP12_OM3 (SPAdes) (version 2) | ecosystem: Environmental > Aquatic > Freshwater > Wetlands > Bog ...
GGTGTAGAGGCGGCGGACCGGAGTTCCGGAGATGGTGGTGAAGCGAGCGTGACCGTTCGCGTCGAGATTGATGCCGGATGCCGCGCCGATGGGGTGTTCGGGAGATTTCTCAAGCGCGGGATGTAAAGTCTGCTCCTCCCAGCGCTGCTCTTCGGGAGACGGGGCGCGGCCTCGAACCAGTTCTTCGGGCTGCGATTTGTTCGGGATATTGGCCATAGTGGGTCTCAATCGATCTCCTCGTCGGAGTCATCGCCGATGGGCTGGCCTGGCGGGGCTTCCAATGCCGGGCCAGCTTTGAATTTCGTGGGGTCTTTTTCGAAGCGGGTGATCTTGTCTTCAGCGGCTGCGTCGTGGGCTCTGACGTCTGTCGATATCCCAACGGCGTGGCTCTGACCTTTCAGCCAGTCTTTCAGCTTTTCCGCTTCGGCTCGGGCCTGGGCTCTGGCTTGTTCGGATGTCTCGGTGCTGGCGGCAAGGGTCAGCAGATGGTCGAGGGTTGCGTCTTCTACGGTGAACTGGGTAAGTCCTTCGAGTCCCGGCTGGCGCGGGGCGTACCAGGTGGTTTTAAGGGTGGCTTCGATCACGTCGTCCAGGCCAGGCAGGTCGGGCTCGCGGTCTTTGTATTCCACCAGCCTGGTCGCTCGGGATGGTTCGAACAACAGTTCCAGCGTCAGGTTGGCGGCTGACTCTACTGCTCCTTCCGGATCAAAAGTGAGACCGGTTCTTCCCGGAAAGGATTCCTGCGTGCGCTCGTAGCCCATGGGTCGCGGGGGCAGAATTTTCAGCAGCGGCTCGGGCAGGGTGAGGGTCACGGGGTCGAGCGTCTTCAGGACAGCTGCGAGCGCCTGTTGCTGGGCTGCGGCGGAGACAATTTCCGTGACGAGTTGGCCGTCTCCTCGCAGCGCGAACCGATAGTCGAGACCGCCGATCTCCTTGGCCGCGGCCTGGGTCTGGTAGCGGTGCAGCAGGTAGAGAGGAACAAGCGTGTCTTCGAGCCGCGCCCACGGCTCACCCGGTTGAATGGCGTTTTCTCCGAAGCTCTTGAGGGCGGCTGCGCGGACTTCGAGGATGCGGTTTAGCTCGGCGGCGGGGTCGGGGCCGTTGTCCCACAGGTGTGAGTGGGGGTGGGCGCTGCCCAGAGGTCGCGAGTCCGCGTCGCTGATGAAGTAAAGGCCTTGAGCGGTGGCCTTGCGCAGGATGCTGTCGAGCTGAGCATGTTCGTCGGTTCCGGCAGGAAACTGGCTGTATCCATACGCGATGGCGACCTTGTCCCATGCACCAATACCGGTGGTGTAGGCGTGGGAAAGGTCGGGACGCCCGCTGGCGTCCAGCGTGATCCACGGATGTGGATAGTCCATAACCGACGTGCCCGGGGCGATGCTGCTGGCGGCGAAATTGTGTGCGAGACCGAGGGTATGGCCTACTTCGTGCGCGGCGAGCTGGCGGATGCGGGCGAGGACCATCTCGCGCATCTCGTTCGAGACGGGTTTGCCTTGCACATAAGGCGAGAGCAGGGCCTCGGCGATCATATAGTCCTGCCTCGCGCGCAGCGAGCCCAGCGTAACCTGGCCCTTGATAATCTCGCCGGTGCGCGGATCGACGACGCTCGCGCCGTAAGACCAGCCGCGGGTGGAGCGATGCACCCACTGGATCATGTTGTAGCGGAGGTCCATGGGATCTGCACCCTCGGGCAGCACTTCGACTCGAAAGGCATTACGATATCCGGCCGCCTCGAAAGCCTGGTTCCACCAGCTCGTCCCTTCGACCAGCGCGCTCCGGATAGGCTCGGGCGCACCGCGGTCGACGTAATAGACGATAGGCGCCACGGGATCGCTGATCGGGGCGGAGGGGTCTTTCTTTTCGAGCCGGTGGCGGACGAGGAGGCGAACGTCCATCGGCTGGCCCAGTGGCGCGGAGTAGTCGCGGTAGGCGAGCGGGAAGTAGCCGGCGCGTGGATCGAAGGCTCTTGGGTGGTACTTGTCATCCGGAAGACTGACGAGCGAAGTGTGCTCCTCTACCGTGACGGCGTGCGGATCGGGAGTGACGGTACCGACCAGGTCGCCAGTGACAAGTCCCTTGGGCGCGAAGGTCAGGATGGACTGGACTTCAGTGTTGAGAGGGAAATTCTTCGTGTCCTCGGGAACGATGGCTGAGCGGTTCAGGTCGAGAGCGTAATCGCCCTGCTTCTCGCGCTGGAGACGCTCGGCGACTTCGTGCGCATCGCGGAGAAAGAAGTTGGTTGCGTCGACCAGGACCTTGTCTCCCTCTTCAGCCTCCACAGTGAATCCCCAGAGCACGGAGCGGGCAAACGACTGCTTGACGTCGAGTTGTTCGTCCGGGACGGCGGAGCTGGAACGGTACTTCAGGTTCTGTTCGATCAGCAGGATCTTCGATCCGCTCCGATAGAAGCGAACAATGCGCCCCAATCCGAGCTGGCCGCGATCAAGGCCCAAATCATTTGAGCCGAGTCCGTAGGGGAGCGAATCGAGCAGCAGGAAGTCCCTGTTGAAGCTCCCAACTTCGAGGTAGAGCTTGCCGGATTTGGTGTCCCAGTCGAGAGGGAAGAGGCCGTCCATACGGTGCATTCCGGCGATTTTCTTTGTGAGTGAGACTTCACTGGTGGGCGCTGGCTGGGCAGCTTGTCCATTCAGGGGTGCGGCTGACGTGACGAGAAGGGCGGCGAAGGTGGCTGAAACGGCCAGAATGAGTCTTGACATGAGCCATCCCCACAAATGGAAAGCGATACGGAGCGCACTGCGATGAAGAGATTCTAGTCGAGCACGACCGAGTCTTCGCCCAGCTGTTCATTGATGAGCCGGGCTACGAGCGGCTTTAGTGAGAGCGAATCTTTCGGGAAGACGAAGTCGTTGGCCGCCTCCGACCAGTCCAGTTTGAAGCTGGTGGAGAGGGCGGAAATCCAGATCTGGCGGACGGGCGCGTTGGGCGTGATGACGAACTTCGCCGGAGGCTCTTCGAAAACGATGTTCAGGACGCCGTTCTGCTCTTCGACCTCGAAGCCGCCGTCCTCTTCGGCATCGATAAGGGTTTGCTTGAGGGATTCGATGGCGCGGTCGGCGTTGCGGCGGAAGGATAATTCGTCCAACATGCTTAAAGTGTAGCAACCTGGCCGCAAGTTACCGTATCCAACCAGCGACCAGCGTCGATTCGCTCCGGATGTTTGATATGAACCAAAGTGGTAACCGAAATTCCCAGACTTGCACATATTTTGCGGCATTTAACATCCCGCTTGCATAGATTTCAGGAAAGCATGGGATGCTGTGCCCAGAATCGTCCAAATCTCCATGACGGCTAATCTGCGTTATGTGAGGATGGAGGCAATACGCATCATGCACCCACGCGCATTTTTCGTAGCTGCTCTCTTCGGCGTTGTCCTGGTTGCGCAGGCGCAGGACCGGACGCCAACCCAATCCGCCCAGCAACTGGTCGCCGATGTGATGTACAACGAGCTTCATGACCGCGAATGCGACAGCTTCTGGGAATATCGCAGCGTTCGCGTCTCTGGTTCACAGGACGTGGTTCGCGAGCAGGTGGAAACGGCTGAAGGGCCGATCTTTCGCGTGATTGAGGATCATGGCAAGCCGCTGGACCCGAACGAGCGCAGGAGCGAGGAACAGAGGCTCGATGAGCTGGTCACGAAGCGGGGCGCGATGACGCGCGTCTTGCAGGATCATCTCAAGGACGAGGAGCGTATGCGGAAGGTGATTGAGATGCTTCCGGGAGCACTTGTTCTTGAATACACCGGCCCGAGCGAGGGCGACCTGGTGCGTCTTACCTTCCGCCCCAACCCCGCGTTTTCGCCTTCAGGCTACGAGGCGCGGATTGTGCATTCACTGAGCGGCACGCTGACGGTGAATCAACGTCTCAAGCGGATGGTCGACATGAGCGGCCGGCTTGCCGAGCGGGTGGACTTCGGATACGGGATTCTGGGCTATGTGGAGAAGGGCGGCACCTTCGAGATCCAACGTGAGCAGGTGAGCGCGACGCGTTGGAAGACGAGCCTGGTCGAGGTTCATATACAGGGCAAGGTGCTGCTGTTCCGCAATGTGACCAAGGACCAGCGGGAAGCGCGTACGGATTTCCGTCCGGTTCCGCATGACATCAGCCTGACATCCGCCAAAGAGCTTTTGCACCAGGCGGCCGGTGCACGAACAGAGACGCGGCTCGTATCGGCGAAGCGCTGAGGATCCGATCGTCCGGCGCCGCCGCCCGCCTAGAAGGGAATGTCGTCGTCGGTGATCTCGGTGGACTGGACGAGGTCGTCGGAAGCGCTGCGCTGATCGTAGGAAGACGAGGCGCCTGCGCTGCGGTTGCTGCTGTATCCGCCTCCATCGCCTCCGCCCTCGCCCTTACCGGAGAGCAGCACGAGCTCGTTGACCAGGACTTCGGTGCGGTACTTCTTCTCCCCGGACGTCTTGTCATCCCAGGAGCGAGTCTGAATCTTGCCCTCGATATACAGTTTCGAGCCCTTCTTTACGTAGTCGCGGACGATCTCGGCCGTGCGCTGGAAGGCGACGAGATTGTGCCACTCGGTTCGATCCGTCCAGTTTCCGGTCTGGTCCTTAGTGCGGTCGGTGGTGGCCAGAGAGAAGTTGGCAACGGTCGTGCCGCCCGCCGTCGCGCGGAATTCAGGATCTTTGCCTACGTTGCCGAGAAGGATGATTTTATTAACGCTTCTTGCCATGACTAGGGTTACTCCAAAGGATGTTCAGAGAAGAATAACAGGAACTCCGGCCGTAAAGCGGTCAGCCAAAGCCCCGTCAGCAAAGAAGCGGGTAGCTAAGGTCACGTCAGCTAAGAAGCGGTCAACTCACCTATCGATGGCGCTGCAGGCGGCGGTTGCGAAACCACTTTGCGGCTCCGAGAAGAAACAAGAGGGACCCGAAGGGCAGGCACATAAGCGCGACGATGAGCGCCAGCCAGCCGGAGTTGGTATGTGGGCCCTGGCGGGTGATTCCTCCGAAGACGGTAGACATAAGGAGCGCGGCCAGCAGGCCGGTAGCGATCGTCCAGCCCCCGCCCTGCAGGAGCTGGCGCGTTCCGTCGTCCTTCGGCGGACCAGCGGGCGGCGGACCGGCTTTCTTCGCCAGACGCAGCTCGGGGCGGGGCGTTTTCTCCGCTTCTCCGTTCGGCTCTTGTTTCATCACCAGCGGCATTCGAGACATCCTCAGCGGCAGGCCGCCTGCATTGCGTATACGATCACGCCCGTAACCGAGACGTAGAGCCAGATGGGAAAGGTCCAGCGAGCGAGGCGCTTGTGTGCCGGGAAGCGGCCCGAAAGCGAGAGAAAAAAGGTAATCAGGATGATCGGCAGGGCAATGACCGAAAGCACGATGTGCGAAGCGAGCAGCTTCCAGTAGAAAGGCCACAAGGGATTGCCGCGCGGGAACTTCGTCTCGCCATGGAGCGTAAAGTTGACCAGGTAGGAGACGAGAAAGATCGAAGAAAAGAAGAAGGCCGTGAACATTGCGGCGCGGTGTTTCGGGATTTGCCGCCTGCGAATGTAGACGAAGCCGGTGAGCAGTGCGATGGTGCTGAGCGCGTTCAGCAGGGCATTCGTCGCAGGCAGGAAGAGCAGATGTGTTCCGGCTACGTCGGTGGGCGCATGGAAATAAACCAGCCAGCAGATGAGTGCGCTGGCCAGGGCGCTAACCACGATAATCGCCGCGACGGTCGCGCCGATTCGGTTCGCTTCAGGGCCCCTGGTTTCAATCGTTGCTTGCATCCTTCATCCTTCTTAGAAATCACTTTCCCCTGGCATTCAGCATGAGCGCGGTGAGCAGCAGGGGCAGATAGATTACGCTCACCTTGAGCAGATCGCGGGCGTACATCTTTGACTCGATGGTCGAGCGGGCGCGAGTGATGCGGGCGAATCGTATGGTGTAGCCGAGATAGACAAGGCCGAGAAGCCCGGCGGCGACTCCGTAATAGGGTCCGGCGATGTGCAGATAGACGGGCAGCAGACTGGCCGGAATCATGAGCACGGCGTAGGTCAGGGCTTCGAGCACGGTCGACCAGCCGTCGGGCTGAACGACGGGCAGCATGCGGATGCCGGCGCGTCCATAGTCTTCGCGATAGAGCCAGGCGATGGCCATGAAGTGGGGGAACTGCCAGATGAAAAGAATGGCGAAAAGAGCGACAGCCGGCCACTCGATGCGTCCGCGCGCGGCGGTCCAGCCGAGGAGTGGCGGCATGGCTCCGGGGAAGGCTCCGATAAACGTGGCCAGGCTGGTATAGCGCTTTAGCGGAGTGTAGATCGCCACATAAGTGAAGGCGGTAATGAGCGTTAGCGTGCCGGTGATGAGATTGGTTTCGCGAGCCAGCCAGATGGATCCGATAGCGATGGCGGAGAGGCCGGCAATGATTCCGTGGGCCAGGCCGATGCGTCCCGTGACCATGGGGCGCTGCGAGGTGCGGATCATTTTCGCGTCGAGCTTGCGCTCCAGGCACTCATTCAGGGCGGCGGAGCCCGCCGAGACGAGCCCGATCCCAAACAGCGCTTCAATCAGACCAGGCTGGACGCTGCTGATTCCCGACTGCATGGATCCAAGGTAAAAGCCGGCCCACGCCGTCATTATTACCATCAGCGTGACGCGAACTTTGAAGAGTTCGCGGTAGTCTGCGATGCGGGACGCCGTCTCTCCGGCGCGCGGCGCATGCAGGTGCTCCACCGGCTCCGGCGATTTTACGGAGGGCGCGGACCGGTCCGGCTCAACGATCACATTCTCCGAAAATTGCGTTTCGGCGAGCTGGGGTGCGGGGTTCACACTCCATGATACCAATGAGGCCCCTGGACGCCGCAGGGCGGTCACAGAACTTTGCTAAGCGGTTTGGCCTCGGAAATTATTGGCTCACCCACCACAGCGTATTCGCTGAGCAGTACCGCGACCAGAACAGCCGTGGGGATGGCAACGAGGGCGCCGACTATACCCGCCAGGGAAGCCCCCAGCAATAGCGCGATGATGACGGCGAGACCGGCGAGGTCGACGCTGTGGCGCATGATACGGGGCGTGAGATAGGAGGTCTCAATCTGGGCGTATATGGCGTAGAAGATGAGCACGCCGGCCACGCGTCCCCAGGAATCGATGGCGGCCACCATGACGACCAGTGCCATTGAGATGACCGCGCCGGCGATGGGGATGATGTTAAACAGGCCCATGAGTACGCCGAGCGCATAGGCATATCGGACATGCAGGAAGAGGAAAACGATCATGCTGCTGAGGCCAAGGACGAGCATGAGCGATCCCTGGCCAAGAAGCCACTTGCCCATGCGGACTTCGGCGCGGGCGAGGGTGGTGTCGAGGCGCTTGCGCTTGTCCACAGGAAAGAAGGAAAGCAGCCAGTAGTACGCGGTGTCGCCCTCAAGCATGAAGTAAATGGTGAGGATAACGCCGGTGATGACGTTGAAGAGCATGGTGGCCCAGGACTTGATGGAAAAGAAGATATAGCTGGCGAAGTTGGAGGCGAAGTCCTGCAGCTTGGCGTTGAGCGCGGCTACGTTGATGTGGCGGGTGATCGGCAATTGCTGGATACGCAAAAGCATCTGCGGTCCGCGAATGGGCATTTCGGTTACGAACTGGCTCATGTCGCGAATAACCGGGGGAAGAGCGACCAGGAAAAAGACTGCCGCCGATGCGGCTACGATGAGCAGGAGAATGAGTATCGCCGAGGCGCGGCCGGGACTCCATTTGCCGATGCGAAGCTTCGTGATGGCGCGCATGACCGGCATGAGCACGACCGCAAACAGGGCGCTGACGTAAATGAGCTCGAGAACCACCAGCATATGCCATGCGGTGTAAAGCGCAAGGGCGACTCCAAAGGCGAAAAGGATATTGGAGCGAGCGGCTCTTTGGCGGGCTGACTCGGAATGGGATGCCTCTTTTAGCGGTACATCTTTGCTCAGGACTGCTTGCCGCTCGGTTTCACTCATGGGGTTGCGACGTCTTCCTTTTCGAGAGTTTGGACGGCCGGGGCTGCGCAGCGATCGTGCAGAGCCTCAAGAATATAGTCGGCGACCGCCTGGGGGCTAAGTTTCGAGGTCGTGATGGTGAGATGCGCCCGCCGATAGTGAGGGAGCCGCGCGGTCAGGCGGGCGGCGAGTCGTTCGCGGTCGGCGAGAACAGGGCGCTCGGCGGCCGCGGGCTGCGCGAGGCAGCGGGCGACCATGACTTCGAGCGGGGCGTCGAGAAAGACGATGCAGGCGTGCTCGAGATCCGCAAGAGCTTGGCGTGTGGCTTCGGCTTCGATGGCTCCGCCGCCGAGGGCGAGAACCAGGGATTCGGCATGGGCGTGATCGCGGATGGTTTCGGTTTCAAGCTCGCGAAAGGCTGTTTCGCCGCGCTGAGCGAAGAGTTGCGCGATGGTGCTTCCCGTGCGGGCTTCGATGACTGTGTCGGTGTCGAGCAAACGCCAACCGAGTTTCTGCGCGAGCAGCTTGCCGATGGTGGATTTACCTGCGCCCATGAATCCGGTAAGCACGATGCGTAGAACGGCTACCGGCAGATTGGTCTCGGTCCTCATGCGTTGTACGCATTATAAGGACCGGAGCGCCAATCAATCTTCGGACAGCTATGTTGCAGAGCGCGCTGAAGACGGACTGCTGCTGTTTTGACCCACGTCGCTCTTGATTGCCGACCGTATGTTTTCCCAGACAGTAGGGCTGGGGTCGTGAATGGGCAGGAGCAATTTTGCCTGCTGGGCAATGTATTCGAGGTCGCGTACCAGGGCGGTGCAGTTTTCGCAATGCTTCAGATGCTCTTCCTCACTCAGGTTCGCGCTGGTCTCGAACAGCTCAGGCAGTCGGTCCTGGAAAACGGCACAGTCGGTCATAGTAGGTTCTTGAAGGTTTTTGTCTGTCATACAGCGGCCTCTTTCCGCTGTCCGGTGTGGAGCAGATCGCGTAATTTCATGCGCGCCTTGTGCAACTGCGATTTGCTGTTTCCGATGGAACAGAACAGCATGTCGGCAATCTCATTATGTTCATAGCCCTCCACATCGTGGAGAACAAAGATCAGGCGGTAGCCTGGCGGGAGATTTTCGATGGCGCGTTCCAGTGTAACGCGATCGATGGAGCCGGATAGCCGAAGATCGCGAGCCCCGATGTCTTTGCGTGGACCATCGTCCTGCGCGGGCTCAAGCGCCTCTTCGAGTGAAATCTGCGGCAGGCCTTTTTTACGCAGATGCATGAGCACCACATTTACCGCCAGGCGGTGCAGCCATGTGGAAAAGGCCGAATCGCCGCGGAAGGTGCCGATTTTGCGGTAGAGCTGGAGGAAGGCGTCCTGCGTCAGGTCCTCGGCCGCAGCCACGTTGCCGAGCATGCGGAGGCAGAGCGAGTAAACGCGCCGCTTATGAAGCGCATACAGCGTTTCAAAAGCCTTTTCGTCCCCCGCTTGGGCTGCCGCGATCGCTTCCGCTTCGCCGACAATTGGGGGATTACGTCGTAGGTGATGTTGGGCGGGCTTCGATTCTGTCTGGCCTGCGCTCATTAAGAAATCCTTTGCTTGAGTGAGAATTCCATGAGTCGCGACTTCTGGCAAGCTGGCGAACATTTGTTGCGACGTCGGGTTCATGGGGTCACGAGGAAAAAATGAAATGATGGAACGATATCTGAGGTTTGAAGGCTTGAGGTGGCGAAAGGTTGCCCGGGTCAGTTCCGCTTTAGGAGCCGATGAAGCGGGCGTACAGACTGCGGGCTACGGCAGCGTCCGTGGTTCCCTGGATAATGGCGCGTCCATCGGCAAACACGGTCAAGGTATGTTCTCCACGCTCGAAGCGCAAGAGCAGATTGTTGGACCGGACCTGGCCGTGAGGCTTGAGGCGGCCTTCGAGTTCGTCGAAGTCGACCGGTCGGCCATGCTCGTGGATCTGCACGGAGTTGCGACCGCAAAGTGTGATGTGCGGACGGCCCTCGCCGCGCAGATGCCCGAAGTTGCGCCGCTGGCAGACTTCGCAGTCCGCTCGTGGCCGGTTTGACAAGACCGAAGACCATTCATTGGTCCACAGATCGCAGGAGAGCAGCGTGCGCCGCAGGCGGTCGCGCGTTCCGGTAAGATACTTGATCGCTTCGGTCACGGCAATCGACGCCGCAAGGTTGACGGCTGAGTTCAGGATGCCGGCCGTATCGCAGGTTTCCACGGTCCCGGTAGGCGGCTCAGGGAAGATGCAGGCGAGGCAGGCGGTTTCCCCCGGCAGGATGTTCATCGTGACTGCGTAGGAGCCGACGGCCGCCGAATAGATCCAGGGCCTGTGCTGCTCGACCGCGTAGTCGTTCACGAGATAGCGCGTCTCGAAATTGTCGGTGGCGTCAAGAACTATTTCGGACGCGGCCAGTAGACTGTGGATGTTTCCGGGAGTGAGGTCGGCAATATGGGCATGAACCGTGATCTCGCTGTTGAAGAGCGCAATCTTTCGCCGGGCTGCTTCCGCTTTGGGTAATGACTCGCGGGCGTCGGCTTCATCGAAAAGCACCTGGCGCTGCAGGTTGCTCTCTTCGACGAAATCACGATCGATGAGGGTAAGCGTGCCCACTCCGGCTCGCGCCAGCAGGCTGGCCGCGGCTGCTCCGGTGGCTCCGCAGCCGACGAGCGCCACGTGCGCGGCGCTGAGTCGCTTTTGTCCAGCTTCGCCGATGCCGGGGAACGGTACCTGGCGCGAGTATCGATCGAATGAAGGCGGGGCAACGGGGAATTTGGGGTGCGTCACCATCTGTCTGTCTTTAGTATAGGAGACGAAATGGTATGCCGCTGAGTGTGGCGAATGGAGCGCCGTGCTTATATGAAATGTTCGCATCCAACCACTGGCAGGCGTTAAGGTTGGATCACGCACCGAGGAACGTCCTAAAGGCAAATACGAGGGGCTGATTGTTCTTTTCTCGAATACTGGGCCATCGATGCCGCACGGCGCTCTTTTTTGCCGCGGCATTTTCGTTTGCGCTCGGCGTTTCGGCCCCGGCGCGTGCCCAGGCAGCGGGGAAGCCGGTTACGCCTCCGCCGCAGACACCGGTGAACCCTGCGCCTCCGCTTTCGACGACTCCGGAGAGCGCGACCAACAGCTTGCGGGCCTGGGAAGGGCTGAATGTCGAGGCCGTGGATTTTACGGGCGTGGACCGGATCCGGCTGGAGCCGCTTCCCGCGGAACTGCCGGTCCAGGCCGGCAAGCCTCTGCAATCCGACGATGTGCGCCAGAGCCTGCGCCGACTCTACGCCACCGGGCTTTACCGGGGCATTGAAGTTGAAGGCATCCGGAACGGCAACCAGTTAACCATTATCTTTCATGGCACGGCAACCCTGTTTCTGGGGCGCATCACGGTGGAGGGCCTGAAGAACGACCGGCTCGCCAGTCAGCTTCAACACGCGACACGACTGAATCCCGGCACGCAATTCAACGATGCAAAGCTTTCCCAGGCGACCGCGGCGGTTAAGGAAATGCTTGAGGACAACGGCTTTTACCAGGGATCCGTCGCGAACACGACTGCGGTAGATACCCGGGAAGGGCAGGTGGACGTGCGATTTCATGTCGTTTCCGGAGCGCAGGCCAGGATTGGAGACGTGCAAGTCCAGGGCGATCCCGGGATCCCGGTCGAGACTTTTCGCAAAAAGGGCAAGCTGAAGCGGGGATCAAAGGTTTCGCACGACACAGTGAACCGCGCATTGTCAAGACTGAGAAAGAACTACCAGAAGCAGCAGCGCCTGGAAGCGAATGTCGCGCTGGAGTCGAAGCAGTTTGAAAGGGAGACGAACCTGGTCGATTATGACTTCCAGGCGAATCAGGGGCCGATCGTGACGATCCTGGTGAACGGCGTAAAGCTCAGCAAGGGAAAAGTAAAGACGCTGGTGCCGGTCTATGAGGAGGGAGCCGTCGACGACGACCTGCTGAATGAAGGAGATCGCCGCATCCGCGATTACTACCAGCGCGACGGGTATTTCGATGCACAGGTTACGCACCAAAAGACAGAGGGGCCGGCGCTCACGCTGATCCAATACAACGTAAAGCTGGGCGAACGCGATTCGGTTGAAGGGGTGGCAATCACAGGCAACAAGTATTTCAACAACGCTGTCCTGGAACCGCGCCTGGGAGTATTAAAAGCGAATCTGTTCGAGAGGCACGGGAGTTACAGCCAGGCGCTGATGCAGGCTGATGTGAACAACTTGACCGCGCTCTACCAAAGCAACGGATTCAACAAGGTCAAGGTAACTCCGGAGGTGAAGCGCTCGCCACGCAGCAGCGCGGGCAAGCCCGAGGGCATCCGGGTGACCTACCAGATCGATGAGGGCGTGCAGGAAAAGATCGGCAAATATGAAATTGCGGGCAACAAACAGATTCCGATCGAGCAGCTCAAGCCCCTGCTCAATCTGGAGGCGGGACAGCCGTATTCAGGCGCCAGCATCGTTGGAGATCGAGACGCCATCCTCACTTACTACTTGAAGAATGGCTTCAGCCAGGCTTCGATTGTCATCGAGCAGCAACCGGAGACCGGACATGCGGACGAGATCGATGTGACGCTGAATATCATGGAGGGCGATCAGACCTTCGTCAACCGCGTTCTCATCTCCGGGCTTCGCTACACCCGGCCGGAAACCATCGAGCCTCATGTGCTGCTGCACCCGGGCGAAGCGCTGAATCAGTCGGCCCTGTTCGAAATGCAGCGGCAGATGTACGACCTTGCGCTTTTCAACGAGGTGAATGCGGCGGTTCAGAATCCCGCCGGCGACCAACAGCGCAAGAATGTGCTGCTGCAATTTACCGAGGCCAGGCGCTGGGACCTGAACTACGGCGTGGGATTTCAGGTGGAGACCGGCAATCCCACGAATAATTGCCCGAACACGCCTCCCCCCAGCGCCGGCGGCACGTCGACAGGCACATCGACAGAGCCCTGCGGCAGCGGCGGGAAGACCGGCGGCAGTGCGCTGGTGCAGTTTGACATCTCCCGCATCAATCTCGGCGGGCGCAATCAATCGATCACGCTGCGAACTTCCTACGGCACGCTGGAGCAACTGGTGGCGCTGATCTATAACGGCCCGCATGTCTTTGACAATCCCAAGCTGGATTTTTCGCTGACCGCCGGCTATACCAATTCGCAGGATGTAACCACGTACGCGGCGTCGCGGCTGGAGGGCACGGTGCGTTTAACGCAAAGGCCCAGCAAGCCGAACACTCTGATCTACTTTTTCACTTATCGCCGTGTCGCTGTGGATCCGAATAGCGTGCAAGTCTCTCCAGATCAGATTCCGCTGGTTTCAGAGCCGGTGCGCGTGGGCGGTCCCGGTTTTACATGGATTCGCGATACGCGCCGGCCTACTCCCCTGGACGCGCACGGTGGCACATTCACAAGTGCACAGGAGTTTTTCACGGATAATGTTTTTTCATCGGAGGCAAACTTCAACCGTCTGGATCTTACCAATTCAAGCTACTATGCCTTCGACCATCGCAAGTATGTGCTGGCGCGCATCACGCGCTTTGGATATGAACGGTCCTTTGGCGAGGACCAGTACAGGTACATCCCGCTGCCGGAGCGCCTGTACGCAGGCGGGGCCCAGTCGCTGCGCGGCTTTGCCATCAACTCCGCCGGCCCACGCGACTCGCTCACCGGCTTTCCCATCGGCGGCGCAGGAGCCTTCGTGAACAGCACCGAGCTTCGCCCTCCGAATCCCAAGCTGCCTTACTTCAACAATGCGCTGGGCTTTGTGCTGTTCCACGACATGGGCAACGTTTTCAATAACTCGTCCGACATCTGGCCGAGCTTCATCCGTATCAAACAGCCCCACAGTTGGACCTGCAAGATTCTGAATGAAGAACTTCAGTCCATGGTCACACGCCACTCGAGCACGAATCCCACCGGACTTTGCGATTTTAACGACTTCTCTCATGCAATAGGCCTGGGCTTGCGCTACCATACGCCGATCGGTCCACTGCGCTTTGACTTCAGCTATAACCTCAATCCTCCGATTTTTCCGGTCATCGTCACATACGGAACCTTGCCCAATGGCCAGCCGATACCGCCGCATGTGGGGCAGGCGTCACACTTCAATTTCTTCTTCAGCATCGGGCAGGCTTTCTGATGAAGCACACGCTCGCATTCGTGGCAATCTTCGCAGCGCTGGCGCTGGCGCTGGCGCTGGGGCGGGCGGGCGCGCAAGAACCCGCCCCGACGGCTCAGCAGGCGGCGCAACCCGTGGTGCTCGATCGCGTGGTCGCCGTCATCAATGGCGATGTGCTGTTGCAGAGCGACGTGCAGGAGGAGCAGCGCTTCGCGGCCCTCGAACCTTTTGCTGTGGCTCCGGGTAGCGACACGCTCCAGCGGGCGGCGCGCCGATTGGCCAATCGCACGCTTATTCTGCAGCAGATGAAGGCGCAGCAGCAACTGGGCGGCGGGGTTACGGATGAACAGGTGCAACAGGCCCTGACCGATCTGCGCAGCCACCTGCCAAAATGCAGGCAGTACCACTGCGACACTCCAGAAGGCTGGAAGGCATTTCTTGCCGCGAACGATCTGACGGAAGCCGAAGTTGTGGCTCATTGGCGGCAGCGGCTCGCAATTCTGCGGTTCATCGATCTGCGCTTTCGCAGTGGCATTCGCATTCCAAATGAAGAAATCGAGGCTTATTACAAGAAGTCGATTGTTCCGGTATTTGAGCGCCAGCATGAGAAGCCGCCGCCCCTCAGCGATATCTCATCGCGCATTCAGGAAGTCCTGTTGCAACAGCACGTCAACGTGTTGCTGCAGGATTGGCTTAAGAGCCTGCGCGATGAGGGCAGCGTGCAGGTGCTCGATCCGGCTTACGGACAGAGTTCCGGGAACCAGAACGGAGAAGACGATTGAGCACACTGCCTGATCCAGATTCGTCCAAAGCTCCTTTGGCCGCGCCGCGACGTTCGTTGTGGCGCCATTGGTGGAAGGTGGCGCTCGCCCTGTGCGCGGTGGCCGCGTTCATCGTGGGCGGAGCGGCATGGTATGCGAGCACGCCGCAATTTGAAAATCGCGTGCGGCAGGGATTGATCGCGACCCTTGAGCAAGCTACAGGAGGCCGGGTCGAACTGGGGGCCTTCCGCTGGCGGGTGCTGCACCTTGAATTCGAAGCAGACAATCTCACCATCCACGGACTGGAGGCGGCGGGCGAAGCTCCGTATGCGCATGCCGACCGGATATTCGTGCGCGTAAAGATCCTTTCGTTCCTCGGCGGAAAGTTTGGGCTGAGATACCTTGAGGCCGACCGCCCGGCGATTCATCTGATCGTCTACCCGGACGGCTCGACGAATCAGCCGCGCCCCAAAGTCGCGAGCACGAGCAACAAATCGGTCACAGATACGCTCTTCGACCTGGCCGTAGATCGCACCGTAGTGAACGATGGCGTGGCGGTCATAAATCAGCAGGCGATTCCGTTCAACCTTGCAGCGAATAACCTTGGCGTGACGGTGAAGTATGTGGCGCCCGTTACGAACGGAGGGCAGGATCGCTATGTGGGAGAGATTCATGTCGAGGATCTGACGGCACAACGCGCCAAGGCCCCGCTGGTCCACTCGCAGCTCGAACTGCAGATAGATCTCGGGCGCAACGAGGCGAATTTGCAATCGTTTCGATTACAAACAGGAAGCTCGGTGCTGGAGGGAAGCGCATCTCTGCAGGACTTTGCCAATCCGCAGTGGAAAACGAAGCTCAACGGCAAGGTTGACATCCAGGCCGTAGAGGCATTGGCGGCAATTCCTGGACTCGACAGGGGCAATGTCGAAATGCAGCTCACGGGGCAGGGAACGAAGAGCAGTTTCATCTTGGATGGCCAGGGCAAGGTGACAGACGGCACATACCACACGGGCACGATTCGTCTGGCCGGCGTAAACGCAAAGACCGCGCTTCATATCACCGACGACGAGCTTGCCCTGACGAATGCCCAGGCGAAGCTGCCCGGAGGCGGTACAGTCGAGGGCACATTGCGCATTGTCCATTGGCTGAATACCACGACAGAGGCCCCTCCGGTGCAAGCAGCATCGTCACGCGCAGCCCGCAAGGCTGCTGCGATTGCCCTGGCCGGCAGCCAGCCGCAGGGGATTGTGCGCGCACGCATCAGCGGAATGACGGTGGCATCGATTATGTCCGTGGTCGCTTCTCCTGGCGATCGCGATCTCGGCTTCGACGCGATGGTCAACGGCCCGGTCAACGTGGACTGGAAGGGCGACTCCGATGCGTATGTAGCCGATGCCCGCCTTGTGCTAACCGCACCCGCGCAGGCCGCTCCGGGGCTGGTCCCCCTGAACGGGACCGTGGATGCGCAGTATGTGAACGCCAGCGGGATGGTGAACATTCGCAACTTCATGGCGCAGACTCCGGCAACGCAGCTGCACGTGACCGGTGCGCTGGGAGTGTATCCGATCACTCGCCCCTCCCAGATGCAGGTGGACCTTACCACTTCCAATCTTGGCGAGTTTGATCGCACGCTCACCACGCTTGGTCTTGCGGCCAGAGGCAAGACTGGCGCGCAGGCGATCCCCGTCGCGTTAAGCGGCCAGGTGGCGTTCCATGGAACCATCACGCGCAGCATCGTGGCGCCCGATGTGAAGGGTCATCTTAGCGCCACGAACTTCGACGTTGTGTACAGCTCGCTCCCCGCGGAAGCGCACGTCGCGCGGGCGGCGGTAGAGAGTGTCAGCGAAGCCGGCGAGCCGGTAGAGCACACAATCCACTGGGATTCATTGGACGCTCAGGCGGAATACGCGCCGGAGCTCATTGCCGTCCAGCAAGCGTCGCTCGTGCGTGGCGCTACGGTAGTACACATTTCCGGCGCGGTGCACGCCCACCAGATTACGCCGCATCATCTGGCTTTCGACGAGGACTCGGCCATTCGTCTGGACGCCAGCATTCGAGCGGCTCCACTCACGGATGTGCTTCAGACTGCGGGTGAGGATCTGCCGGTGACGGGCGCGGTGAATATCGACGTGCACGCGAGCGGCCAGGTGGACAACCTGAGTGGCGGCGGCCATCTTGCCGTGCAGGGTGGAGACATCTACGGCGAGCCATACCGGAGCCTGAACGCCGATCTGCGTTTTGCCGGAAGAGAGATCGATGCCACCCATCTTGTCCTTTTGCAGGATGGCGGCAAGGTCACAGGGGATGCCGGCTACAACCTTTCCGCCGAGTCCTTCCACTTTACGGCACAGGGCACGGGATTTGAACTTGCGCACGTGCAGCGGCTGGAAAACATGAAGTATCCGATTAAGGGAATGCTGACTTTCGAAGCGCATGGCAACGGGACGGTGAAGAATCCGAATGCCGAGGCGAATCTTCATCTGACGCGGTTTAGTCTGGCGGATGCCACCACGGGATATATCGACGCGAACGCGCACACGCAATCCGGTCAGCTGCTTATGGACATAAGCGGCCACATGACCAACGCTTCGTTCCATGGACAGGGACAGACGGAACTGAGCGGAGACTACCAGACAAAGGGCCATCTGATCCTATCCAACCTGGACGTTGACCCGATTCTGCAGACCTTAAGCGTGCATGGCGTCAGCGCCCACTCTTCTATCACGGGCACGTTCAACGTTGCAGGGCCCCTGAGGTATCCTCGCCGGATGAGCGGTGATGCCGCCGTTGACCAATTTTCGCTTGCGGTGGCGGGCGTTCCCCTCAGGACTGAAGGTCCTTTGCACGCCACGCTTACCAACGGCCGCCTGCATCTCGATCCGTTTCACGTTACTGGTGACGACACTGACCTGCGTGCTCAAGGTTCAGTGGGAGTCCTGGACGGTTCGCGGAGCCTCGACTTGCATGGAAACGGCTCCATCAACATGAAGCTGGCCCAGACGCTGGACACCGATATTACCTCGTCGGGCCATGTGGACTTTAACGTGGATGCGGTCGGCACCTTCGAGCGCCCGAGTCTGACCGGCCTGGTGAAGTTCACGAATGTCGCGATGGCGCTCCAGGATTTTCCCAACGGCCTGAGCCAGATGAACGGCACGCTGGCATTCGACCAGGATCGCCTGGACGTGAAAGAGCTTTCAGCCGTGAGCGGCGGAGGAAAGCTGCAGCTGGGCGGCTTTGTCACCTATCAGCAGGGGTTGTACGGCGATCTGACTGCGACAGCGAAGGACGTCCGCATCCGTTATCCGCAAGGCGTGAGCTCGATGGCGGACGCCAAATTGCGCCTGCAGGGCACACAGAATTCGCTGCTCTTATCCGGGAATGTGACGATCACGCGGTTTGTGATCGGCAGTGATCTGGACCTCACCGCATTCAGTTCGTCCAGCGCGACTGCGGTTCTTCCTCCCGATCCCAACGCGCCCTCCAGTCACCTTCGTCTGGACATCCACATAGTCTCGGCGCCTCAGCTCGACTTTCAGAACTCCTACGCCAAGTTGGCCGGCGACGTGGATCTCCGGATTCGCGGCACCCTCGCCCAGCCTTCTCTGCTGGGACACATCGCGATTACGGAGGGCAGCGCTTCCTTCGCCGGAACCAAGTACGAACTACAGCGCGGCGACATCTATTTCACTAACCCCGTGCGCATCGATCCGCTGATCGACCTAACGGCGACGGCCCATGTCGAGGACTACGACATCACCATCTCCATGAATGGAACGACTTCGAAGCTGACGCCGACCTTCCGCTCCGAACCACCGCTGACGGAACAGGATATCTTCGGACTCCTGGCCATGGGACGCACCCAGGAAGAGCAACAGATCTATTCGCAGCAACAGCAGACGACCGGAGCGAACACGGCGGCGGATACCCTTCTGGGAGGCGCACTGAACGCCACTGTCAGCAGCAGGATTCAGAAGCTATTCGGCGGCAGCAGCGTCAAGATCGATCCGACCTTCGTGAGCGGAACCGGCAACTCGTCCGCGCGCATAACTGTCGAGCAGCGGGTTGCGAAGGGCGCCACGCTGACCTATGCGACCAATATCAACTCGACACAGGAGCAGCTCATTCAGGGTCAGGTGAATCTCACCCGGGATTTGTCGGTATTGGCGGTCCGCGACGAATCAGGCGTTTTCAGCCTGATCTTCAAGCTTCGGCGCCGCTATCGGTAGCGGCTGGTGG
>Ga0209040_10001405_pt1 | contig 19053 bp, 18 predicted proteins | sample BogFormECP12_OM3_FD_188240 | JGI IMG/M metagenome (GOLD analysis project Ga0209040, IMG submission 188240) | Bog forest soil microbial communities from Calvert Island, British Columbia, Canada - ECP12_OM3 (SPAdes) (version 2) | ecosystem: Environmental > Aquatic > Freshwater > Wetlands > Bog ...
TGGCTTTGACCCGGGCGAGCAGGCGGTTCCGATCGAGTGCCGGAGTGACCACCCGGACGGCCGGGACGCCTTCGCCCCAGCCCTCGCGGATTCTCTCGAGCAGGAACGCCGTCTGGTCGTCTGCCGGCTCCAAGGACGGCACCGGCGATCCTCCGGTCGCGAAGGCCGCTTTCAGGACCATAGCCATCCTCAGGCGGAGCGGCTCCCAATCAGGGTTGGGGAGAGTCCAGCGATCGAGGTCGGCCAGCGCGGCGATCAAAGACGCAGGAAGATCGGGTCGAGTACCCGTGGTCTCCTCGACACGTTTCGTCGATTTCCCGATCCAGCTAAAACTCACGGCAATCCCTGAAATCCGCAAAGCGGATGTTCGTAGAACCTGTTTCAAGCTCTACCATCAAATGATACCTATGGGTTTCACCCACTCTACCCGGTCTGGAACGGATTGGGAACCTGCTTCGTCCCGTCGATCTTGCTGGGGGCGTGGATTGGCTTGCCACGGTAGTTGCCGCCATCGGCGCCCGGGCCGCCGCCGCGGGGACGGCCGTCCTCGGGGCTGGTGCAGCCGCAAAGCGTCAAGGCAAGCATGATGCCGGGAACGACGACCAGGGTCAGCTCCCAGGGACGATGGATCATCGGCCAACCGTAGTGAGAGACAGCAGTGGAAAGGGCATTCCGACCACCGCGGAGCGGAGAACGAAACCACCGACGAGCACGAAGATCGAGGCTGTCTCCGCGGCCCGGGTGCCCCCCCAGCGCTTCACCAGCAAGGGAAAGATCAGGCCCACGGGCACGACGAACGCAGGAATCAGCAGGCCCGGCCAGGTGCCGAATGCAGACCGCGACAGGTGGCCGAGCGAGATGGCCATGATCGCCAGCATGACCAGCTCGAGCACGATCGCCCAGGAATCAAGCTGCTCGAGGTGCTCGATCACCGATTCCTTGATGTTGAGCTTGAGCGAGCGGTCCAGCAGCACCATCGTCGCGATGCCCGTCGAGGCCGCCGAAGCGAGAAACAGCGCGCCGATCCAGGTCGTGTTCGACCAGACCGGCTGGTTGCCGGCTGTCAGCAGGACGCCGGTGTAGGAACCCAGAAAGAAGGCCGATAACGCCCCCCCCAGCGCGAAGAGGCGGCCGGCCAGCCCGGTCCGAAGCCGCGAGGCCAACGGTGAAAACCGCTTCAGACCCAACCAGCCGTCCTCGGCCAGGACGCCCGCGAACGAGGCGAAGCTGAACAGGCCAAAGGCCGAGAGCCCCCACGAGCCGACCGACATGGGCGACCACCACTTGAACATCGGCCAGCCCGTATTCGACTGGATCAGCATGTGCCAGAACCGCTCCGGCCGGCCCAGGTCAATCGTCAGCAGAAGGCCGCACACGCCGACCAGGGGAAACGCGATGTAATAGGCCACGCGCACGCCCGGCCGATCGTCGATGTCACCGAACAGGTCGGCCAGGGCCGCCATCACGTAGGCCCCGGCCGCGATCCCGCCGAGAAAGAAGTACCAGACGATGAGTCCATGCCACTGGGGGTCGGCAACGGACGTGTTGAGCTCGAGGTTCATCGGCTCGGGCCCCCCCTGCCCTCCGTCATGGCAACCGCGCGTTTCCGCCGGCCGAACGAGACGAACGCGCCGAAGGCGATGACCAGAGAGGCGGCGATCGCTTTCACGGAAGCCGGCCAGACCGAGCGGCTGGGCACCTGGGCCTGCACCGCGGTGGGAAGCCCGTATGTCTCCGGTGGATCCATCAGCAAATAGAACGCATTCAGGCCGCCGAGAATCTTCGTGTCCGCCCCGTACAGATAGGCCTCGCTCGCGCCCTGGCCGTGCAACTGCCCGACGCGATCAAGGGCGCGCTGCTTGAGCTCGGCGATTGGCCCGAACTGGATCGACCGCGTCGGGCAGGCCTGGGCGCACGCCGGCACCAGGCCGTTCTGGAGCCGGTCGTAGCAGAACGTACACTTCTGGGCGATGTGCTTTTCGGCGCTGACGTGGATCACGCCGAACGGGCAGGCCGTGATGCAGTCGCGGCAGCCGTTGCAGACGGGCTCCTGGATGTAGACCGTGTCGAACTCGGTGCGGACGATCGACCCTGTCGGGCAGACCTCGAGGCAGGGCGCATTGACGCAGTGCTTGCATACGTCGGACATCATCAGCCAGCGCGCCTGTGTCCGATCTGCACTGAACTGCTCGATGAACTTGACATGCCGCCAATCGACATCCGAAAGCGCGACCGTGTTGTCGTAGCTCAGGCCCGAGAGCGGCACCTCGCCCCCATTCCGTGCCGGCAATGCGTTCCACTGGTGGCACGCCACCTCGCACGCCTTGCAGCCAATGCAGACCGTCGTGTCGGTGTAGAAGCCGACCGGCTCTGCCATCTTGTTTCTCCGTCGGGGCGTTACTTGCTTGAAAAGGTGATCGCGGCGTCCTTCAGCCTGTTTGATTTCGCTTTCAGGGAAATCGGTCCAGGCTGTCCGGAGCGGCCTTTGACGATCACCTGGCAGAGGCCATTGTAGGCGCTGCGATCCTTGGCCTGGAACGGCTCGTCGCTGGTGGCGTCGCCATTGCCCACCGCGACGATCTCGCCCCGGCCCTCGATCTCGAACTGGACGAGGTTATGACTCCGCAGAACGAGGCGCACCAGCGGGTTGCCTGATCCCCATCGAACGCGTTTTCCGCGACGTTTCCCTTGGCGGCCTCCTCACTCGAGGCCGAGGCCACGATACTCCACCGCTCTGCGCCGGGCTCAGGCCTGGTCGAGCCGTCCGCCTGTGGCCCGAACCGCGCGAAACGCCAGCTCGCGTTGAACGATTCGCGGCTCCGGACGCTGGCGTCGTCGGCAAAGGAGAGGCTCGTCAGAATGAGAAGAAACGCCAGCATTGCGACGGCACGAAAACGGCGCATTTGTTGGATTCCTGTTCCAAGGGCAGCACGACCGAGCAGTTCCCAGATGATAACCCTGTGTCTCGCCGCGAACAACGGGCAAGCCAACAAGCCGACCGATCCTGAAAGCTGGGGCCGCAACTGGTCTAGAAAAGTCCCAGAAACGCGGAGGTCAAGCAGCCAGAAACGGTCTGAGCGCGGACAGGAAGTGTTGGCAGCGCGTTGAGTTGTGTCAATACTAGCTGCGTCCCTATTTCCGTCTCGCAGGGCCGGCCACCCAAGCCGAGGAACTAGCCGCGTCCCCGTTTCGCTCCCCGTCCCCGTTTCGCTCCCCTGTGTACATCAGTCAATTGCCGATGCGAGCCAGATGTTGTACAATCCATCTCGAAGCCAAGAACGGAAATCCTTCCGGCGGTGTCGTACTCTGGTCATCTGGCCTTTTTCGGCATAGGGAGAATCTGATGAACTTACTGCGCTGCGCAGCTATCGCACTGGTGGGTTGGGCCGTAATCATCTCAGTCGAGTGGGCGCACGCAGGGTCCGAAAGAGTCGCCTTCCCAGCGAACTACAAATCTGGTCTGCTCTACAACGAGGTTGATCGTGAGGACATACAGGAGGTTCACCGGGCATATACGAGCCGTGAAGCTATCGAGGCCGCCAAGGCAGGTAAGCCCCTGCCCATGGGCACGGTGATTACGACTGTGAACTACAAAGCTTTGCTCGACCCCCAGGGGAATCCCATAAGAGATGCGAAAGGGAATTTGCTGGCAGGTGAGTTGTTGCGCTTTGGCGTGATGGAAAAACGCTCGGGCTGGGGAGCTGAGTACCCCGACAATCTGCGGAATGGCGAATGGGAGTTCGCGGCCTTCACAGCGGATGGCAAGTCCAACGCTCAGGTCGACACCAAGGCCTGCATGGTGTGTCACAAGCCTCACGGCCACCAGCTTGACTACGTGAAAACCTACTTCGCTATGGCTGGGAAGAGAGTCGAGACCAACCCAGTACCAGTTCCTACGGGCGCGGTGGTTGCAACGGTCGTGCGCTTCGCCGTCCACCCGGCGCGCCTCACGGTGCAAGCGGGAACACCCGTGACGTGGATCAACATTGACGACCCACCCCACCAGTTTCTCGTGGAAGGCGCGGGCTTGAAGACGGACTACCTCTTGAAAGGGCAGACAGGAACCGTTGTCCTCAAGGAACCCGGGATTTACCACTATCGAGACACTTTCTATCCAGATGATGAATCTCTCAAAGGTGTCCTTGAAGTGAGGAAGTGATAATCCAGGTCAAGTGCTTCCAGTGCCACGTAGACCGACTTAGTAGACCGACTTACACGCGTTGCGCAAGTCTCAGGCGCACCGTGCCGTAGCCAATGCTGAGCTTTTCGGCGATCTGTCGAAGGCTGGCTCCCCGGTCCGCGACATTGATCCGGCCGGTTTCGAATTACCGGGGATGCTTACCCTGGACCTTTCCGTTCCGGTAGGTCAGGTAGACTTCCAGGTCATACGAAGCGGCCCACAGGGATCGGCCAAATTCCCAGGCCTTGCGGCAAATCAGGTCATGGAAGGCAATGTCGAGCAGGTCCGAAGCCTCTTGCGCAGTGTTCGAGGCGAGCACGAGCCGGACCTGGTCGTCGTCGGCCCCGGCAGCGCGGGCGACGGCGGCGAGGAAACCGAAATCCTGGCTGGAGTCCTGGCTGTGGACGGACTCATTGCCCGCCGCGAACTTCGCGAGCTTGCCGACCATCGCCAGCAGGCTCACCCGCTCGACCCCCGCGCGGGCCGCGTGCCGCAGCGCGGGTCCGAAAAACGGCCCGATCTGGACGAAAGCGACGTCGGGAAGGTCGAAGACGTGCCGGGCGAACCGCTCGCCGCTTGCGCCGACGGTGAGGATGAGGTGGCGGCAGTCCTGGGCAACGGCGACGTCGATCCCCTGCAGGACGCTGGCAAGCCACGCCTCGGTCGAATACGGGACCACGATCCCCGTAGTCCCGAGAATCGAAATGCCGCCGACGATCCCGAGACGGGGGTTGAAGGTCTTGCGGGCAAGGGCCTCGCCCCCCGGCACCGAGATCTCGACGTCGACGCCGGTGCCCACGACCCCGGCCTCAGCGAGGATTTCGTCCACGGCCTCGGCGATCATCGCCCTGGGGACGGGGTTGATGGCGGGCTCGCCCGGCGGGACCGGGAGCCCTTTCCTCGTCACCAGGCCGACGCCGGCTCCCAGCAGGAAATGGACGCCGCCACGAGCGTTCCACGCGACTTGCGAACAGATCTCCGCGGCGTGCGTGACGTCAGGGTCGTCACCAGCGTCTTTGATCACGCTGCCCCATCCCTCGCGGGCGTTGAAGCCGCAGGAGTGCAGCGCGAAGGTCACGACCGGGCCGGCGGGGAGCCGGATCGTCGCTTCGCGAAACTCACGCTGGTGGACGAGGGCCGACAGCGCTCCCTTGGTAGCCGCGGCAGCGCAGGACCCGGTGGTGAATCCCGACCTCAGATTGTCCTTCGATCGAGCCATGGGTCAACCCGGCCCGGCGAGCGACCCACGCCCGACCAACTCGCGACAGGCGGCGACCGCCTCGGCGATCCGGGAGACGGCGGAGGTCGACTCCCCCGACGGACGCTGGATCATCAGGACGCTCATCCCGAGATCTCGGGCGGCCTCCACCTTCTCCACGATCCCCCCCGCCACGCCCGACGCCTTGACGACCAGGACCTCCGCGCGGTATTCGGCGAAAAAGGCACGGTTGAACTCGCGAGAGAACGGGGGCCGCAGACAGAAGACGCGATCCGGCGTGAAGCCGGCCGCGAACGCCCGCGCGAGCGATTCAGCCGCCGGCAGGATGCGGGCGAACAGCGTGAGGCGGCCGTGGAGGTGTGCGAAGTGTTTGAGCGGATTGGCCCCGATGGTCAACATGACCCGATTGCCCAGCATCGGCGCGACCTCGGCCGCCTCGGCGAACGTTGCCGCCAGACGAGTCCCCTCGGGGGGAAGCCAGTCGGGCCGCTCGTAGCGGACATACGGAACGCCTAGCTCGGCGCAGACGTCGCGGGCGATCCGGGTGATCCGGACCGCGAACGGGTGAGTGGCGTCAAGCACGGCGTCCACACCGCTCACGAGGTAGTCCCGCAATCCTGGCGCGTCGAACCCCTGAACCTCCACGGTCAGCTCACCATTCAGCGGTCCGAACAGGTCGCGAACCGCCCCCTCGCGGGTCACGGTCGCGACGACGTCCAGGCCGGCGTCGAGCAGGGCGCGGCCGAGGACGGGGCCTTCCGACGTCCCGCTAAGGAGCAGAATCCTTGGCCTCATGGGTACGCCTCCGGAAGAGATGAGCATGATCCTTGTCGTAAAGCTTCGACCGGTTCCGCCGGCCGCCGACGGCTTGGCCGACCATGATCAAGGTGGTCCGGGTCAGGCGATGCTCGCGAATCGTGGCCGCCAGTCGCGCGAGCGTCGTCACGATGATCTTCTCATCCGGCCACGAAACGCGATAGAGGATCGCGGCGGGCGTGTCCGGTGGGTAGGCGGCCGAGAGCTGTTCCTGGACCTTCTCGCCCAACCGGGCGCTCAGGAAGATGCAGAGCGTCGCCCGGTGTTCCGCCAGGGAGGCGAGCGACTCGGCGCCGGGCATCTTCGTCGTTCCCTCACCACGGGTCAGAATGATCGTCTGGGCGAGCTCGGGCAGCGTCAGCTCGGTTTTCAAGGCGGCGGCGGCGGCCTGATAAGCACTGATGCCAGGGATCATATCGAAGGGCACTCCCGCCTCGTCGAGGACGGTCATCTGCTCCTGGATCGCGCTGTAAAGGCTGAGATCGCCCGACTGGAGCCGCACCACCCGCTTGCCGGCCCGCGCGGCGTCGATCAGGATCGCCGCGACTTCCTCCAGGGTCAGGTGCGCCGAGTCGTGCAAAGCCGCCCGCGCGGGGGCTCTCCGTGCGACTTCTTCGGGAACCAGCGATCCGGCGTAGACGACGACATCGGCCCTCCGGATCTCGTGATCGGCCTTGACCGTGAGCAAATCGGGATCTCCCGGGCCGGCGCCGATAAAGATGACGCGGCCAGCACAAAGGCCCGAGGCCCGCTCTTGATAGTCCGACCGGCGGGCCAGCGCGATCGTCATCCGCTTGGGCGAGAGCGGCGAAGCGACAACCTGCTTCTCCACGAGCAGCCGGTCGGACCCCGCCGCGAGCAGGGCCGCCGGCTCGGCCACGCCGGGCGTGCCGACGCATTCCTGAACGACCGCCGACGGATTGGCGAGCCCCTGGACGACGGCAAGCTCCTCGGCGGTGAAGAAGGCCGAATCCCAGCCGTGTCGGTTCGCTACCTCCAGCAGGCCCTCCTCGTCGGCTTTCAAATCCAGGCTCGCCAGCGCGCCGATGCTCGTCGGCGAGTAGCCGTGCTCGCGGACGACGCGGAGAATACCCTCCTCCAGGGCGTCCGCCGAGATCCCTCGCTCGCAGCCGACGCCCAGGACCAGGCTTTTCGGGCGCTGCCAGAGGATGCGGTCTTCATCGAAGCCTCCGAGATCGTTCACGAGCCGGTCGGTAATCCAGATCACGTTTTCATAATGAACGTGAGGGAGCTCGCCGATGCTCGCTGCGAAGGAGATGTGCTCGGGCAAGGGCCGTCCGTCCAGCCAGGTCCGCCCGCCGCCGATCTCCTGGACGATGGCGATCGGGGCGTGATCGAGCAACGCCCGCGCCACTGGTTTGAGGCGGGCCGCCGGCTCGGGAACCCAGCCGAATCGATCCTCGAGGGACGGCAGGCTGAACCCGCTCCCGGCTTCCGAGCCGGTCGTGACGACGGGAGTGGCGCCGAGCGCGCCCGCGATGCGGTGGGCGAGGGAGTTGGCCCCTCCCTCGTGGCCCGATAAAATCGGTACGACGAACTCGCCCGCCTCGTCCACGACGATGACCCCCGGGTCGGTGGTCTTGGAGCCGAGGCACGACGCGATCAGCCGGGTGGCCGCGCCGGCCGCCAGGAAGAAGACGAGATGGTCGAACCTCGCGAACAGCTCGGGAACCCGCTCCGAGAGCGGTCCGTCGAATGACTGCTCCCGGCCGCGCGACGGCGGCCCGTACCGATCCGGCCGGAAGATCTCACCGGTTCGCAGGCGTTCCCGGAGGCAACGGGCCTGATCGAGGCCGCGGCCGGTGACGGCGATCAAGGCGATCATCGGACGGTTGTTCATGGCTTGGTCGCTCGCAGGATGAAGATCGGACTCTCCGGATCCAGCCGGTGCAGGCGGCCCACCGGGCCAGAATGGGCAAGCTGCACCGAGGTCGCGCGCGGCCCGAGACCGTGGACGTTGAGGATTTCCCAGCCGAGGGAGAAGTTCTCGATCGTGACACAGTTGATCACGATTCGGCCGCCGGGCCGGAGCCGCCGTATCGCCTCGCTCACGATCTCTCGGAGCCGGCCGCCGCTGCCGCCGATGAAGACGGCGTCCGGGTCGGGTAGGTCGGAAAACGCCTCGGGGGCCTCGGCCTCCACAACCCGGATTTCGGCGAGGCCAAAGCCTCGGACGTTCGCCAGGACGTTCTGGACAGCCTCATGATCGCGCTCGATGGCAAAGACCTCCAGCCCGGGCGAGAGGTGCCCAGCCTCGAGCGCAATCGAGCCGCTCCCCGCGCCTATGTCCCAGAGGACGTCGCGCGGACGAAGGCCGAGGTAGGCGAGAGCGATGACCCGCACCTCGCGTTTGGTGATCATCCCGCGCGAGCCTGGCGCATGCCGGATCGCCTCATCGGGGATGCCGACGAGCGGGAGCGCCGGCCCGGCTTCCGATCGCACCGTCCGCAGAATCACAACGTTCAAAGGGGAGAACGATTGTTCCATGGCCGCCTCGGCCGACCATCGACTCACGCGCTCATCGGGACCGCCGAGGTTCTCGCAGACACAAACCTCGTAGTCGTTCCCCAGGCCGAGCGCGACGATCAGCCCGGCGATAGCGCCGGGGTGGTTCACGGCATCCGTCAGAACGGCAAGCTTCGGCTCGCGAGCCTCAAGGGGGGCCAGGATCGCCCTCAGCGGGCGACCGTGCAGGCTGATCACGCGGGCATCGTCCCAGGTCTCCTTGATCCGCGCGAATGCAAGCTGGATCGACGACAGATGGGGCAGAAATATGAGCTCCTCACGGGGAAACGCCTTCAGCAAAGCGCGGCCTATTCCATGAAAGAGAGGATCTCCCGACGCCAGGACGACCGTCTTCTCGCGGAGGTAGACCTCGCGAAGCCGGCGGATGAGCCGGTCGACGTCGGCGTCGATCACGATCGTCTCGCCGACCCATCCCTCGAAGAATGCAAGGTGGCGCCGGCCCCCCGCCAGAATGCGGGCGGTTGCGATGTGGTCAAGCGCCTCGCCGGCCAGGCCCCCCGGCCCGTCGGCGCCCATGCCGATCACCACGATGAAGGGATTGCTCATGGCAACGGCTCCCTCGTTGCCATTCGGAGCATCGCGTTGAGGGCCGCCGCCGCGACAGCGCTTCCTCCCTTGCGGCCCCGTACCGTCGCGACCGGCGTTCCAGACAAGGACAATGCCCGCTCCTTGCTCTCGACGACGGAAACGAAGCCCACAGGCATCGCCACGACTAGACGCGGCCGGACGACTCCTTCCCGGACGGCGTCGCAGAGCGCCAGGAGTGCCGTCGGGGCGTTGCCGACAACATAGACCGCGTCTCCGACCTCGGCCACGGCTTTGGCCATGGCACAGGCACTCCGCGTCAGACCTCGCGCCGCCGCCTGCTCCCGCACGTCCGGGTCGTCGATGAAGCACCGCACCGCGACGCTCAGGGCCGCCGCGTGCGGCTTGCTGATCCCGGCCGCGACCATCCCGACGTCGGCGACGATCGCCACGCCGTCACGGAAAGCGGCGACCCCCGCGGCCGCGGCCCCACCGGTGAAAGCGGCGGACCGGAGAATCTCAAGGTCGCCCGAGGCATGGACCATCCGACGCACGACCGGCCACTCCGTCGCGTCGAAAGTGTGTCCCCCGGCCTCCGCCTCGATGATGCGGAAGCTCTCGGCGTAGATCTCCTCGGGTGTCATGGCCCTGCGCCCTCCGGATCGAGCCGATAGCCGCGCGGCGTGACCAGCCAGTGGCCCAGCAGCCGCGTCCGGGAGTTGCCGACGATGACCGTCGTCAACATGTCCACCGGACTGTCAGCCATCCGACCCAGCGTTGTCATGTCCACCGATTGGCCGGGGCGGTAGGCGTTCCGGACAAGTCCGGCGGGGGTCTGCAGCGGCAAGTAGTGCAGGAGGAGGTCGCGGGCGCGGGGAAATTGCCAGGCGCGGCGCCCACTCTTCGGATTCAGCAGGGCCACGACGAAGTCCGCCCCGGCGGCGGCCAGCAGACGACGCTCGATCAGCTCCCATGGGGTGAGCAGGTCACTCAGGCTGATCACGGCGAAGTCGTGCGCGAGCGGGGCGCCTAAGAGCGCGGCGCACGCATTGACGGCCGAGATGCCGGGGATGACCGCGACCTCCGGGCCATCAACCGGGTGGTCGCTTTCAAGGATTTCGAGGACGAGGCTGGCCATCCCGTAGATCCCCGCGTCACCGCTGGAAATCACGCAGACGGAATCGCCCCCCCCGGCGCGCGCCACGGCCAGGCGGGCGCGCTCGACCTCTTGGGTCAGCGGCAGGGCGATGCACTCCTTGCCCGCGACGAGGTCGGCTACCCAGGCGAAATAGCCCTCGTAACCGATCACCACTCCGGACCGCCCGATCGATTCCCGCGCCTGGGGCGTCAAGGTCGCCGCGGCGCCCGGTCCCAGGCCGACGATGAGCAAGCACCCCCGGTTACCCATGGTTTGGCCCTTTCCGCTGGCCCGCCGTTGAACCGTCTGGCCGCCAGCGCAGCAGGACCATTGAGAAGTAAGGCAGTTTTTGACCTCGAAGCGAGTCGAGATCAGTCACGACTCGCTCACCCGGCATACCCACGCGCTCGACATAAACGGCGTGGAACGGCCGTGGGATCGACCTTAGTCGGTCGAGAAGCCGGTCGAAGACCGTGTTGACCTTCAGGAGGCAGACCGTCGCGAACTCATCCAGCGACGTGGGGAGCCTGTCCAGGCCATAGGCTGCCGGAATGACCAATAGCCTGTCGTCCAGCCGGGCGAGCTCGAGTCCGACGCGTGCCGCCGCCGCGCTCATGGAAGTCACTCCGGGGACGACCTCCGTCCTGACTCCGGGGAGGAGCCGGTGGAGTTCCTCGAGGACGTGGAAGGACGTCCCGTAGAAGAGAGGGTCCCCCTCCGTGATCCAGGCCGCGGTCCGGGAGCCTTCCAGTTCGCGAGCGATCTCGGCGACGGCGTCGCGGTACGCACCGCCGACCGCGTCGCGATCGCGGGACATCGGCAGGGCGACCTCCCGGAACTTCCCGGCCGGCAGTCCGAGCAGGCCAACGATGTCACGGGCAATCCCCGGCCGGCCCCCCGTGCCCAAGGGGGTGAAGATCGCGTCCGCCTCGGAGAGAACACGAGCCGCCTTCAGGGTCATTAACTCCGGATCTCCCGGTCCGACCCCGACCGCGTAGAACTTCCCCAGTCCCGCATTAGCGGCCATGATTTCCGCCATTGTGGTCGTGGTGGTGATGGTGATGGTGGTGGTGATGGTCATAGTGATGCCCGTGATCGTGGCCGTCGTCTTGGCCGATACCGCGGACGTGGTGGTGGTGGCCGACCTGCGGCGCTCCCACGGCGTCTTCGTGGCCGGGAAGCCGCACACGGTACTTGCAGAGCTCGCAATTCATGTTCGGGCTGCCGTGGACGGTCTCGCTGGCCCGCTCAAGGAATACGTCGAAGAGGAGCGGGTCGGGTTTCAGGTAATCGGCCGAGAGGAATTCCGCCTCAGGATGCAGCGCCGCGAACTCGGCGGTCTGGCGGCGGATGCGCTTTTCGAGGACCCCGGTGAAGAGGAAGAACGGAAAGACGACGATCCGGCCGAAGCCCATCCGGTGGCACCGCTCAAGCGCCTCGGGGACAAGCGGTGAGGTGACGCCGCTGAAGCAGGTCGCCCCCCAACCGAAACCGAGCCCTTCCCAAAGGATCCGCGTCAGCTTTTGGATGTCGGAATTCGAATCCGGGTCGCTGCTGCCGCGGCCGACGACCAGCAGCAGCGTGTCGTCTCTGCCGTGGGCCCGCGCCTGCGCCTCTGCCCCCTCGATTCGCAGCCGGCAGAGGTCGATGATCTTGTGGTGAAGGTGCAAGTGCCGCCCATAGCGAAAGTCGACGCCGGGGTGACGACGGCGAGCCTCGTGGATCTCGCTCGGGATATCGTTTTTCGAGTGTCCGGCGGCCATCAGCATGCCGGGGAGGACGACTACGGATTTCGCCCCGCGCTCGACGCAGCGGTCCAACCCCTCCTGGATCAAGGGCCGCGCGAACTCCAGGAAGCCGCACTCGACGATCCGCGACGGCTCATGTTCGCGGAAAAGCTTCACCAGCCTCATGAACTCGCTGGTGCCCTCGGGGTCTCGGCTTCCGTGGCCGACGATGCAGACGGATGAAGTCATGGTTCGATCCTTTCGAGTTCGGCACGGGGGCGCGGCCCCCACGTCAGTATTCGATCCCGCGCTGGGGTTTGATCCCGCCGCGATACGGGTGCTTGATCTGGGGAGTCATCCTCGCGGGCTACGCGGAGCCAGGGGCGGTCGCCGCGGGTGCGCCCCATATGGATCTCGTAGCCAGCCACGACCTTGCCCGCGAGCGCCCCCAGCCAGCCGAGGCCGCCGAGGACGTGCGCCACGACACGGTGGGTGGACTTCTCCCTCACGAAGGTCGTCTCCCCGGGCAAGAGGTTTTGTGCCTTGAACGGTGCCACGCGCACCCCACGGCGAGCGAAAATCCGGCAGAGGGCCGCGGTCAGCAGGCTCTTGCCGACCGACGAGCTCGCCCTCTGGATCATGAGAGTTCGCGCGATCATTGCCGGCACTCCCCCGCAGCGGCGAGAGAGGATCTCCAGGTTCGGCAGGCAGCGACGAATCGGAATGCCAGCTCCGGGAGGCCGTCGAAGTGCAGATGCACGTACGAGGCCCAGAGGTTCCGCTCGCACGCTCCTTCGGGCCTGTCGGGAACGTGGCCGTCACGGCCGGTCAATTCGAGGGCCGCAGGGAGGCCGGCCGGGCGGTCGATCCACGACGAATAATGGAACTCGTGACCTCTGATCGCCTCACCCGCCTTGAACAGCCACGAGTCGCGCGCCGCCCGGCCCAGACGGTAGCCCAGCGTCAGACCGCCGGACATCGCCGACCGACCCGGCAGCAACCCGGCCATGGGATGTTCGCGCCCTTGGTCGTCGACGATAGCCTCGGTCAAGTACATCAGGCCGCCGCATTCTGCATAGATCGGCATCCGCCCGTCGTGCGCATCACGCAAGGCCGCGTGAAGGGGGACGTTGCCGGAGAGATCCGTCGCGTACAGCTCCGGGAATCCGCCGCTGAGCATCACGCCCGCGGTCCGGGGAGGCAATCGGCCGTCGCGCAACGGGCTGAAGAAGGCGATCTCGGCGCCGGCGGCTTCGAGGCGCTCGAGGTTCTCGGGATAAGTGAAATGGAACGCCTCGTCGCTCGCCACTGCGATCACCGGACGCTCACCACTGGCGTGCGTTTCAGGCGAATCGATCGTCTCCTCCCGTACCGCTTCGCACGGCGGTGGGGCTTGACGCGCGACCGTGAGGATGCGGTCAAGGTCGAGGTGACTCGCGACGATCTCCCCGGCGGAATGGACGAAGTCGGTCCACCGGCCGGGCTCGCGGGTGGGGACGAGTCCCAGATATCGCTCGGGTATCGCGAGCCGCGGGTCGCGGGGCAGCCAGCCGAAGACCGGCAGGCCCGTCGCCCGCTCAATGGCCGCCGCGACTCCCCGGCCGTGCCCATCGCCGCCAACGCGGTTGGCAATGAACCCCGCAAGGTTCAGATCCGGGTCGAATTGCCGATAGCCCAGGGCGATCGCCCCGGCGCTCCGGGCCATTTTGGAGGCGTCGACGACCAGGACGACGGGGGCTTCCAGGAGCTTGGCCGCCGCGGCCGTGCTTCCCGCCTCGTCGTCATAGCCGAAGCCGTCGTAGAGACCCATCACCCCCTCGACCACTGTCGCCTCGACGTCGCGCGTCGCGCGACGGAACGAGGCAAGCACGCGATCCGGCGGAACCATCCAGGCGTCGAGGTTGCGGCAAGGGCGGCCGGCGGCCAGCGTGTGGTAGGTCGGGTCGATGTAATCGGGGCCGACCTTGAACGCCTGGACCGAAAGCCCCCGGACGCGCAGGGCCGCGATCAAGCCGGCAGTGATCGTCGTCTTCCCGACCCCGCTACTCGTCCCCGCGATGATCAACCTCGCCATCAGAGTGTCCTTCATTCGTTCGATTCCTATCGCGCCCGGCCAGCGGGCGCCGCTGCTCGGCCGACTCGACGCTGTCTGTCGGAGGCAGGAGCAACTCGGCCTAGTGTTACATCGCAAGTGGTGATATTCAAGAGACGGAAGAGGATCCGAACCGCGGTGGAGATCGGCGAGGAGTGTCAATAACTTCGCGACCATTTCGGGCGGAAAGGATCCGTTTGTAGGTCAAGTCGATTCTTACCACCAGCTCTCCGGTCAACGGCTGATCCGGGTTGCCGGCAATGCCTTCTGAAGCCGTTCGGTTCCTTCCTTGGTGACCTTCGTCTTGAACAGGTCGATGTCCTGAAGCTTGCGCAGGCTCTCCAGGTGTTTTAGCCCGTCGTCGCCGATGGGGGTGTGGTTGAGGACCAGCCGGCGAAGCCCGCTCAGGTCGGCCAAGGAGGCGAGCCCGGCACCGTCGACCTTCGTGTGATCCAGCTCGAGCGATTCCAGTCGGGTCAACTTTCTCAGGTGTTCGAGCCCGCGGTCGGTGACCGCCGTCTCGGCCAGGAACAGGTTTTCCAGCGCGGTGAGACCCGCGATCTCCTGCAAACCAGCGTCGGTCACCTTGGTTCCGAGCAGCGAGAGCCGCTTGAGCTCCTTCAGCCCTCGCAAATGCTTGAGCCCCGCGTCGGTCACCCGCGTGTAGCTGAGATCCAGCGTCTCGAGCGTGGACAACCCTTCCAGCAGTTCCAGGTCGCTGTCCCCGATCGGAGCGCGGTGCATGTCCACGGTGACAAGCACTTGCCGGTCCTCGAAGGTCGCCTGACCCCCGAGCTCGCGGAACACGGCGGCGGCGCGATTGGGCTTCTCGTCCGCCGCCGGCACAGCAGCCGCGGCCAGCAGCGGGAGAAGCGTCAGCCCGAGAATGTAGCGCATCATACAACTCCTCATCTGGAAAAACCGGCCTCTCCGCCGGCCCGGCAACGGGCCGGGAGCGGTGAGGCCGGTCAGAATTCCTTACGCCCGCACCAGCGACGGCGACTCGAATCGGCCCCCCAGGACGCGGTCGGGATCGGCGTTCAGCCAGTCGCGCAGCACCCCGGCATAGACGGAGCGGAAGTCGACCTTGTGGAAGGGGTCGCCCTCCGCGTCCAGCCGGATCAAGTCCGGCGGAGTGCCGTGCAACCCGGGCTTGACCTTGCCGCCCAGCAGGAATATCACGTTCGCCGTGCCATGGTCGGTGCCGAGCTGCTTATTCTCCGCGGCCCGCCGTCCGAACTCCGAGAAGGTCAAGAGCAGCACGCGGTCCAGGTGCCCCTGCACCTCGAGGTCCTTGCGGAAAAGGCGGAGCGCCTGGCTCAACTCCTGCAGCAGACCCGCCTGGCGATTGAGCTGCGCGGCGTGGGTGTCGAAGCCCCCCAGGGTGACGTAGTAAACGCGCGTCGGCACCTCGGCCACGATCATCTGGGCCACCAGGCGCAACGACTGACACAACGCGAACGGTGGGTAATCGACCGCCGGCTTGATGTCGCGCACCACGGCCTTGAGCCGCCGGGCCAATCCGTGTGTCTCATTGCCGGTGCGCTGGATGAAGTCCAGGGCGTCGATGCCGGTCGGCTCGACTTCGTTGATTTTCTCCAGCCCCCTGGCCAGCGCCCCCGTGGCGGGCACCTCCAGCAGTGACGGGTTGGCCAGCGTGGCGGCGCGGGTCCGTTCGCCCGCCATGGTCAGCGCGGCCTGTTCGCCCAGGCGCAGGCCGAGCATTGCGCCGGGCACGCCCTGGCATTCGGCGTCGAAGTACCGGCCCACCCAGCCTGTCTTCCACATCTGGTCCGCGGGGGAGGCCGTCTCCCAGATGTCCATCGCGCGGAAGTGGGAGCGGGAGGGGTTGGGGTAGCCGACGTTCGGCACCACCGCCAGGCCGCCCTCCTGGAACAACTGGTGCAGCTCGACCATCTCGGGGTGCAGTCCCAGGTGATCATCCAGCTTCAGCACCTTCTTGGCGTCGATGCCGATGCGCGGGCGCATCTTGTAGTAGCTGTCATCGGCGTAGGGAACCAGGGTGTTGAGGCCGTCGTTGCCGCCGGCCAACTGGACGATGACCAGGACGCGGTTGTCTTTCAGCCCCGGCAAGGGTGCCGTGTCGCGGTGGGGCTCGCCGGCCAGGATGCGGCCGGTCTTCCCCAGGAAAGACGGGATGGTGCTCGTGAGGGCCGTCAGTCCGGCCAGGCGAATAAACTGTCTGCGGTCAAGATTCCAGGTCATGGGTTGATTGCTCCTCGGTTGGGGTCCGCGAAAGCGGGTCGGTTATTCCATTTCGTATTCCGGAGAAGCCAGGATCAGTCGCGCCGCCAGGGCGGGCCGTTCGGTCGGCGAGACGGAGCGACAGGCAGCCACAACGGCGTCACGCGTCGCCGGGCGCACCTTGGTCACCACGAGGCGCTTGAGCAGGGCGTCGGCCAGTTCTTCAGGGTTTTCCGGCGTCCCCTCGGCAAAGAGCAGCGACGGGTTGAAGTGGACCGAGAAACCCGCCTGCGTCTGCGTCTGCTCCTGCTTCCGTTCGCGGTCAATGGCTTGGAGCCGCTTGATGGTGGTCTGGGCCTTGTCAGGCTCGCGGGAGACGGCCATCAGGCGCAACCGGCCCAGCGGCTCGGGAAGCTCCGGGGCCTTGCCATCGACCAGGGCTTCACCCAGTCGGTAACGCAGCGGCAATGTGCTGGCGCTGATCCAGGCGATCCCGGACGGCCAGCCCTTGACCGTCAGCGGATTGAACAGCTCCTGGCCGAGCTGCGCGGTCAACTGAGCCAGACTGGGCGTCGCGGACCCCTCCAGGCGCAGGTCGCGGCAGGCGCCCACGAGCAGCCGGACAGGGCCCTTGACCTTCGCACCTCGGGCCTTCGGGGCGTAGAACTCCGGCGCGGTGAAGAGCACCTTCAACATGGGCCGGATCTCGTAATTCTGCGTGCGGAACGCCTCGGCCATCCGGTCTCGGAGCGTGCCGCCGGAGTCGTCCGCCCCGAAGTAGTCGATCAGCCGGCCGGCCAGGTGGCGTCCGCACGCCGGCTGACTGACGATCAGGTCGAGCACCTCCTTGACGCCGAAGCGGCCGGTCTTGCCCAGGACCGTCTTCTCGCCATCGTCGTGCTGGCCGGCAACGAACGTGGGGACCATGCCGTCACGGGTGATGGAGGCAAACTGCATATTTTCGGGGGCGGTGGGACGGTGGACCTTGACCGCGCCGGCGGGAGCGTCCAAAATCCAACCGGTCAGGGCACGCGCCACCTCCTGGATGTCCTTCTCCGTGTAGTTGCCGACGCCCAGGGTAAACAGCTCCATCAGCTCGCGGGCGAAATTCTCGTTGGGATGGGCCTTGTTGCTTCGCTCCATGTCGAGGTAGGCCAGCATGACCGGGTCGAGCGCCACCGCTTCCAGGAACTCGCGGAAGTTGCCCAGCGCGTCGCGGCGATAGGTCGCGTTCTGCTGGTAGAATCCCTGCGTGAAGCTGAAGACCTTGCCGGTGGCCGAGGTGAAGTGGCCGTGCCAGAACAAAGTCATGTTCTCACGGAGCGGGGCCTTGGAGGCAATCATTTGCTGAAGCCACCAGGCCCGCAGGTCGTTGAGTTCAGCGGCGTTGCGCGTGCTGTTGCGCCGCAGGACGATCAGGTATTCTTCGCGGCTCATGTCGGACCAGCGTCGGCCGCCGTTGATCCAGACGTCACGGACCCACTCGGGCCGGGCGGGCGGCGGTATGGCGGCGGCCTCGTCAAGCAGCCGATCGACGGCCTTCTCCAGGGGCAGCGCGGCCAGGCGCTCGGCTTCCTCGGGAGAGCCGCCGAACGCCGCTCGGCTCAACAGGTGGCGTGCGGCGTCGGCGTCCCAGACGAGGGCTTTCGCCGGCTCGGCGGCGCGGGCGACGCCGGCCGTCAAGAGCAGTGACAGCGCGAACGCGAACGGGCGCAACAGGCGCCCTGTCGCCGGAAACAGGGATCCCCACATGGTCGATTCCTCCAAAGAGCCAAGGGATTCGGGGCAGCCACCCCACTCAGTACGAATCGGCACTCACGATCTCGCCGCCGGCGCGCGTCATGAGCGCCGCAAAGACGGCCGGGTTGATGGTCGCTTTGAGAAACTTGACGGAGCCGTCTCCGAAGACGGCGTTGGACCCGCCCGGATGCAAGCTGTACACCTCCCAGTCGTTGGTACAATTGATCATACACGGGCCCGGCTTGGACGAACCGTCCTGCGTCGCTCCTTGAGGGGCCAACTCCTTCCAGTCAGTGGCCCAAGGGCCGCCGGACACGACGGTTCCCGAGGAAGTACCGGCCGTGCCGCCTGCCACGCTGGTGGCGGACATGCCGGCCTTCAGCCAGAGTTGCGGCCGATTGGCGCATTCGGTGACCGCGACGGTATTGGACAGCCCATCGGTAATCGCGGACAGGGGGTAGCCAAGTATTGGTTGTGACGGAGGGAGGTATTGCGGGGGGGTCAGGATCTCCGTGGTAAGGATGCCGCGCGCGTCGTTCAGCGGATTGATCCCGTTGGCCGCATAGAGGGACGGGTCGATCCCCCAGATGCCTGTGTAATCGCTCGTCGCAGCGGAGATCGGCGGCGCGCCGGGGGGAGGGTTGTAGGACAGGTCGTCGATCATCCCGCTGACCGTATGTGTGCCCACCGCCGATGGACAAACATACGTATCAATCTGTGTGTTGACCACGGTCTGGTTGATGGGATCGTACCAGTTGGCTTTCTGGTTGAACGCATTGTAGAGCGTATTCCCTTCGATTTGGGGCAGAATGAACATCATCCAGCCCTGTGCGTAGGGACTCCCATCAGTGCCTGGGCCGATCG
>Ga0209040_10001407_pt1 | contig 19035 bp, 11 predicted proteins | sample BogFormECP12_OM3_FD_188240 | JGI IMG/M metagenome (GOLD analysis project Ga0209040, IMG submission 188240) | Bog forest soil microbial communities from Calvert Island, British Columbia, Canada - ECP12_OM3 (SPAdes) (version 2) | ecosystem: Environmental > Aquatic > Freshwater > Wetlands > Bog ...
CGGAACTGGTGGATCTGATCCACGCCGCTGCTGTGGTCGTCGTAATACAGCGTGACCGTCGCTCGACGAACCGGGTCTCCAGCTTCATCCAGAACCTTGCCAGCGATGACAGCATCGGGGGCGAGACGGAGCACCAGATGTTCGGTGTCGATGCCAGCGCCGGTCACAATCGCAGTGGAAAATTCATCGTGCTGATCGTAGCTGGCCGAGATAAATCCGCGTTTGGCGCCGGTCAGCGAATACTTTCCTGCAGGCAAGCCGGTAAATTCATACTTGCCGTCTTCGGAAGTGATCACAAACTCAAACTTCTTAGGATTCTTCGCGTCCCGAATAGTTACTCGCGAGCGGGTGAGAGGACGACTGTCAGCTCTACTCACAACGGTTCCGGCGATTCTGTAGCCAACGGCAGCAGTGGTTCCCGCGGGCGGGCTTGCAGCCTGCGGCGCAGCCCGAGCGCCGAGCAAACAGAGGACCATGATCATTCTGAAGCCCGAGCGAATCGAAATGGAGTGCGTCATCATCTTTATCATCTTTTCTTGCCTACTCGTTGCCGGAAACGATCTGCAGCTGAAGGGTCACTTTCTGCCCGGGAGCAAACTGGACAACCTGTCCCTTGGTTTCGTAAAGCTTCATCGTTTCGGAATCGTGGTAGGGAAGGTCGCGTTGCTGGCTGGCGAAAGCGATTACGCGATAAGCTCCCGGCGCCACCATTTGATAGTCGAAGCTGCCATCTGGAGATGGCGAGACATCCAGAAACTGGCCCGGGCTGTCCGGTAAGGGAATGCAGTATATATGGGCACGCGGGGTTGAAGCGGGAGAAGTGGCAGAGACACCGAGCAAATTGCCAGCAAGTTCCGCGCTATCGTCGCGCATGGTTATGTCGATTGGCGTACTTGCGCCGGGCACTACGACCAAAGGCTCGCGCAGCAGATCCAAGCCGCCCATGGTCGCCGACGCCACATAGCCACGTGAGGCATGGAGTCGCAGCCAATATCTTCCCGGCGCCAGATTTTCGAGGACTAACGAGTCATCGTTCGGACCGGTGGGGGGACGGATCGAGGCGGCGCCTCTTTGATCAAACTCATCTACGGGATCGGCCCTCACGTTGAGATCAAGCCGCGGCCCATGCAAGCCGAAGGTATGCCTTCCATCGCTCCACGATCCGGAGCTATGCCAGTCCTTGGAAGTGAATTCTTCCTTAACATTCACGATGATCGAATTGTTTCGAGTGAGTACCATGCCCGGGCCATCCACTGGCGCTCCAGCCACGGCGATATTGACGGAACCGCTGGCAGAGTTTGGTCCGCGCGCGGTTGCTTCTACAAGATATTTTCCATTCGGCAGCTGGCCCTCGATACTCTGGCTCGCGCCGTTGTAGCCGAGTGAATAGCCGGGGCCGCGTTGTCCTTGCGGCGACACGGTAATATTCATTCCGCCGTTCAGTTCGGTGTTGGTCACCGGAATTTTTACAGCATAGTAAGCTTGGCGAACCAAGGACAGATCGGCCTGAAAGGTTTGACCGGCCGTAAGCTGGATTGTGGATGCCGCGGCAAAGTCGACGGAGCTTGGGTAATACACCGGGGGAAAGCCGTAGGGTTGACCGTCGGGAGTTGCGGTGACCGGATCGTTGTCCATCCATTCGTGAGTTAGCAACTTATAAGTGCCGGGCTGAAGATCAGAAAAGCGGAACTCGCCATTCGAATTCGTAAGCTCTGAATTGCTTGCCATCCAGCGGGGCATGCCGTCCACTACCTGCCGGCGGAGAATCTCCACTCTCACGCCATGGGCCGGTTCGGTAGCGGAAAAAGTGACTCGCCCCTTGATAATTCCCTCGGGCGTCAAAGAGAAGGAGATGATCACCTCTTTATCGGGGAAGATCATCCATGGGCCAGTCTCACCATTGTCATCCAGAAACCCGGGCTTGCGCGCCATCAGCCAGATGGAAGTTCGAGCGTCTGAGTAAGAGCCCGCCTTGCTCTCGCCTGCGACTTTGGGCAAAGTAAATTCGAAATGACCGTCGCCGTCGGTCAGGGTTGCATAGCGGTTATCGGAAGAATAGACGAGAGCGCGGCCGACGGGTTCGTGGGTGGCAGCGTTGACCACGGTGCCCCTAACAACATTCGATTGATCTTCCTGCTGTGAGACCTGGCTAAAACCGAACTCGGCGCAGGGACCGCTAGTCGCCAGAAGGACGGTTAGGATTAGCGCCCAGTCCCGGATCGTCAGACGAACACGGGGGGACCTAGGTTGGCAGTGGATCGGAGGACGGTCGGCGCTGCACAAGGATATTACTCCTAGGTTATCGTTCCCTTAGGGTCGGCCGTGTGAACCTGGAATGAAACGAATCGATGGGCGTTATTCTAACTTCCATCCGCCTCGGGACGCCAATCATGGGACCAGGTGCAACGGCTGCTTTCCCGGTCCTCCGTGTTAGCATTTCGGTATTACTAGCGCCGCTGGTGCGCATGACTCGTATCCGTCCCATCCCGGTTTCACTCGTTACTGTGATGCTGCTTAGCGTTCTGGCGATATCCGTGCATGCGGCGGAGCCATCGCCTTGGCTGGAGATTCATTCCACGCACTTCACGGTGATTACCGACGCCGGGGAAAAAAAGGGCAAGGAAGTTGCGCTGCGGTTTGAGCAGATGCGGGCGGTGTTCGCCATCCTGCTGATGAAGGATCGGCTGAACGAACCGCTGCCGCTGACGATTCTTGCCTTCAAGAACGACAAGAATTATTACCAGAGTGCGCCACTCAAGCAGGGGCAGCCCATCGACGTTCCGGGCTTCTTCGTCCCCGGCGAAGATCAGAATTTTATCGCGCTGAACTTGTTTGAAGTGGAGTCGTGGCGCGCCGTTGCCCATGACTTTGCGCACCTGCTGATGAACTACAACTATCCGCCGGTCGAGGGATGGTTCGATGAAGGCCTGGCGGAATATTTCACTTCCCTCCGCGTGGACAACCAGCAGGTGGAGATTGGCGGGGATCCGGAACTAGGCTCCATCTTCACCGAGGATCTGGTGGGCAATCAGCGCGAGATTAGCAATCCTCCGAAGTCTTTCACTGAGTTGCTTGGCGCTCAGGTCTGGATTGCTCTGCCCGACCTGCTCACCATGAAGCATGATACAGCCACTTATGTGGAAGGCACCCACCACACACTGTATTACGCGCAATCGTGGATCACGGTGCACTACCTGCTGCACGAGAAAAAGCTGCCCGAGACCGGCACATACTTTGATCTGGTCGAGAACCAGCGCCTGCCAGTAGAAGAAGCCATCCAGAAGGCTTATGGGTTGACGGCCGATCAATTCGACAAGGCGGTGAAAGACTATTTTCACTCGCTGACACCGCTGTTCGTGGCGCTCGACACATCGAAGCAGCAAGATTCCCTGGCCAATCCGCGGCAGGTCTACCATTTTCCTGCGCCGGTGGGGCCGAGTGACAGCGCCATCATCTCCAAACCGATGCGCGAGAACGATGCCAAGGCTTTGGTTGCAGAAGTAATGACAAGAATTCCGGAACGGCGCAACCTCGGGTTGCAGGAGTTGCAAGCGCTGGCTACGATCCCTGAAACGACTGCTTCCGGGAAACCCGTCGAGCGGAAAGCCGCGAGGGAGGGCATTGATGATGCGCCACTCGTAGCGGCAGTAGGAAATGAGATCGCCCACCGAGCGCTGGCGTGGGACCACCTGCAACACGGGGAGTTCGATGCGGCCGCGGAAGAGCTGAGCGACGCGGCCGTCCTCGACCAGCACGACATGTGGATCCGCTACTACCTCGCCGTGCTGAAATACCGCATCGCCAAGGCCAAGCATGCGGACATTCAGGGCCTGCCCAACATGATGCAAGATCTGCGGGCGGTGCTGGACTGGTATCCGGAGTTGGCCGATGCGTATGACTTGATGGCGATGGCGCGCAAGGAGGGCGGTGGTTCAATCGCGGCCATGCAGGCGGAGCGGGCGGCGATGCAACTCAGTCCACGCAATCAGGAGTACGTATACCATCTGGCGGAAATTTATATTGAGGGCAAGAAGTGGGAAGCGGCGCGAGCGCTGCTGGATCGTTTGAAGACGAGCAGCAATGCGCAGGTAGCAGCGGAGGCCCGCGAGCAGCTAACCCGGCTGAGCAACGAACAGAAGTATGGTCTATCAACAGCCTCGACGGCTCCGAAACTGTCTCCGCAGAGTTCGCCTTTTGATGTGCTGGAACAGGATGCTGCCAAACGGGCGGCGGCGGAACAAGCAACACAAAACGCGGGAGTGGGCGACAGGCGCGCAGCCAAATATCTGCAGGGGCGGTTGGTAAGAGTGGATTGCTCTCAGTCTCCGGCTGCTGTTCTCACTGTGGCTGCCGGGGGAACGACTCTAAAGCTGCGAACTCCCGACTACAAGTCCCTGCTGCTGATCGGCACCGATACCTTCTCGTGCACCTGGAGTGATCGATCGGTGTCGGTGAACTACAAGCCGGGCGGCTTGTCGGATGGGGATTTGGTGTCGTTGGAAGTGCGGTAGTCAAGCATGCTAATCGCCGCCTTTCTACGTGACACAAGGAAACAGCAGGTTCCCTTCGGCTTCGCTCAGGGCAGGCTCTCCGCTCCGCCGTCGCTGGCGCTCCGGCTCCGGTCGGAATGACAAAAGAACGAAAGTGGCGGAGACTGGCCCTGACCAGCACAAAATAAGAAACCCTCCCGATGGGGCGGGAGGGTAGGCATTCACAATGATGGCGGCTAGGCGCGGACGACGTTGCCGGCCTGAAAGCCTTTGGGACCTTTCAGCAGATCGAACTCCACGGTCTCCCCCTCGTTGAGCGAGCGGTAGCCGTTCTCCTGAATCGCGGAGAAATGTACGAAAACGTCCTCCCCCGTGGAGCGCTGGATGAATCCATATCCTTTCGCCCCGTTGAACCACTTCACTGTTCCCTTCTCTCTCACGGAAAAACTCCTTTCACTATCGTGAAGAATTGTTCCCCGGATCTCCCGTACTGTTGTCCCGGCGAACCGGAACGCCCCCTTCAAGAGAAACGGTGGAACTCGGCCGCGCACGGTAGTACTGAAGAAATCGCCCCAAAGCAAAAGACTCCTCGGGTCAACGCCGCGTAAAGACATTGCGACGCGAACTTTCGGAGCCCTGGACCATCGACGCTGTTTCTACGGCACTACGCAAGACGTCAACCTGCCTAACACACTCGTCGCCTGGCACATACCAGACAATGAGCAAACGATAATAAGCACTACTAAATCGTTTGACAAGAAGAATTAGAGGGTGAGGCTTAAAGATAACCTGCGGTCACATCCAATACTTTAACGAGGTATAAGAAAAGACCCGTCCCGCGACGGAAACTTTGGTTTTCCGGGAGCCGCCGACAAGCGGGCAAACCCTTGGTAGGATTAGGCTAAGACCTGTGGCAGAACAAACAACAGCTAGCGCTACCGCAACCGAGAAAAGCGCCCAAAGCCCGTCGCCAAGCCGTCGCCGCGGCCGACGGGACGGGGTAATGGTCTCCACGGTGAAGTACCTGCTGCGCACCGATGTGCATACTTTTGCATTTTCCGTCGCGGCCAATTCGATCCTTTCGTTTTTTCCTTTCGTCGTTCTCCTGATGACGCTCATCCGGCGCGTTTTCCATTCGCGCGTGATGTATGACGTGGTAGTGGAGTTGCTTCGTGACTATCTGCCCGCAGGACAGGAGTTCGTCATCCGCAACCTCAACGCGATGGTGAACAGCCGCCACAGCGTGCAAGTAGCTTCTCTTATCATCTTGCTGGTGACATCTTCGGGCATTTTCATGCCTCTGGAAGTGGCGCTCAACCGGATCTGGCGCTTTCCGAATAACCGCTCGTATTTCGGGAATCAGCTGATCTCGCTAGGACTGGCTTTTGGTTGCGGCGTACTGGCATTGCTATCCATCGCCATGACGGCGGGTAATGTGGCCTTACTGGAGTTTTTGCTGCGCGGCCACGGCAGTGGATTTATTCGCCTGGTGGGTTTTATGGTGATGAAGCTGTTTGCCATCGCCGCCAGCGTTGCCATCTTCTTCCTGATTTACTGGTTGTTGCCCAACGGTAAAGTCCCGGCGCGTGCGGTGCTGTCAACAGCGGTGATCATGGGGTTGCTATCGGAGGCTTTAAAGTACGGCTATATTCTGGCGCTACCCTGGCTGAATTTTGCGGAAGTTTATGGGCCGTTCGCACTGTCGGTGAGCCTGATGTTCTGGGCGTTTCTCTCAGGTTTGCTGCTGCTGGCCGGCGCGAATCTTAGCGCGGAGGAACACGCCCGGCGCGGCCTGTAGGGAAAGTTTCTTCGGCACCTATTTTTTGAGCGGGGAGATTGGTTCGTCAGTGAAACGCGCGATCACTTGTTGGGGATTGGGACGTCGCTGAAAGCGACTCCGCGTTTACGGTTGATGCGGCAGATCAGATTCTCGAGAATTTTCGGCAACACGTTCACCCCGGGCATTGGCGTCAGCGAATTTTTCTCTACGTAGTCCTCGGCGCCGGCTTCAATCAGTTTCTGCCGGTTCTTTTCGGTGAGGCTGCTGAGCACGATCACCGGGATGTCAGCGGTTGCGGCGTCCTTTTTCAAGCAAGCCAGCACTTCGGGGCCGCTGATCTTGGGCAAGATCATATCCAGCAAGATCACATCAGGTTGGCGCTCCCGCGCCAGGATCAGGGCGGATTCGCCGTCTTCGGCGCAGACTACCTCATACCCAGCCTTGTGCAGCACCCGTTCGTTTTCATGCAGAATGGGTTTGCTGTCATCCACTAAAAGAATCTTCACGCAGTCTGCCGTCCTTATGTTATTAGCACTATCGGCAGCGCGCCCCAATGGGATTAGAGGACCGGTCTCGTGACGAATGGGTAACTGTTCCAGCAGTTACCGATGGTTACTTGGTTGATCGCTGGTCGCTCTCTTAATTCTTCGCGGCGCTCGAGGCCGCGAATTCGCGGCGCGCTTCCTGAGCGGGAATGAAGTCAGGGTCGGCGTTCTTCCAGAGGTCGAGCAGTTGCTGGTAGGTACGCGTCGCTGCCGCATGGTCAAACTGGGCTTGGGCGCGAGCCGTTCCTAGCAGGCAGAGGATATAGTCGGGAGCCTGGGCAGCGCCGGTACCCTCTTGGAAAGCTAAACCGCGATAGCGAACTCCAGGCTCAAAATCGGTAACGGCCTGCTGCCCGTGCTTCATCTCCAAGGACGCGCGGCCGAGAAGTTGAGGAATCTTCGTCACCAGCACGTAAGGAACGGCGGATGTCAGCAACGACGCAACCTGTTCGGGATGGTGCCCCGCCAAGGCTGCGGCGGCCTTTACCTCGGGGAGGTAAATGTCATTGACCAGCGTATTTGTGGGTGCTTCCGCAGCCACGCGTTCGATTTCCTTGAGGGCGAAGCCCTCCTCACCACACAGCGCAAGAGCCAAAGCAGCGTCGGGGACGGTGGCCATCGAATGGTCCAGCGCCAGCCCATGGTGGGCATCTTCGCGGGCAGCGGAGCAATTGGATACCAGCGCATCGTGGAGAGCTTTGATGGCGTAGAGGCCGCCAGCTGCGTCGGTCAGGTGCTGCTGCTCAGCTTTTTGTGCTCCCTGCGTCCACTGCCGATCCGCATCGTGCATTTTTCCCAGATAGAGATAAATTGAGGCTGCGCTTGTCTGCACGATAAAGCCGTCGGGGCGACCGGTCGCCCATTGCGCATGTTTTTCCCAGTCGGGCCGGCCAGACACGAAATCGTCGAGCATAGCGTTGCTGTGATACGAGGTGTTATCAGCCCCGCCCTGGTCCAGCGCTTCTTTCAAGTAACGCTCTCCCTCCGGCATCCGATCAATTCCCATCAATGTGCCTGCGGCGTTGTCGGCTGCAACATCGTCCCAGCGAGCGATCTCCCAGGTCTTCTCGAAATCCGTGGCGGCCTGCTCGTAGTCGCCAATGGTTTGATAGGCGGAAGCCAGGTTGTTCCATGCGGCGGCGTCGCGCGGATAGGTCGCCACAAACAGCTTGTAGGATTCCAGCGCTTTGGGGAGATCAGACTGCTGCAAGGCGTATTGCGACTCGATGTACATGCGCTCGCGCTCGGTGACTCGCTCTCGCAGATCGTAAGCCCGCTTCAAATTCTCAATCGCCTTGGCGACTGCGCCCTGGTTTCCATAAGCCACACCGAGCCGCGCGTAGGCCATGGCGAAGCCCGGGTCCAGCCGGATTGCTTCCTGATAAAAGGAAGCCGCCTGGGGAAAATCGCGCCCGACGCGATGCTCATCCTCCCCCAGCGAAAATGCGTGGAAGGCTTGGAGAGAGGCCGTGGTGACGTTGGTATAGGGCGTCGTCAGCTTCTGGATCGAACTCATCGACTCGCCCAGCCTCGCCCGCATGGCTGTAGCTGCATTCGAAACCGCTTGCAGCACTCCGGTTTTGTCGTTGGCCGTCACTTGCTCGCGTGCGAAGACCTCGCCCGTACCACAGTTCACGGCGTTAATCTGAATCACATACGAAGATCCGAGATTGGCGATACTGCCCGCCAGATACGCCTTCACCCCGAGACGCTGACCTAGCTGCTGCGCCAGTTCCGGCGTAATTCTCTGGTCCCGCGCCTGTCCCAGATATTGCAGGTTATTGTGCAGCTCGGCATCGCTGACCAACTGCAGCAAAGGCGACTGCTCTAACTGAATCGCCAGCGCCTCTTTCAGCGTCGAGTCAAATACGGCGTCGCCGGTTTGATTGGTGAAGTCGGCCAGGATGAGCTGATCTTTGTCAGTCAATTTCGGCGCTTGATGCTTGCGCCAATAAAGTCCTCCAGCAACCAGCGCAATGGCCAAAATTGTGACTGTGGGGATTACGAACTTCCAACGCGACGGCGCGGGAGGTGAAACGGGGACCGGCAACACACTGCCCGAGCCAGAAGAAGACGAAGAAACTGCAGCAGCTCGCCCGCTTGTTTTTGCCGGAGGCGGCGCCTGCGATTCCATCTGCGAGTTTCCAGCTGCCACCGGGACGGAAGAAGAAGATCCCACAGCCGATGATCGCCCTGACTCAAGATCACGCTTGAGGCGCAGCAACTCCGACTTGATATCTACGGCGTGTTGATAGCGAAGCTCGCGGTCTTTTTCGAGAGCGCGGTTGATGACGTCCTCGAGCTTGGCGGGCAGTTCCGGATTCAGCCGGACCGGCGCTACCGGCGTGCGGTTCATGATCGCGTCGAAGATGACTCCGGAAGTTTCTCCGCGAAACGGCACTGCGCCAGTTGCCATTTCATAGAGCACGATGCCGAAGGAGAATAGATCGGTGCGCGAATCCAGCGGCTTGCCCCGCACTTGCTCGGGCGACATGTAGGCAACGGTTCCCAGCGCCGAGCCGGGGCTGGTCAAGTGCTGAGCGTTGGTTCCCTCGGTCTTGGTGGCTTCCGACGGATCCAGCACGCGGTTGCTATCCTGCGTTACTTTGGCCAAGCCAAAATCGAGAATTTTGGCCGTTCCACGCGCGGTCACAAAAATATTCGCGGGCTTGATGTCGCGGTGCACAATGCCCTTGGAATGGGCCGCGTCCAGGGCATCCGCCACATCGATTGAGATGGCGAGTAACTTCTCCATCTCCAGAGGGGTATCGCCGATGAGGTGCTTCAGCGTCTCGCCCTCCAGATATTCCATGACGATGAAAGCGAGGCCTGACTCCTCACCGATGTCGTAGATCGTGCAGATGTTGGGATGATTGAGAGCGGACGCGGCCTGGGCTTCGCGGCGAAAGCGGCTGAGAGCGGCCGCGTCGCGGGTGACGTCCTCGGGCAGAAACTTCAGCGCGACGAAGCGATGCAGGCGCGTGTCCTCGGCCTTGTAGACCACGCCCATCCCGCCACCGCCGAGCTTCTCGATCACCTTGTAGTGAGAGATGCTTTGCCCAATCATATTTTCGGGGACGTCGCCCGCAACGTCTGGGCCAGAGATCCGGTGAGCCATCTTAGGGGTGGGGCGGAAGCAAAGTCAACGGAAACGCGCCAAAGCTCGCAGTCCGCGATATGCACAGGCCGGTTGTGACATCGGTCACCGCGCCATTTGTACCCCGGCGACTAGGATGTGCATGGTTTCCCAAACCCTCTGAGCAGACATTCATTCCCAGGTGATAGCCATGACCGGGAGTTGCTGGCGTCTGCTCGCCGCGTTCCTGCTGATTTTCGTAGTAACTGTCTTTTCACCGGGGCAGGATGCTGTTGCGGATCGCACCCCGGCCCTCGTCTCAGGTTCGACGGCCGCGCAGCATCCCGAGCTCACTGATGCGGGTCAGGTTCCCGAGATTCCGCACGCGCCCCTGCGTTACCCTCCGATCCCGGTTAGGATCGCCCTCCCGCAAATCGTTCGCACCTCAGGAATCATTTTTTCCGGCCGGGTTACGTTTGTGGGGCGAACCTCCACAGAGGTCGCTCCAATCTTCGGACACGGCAACGGCTTCACGACGATTACATTCCAGGTGGAGCATGGAATTCGTGGCGCATCGACGGGCCAAACTCTGACCATCCACGAATGGGCCGGCCTTTGGGCCCGTGGAGAGCGCTATCACGTCGGCGAACGCGTATTGCTCTTCCTCTATTCGCCGAGCCGCTTCGGCCTTACCAGTTCGGTAGGCGGAGATGGCGCAAGATTCGAGATCGATCCGGTGGGAAGGATCGCTGTGGGCGCGCGGAATGTCGCGACGGTGGCGTCAGAACCTTTGATCCGCGGAAAAACCAGCATCCCATATGCCGATTTCGCCGAGGCGGTGCGGCGTGCCGGCGGAGAGGAATGAATCACACGTGACGATAAAGAAGTGCGCAGCATTCGGCGAACACGCATGGTTCCAGGTGATTGCGGTTCTGGCCTTGGTTCTGTCTTTCGTGGGGATAGCCCGCGCTGGCGGTCCTGAGTATGTTGCAGGCTCCAGCTACTTCAATGCCTCAACGATGGGGCAGCCACTTACCTGGTCGCAGGGCCAGGTGAACTACTACACCGATCAGGGAGACCTCAGCCCCATCCTGCCAAATTCGGCAGCCAACGCGCTTGTCGCCAACGCATTCCTTCAGTGGACCTCGGTTCCTACTGCGGCTGTGGTGGCAAACGCCGCTGGACAGCTCGCCGAGGACGTGAATGGCAGTAACATTGTCGTCGACTCCAATGGAATCGTCACTGCTCCCGCCGACATTACTTCGTCCGCAACGCAAACGCCGGTGGGAATCGTTTACGACTACGATGGCTCGGTAACGGACGCGCTGCTCGGTGCCGGCGCGGGCGAGCCTTCGCAGTGTTTCGGGAACGCAGTTTATGGAAGCGTAGATAATTTTGGAGCAGGTGCAAGCTTCCTGCACGCGCTGATCGTGATCAACGGGCGGTGCGCTATGCAATCCTCGCAACTGACAGATGTGGAATACCGGCTGGTGCGGGTATTAGGCAGGGTGCTGGGCCTGGGATGGTCGCAGTTGAATCTGAACGTAATCACCGGCAAGCCTCCAGCCACGCCCGATGATTTTGCCGGCTTTCCCGTGATGCATTACATGGACTCGGCGAATTGCGTTCCGATTACGCTTTGTTACGCAAACCCTTACCAACTTGCGCCCGACGATGTGGCTACGCTCTCGCGCTTGTATCCCGCCGCAGGTAAGTCAACCGGGACGGCCCGCATTTATGGTTCCGTCTATTTCGAAAATCATTTCGGCGCCCCCGGCCAGCCAATGCAAGGCGTGAATGTGTTTGCACGCTGGATCGATCCTTCCACCGGCCAGCCCTCCCACCGATACGCGGCCTCATCGGTCTCCGGATTCCTCTTTACCGGCAACGCAGGCAATCCCATCACTGGCCTAGCCGATCCTTTGGGAAATCTTTACAGCGAGTTCGGCTCGAGTAATCAAGCGCTCGAAGGATTCTTCGATCTCAGCGGCTTGCCAATTCCTAACGGAGCAAGTAGCGCGCAGTATCAGCTTTCGGTCGAGGCCTTGGATCCTTTGTGGTCGGGTGGCGTTTGCCCCTACGATTTTTCTCAAGTCGCACCTTCGGGAACTTTTGCGCCGATCGTAGTCACCGTAAGTGCTGGCGGAGAGTTTGAGCAGGACATTCCCATGTCGGGCAGCGGCCAAGCTGTGCCTCCATGGTCCGCAACGGAGACGTGGAGTGCGCCCGCTACGATTCCTCCGGCGGGCGATTGGACCGGCTCGCTGAGCGGGTACGACGACACCGCGTACTTTCTGATCACTGCGCAAGCCAACCGTACCTGGTCAGCAGCCGTCACCGCACTGAACGAGGCGGGGGTGCCGACCGAGTCGAAGGCCGCGCCGGTTATAGGCATTTGGACCCTGGGCGATCCACAGGGCACAGCACCGCCAGTGCTCACGGCGGCTCCGTTCAACGCTGGGACCTTCGGCATGAGCCGTGTCGATGCGCAGGTGCTGAGCTCGAACAGCTTCATCATCGGCATCGCCGACCTGCGTGGCGACGGCCGTCCCGACTACTCCTATCACGCGCACGTCCTGTATGGAGATTCGGTCAGCCCTGCACGCATCCCGGTGACTGGCGGCCCCATCACCCTGCACGGCACCGGATTTGCACCCGGCCTCACGGTCGCCGTCGGGAATAATAACGTTCCAATACTGGCCAGCAATGCGAGCCAGATTCTGGTTTCTGCTCCGGCGCAGGGCGACGGGCCTCAAACCATTACGATCACAGACCCGGTCAGCGGCGCATTGTCTGTAATGACCGGCGTTCTCACCCTCGGCGCCGCTGGCACTGATGAGATTCTGCTGCTGCGAGGCGGAAATCCGCAGACGGCGGTGGGAACTCAGGCGGCCAATCCGGTGACGGTGCAGGTCGTTGGTTCGAATGGCGTCTCCGCGGTCAGCGGCGCAACCATCGGATGGACCACCACCAACGGCGCCACGCTCTCAGCCTGCGGCGGCATCTCTTCGTGCTCCGCGATCACGGATGAAAGCGGACTCGCCTCAACCTGGGTCACACCCACGATAGCAGGAGGTGCAAACATAACGGCAACGCTCGCGCCCGGCGTTTACAATCCTGCACAGTCTGTGACCGCCAACCTGTCGGCTACGTCTTCGGCCACGGCGATTGCAGTGACCAACCCCTATCTTTGGATCGCTTATGGCGCGAGCGTGAGCGTTCCGATCACGGCGCGGGTGGTAAGCTCCGGCACCCCACAAGCCGGCGTGACGGTGAACTTCGTCGTCACACAGGGATCGGGATCGCTCAGTTCGCCAAGTGCAGTAACGAACAGCAACGGATACGCTTCGGTCACACTCACGGTGACCAACTTCGGCGGCAGTGTGCAGCTCAGCGCTTGCGTGGGGCCCGGAAACAATCCTTGCCAAACTGTTTCCGGGAACGCCGTTGCCCCCGCGCTGCTGAATCTGCAGCCCGTGGCCGGAGGTGGGCAAGTTGTCAGTGGACAGGGATTTCAGCCGCTGATCGTCCGCGTCACCGATTCGTCAATGCCGCCCAATTCCGTGCTCGGAGCGGGCGTGCTGTTTCAGTCGATCGTGCTGCGTCCGCCCGGGAACGATCTCACGGTGGTGACGGGCGATGCCACTACCACGCAAACGGGGATGCCGGTCGTCTTGAGTGCAAACCAGAGCAGCATGACCAGCGACGCGAACGGCTTGGCGAGTTTCGTCCCGAGCCTCGGGTCATTCAGTGGGCTATTGGAGGTCGAGATTCAAATTTCGGCAGGAGCGTCGGCGGCGCTGGCGGACGTGATGGAGAGCTTTCCTTAGGGCTGACACTCGACGCGGACGCTGCTGGGAGAAACCTGCTTCGTACCGGCGCAGGCAAACAGCAGATTCCTCCCTTCGGTCGGAATGACAAAAACTTTAAACATTTCGTTTTGCTGAAGCGACGCCGAGGCCCGACAGCCGGAGCCCGAAGCCGATACTCACTTCTTCGTCCCCTGATCTTTCACCTGGTCCTTCGTCCACTGGTCGACCCAGTCGTTGACGGTCTTGTACCAGAGCTGCGAATTTTGCGGCTTCAGAACCCAGTGTCCTTCGTCGGGGAAATACAGCATCTTCGACGGGATGCCTTCCATCTGTAGCGTCGTGAAGAACTGAAGGCCCTCGCTTACGTCGAGGCGGTAATCGAGCTGGCCGTGGATGACCAGCGTCGGCGTCTTGAAATTTTTCGCGTACTGGTGCGGCGACCATTTCTCATAGCTGGCGCGATTGTCGTAGGGAGTGCCTTTGAACTCCCAGTCGTTGAACCAGAGTTCTTCGGTGGTACCCCAGGCAGATTCGGCGTTGAACATGCCATCGTGCGATACCAGGCACTTGAAGCGGTCGGTGTGGCCGAGAATCCAGTTGATGGCGTATCCGCCATAGCTGGCGCCCAGCGCGCATTCGCGGTCTTTATCGATGAACGGGTAAGTTTTTTCGGCGTAGTCCAGGCCCTTCATCAGGTCTTCAAAGGGAGCGCCACCCCAGTCGCCGTTGATGGCGTCGATGAACTTCTGCCCGTAGCCGGTCGAGCCGTGGAAGTTGATCATGATGACCACGTAGCCGCTGCTCGTCGATGAAGTTGGTGACGCGAAGAGTTCGGGATTCCAGCGGTAGCTCCAGTCGTCTCCCCAAGAGCCCTCGGGCCCGCCGTGGATGAGGAATTTCACGGGATACTTCTTGCTGGGGTCGAAGTTTGGTGGCTTGACCAGGAAGCCTTCGACCTCGTCGCCGTGAGCACCGGTGAACCAGAAGGACTCGAGCGGGGACATCGCGACTTGAGAGAGGACGACGCGATTGAGGTCAGCTGCAACCGAGGGTTTCTCCCCAATCATCCCTCGATCTATGACACCTCCCTCATCCAGTTTCGCCCGTGACTGGGCCATGAATTCTTCAGTCTTCCTCACGTTTAACCGAATAATTCGGTTAGGGAACTCCGCTCCCATTTGTGTCAGGAATAGGTTGCTACCGTCTGGCGTGAATGCGGGATCGCCAAACGTGCCATCGAAAATGCTCGCAGTGCGGAAGTCGAACCCGACACGAAGTAGCTGGACATGACCCGCTTCCTCGGCGGTAAAGTAGATCGCCTTTGAGTTCGGCAGCCAAGCGTAGGTTCCCACCCATCGATCAAGGTCCTCGGTCAGATTCTTCTTCTCGCCGGTCTTGCGGTCGAACAGCATCAGGCGAAAGCGGTCGCTCTCGTATCCGGGACGCTGCTGGGCGCGGTAGGCGATGTAGCGGCCATCGGGCGAGTAAAGCGGCGTCGAGTCGCTGGCAGGATTGTCGGCAGTGATGTTCTTTGCTGCTCCTCCGCTGACCGGGACGATCCAGAGATCGTTGTTGGTGGAAGCGGCCGGATTCTTGTCGTGATTCGAGGTGTAGCAAATCTCTTGGCCGTCGGGCGAGAAGGCGTAGTCGTCCTGGCCGCCGAGCGAGAAGACCGGTGCATCGAAGTCGCCGGGAGTTAGGTCGTGATAGACGTGAACTTGAGTAAGAACCGGAACCAGGAAAATATGGCTTCGCTTGCCTTCTTTGTAGGCATTCCAATGCCGGTAAAGCAGGTGGGTAAAAATCTGAGCCTTGACTTTGGATTTGTTGGCCTCGTCGAGTTTCTTGGCGTTGCAGGCAATTTCATCCGGTTGGCCATCGCACTCCGGATAAACATCTGAAGTGAAAAGGACATTCTTCCCGTCCGGCGACCACAGCTCGCCTCCGGCTTCCGTGGGCAACGAGGTTAGCTTATAAACTCTCTCAACTGTGCCGGCAGTGCCGTCGAAGTCGGCAATCCAAACCTGCGAGCCGCCTTCTTTGGTCGAGAGAAAAGCGAAGCGTTTGCCATCCGGCGCCCAGCGCGGGCGGTCGGCGTCCTGATCGGCGATGATTTCTTTTTCTTGAACACCAGCCGTGGGCACGATCCAGATGTGCGGCGTCCGCGTGTTGGCGGCGAGATCGACATCGACCACGCTGAAGATCACCCACTTGCCGTCGGGCGAAACTTCCGGTTCGCCGACGCGCTTCAGTTTCATCATGTCTTCGAAGGTGAAGGGATGCTTGGCTTGGGAAAAAGCTGGAAGGGCTAAGGCAAGAACAAGAAAGGTAAGAAAAAGACGGCGCATGAAGGGACCTCCTCGGCAAACGGATGAGTGTAGCAGGGGGACGCTTCCGGCTTCTAGCGGCTGGCTTGGTTTATCAGATCGCGACGGCCGTCTCGCTCGCGGCCAACTGCATAGGTCCTTCGCTTCGCTCAGGATGACAGCCAAGAGGGGTTGGCAGGCGCGCGGCGGAACCGGCCGCCAGGTGGGAAATCTCGGAATCTTTCCGACGGCAACCCCCTGATTGATATGGCATCCAAGGTAACGGCAGAACTGCAGCGCCCTACCCCCGGCCTCACTGAGCGGAGAGGGGTCGGGGGAGGGTTGCCGCGGTCGGCGTTCCCGTGGCACTTGGCATTGGTGGACGAAGTTGGGGGACTTGCTTCCTCGCAACTCGATCGATCCTTACTCGGCAAGATCAGTTATTCGATAAAATAGGTTCATGAACCGGCCGCATCGAATTCTTCTGTCTCTTGCTGTCCTTGCCGTAGGCGCTTTCCTTGCTGCACCCGCAACTGCGCAGGAAGGGCCCCTGGAAAATACCGCGCCGAAGGGCGTTACGCCTGACGAAATCATCACGCGTTTTGCGGCGAAGGAAAAACTGTTTAAGGAAGCGCGCGATCAGTACACCTACCGGCAAGACATCAAGGTTCAGACGCGCGACGGCGATACGGTCACCGGGGAGTATCACGAAGTGTTCGACGTGCTTTACGACGACAAGGGACATCGCATCGAGAACGTCGTGTTCGCGCCGCAGTCGTCGCTGGAACAGGGAGGGTTGTCTCTCGACGAAGGCGACGTTCAGGACTTCCGCAACCGCCTGCCCTTCGTGCTGACCACCGACGAGATTCCGGAATACAACATTCTTTATGTGGGCCAGCAGCAGGAAGACACGTTGCACTGTTACGTCTTCGATATTGCTCCGAAGGCGATTGTGGGCAAGAAGCGCTACTTCCAAGGTCGCATCTGGGTAGACGATCAAGACTTCCAGATCGTGAAGACCTACGGCCAAGCCGTCCCGGAAATTAAGGATACGAAGAAGAAAGGGAAGGAAGAACACCTTTATCCCAAGTTCACGACGTGGCGCGAGCAGATCGATGGCAAATATTGGTTCCCCACCTATACCCGCGCTGACGATACACTGCAATTCAACACCGGCGACATTCACATTCGCGAAATTGTGAAGTACGAGGACTACAAACGGTTTGGATCGAATGTGAGGATTCTGTATAACGGCCAGGAAGTTCCGAAAGCGGACCAGAAAACGACGCCGGATCAGAGTCCGAACCCGGATCAGAAGAAGCCACAGTAGCAAAGTTTCAAGGTTTTGAAGCCTTGAAACTCCGAAACTTTGCAACCTCAATAGAACAGATACTTTCTCCACTTGTCATCCGAGCGGCCCATCAGGCGCATGATGTGGCGGCTGGTGTGGAGGTTGAAGGCGCGAGGCTCGCGCATCAGCTTCATGCCAGCTTCGGTGGGAAACTGATTTCCCTTGCGGCGATTGCAGGTGTGGCAGCAGGCGACGAGATTCTCCCAGGTTGAGGAACCTCCGCGGGAGCGGGGAATAACGTGATCGAGGGTTAGCTCACCCGAAGGCAGCACGGTGGCGCAGTACTGGCAGGTATTGCGATCACGCAGCAGAATATTTTTTCGCGAGAGAGCGCGACTCTGGTGCGGGATGCGACGATATTCCAGCAGGCGAATGACCGAGGGCACACGCATGGCGATGCGGGCGGCGTGCAGAAAGTGTCCGTTCTCTTCTTCGGTCATGGCCACGCCCTTCAGCACCAAGACAAGGGCGCGGCGCGCGGCGCAAACATTGATAGGTTCATAAGAAGCGTTCAGGACGAGGACGGGCGCATGCAGCGCGTGACCGTTGCTGTCCCGGTGGATCGCCGTCCCGGCAAACAGGCCAGCGGCGTGCCTGCCTATCAATCCTCCGCCTCCGTCGGCTTCAATCCTTGCGGACATGACGCTCGTTTGTCTCCTCGATACCGCGCTTATCTTCTCTTACACTTCTTGTCTTACACTTCCTGACTGCTACCGCGAGTCTTACATCGGACGCCAGGCCGCCCGGCGCATAACTCCTAACTTAGATGCCGACCGCCCGAGCCGCGGGAATATCTTGAACTTCGGACGACTCGTCGCCGTTATCCTCGTCCCCGGGTAACCGAATCTCTACATGCTGATCGGAAGCCTTCAGCGTGCGAGCGACAGTTGCAACCCAGACTTTGGTCGCTTCGGCACGGAGCAGAACGCGCGCGCACTCTGAAACGGTGGCTCCGGTGGTAAGAACATCATCTACCAGCAGGACTTCGCGACCATTCACAGCTTCTGGCCGGGGGACCCGGAACGCGCCACGTACATTTTCGCGACGCTGGTGGCGGGTGAGGCCGGTCTGGGAAGGCGTTTCGCGCTTTCTCTCGAGAGCGTCCGCCAGCAGACTCAAACGTCCCGAGGCTGGCCTGAGTTTCAGCGCCGCGCGCGCGATCAACTCCGCATGATTGAACTCGCGCTGCCGAAGCTTGCTCCGGTGCAGCGGCACCGGGATGACGAAGAGTTGATCGGCGGTGAACCCGGGTGAGAGCGCCTCGACTGCTTCCGCCAGCATGCGTCCCAAAACATTCGCGGCGGGATAGACTCCGGAGTACTTCAGCAGATGAATTAGCTCGCGCAGTCCACCTTCATAGCTGCCATAAGCCACGGCGCGCTCGAAGACGGGATCAATTCGCTCGCACAAACCACATCGAGGCTCTCCGTCAGACACGGAGAGTGCGTAGGACGAAAACAGGCGCTCGCCGCAGAAGAAGCAGACTCCACCTGCGGTGGGATGCATGGCGGCAAGACACTCCCGGCAAACGGGAAGACGGGAGATCTGTACTAAAGGCTTGCCGCAGATACGGCAATCGGAGGGAAAGAGAACGGAGAAAAGACTTTCCGCAATTTGGACAGAGACCCGACCGCAAAAATCTCGGTCGAACCAGGATCGGCCAAAGCAGGATCGG
>Ga0209040_10001409_pt1 | contig 19032 bp, 12 predicted proteins | sample BogFormECP12_OM3_FD_188240 | JGI IMG/M metagenome (GOLD analysis project Ga0209040, IMG submission 188240) | Bog forest soil microbial communities from Calvert Island, British Columbia, Canada - ECP12_OM3 (SPAdes) (version 2) | ecosystem: Environmental > Aquatic > Freshwater > Wetlands > Bog ...
ATCGGCCGGGCCGCTGGCGAATATGCGGTCAAGCTGCTCGGCGGCCCGGGCAAGGCGCAGGGCAACGTGGTCGAGATCTGGGGCGGCATGGGCACTCAGCCCGCGCATGACCGCCACGACGGCTTCCACGCCTTCACCGACAAGGAACCCGGCATCAAATACCTGCTCAACAATCAGTCGGGCGACTGGAAGCAGGATCAAGCCTACAACATCATGACCACCGCGTTGCGCAACAACGAGAAGATCGATCTCGTCTACGGCCACAATGACCCGATGGCCTACGGCGCCTATCTGGCGGCGAAGGACGCGGGCCGCGACAAGGACATCAAGTTCATCATCGGCATCGACGGACTTCCGGACGAAGGCGTCACCTGGGTCAACAAGGGTCAGCTGACCGCGACTTTCCTCTATGCGACGCCGGGCGCCGAAGGTCTCCGTCAGGCCGTCAAGCTGCTCAACGGCGAGAAGATCCCGTCGGTCATCACACTGCCGACCATGCTCATAGACAAGGACAATTCGGCCGAGATTCTAAAAAAGAACGGCCTGCTTTGATGTGTTGCGTGAAGGGCTGGGCTGGCGAGTCGGCTCAGCCCCCCCGGCGCCGCTGCGGGTGAGCGCGTCGGCGGCGTCTCGGACGATGACCTCTCTTCGACATCATCCACTTCGATGAAGCGGACGCGCCTTGCGGCTTCATGCACGGGTCGACCCCGTGCATGACGGGGTGGATGTGCGCGCGGAGCGTCCGGATCCGCGCGCGACAAGGCTTGACGTTGTTCCGTTGCCAAACGCGCGCAACCGGCGCAGGACGGGCGGCGCCGTCTGAACCGGGCCGAACGTGACCAGCCAAGCCACCTCCACGCCGGGCCCTTCAACGTCCCAGCCGTCGCGCTGGGGCGTATTCGCCAATGTGGCCTTTACGGTCATCCTGATCGCGAGCTCGGTGTCGGCCGTCGGCGCGGCGATGTTCGACACCGCCTCGAGCTGGCTGATGACCAGCCTCAATCCGAACCCCCTGATGGTGTCGGCGGTGCAAGTCTCGACCATGGCGCCGATGTTTCTGCTGACGATTCCGGCCGGGGCGCTCACCGACGTGGTTGATCCGCGCCGGCTCCTGATCGCATCCCAATTTGGGATCGCCGCGGTGGGCATCGCCTTTGCCGCGACGGTCTCACTTCATCTGGAGACGCCGCCGGCGCTGCTTGCGACGACGTTCCTGCTCGGGGCCGCAGGCGCGCTCGCCGCGCCCGCCTGGCAGATCATCACGTCGATCCTTGTCCCCAAAGCCCAACTCGCCAGCGCTATCGCAATCGACAACGCCGGCTACAACGTCAGCCGCGCTATCGGTCCCGCTCTTGGGGGCTTCGCGATTTCGGCGCTCACCATAAAAGTGCCGTTCTGGGTCTACTGCGTGACCAGCTTCGTCGTGCTCGCGACGCTCATCTGGTGGCGCCCTCCGCGCAGGGCCCCGGAAACGCTGCCGGCCGAGCGTCTGGTCAGCGCAATGAGCGTCGGCCTGCGCTACGCGCGGAACAACCGTGATCTCGACGCGACGCTGATCCGCGCCATCGCTTTCTTTCCCTTCGCAGCCGCCTATTGGGCGCTCATGCCTTTGATTGCCCGCACGCAAATGCACAACGGGGCGGAACTCTACGGCCTCATGATGGGCCTGTTCGGCCTCGGATCCATCGTCGGATCACTGACGATCGAAGCGCTGAAGGCGCGGCTCGGGCCTGATCTGTCGGCGGCGCTCGGAACCTTCGGCACAATGCTCGCGCTGGCGCTGTTTGCCGTCGCGCGCCGGCCCGAGGTCGCCCTCATCGCAAGCTTCGTCGCGGGCGCCTCATGGATCGTCGTCATGACGACGATGTTCGTCTCAGCCCAAGTCGCGCTGCCCGACTGGGTGCGGGGCAGGGGGCTCGCGATCTTCTTGACCGCCTATTTCGGCGCGATGACGCTCGGCAGCGCGCTCTGGGGCGAGGTCGCGAGTCTCAGAGGGCTGCCCTTCGCCCTGACCGCGGCTGCCGTGGGCGCAGCCTTGGCGATGGCTCTGACCTGGCGCTGGAAACTCGAAACGGGCGCCGCTCTCGATCTCGCGCCCTCGATGCGCTGGGTGGCGCCCGTCTTCGTCCAGCGGCCCGAGGATGACGAGGGGCCGATCCTAATGATCGTCGACTACCGGATCGACCCGAAGGACAGCGCAGAATTCCTCGCGCTCATGCAGGAGATCGGCCATGAGCGCATGCGCGACGGCGCCTATGCGTGGAACATCTACCACGATCCCGACGACCCCGGCCGATTCGTCGAAACCAGCCATGTTCACTCGCTGCTCGAACTCAAATACCGCGCCGCCCGCGTAACCAAGGCTGACGCGCTGATCGAGGCGCACATGGGCCAGTTTCTCAAGGAGCCGCCCAGAGAGATCTATCTAATAGCCTCGAAGCGCTACCATCATGCATGGCGGAAGCGGGAGCGCGCCAGGGCAGGGGGGCCGGCGCGGGACCGCCAGGGCCAGCTGCGATAGCGCGCAGGATAATGTCAAACCCGCGAATATGGGCCAGAATCCCGCCCGGAGGTCTCTTCGCAGCCCGCGTTCAGCTCTTGCCGGAATCCTTACGCGCCTGGGAGACTTTCGTCGCCTGGGAGACGCGGCCCATTTCTCGCTTCGACGTTCCGCCGGTAAACTCTTCCGTTCGTTTCTTTTCGCGGATCCCCTGGGACGCGGTGCGTCCCGGATCGGGATGATGCCCGGACTCAGATCTCATCTTGAGCTCGAGGGCCCGACGCGCGAATTCGGACGGGCTCGGTCGGCCGGTCTCGATTTCATCGCGGCGGGAGAGTTCCTCGTCGATGCGGCGAATGGCTTCGAGCAGCAGTTGCGCCTTGACCACGTTGCCGGCGTTCTCCTGCGCGCGCCTAGCGCCATGCGGCTCGGCTTTCCCGCGCATTTCACGCTGCTGACGGGCGCTGATGTCATGGGCCCGGCTGTGAGCCTGCCTCAGCCGGTGCGCGAGAGCCTTGAGCTCCTCCCTGGTCTTCTGCTCGATCGCCGGCGACCGAGTGTCGTTCACCATGGCGAGCTCGGCCGCGTTCAAGGCCCGGTTTTCGGACTCTACGTTAATCATGCCAATGCCTTCCAGATTTCAGTGACGTCGGGCGCTCCTCGGGCCGGAGCCTATCACGGATCGGCCCCATCCGCGCAAACGCCATTCTCCAGCCCATTGCGCGCTCGCTTGCGCCGGGGTATCAGGGCCCCCAATCAGGGCGCTGAGCGCGGCTCGCCATCTTGGGCGGCAACCGCGGCGCATCAGCCCCGGTTGACGTCGAACACGGGGCGGAAAGGAAGCACCCCCGTGAAGACCATCATCGAACCCTTCCGCATCAAATCCGTTGAGCCGCTGCGCCTGACCACGCCGGACGAGCGGAAAGCCTATCTCGCGGCGGCGCACTACAATCTGTTCGCGCTCGATTCCGACGCCGTGCTGATCGACCTTTTGACCGATTCCGGCACGTCCGCCATGAGCGCGCGCCAGTGGGCGGCGATCATGGTCGGCGACGAAAGCTACGCCGGCTCCCCCTCGTTCCATCGCTTCGAGGAGGCGGTCCGGAACCTGATGCCGTTCCGGCACGTCATCCCGACCCATCAGGGCCGTGCCGCGGAGGCGATCCTCTTCCACCTGATCGGCGGACCGGGCCGCAAGGTCCCCTCGAACACCCATTTCGACACGACGCGCGGCAATATCGAAGCCACCGGCGCGGAGGCGATCGACTTTCCGGCCCCCGAGGGCCTCGACCCTGCGACGCCGCATCCGTTCAAAGGCAATGTCGATCTGAAGCGCCTGGAGACGTTCCTGAAGGAGCATGGGCTCGCCGTTCCCTGCGTGATGATTACGGTCACCAACAATGCCGGCGGTGGCCAGCCGGCGAGCCTCGAGAATATCCGCGCCGCGGCCGCGCTGGCGCATCGCTTCGGCAAGCCGTTCATCGTCGACGGATGCCGCTTCGCCGAGAACGCGTGGTTCATCAGGGAGCGCGAGCCGGAGCAGGCCGGGCGAGCGATCGTCGACATCGTGCGCGACATGTTCGCCGACGCCGACGGCATGACGATGAGCGCGAAAAAGGACGCTTTCGCCAATATCGGCGGCTGGCTCGCGCTCAACGACGACGCGCTCGCCGAGCGCGCACGCACGCGGCTCATCCAGACGGAGGGCTTTCCGACCTATGGAGGCCTGGCGGGCCGCGATCTCGAAGCGATCGCACAGGGCTTGAGCGAAATCGTCGACGAGCATTATCTCGCGTATCGCGCCCGCACCAACGCCTATATCGGCGAAAGGCTCGTCGCGCTCGGCGTGCCGATCGTACAGCCGACCGGCGGGCACGCGGTGTTCGTCGATGCGCGGGCGTGGCTGAGGCACATTCCGCCGCTTCAATACCCCGGACAGGCGCTGGCGTGCGCGCTCTATGAGGTCGGCGGCATTCGCGCTTGCGAGATCGGCACCGTGATGTTCGGCCGCCAACGCGACGGCTCGGAGAAGCCTGCGGCGATGGACCTCGTCCGCCTCGCGATGCCCCGCCGGGTCTACACCCAGTCGCACGCCGATTATATCGTCGAGACATTCGCCGAGATCGCGGCCGCGCCGGAGAGGCTCAAGGGCTACCGGATCGTCTCTGAGCCGCCGGCTCTGCGCCATTTCACGGCGAAGTTCGAGCCGCTCATGCATTGAGGAACTGCGGGCGCGAGCGAGCGAGAATGGACCCGTGAGATGAGGCGTGGGATTTGCCTCGCTAAGGCAGCCTCCGCGGCGCGACCGGCGAGTGTGGGCTTAAGAACTGAGCGGCCCAGACGTGCGGAGCATCTGGGCCGCCAGCTTGGGGACGGGGGAAAGGGCGTCAGTCCCTATGGGACATGGGAGAGACCTCTGCCCCTTGGGGTCGGTTTCTTCCCTCCACCGGCCGCGATCCTTATTTGCGGAGGCCCGCAAATCGCCCTACGGCGTCTTCAACTACACATCGGGTCGAGGCAGGGGACAAGGGCGCGAAAGGCGTATCGGCCGTCCTCCTTTCGTCTCGATGCCGCCCATACCAGATCGGCGCTCGATGCGTACGGGTCGCGAGGCGCTTGGCGCTTCTCGTCGAACGTCGCCACTTTCCTCTTTGCAAATCACGCAAGCGCCGCCTAACATCATCAGTTACGGCGGCGCGGGCGGGGTCATTGCCGGCTTCGATGCGCTGACGGTGCGGCTGATCTCCGGTCGTCTTCCGTTGCGCCTTGGATGGGGCTTGGGCCCTGCCGCAGCCCAGGAACTTGCGCCGCGACGCTCGCCGGGTTGTTGGAATGACCAACAGCCATGTTGACAGGGCGGAGCGCATTTCCAGCGGGAGGTTTCTATGGCCGACCATAATGATCCAAATGCTGTCAATTCAATTTTTTCAGACATCGACTATAGCGCCGCCGATCTCTACGATTTGTTCGGCTTTCCAACCCACGACGGGCGCAACGCGCTCCTGGCGCTGACCTTCGCGTCAACGCCGAAAGCCGGCGAACTGGATAGCGACATGCTCTACCGGTTGCTGGTCACCTCGCAGCCGCGCGTCGCTTTTCCGCACGCGGAGGATGTCAGCTTGGAGTCGGTCCTCGGTTACTTCGACGCGGTCAAGGATAAATATCTGGGGGAATTGAAGCCGTGTGAGATCCGCGTCGTGCCGCAGCCGGGTCAACGCGCAGCGGTAAAGTTCATCGGCTTTCCGTGCGGTGATTTTTCAACGGTCGTCGACCTCAACACTGTGACGCCAATCCAAACGCCCGACGGTCAGACGGTTCAGGCGTTCATCGGAGGGCGCGACGACGCATTCTTCAACGATCTGACCGGCTTTTTCAGGTCGATCAACTATGCTCCGCAGTTCTATCACGTGCCTCATACGATGACGGAAGCCCGCGAGCTGCCAATTCCCAAAACGCTGATCGAGCTCGAAGGGAACGATCTGTTCAATTTCCGTCCGGACTTTCCGACTTGGGGCTTTTTTCAGGAGGACAGAACCACGCCGAAACTGGACCTTCCGCCCGGGCCTTGGGAATGGAAGGGCAATAACTTCAAGAAAGACGCCAATGGCGACTACCGCTTCGTCTACGACGGCAGCGACTGTCGCGCAGGACAGAATTGCAACGCGATTATTCTTGAGCTGCCGCACTCGTTCATTACGCCGGACCCTTCAGCGAACCGCCTGATCAACGCCTGGGGCGAAAGTTGGGTTCTGAGAGCCGCTCACAAGGTGGAATCCATTCCCGACGATGCGTCCTGGTCCGGCGATCCCTGGAAGACGGTCCGCGAAAAGGAATTGGACGACGAGCTGCGCAAGTACAAACTCGTGGACACTGATGGTCAGCCGTTTGCCGATGCGGGCCTTAGCGAGCGGGAGGACGACCGCCAACTGGGCGCCAACAACTTTTCGCTGGGCCCGGCCTTTATCAGGAGGTTGGCGCATCTCGGGTGGGGATTTGGTCCCTCCATCAGCGCGCTGGGACTACAGACGTCGTTCGATCACGACAACTCGCCCGTCTCCATCCATCGGACATACGATACCGCCATCGCCGCCTTCCCACGCGCAAAGAAAACGATTTTCCAGCAATTGAATATGCCGGACGATTCCTGGAACCCAAAGGGGCTGAACATCCCGTTGCGACGCCCAATTGAAATATTTGTTCCCAATGTATGCGCAATCGATATGGATACGACCGGAACCTGGCCGTTCGGTCGGCGACTGGAGGACCAGGTCGCGACGCGGTTTCTTTCGGTGTTCCTGGATATGTCAGCCGAGCTGAACGGGAAAAAATATCACCTCGACATGCTGAGCGATCCGGCGCTCTGGGCGTCCGTGCCCATCTTACCCAAGACGCCGCCCAACCCGCTCAAGAACGACAAGGAATTTCTGCCGAACTTCCCCTACCTCGCTGAACCGTGGCCCGAATCGTGGTGATGGTGGAGACCGGCCCGGCCGAGCGATGACCGCCTACGATCTGGCGCTCGCCAAGGCGAGGAAAGACATCGCCGCGCTGGAGGCGATCTCGCAGCGTGATAGCCGCGACTGCGAAAAGCGGGTGCGCCTGGCCTACCGGCTATTCCATCAGGCGTCGCTCACTTCTGACGAAATCGAATTCAGGAAAGTCAGACAAGCGATAGACGACGTCATCAGGGACTTCGGCCCGAAAGAGGACATCTGTCTGCTCAGGGCCAACATCGACGGCCGTTTTCATCGTTTGGGCGAGGTTAAGCGGGACCTTGAGATGTGTCCGGCGCTCGCCCGGCGTCGCGAGGGTCGTTCCATTACGGCCGACGTAGACTTTCAGGAGGGCCGCTACGACGAGGCGCGTCGCGCGCTGGAGAGCCTGATCGACGAGAGTCGAACGTGGGACGCCCTCGCGCGGCTGGCGCATTGGAAGGGCAAGATGGGCGAGCGGGAGGAAGCGGATCGGCTCTACGCGGAGGCGGAGGATGAGCTAACCGCGAAGGAGCTCCTCTCATTTGCGTGGCTCGAGTTGCAACGCGGGGTCTTGGCGATCTCCCGGGGACGATACGGTAAGGCTCGAACGCACTATCACCGGGCAGCCGCAAGTTTCTCCGGCCATTGGCTCGCCGGCGAGCACATCGCGAAATTGCTGGCGGCGGAAGGGAAATTTGACGAGGCGCTCGCGCTCATGCGTGAGGTTATTGCGCGCACGCCGAGGCCGGAATCGAAACAGGCTCTGGGCGAACTCCTGGCCTCCGTCGGAAGAGCGGAAGAAGCCAAACCATGGCTTGACGCGGCGGAGGCTGCATATCTCGCCTCGGCGCGAGAGGGCGGCGTCCACTACTTCCACCATCTGGCCGACCTGTACGCGGATACGGGCCGGCCAGCTGAGGCTGTCGAGTGGGCGCGGAAGGATGTCGCCTTGCGGCCGAATTTCTCCACGCAGGCGGCGCTTGCGTGGGCGTTATTTCAAAACGGCGAGATGGCCGAGGGCGTGGAATGGATCCGCCGGGCGCTGTCGTCGGGCGTGCAAGACGGCGGCATTTTCGCGACCGCCGCATCGTTGCTTCATGCCGCGGGCGATGCAGCCGAAGGCGATCGCTATGCCCGCGCCGCGGCGGAAATCAATCCGGGCGGAAGCGGCTTCCATCTGCATCATTGATCTGCGCCGGGCGCCCGCTTTATCGCTATCGCCGACAATTGTGCCGGAGGCCTTCGGCGTGAAGTCAGCGCGGCGGCTCCGCCTGCCGGGCTGATGCGAGAATCACATCGCTCGCCTTCTCCGCGATCATGTACACGGCCGAGACAATGAAGAAGCCGGGGATCTTCGGGAACACAGAGGCGTCGACCACGCGCAGATTGCTGGAGCCGTAGACGCGGAAATTGCCGTCGAGCACCGCGTTCCGATCGCTCGCCGGCCCGATCGGGCAGGTGCACGAAGCGTGATGACCCCAGGCGTTGTCCATCACGAACTGGCCTAGATCAGCCGCCGTCGTCTTGTCCGCTCCCGGCAGCTCCTCCTCCACGATAATGTCTCCGACTGAGGCCGTGAGCGTGCGCACAAATTCGATGCCCGCGACCACCGATTTGAGATCCTCGCCTTGCTCGTCGGTGCCTTCCACAAAATAGCGGAAGTCGACTTGCGGCGGATCACGCGGATCCTTGCTGCGCAACGTCACAGCGCCGCCGTGATTGTTGGTGTGCGCCTTGAGGATGGCCCAGGTCAGATAATCATGGCTGTCGGCGATCAGTTTGGAGTAACCGGGGAAATAGCCCTTGAAGCGCCCGATCAGCGCGAAGACGAACAGATCCGGCAGCGGCCGTTCCGGCAGCGAACGTTTGATGATGGCGAGCGCCGCGCCATTCGTGGTGTACACGCCCCGGCGCCAGCGCGCCCACTGCTTGCTCTGCGGATCGTCACGGGTGAACGTGGCGTCCTTCAGGATCGCCCAATCACGCTTCAGGCGATTGACGACGCCGACCTCGTAGCGGTCCTGCAGATTGCTGCCGACGCCGGGCAAATCGACGCGCACTCGGATGCCGTGCTTTTCGAGTTCTTCTTTCGGACCGATGCCCGAGAGCATCAAGAGCTGCGGCGTATTGAACGCGCCGCCGGCCAGGATCACCTCCCGCGTGACGTGCGCTCTCTGCGCGAGCCCCGGAGCATCGCTTGGCTGACAGGATGCGCGATAGAGCCGGGCGCCCTTGAGATAGGCGACGCCGATTGCGCGGTTCGAGTCGTCGAAGAGCACTTCGGTCGCGAGCGCCTCCAATTCGATCTTCAACCGATCGGGATGGCGCCTCGCGACGTCAAGCAGCAGTTCGCGCGTGCTGTTACGGGCGTGTTTGCGGGTGTGTATTGGCGCGTAAGATACGCCAATGGCGTTCTCCTTCACCAGCCGCCAGTCGTTGGGGTCGGCCTGCGACTGGAAAAACCAGGTGATGCGCTTCCACAGCCCGGCCAGTTCCCAATAGGCGTCCCAGGCCGCCTTGGAGACGATCGTGACCAAGTCTTTGTCGTAGAGCGCCTTCTTCGGGATCGCCTTCTCGATCGAGAGCCAGCCGCTGAAACCGTGACGGGTCGGATTGAGCCGCGTGAGCTGATAAAAGAGCCGATACGGCCAACGATGGCGGCAGTTCTCCAACCGCTCGAAATAGCGGCGCATAGGCCCCGCGCGCCATGTCGGATCGCCGGTGATGTCTGCAATGTGATCCCAGTCCGCATTGTGCGGATAGACCATGATCATGGCGTTGTGGGCGGTGCAGCCGCCCAACGTGCCTGCGCGCGGATAGAGGACGCCATCGCGCTCTCTCACGAATTTCTCATCGCGTTCCTGCCGCGCGGTGTCGGCATAATGACGGACGAAATAGTCCCACTTGAGCGCGACGTTTTCCGTCGCCATCGCGTGGAAGGTCGGAACCTCGTAGTCCTCCGGCAGCCTATTCTGGTTTGGGCTGACCGGTCCGCCGCCCTGCACATCCTTGTAATCTCCGCCGGCTTCAATGAGCAGAACGGTATGGCCGGCCTCAGCAAGCCGCGCCGCCACCACGCCGCCGCCCGCGCCGGATCCCACGACGATAAACTCGTAACTGCCCGGTTCAGCGCTCACGAATGCCGCCCCTTCCCAAAGGCGAATCGAAGACTTCGGCTAACAGACCTTTGTCGAATGCGATGACAAATTCTAGTGACTGACCACCTCTGCTGCAGAGGGCTCATGCGGCGTCGCGGCCAGCGGGACGTCGCGCGTCGTGACGGGCAGCGCCGCCAAAGCCTGCTGCAACGTGACCTTCGGCTCCTTCTGAACGACGATCTTATCGCCATCCTTCAGGATGCTGCTGGCGATCTCGAAGCCCAGAGCGCAGTAACTTTCAAATTGGGATTCGGTGAACCACTGATCGGTCGTCGTTTCATGGGGAAAGGTCGGATGCGCAACCGCGTAGCTGATAATTCCCGCGCTTTCCGTGCCGTGATAGGCCGGCTTGATGTAAAGGATCGTTCCGTCAGCGCACCCCGCCTCTTTCCCGTCGGCTGCTTCGTATTCAATGACGGCGATTGCATGGTACGGAATATCGAGCCGCTTCTGCTCATCCGATGGACGGTTCACCATTGATGGCAGATCTTCGAAACGAATGCGGACGCCGAGATCGATGCTGATTTTGCGCACCGCGTTGCCGAGATCGGCGAATTGGAAGTGGGGATCGCCGCCGGCGTCGACAACGACGATAAATCGACATCTCCGCCGCACCATCTCGTAGAGCCCGAGATCCTCGAAATGGCCGCCGTCGGAAAGATAGACATAGGGTCGGTCGTCGGTCGTCTGGCCGAAAGCTTCCTCGATCAGCGGCTTGACGGCGAAAGACGGTCCCTCGGTCTGGTAGGATTTTTCGCCCTCCAGCCCGGGATTCCCCAACCACCAGCCCAGCCGCACGTTGAACAGCGCAAGCAAAAGCGCAATCGAGGGCGAGGAGTAATACCCCATATTCGGGCTTACCGCGGCGCCCGAGATCGCCATCGCGGTCCCAAGCGAGATGCCTCCGTCCGGTCCGCCATAGTCTTTGGTCGCGCGAAACCCTTTGTAAGCGCTGCCGCAATGCAGCGCGCTGACGGTGAACGGCTCGGCTTTTCGCTCCTGCCAGGCCAGCCGTTTGGATTCGACGACGTTGAGCGCGATGTTGATCACATGGAATAGCCCGTACGTGTTGGGCCCAGCTGCCGTGGCCTTTGGCGGCCACAAGGCATGGGCGCGCAAATTGTCATCAGCGTCGAAGCCGGTGAAGCGATCTGGATTTCGCGCCTGGCGAGCCGCGCCGAGGTAGCCGCGCACGAGACGGTTTCGGTAGACTGCATGCAAAGAGAAGCGATTGATGTTGACATTCATCGACGCGATTGTGCCGATAGCGGCCGCGATGAGCCCGCCGACCACGATCCAGAACACGATGTGTTCGACGGTCTGAGAGTTGTTGAGGGCATGCACCAAGGAATCGCCGATCAGCAACAGGTCGAGCGCGACAGACAGCCCGACAATCAGGGCAGCCAGAAAAACCGGGCCCGCGATCGCCGGCACGAGATTGAGGACGACCCCCGTTCTGCTTCGATCGTTGTCGTCCGGCGTCGCCGATGTCAGACTGCTTTTGCCGATGAGTGCGGTAGCGATGCCTGACATCCCGCCGAGCGTGGCGATATAAGCGCCGAGATGACTAACAGACTGACGCGCTTGATCCTCATGAATAATGTAGTGCCCAACCGCTAGGGACAAAAACGCTGTCGCCGCCCAGACAATTGCGGCCGCCGTCACGAAACCCGCGGCGCGGCCAAGCCATTCGCGATCGCTGTCGGAGTCGCTTTCGTAACTCACCAACCCGACGAAGATCATCTCGGCCGCGAGCTGCGATGCCAGCACCCACGGAATGCCGAAGATGATCGGCAGCAACAGCGTGAGGTCGCTGGGCGGCCCGGAATAGGGGTCCAGGACTCTGAACAACACGGCGCCAGCCCCGACGAGCGCGCCGTAGACGAGCCCGGAGATGATCCAGGAGACGAAATCCCGGCGCGTCCGCCGGGCCGGCCAACCCGCAATCCATCCCGCGGCGAAGACGACGCCGCCGGCGAGCGCCAGCGTGATGAGCACGCTATCGCGGTCGCTGTTGGCGACCCACGTCGTTCCGAGCCGTGAGCAGAAGAAGATCGTCACCCCAATGGCCGAGAGAATAGTCCAGAGGAGATCGTTCTTGAGGAAGGCGCGCTGATCGATGTTGTTGGGCGATGGCTCTGGTTTGCCGTCTGGCGACGGGACTGTTGGGGGAGGTTCCCGGCGTGGCGGGCGATGGGCCGTAGTGAAGGCCTGCGCTCTAATCAGGCAGGCGACGCCGAACACGCCGATCAGCACAAGGAACTGCCAATCATTTTGTCCGCGCGCAACGCCCACGGATGTCGCGGCGACGAATCTAAGAAACAGAAGCGCCAGGCAGAGGACGGGTATGATCACGAGCCAGTTGAGGATGAGATTGCGGACGTAGGTTGCGACCGCGGTCCAGGAGTCTGCCGAGCCGATGCCGACGTGCGGGGTGAGGTAATTGCTGTAGGCCCGCAGCCAGGAAAGCTCCGGCGGCTCGACGTCCGGGCCGTCAGGGCGGCCGGTCAATTCGGACCAGACTTTGGGAAAGTCGTCGTAATGCCGCCAGGCGGACAGCCACGAACCGATATAGCCGCCCCCCGACACGGTCGATAAGAATTGAAATCTCCCAAGCAAGGAGTCCTGCGGCTTCTTGGGACGTTTTTCGTCATGGCTGGGCGTCGCAGTCGTGACGTCGTATGCCGCCAGGGCCTGGATCACGCCAAGACAGAAGGTGGCGCTGCGGATGCCGCCGCCGGACAGGCAGAGGGCCGACCGGTTGAGCTTGTTGAGCGAACGGTAGAAAGCCTTGCGGCGTTCGACCTCTTCGGCGTTCTCGTCTTGGCCGTCACGCGCGTCGGCGTCTTTCTCAACTCGCTCCCTGGCGGCGCTTTGTCGCAAATCACCGGCGAACGCTTCCAGCCGTCGACCGCCGAGCGCGCACTCCTCCTCGGCCAGCACCTGCTCAATTGAAAGCGGGCCCATCGCCGCCCCTCCCGGGACTATGGTTCGCAAGCTCGATTGGCGGCTTGCGATGATTCACTGCATCTCCGTCACGTCTATTCGACCATATCTCCCTGTTGCAACATCCGAATGCTGGCCGAGGTCGAAGGTCCTGGCTGTGATGGCCGTCACACGACTTGTTTGACCCCCGCTCTTGCTGTCGGCGCCTTATGGGTCCTGCTGAGGCTGCCGAGGTGGACGAGATCGAAGGAACTGCAAGTCCTTCGAGGACCCTTGCTCACAACGATTAGCGGGCAGACGACTTTCTTTCGTTCTTGCGGGTTGCAGTGGAAGGATCATTGGGATCCGTCCGCCAGGTGGGATGGTGGAAGTGGATGACTCGGTCACCGTTGACGGAGGCGACGGCGGCTGTGAAAGTCAGCGTGCCGATGTGATTCCAATTCGAGAACGTGCGTGTCTTGAAGAAGTCAGGGCCCGATTCCGAGGCTTCGTCGGTCACGTCAATGTTGAAAACCAGCTTCCGCTTGGGGTTGGGATCTCCCTCGTCATAGATGAAAGCCATGATTTCGTCTCGGAAATCGGAGTGGTCGCTCTTGGGATGGCCCTCGGCGATTTTGAGGCGCATGTATTTGGGGGTGCGCGTGGGTTCATCCTCGCGCTTGCCCAATTCCGCGATTTCGTAAAGTTGGCGGATCGTCGGTTCTCTGTCCACGCTGCCAAACACCTGGCCCTCGAGCAACAGGATGGGAAGCCCGAGTCCCCGTCGCCACGCGCGGACATCCGGGGCGTTCCGGGTTTCGACGTCGTTGATGTACTGGGTGAAGTCGCCGCCCAAATCCTGCTGCGTGAAAAAGCTGGCGGTCCTAAGCGGCTCCGGGTGTTCGGGATCCGTGGTTGGGTAGAGTTTGCCCACCAATGAAAGGGAGCGCGAGTACCCCCGGCGCGTTTCGGTGCAGCAGGTGGAATATCGTCCGACGGTTAATGCCTTGCTGTCCTTTCTAAAATAACCTGAATAAGGGTTTGGTTCGGTAATCTCCCACAATCCGATAAGACAGACGCCATTGGGATGGATGAGGCGGAGGAAGCCGGTCCCATCTTTGCCCCAGCGCAAGTCGACATGGGAGTCGACGGTTCTCTCCACGGCCTTTCGGAACACATTAGGTCCCGCAAAAGGCAGGATGCCTTTCAAGAACCGCATGAGGGTCACCTCATGCCGAGGCATGTCAGAGTCCCCGCGCCAAACGCTCCGGTATGGGTTCGCAAATATGGCGTCCCTGACATCTGCGAACCGTGACCCTCGATAAGCGCGGTCTTCCGAGGTGATCTCCTCCGTGCCGAGTTCTTCGGGGGTGTTAAGTTGTAGGTTCGGGCTCATTTCAGGCGTCGCCCATTGTGGCAGCTGAAGAAGTTGGTGAATACCTGCCGATGAACCATTGATATTCTTGGCGCGCCCAACGGGACTCGAACCCGTGTTTTCGCCGTGAAAGGGCGACGTCCTGGACCGCTAGACGATGGGCGCATGGACCGCGAGGGCCCGCTCCGGCGGTCCCGGAGCCCCGCGATGCTATAGGGTCAGTGATAGGCGCGCGCAAGGGGCTCCAGCCCCTTTCCAAGGGCACGCGACGAAGGCTTGCGCGAGGGGCTGTTCGCGGACAATGGTCGCCGGACGGAACATCTTGGAGGCAACGCCATGCGCGCGATCCGCATTCATCAGACCGGCGGTCCGGAGGTTCTCATGCTCGAGGAGGTCGACCTGCCGAAGCCGGGCAAGGGCGAGGTCAGGCTCCGCCAGCATGCGGTTGGGGTCAACTTCATCGACGTCTACTATCGCAACGGCTTCTATCCTGCGCCGGGCCTGCCGTTCACGCCAGGCAACGAGGGCGCGGGCGAGGTCGTCGAAGTCGGGCCCGAGGTCAAGGATTTCAAGCCCGGCGACCGGGTCGCCTATGTCGGAGCGATCGGCGCCTACGCCGAGGAGCGCAACATCGAGACGCGGCACCTCTTCAAGCTGCCGCGCGGAATTTCCTACGAGACGGCCGCCGCGATGATGCTCAAGGGCCTCACCGCGCAGTACCTCTTGCGCCAGACCTATCGGGTCAAGGAGGGCGACACGATCCTCGTTCAGGCGGCGGCCGGCGGCGTCGGACTCATTCTCTGCCAGTGGGGCAGGGCGCTCGGCGCAAAGGTGATCGGCACGGTCGGCTCACCCGAAAAGGCCGAGCTGGCCAGGAAGGCGGGCGCGCATCACACCATCCTCTATCGCGAGGAGGATTTCGCGAAACGGGTCGGGGAGATCACCAAGGGCGAGAAATGCGCCGTCGTCTATGACGGCGTCGGCAAGGCGACCTTTCCCGGCTCGCTCGACTGCCTCAAGCCCTTCGGCATGTTCGCAAGCTTCGGCTCGGCCTCGGGCGGGATCGAGGCGTTCGATATCGGCCTCCTCGGACGCAAGGGCTCGCTCTTCGCCACCCGCCCGACCCTCTTCACCTTCCTGGCCGACCGGGCGCGGGCCGAGAAGATGGCGCGCGATCTTTTCACTGCGGTCGGGAATGGCGACGTCACGATCCACATCGGCCGACGCCTGCCGCTCAGCGAAGCCGCCGAGGCGCATCGCGCGCTCGAAGCGCGCGAGACGACGGGATCGCTCGTCCTGCTGCCCTGAGTTCCGCGGCCCTGACTTCGCGCCGGCCATGGTTGCGCCATGGTCTCGCGCCAAGAGCCCGCGCTCCTGGACGCTGCGCAGCGCTTGGCGCGGGAGCGCCGGGTCTATATAGGGGGCTCCGCCGGACAGGCCGGCCAGCCGACTCGATTGCGAGAGGAAGGGCGTATTGACGCAGATGACCGAGAAGAGCCTGAAACCGGCTGAAGCCGCCGCGACGCCCGTCAAGAAGGAAGAGGGCTGGTGGGAAACGGTCAAGGTCATCATCGAGGCGCTGCTGATCGCGCTTGTGGTGCGGACTCTCCTCTTCCAGCCGTTCAACATTCCCTCGGGCTCGCTCGTGCCGACGCTGCTCGTCGGCGATTATCTCTTCGTCTCGAAATACGCCTACGGTTATTCGCACTTTTCCCTGCCGGGTTTCTTCGACCCTTCGCCTGAGGCCGTCCCGGGCTCGCGGGACCTGAACCTCGGCATCCTGCATGTGCCCTCCGTCGCGACGATCGCGCGCACCCTGAACATTCCGCAGCCCGAACTTGCCGGGCGCATGTTCGCTTCCGAGCCCAAGCGCGGCGACATCATCGTCTTCAAGCTCCCGAGCGACGGCCAGACCGACTACATCAAGCGGCTGATCGGTCTGCCGGGTGACAAGATCCAGGTCCAGAAGGGCCGGCTCATCATCAACGGCGAGACGGTTCCGCGCGAAGAGATCGCGCCCTATCCGACAGTCAACCACTTCGGCAAGCCGGAGGAGGCGCCGCGCTATATCGAGACGCTGCCGGGCGGCGTCAAACACCAGATCATCCAGATCGACGGCGACGACGGCACGTTCGACAACACCAGGGTCTACGAGGTTCCGCCCGGGCACTATTTCATGATGGGCGACAACCGCGACAATTCGAGCGATTCGCGCCTGCCTGGAGATCAGGGCGGCGTCGGTTACGTACCGTTCGAGAACCTAATTGGACGGGGCGAAGTGATCTTCTTCTCGATCGCCGAGGACACGCCCGCCTGGGCGATATGGCGATGGCCGTGGGCGGTGCGCTGGGACCGCATGTTCCAGCGGGTGCATTGACGAAGGTCAATCTCGCCTGCGGCGCAGACCCGCTATGCTGCAGCCGGTTGGGTTTCCTCCCGACCCGAGGGGCGACGGGCGCGAAGCCGCGCCTCGCCGCCGTCGAGCGCCCAGGCGAGGCCCAGCCGTCGGCAAGCCTTTAGACGGTTCGCTCAATGAACAAGCGCGTGAAGGCTGAATTTTCGGACCTCGAGGCGCGGCTTGGCTACCGCTTCGGGAATCCGGAGCTCGCCTCGCTCGCGCTCACCCATCTCTCGGCCCAGGCGGAGGCGGGCCGTCGCGTTCAGTCCTACCAGCGTCTCGAATTCCTGGGCGACCGGGTGCTCGGGATGGTCGTCGCCGACCACCTCTACAAGGCCTTTCCGCAGGCGAGCGAGGGCGAGCTCTCGATGCGGCTCGCCAAACTTGTGCGCCGCGAGACCTGCGCGGCGATCGCCGCCCAATGGGACGTCGGCCCCCATGTCGTCCTCGGTCTCGGCGAAGCGCGCGGCGGCGGGCGTAAGAAGGCCGCGATCCTTGCCGACGTCTGCGAGTCGCTGATCGGCGCCGTCTTCGTCGATGGCGGGTTCGAGGCCGCGCGCGACCTCGTCCTGCGCGCCTGGGGCCCCCGGATGACGGCGGACGCCGAGCCCGCGCGCGACGCCAAGACCGCGGTGCAGGAATGGGCGCAGGGGCGCGGGCTCGCGGCGCCGCGCTACGAGGAGGCCGCTCGCAGCGGGCCGGCGCACGCGCCCCACTTCGTCATGCGCGTCGTTCTTTCGGGCTACGAGCCGGAAACCGGCGAGGCGACCTCCAAGCGCGCCGCGGAACAGGCCGCCGCCCAGGCCTTCCTCGACCGGTGGAATGCGAAATGAGCGCGACGCGCTGCGGCTTCGTCGCCCTGATCGGGGCCCCCAACGCCGGCAAGTCGACGCTCATGAACGCGCTCATCGGCGAAAAGGTGTCGATCGTCACCCGCAAGGCGCAGACGACGCGTTCGACCGTGCGCGGCGTTCTGACGCGCGGCGAAGCGCAGATTGTGTTCGTCGACACGCCCGGCCTCTTCGCGCCGAAGCGCCGACTCGAGCGGGCGATGGTCGCCTCCGCCTGGGGCGCGGCGGCCGACGCCAACGTGCTGGCGCTCCTGATCGACGCGAAGAAGGAAGCGGCGCATTCCGGGGTCAGCGAGGAGACTGAGGCCATTCTGGACGCGCTCAAGGAGAGCCGGAAGCCGAAGATCCTTGTGCTCAACAAGATCGACGCGATCGAGCGGCCAAGGCTCCTCGAGCTTTCGGCGCGGCTCAACCCCGCGCATCGCTTCGACGAGACCTTCATGATCAGCGCCACAACCGGCGACGGGCTCGACCGCCTCTTGGACCGCCTCGCTGGCCTGATTCCGCCGGGACCTTGGCTCTATCCGGAGGACCAGATCGCGGAGGCGCCGATCCGTTCGCTCGCCGCCGAGATCACCCGCGAAAAACTTTTCGAGCGGCTGCACGACGAACTGCCGTATCAGGCGACGGTCGAGACCGACAGCTGGAAGGACCAGCCCGACGGCTCGGCGCGCGTGGAGCAGACGGTGTTCGTTACCCGCGAAGGCCACCGCAAGATCGTCATCGGCGAGGGCGGGCGCACGATCAAGGCGATCGGCACGGCCGCGCGCAAAGACATCGCCGAAGCCCACGGCGCGAACGTGCATCTCTTCTTGCATGTGAAGGTGCGCGAAAACTGGCTCGATGACCCGGAGCGCTACCGGGCGATGGGACTCGAGTTCCCGAAGGGCTAGGGTGCGCGAATCTGCTATCGGCTGAATGATTTCAGGAGCTTAGGCGCCATTTTTTGCAACTCCTGCAGGGGACAGGGGTGCAGCTGCGCTGATATTGATTTGTTATCAAACTATTAGATGCAAGTATGAATGTACTACTTTAGTATTGTCACCGACGAGCTTGCATCGGGCGACGCCTGGGCGCTTGGGCCGCATCGCCTCGTTTGCGGCGAAGACTCCGACGCCGCGGCCTTTCCGCGATCGACGCCGCGATCCGGCGCGGGAGCTGGAAGGTCGCCGAGTAGAGCGCGGGAGTTTCCGGTGACAGGGAGGTTCCGGTGACAGTGCATTCTATTGCGGCACCGCGTCCGCAGCGACGCTGGTGGATTCCGAAGCGAAGTGCAACCCCGTCGACAGCATTGGTTCCTCAACGAAAAGTCGGGTTTCCCATTCCGAACGCCGGCCTTCTGCTCGGTTT
>Ga0209040_10001410_pt1 | contig 19018 bp, 31 predicted proteins | sample BogFormECP12_OM3_FD_188240 | JGI IMG/M metagenome (GOLD analysis project Ga0209040, IMG submission 188240) | Bog forest soil microbial communities from Calvert Island, British Columbia, Canada - ECP12_OM3 (SPAdes) (version 2) | ecosystem: Environmental > Aquatic > Freshwater > Wetlands > Bog ...
GGGGTTAGCTTCCCCTTGACACAAGTAAGTGCACATGATGTAATACACCTATGAGCGGACGAGAGGACACGGCAATGCACATGCGGATCGTTCAGGGAAACGAGCTGATCGCCGACCTGCCGGAATGGCCTCACCCGATACCGAGGGTAGGCGACTACATCTTCCACCCGCCTTACGGGCAGTCCCCGGAAGGTATCGCGGGGTGCGTCAAGGTGGTCACGTGGCGGACTCACGACCGTCCGGCCGACCCGGAGGCGGACAGTTTCGCGATGACCGCTCACCCCTACGTCGAGATAGCGATCTGAGCTTCACCCGCTGGCCGTATCGCCAGAGCGGCCAGCGGGACCGATGGAGTTTGCAAGGTTCAGGTGTCCGGGCCGACGCTGCGAAGCGGCTGGCCCGACACCCTGATTATACCGCTTGACCTGCACAAACACACGCAGAAACGCAAGCCGGCGAGGTGTTCTCAGCACCTCGCCGGCTCAAGGTCACCACCCTGGAGCGGGACACATGACCATCACTGACGATACCTCGCATGCCCTGGACCTGCGGGACATGAGCGAGGCGGAACTACTCGACCTGTCCCGTGTCGATGACGTGTCACGGGCGGCGGCACTACGGGAAGCGGCACGCCGGGACACTGAGGACCGGCTGGCGAAGACACGCGCCAAGGGTGCCGAGGTGTACGCCGAAGGTGAGCGGCAGGCATACGCCCAGTACAGGGAAGCGGATTCCGCGTGCCGTGGCGAACTGCTCAGCAAGATGGGGAAGGCGGCGCACGCTCGCGGCGAGTTCGCCGACGAGTTCGCGCTATGGCGGATGCCCCTGGACAAAGCCGAGTTGTACGCCAGCTGGGAGCTGAATGATTTCTGGCGCGAGGTGGCACCCCGCGTCACTGCACGGGAGTACGTCCGCCAGCGGGCAGCAGGCAGGCGCAGCGAGTACCAGCAGGCACGGGACGAGAGAGAGGCACGCAATGGGCACGGAGCAACCGCAGGGGCCGGACTGGGCGGACATGACGCCGGAGATGTTCGACACGCAAGCGAAGCCGGTGCAGGGGGCGCTGTTCGCGCCGGACAGCCAGGGCCGGTTCGGGGACCTGTTCACCGAGACCAGCGAGTAGGGGCGGGACATATGAGCGTGGCAGGCATGGTGATAAGGGAAGGCGTCCGGGCGGCTGAGCGGAACCGGACGGCAGCGGGACACAAGACGGTAGCCGTGATGGACGGCCAGGTCGTGCAACGCCAGCGACGCCAGCAGCAGCAGGGGCAGCCGGTCGACGGTGCCGCCGTGCTCAACTTCACCCGCCGCTACCTCGGCCACTACGTCTCATTCCCCAGCGAGGCGGCACTGACCGCCGCTGTGGCATGGATCGGCCACGCGGTAGCGCGGGACCGTGACGACACCGGTATCGGCCAGCTGATCTGGCGGGTGAGTCCCCGTCTGGCCGTCACCTCACGCAAGCGGGGCAGCGGCAAGTCCACCCTGCTTGACCTGATCACGATACTCACCCGGTCACGGGACGGGAAGATGCCGAAGGTCACCCCCCGGGCCATCGCCGAGACAGTCGGGAAGCATTACGACGTCGCCGTGCTGGACGAGGCCAAGACGATCTTCGGCAGCGGCGCGAAGAACCTCGAGCTGCAAGGCTGCATCCTCGCCGGGTACACGCCGCGGACAAGCTACCGGGTCAGCGGGAAGTCCATTCCCCTGTTCGGTGCCGTCGCCTACGCCGCCAAGGACGAGCTGATCACCGACACGAACGGCGAGCAGATCGGTGACCTGCTCGACAGGTCCGTGATCCTGCGGTTCTCGGCCCCGGCCACCGTCCCGCCCGAGGTCGATGAGGTTGCCGAGGATGACGGGGACCTGCTCGCCTCGGCGCTGGTCGCCTGGACTGACTCCGTTCGCGACGAGCTGCGGCAGGCAGCGCGGGACATAGCCGCCGAGGACCGGGAGACGGAACGGGCCGGGGACCTGCGCTCGATGCAGATCTGGCGTCCGCTGCGGGCAGTCTGCCGTGTCGCCGACGGGCTCACCGCCGAAGAGCTAGCCGAGGGTAAGCGGGGACCGTGGGAGACGGCCATTGATGAGGCATCGTGGGAACTGACCGCAGGTGCCGCGGGTATTGAGGCGCAGGAGACGCTAGACGAGCTCGGGCGGCGCGCTGCGGCGTGGGGTGCTGAGGATGAGCCCGGCGTGATCGTCACCGAACCCGGCTATGACGAGGACGAGGACGCCTAGCCGGGTACTCTTTACACAAGCCAAATGTACATGTTGTAATTCAGGGAGGAGGCGAGAGAAATGAGCGAGACAACGGGCCGCGAGCCGCTGGAACGGGACCGCAACGGGGACCGGATCCTCACCCACGGCCTCAGCGGCTACGCCAGGGGCTGCCGCTGCGACGCCTGCATGGAACGGAAAGGATCCCACAACATCACCCACGGCCTCAACGCGCAGGGCGTGCCGAGCGGTTACTCCCAGGGGTGCCGGTGCGATCTGTGCAAGGCGGGGAAACGCGAGTACATGGCCGCCAGGCGCGGCACGGGCGGCAGCACGAGGCGCGGCAGGGTGCCGGCGGAAGACAGGCACGACGACCCGCGCTCCGTGCCCCTGTCGGCCCGTGAACTCAAGCGCGTCAACCAAGCGCGGGGCGAGATGCCCCTGGGACGGTACATGCGGATGCTGGTACTCGAGGGCGCCGCCGCCGACCTCGGGCTCGACCCGGACGACCTGAACACGGTCGGGAGGCAGGCACCGCGGCGCCGGAACTACAGCGAACGGCAGGGCCGGTGATATCACTGGAGGACGTCGGCCTGGACTTCGCGGACCTGGAAGTCATCCGCGCCGCCCTCGCCGACGCCACCGCCTGGGTCGAAGCCGGCCACGGGAACATTATGGCCGCAGAGGTCTACCGTGCCCTGCTCGGGCGGATGATCGACAGCGCGCTGAGCTAGGTGCCGGGCGGTAGCTCAGCCAGCACCTCACCGGGGATGGTCCGGCCAGCCTTCTGCCTGTACGCCTCAAGCTCACGGTTATCCGCCTCTATCTTCGCCCTCACGGCAGCCAGGGCGGTGTCGGCCTCCTGCCGGGCTATATCCACCCTCATCAGGGTCCGCTGGGGCTTGTCCCTCGCGTCCAGCTTCCGGGTGGACTCCAGGACCATGAGCTTCAGCTTCAGCGCCTCGATCTTCGCGCTGACGTCCTCCAGCGGGTTCCCGTCGGGATCCTCGGCGATACGGCCGACGGCCGTGACCTTCCAGCCCGGGGCATCCGCGACCGCCTGCACCTCCTCGTACAGGGTTTCCAGCCGGCCCCGGTGCAGCGCCCGGTCGGTGTCGTCCTCGAGATCCGGGTGCCGGTCGGCAACGATGCGGCCGATAACTTGCGGGGCGCGGTCATACTCCTCCGCCAGCGATGCCAGGGAACGCCCGCTTCTCCACTTCGCGTAGATCACGTCATTCCTGACTGCGATCTCCGGGCTCTTACGTCGCGGCACACCCCTCCAGCTGAACGCCTACCGGGCACTCGTTACCTCAGGATAGCCCCGTGGTGCCGTAGGGGTTGTTGTGGTGTGCGAACGATCGGCCTCAGGTTGCCGGGGTTTCCTCGTCGCTGCCGTCTTGCGCCTCGTCCTCATCGTCCCAGCAGGCCCCGCACGGGCAGGTTGACGGCGGCATCCCGGTCACGGGGCAGTGCTTGTTCACACGCCGCTCTCGGCGCTCACCGCAGGCTGGAACCATCGTGCATCCGGGTCGGACAGCAACCCCATCACCGCCGTGGCCTCAGCTACCTGACGGGACGTGACGGGAGGAGGGTGAGGAGGGTCAAGGGCACGCTGGGCTTCAATCACAGCGGCCAGGAGCGACTCAAGAGACGACACAGCAGCCATTTTGTCACGCGGTCAGCAGTACCGCCGGCTCATCCCCGCCGGGATCAGGCGGGTCGTCGCTCCTTGGGTCGTCGTCGGCGAACAAGCGCAAAAGAACCGGGAGGACGAGGATGGCGGCGAGGAGGAACCAGAGCAGCACGACGTTGAGCACCGTTCACGAAGAGAGGGACCAGCAGCGAGGGTTGAGGCCGATTGACCTGCTGTTATTCTAGCAGGCTTGGAGTCCCCGGCAGGTGGTCCTAGATCCCGGAGTTGAACGTCCTCTGCGGCGGGTCCTGCCCGGCTAGCCGCTTACGGTACAGGGCGATGGCATGTGCCAGTACGGTGCCGGGCTTGTCCAGCCGGTCCGGGGGGGTCTCAGTCGTGGTCATGGGGTCATCCTCTCACTCGTCATCGCTACCATCCTCCGCTGCCACCAGGTCGCACGTCACCGACGCGGCGGAATCAAGCGCCTCCGCCAGTTGCGCCGCTACCACGCTAGCCGCGTCCAGCCTCAGCCGGGCCGCAGTCACGGCCGTAAGCGGCTCGCCCTGATACTCACCGGACGAGACGGCGACCCGCCAGGCTGCGTTCTCCTCCCCGAGCCACTCACCCACCTGGCTGAGCAGCTGCGGCAGCCGGGACGTAGCCGAGGACAATGCGCGGATGAGCCAGTCCGCCTGAGCCGGGTACTCCAGGGCCTCATGGTGGCGGGTGACATGGTTGAGGACCCGGACACCTTCGGCGATCGCCTCGGCCACCTTGAGCACGTACTCCGGGGCGGGTGGCGCGCCGATGTTCAGGGCGACACTGTAGGGGGCGTCATCATCGGTCATTGCGCAGTCTCCTCCGGGAACCAGCGACTCATCCGGCCCCTGCGCTGAAGGCCGCACGACAAGACCGGGCCTCATCACCCCCAGGACCATCATGACGTGATCCCAGTCCTTCTCCGCGATCGGGAACGGACCTTCGACGACGAAATCGTCGCCGCCGGGAAGCGGGATCGCGTAACGCTCTGCCATGTCTACCTCCTGTCTCCGATGGCCACGACGCGCCGTTCCCGGACGTTAGCCTCGGCCCGCACCTGCTCGAGCAGTGGCCGCACGCGGTCCCGGCTACGGCCGAGCTTCTTCGCGGCAGCGTTCACGGACACCGACGGGTCAGCGTCGAACTCTGCCCTCACGATGCACCACAAGACCCGGCGAGCGCGGCGAGGACGCGCTCGCCCTCGACCTCATTGAAAATGCACCGCGCCAAGTCCGGGTAATAGGCATCGCGGTTCCCCGTGCGCTCAGCCAGAGTTCGCAACGCGACCTCAAGTTCCTCACAGGTGATCGACGTGATGCCCGGCTCGCGGTTGTCCCACATTTCCTCGACCTCTTCCATCGCGTCTCGCAGGTAGCGGGCAACGGGCATGTCGTCGCACTTACCAGGGAAGTTGTAGAGCAGGTAGTTGCCCCGGCAGCAGTCCGGACCGCCGATACAGCAGTCGTGCGCGCCCGGCATGAAGTCGATGACGACCGGCTTGCCGCCCCGGCCGGCCGAGCCGGTCAGGTTCCAGCCCGCCTCCCCGTACCGCGTAGAGCCGGAGTTGTAGACCCAGCGGCCGATGCGGCGCGTCACGTCGCACCTTCCTTGCGCAGGGCCTGGAGGATCGGCCTTACCGTGTCCCGGCCACGTCCGAGTTCCCTGGCGGCGGCATTGATCGAGATGGCCGGATCCTGGTCCAGTAGCGCGCTGACTTGCCGTGCAAGAGCTTCTTGTGAGATGCGCCGTGGGCTGTGCTGCGACTCCTTCGTTTTGCGGGGCTGACTGCCGTTGCGGGGCTTGTCGTTGCGGAGCGGCGTGTGGCGATGCTGCTTGTTGTACTTCGGGTGCTCGACATGGATCGCCCGGCGCTCGGCCTTCAGTGCGTCCAGTTCATCGGCGTACCACTCCAGCGTGATGCCCCGGACCTGAACGAACCAGAGCTTCTGTGCGTGACTCGCGAGCCGGGTGCCGAGGTCACCTGTCTCGCCGACGTAGAGCAGCTGCCCGGCGTCGCTATAGCAGCGGTAGACGGCGTACCTTTCGACGTTGCCGAGCAGTTCGACCGGCAACGCCAGATTCTCTTCGGCCATGACCGTCGCCGTCACGGCTGAGCCTCCCCGTGCCGCTCAAACCAGAGCGCGAGCGCTTCACGGATGATTTCTGACATGGACTTCCGCGTCTCAAACGCTGCCTTGCGAAGCTGTTCATAGGTCGCCTCATCCATCAAGGCGTTCACGGTTTTCGCCAGGACGGGGGCGGCTAGCTCGCAGATGTCTAGCCGGTCGCAGTCCATGCAGCGGTTCCGGATAGCGACCAGCGCGGCGACAAGCACCGCCTCCACCTTGGGGGAAATGTGCCGGTCAATACGGATCATGAGCGCATTGCAGGACCGGCAGAGAACTCCCCGCACCCAGCCGTGCTCGTGGCAGTGATCCGTCTCCTGGGTCGTGATCTGACCGCAAGCCTCGCAGGCTGTCCGGGGCGGAGGTCCCGTGTGGTACTTGACCGCCACCTCACTCACCCCTGTCCGCCTCGTAGTGGTCCAGCCAGTCCTCCAGCGCCCAGAGGGTTTCCGCATGCAGCGAGCGCCGGTCGTGTTCTGATGCGGCCTTCAGCCGTTCGTGCAGCTCGTCGGGGAGCCGCAAGGAAATCTGCTTCACCATGCCATAAGTATAGCATCAAAGAAAGATCCGCATAGCATCCAAATGACTTGACCGCGAGAGGTGTAGCTAGAATCATGCGGTCTCTGCGGCGACAGTCATGACGTCTCCTGATTGTCGTCCCCGGGACCCGCGGCGGAGCCCGAGAGGTTGTTCTTGAAATCCTGCCCCCACCGCTCGCTGCGGCCTACGCGCGGCCCGAGTTCCTTCCCTTTGATGTCCGGTTCTGCGGCGATGATCGCGAGCGCTTCGGCTTGCACATCCACGTCCCGCGGGACCCTGGTCGCCGCGCCGCCTGCACCCTTCTTCTGCGGTGCCTTGCGGGTGCGCCTGGCCGCCGCAGCAGCGGCTTGCGCTGCGGCTAGCTTACGTGCCGTGACCTCGGCTTTCGCGGTCGCTTCTGCGCCTTCTGCCAGCGCCGCATCGCGCTCGTTCCGCGCCGCAGCGGCGGCCTCCCGCTGCGCCTCCAGGGCCTCCCGCAGCGCGGCTATCTCGGCGCCCTCCGCGGTCTCGGCTGCGGTGCGTTCTGCGGTCTCCGCGGCTTGCCGTTCGGTCTCCGCGGCGGCGGCGCGGTCGAGGTGCCGCAGGTGCACCAGGAACGCGATCAGCGCAAGCATGATCACCGGGAGCACGCTCACGAACACCACCACCGCCGCCGGGGGGATCTGGCTCCGGGCGGTCAGGTGCGCCGAGCTCTGGCCGATGAGGCTGAGCGCGAACACGATCACAGCGGACCACATCGCGAACCTGCGGGACCGCGGACCGGGCGGGCTGGCGAGCCACGCGAACAACGCGCACCCCCCGTACACCTCCACGATCACGGTGAGGGTCCACCCGGTGCCGTGGGCGAAGCCGGACTTGTTCCCGACCTCGGTCCATGACCCCCAGATGTCGTACAGGGCGAAGGCGGCGATAACAGCCACGACCCACAGCAGGTGGTCACGGCGTGCGGGCTTCGCGTGCGCTGGCGCGGTCGGCATGGCGTCCATGGTGGTCCTCGTCGTTGATCGTTTTGGGTGTCGTTGCCGAGTCGTTGCCCCGCCGGCCACGCCACTGAGACAGGCGTGGCCGGCGGGGCAGATGTCAGGCTGCGAACTCGTCCGCAAGCGCCTGACGCTGGTTGGCGCCGAGACCGCGGACACGGCGCCCCTCGGCGATGCCAAGCCGCTCCATGATCTGCTTCGCCCGCACGTCACCCACACCCGGCATGGACTTCACCAGGGCGGACACCTTGAGGCCGGCGACCACATCATCACCGGCCTGGGACAGGACATACGGCAGGGTCATGGTCCCGGCCTTGAGGTACTCCTTCACCTCGGCGCGGGCACGGCGCATCCTGGTGGCCTTCTCCAGCGCCTCGGCGCGCTGCTCGGGAGTGATAACGGGTAGTGCCATGATGTTCTCCTTCGTTAATGCCGGTGTCCCGGCGTTCCCCCCCGGTTGAAGCCCGGGGGAAGTCCTTACTGGCGGGACCGCTTGCCGAATATCAGCCCGGCCACAGCTATCACGATGAAGATCACGGCCAGGTCCCGGAGCGGCAGGGCGTGCACGGCCCGGTGCAACTCCACCCGCATCCCGGCATCAGTCCTGGCCAGGGAGCCTGTGACCTGCTGCCGAAGAAGCTGCCAAGTGCTCATGCGGCGGCTCGCAGCGGCTGGAGTACCTCATCGAGGTCATCCGGTGAAACCAGCACGTCGCGGGTCATCGTGCCCCCGGCCGCCGGACCGACGATCATCAGCGCTTCGAGCTCGCCCATCAGGTCTTCCGCCTCGGCGAACGGGACGCGGAGTTTGCGGTGCAGCATCGGGACCGACCCGAACTGGGTGGCGATCACCATTTCCGCGGCCATGGCGAGCAGCGCCGGGTCTTTCCCGGGCGCCGGCGCCGGGGTGTCATCGGGTATCCCGCCAGCGGGGATACCGCCGGGCATCACGGGCGACGGGCCGGCAGGTGCCGCGGTCTTGCGGGTCAGCCGCACGACCCGGCGCCGGCCCGTGTCGTCCGGTTCACCCCACGCGATCCGCGCGTACTCATGGAGGTCTCCGGCGACGTACATCTTCTCGCTGCGAGGCCCTTCAACCCCGGGGACTGCCGCGGGGAACCGCGGGTCGCGGCTCCGGCGCACGTTCGCGGTCCCCCTCGAGCACGGAAGAATGCCCGCCTGGCACGCCTCCGTGATTCCCATCAGGATCTGGGCGTCCGGCTCTGTAACAGATGCCGCAGCGGTGCCTGTTCCCAGCGCCAGCCTGCCATTTGTTCCTGTTACATCGGACATACCGGACATTCCGGCGGCCTGTGTAATAGGTTTCGCGATCCCATCCGGGATACCTTCCGGCAACTCCGTCTTGACGCCCGCCAGGGCAAGCTGACGGGCCTCAGGGCCCGCCCGGCCAGCCGGGTTCAGGTACGCAACCTGACACAGGGTCACGTTGCCGTGATCGACCACGAAATGCCGGCCCGGCACCGACTGTTTCGCCGGGCGCTCCACGTCCTCCGCGAGCATCTTCCACGACGGCGCCGAAGCCGACCCGCCCATCAGGATCCCCGCGCAGTTCTCCCGCGCCGCGCTGTCCTTCCCGCCCAGCGCCGCCACCGTCAGCTTCTGCGCGATCAGCAGGAAATGGATCTTCAGTTGCCGGCCGGTGAACAGCATCTCCCGGAGCGCCTCGATCGCGGGGGATTCCCCTGTGCCGCCGATCGCCTTCCAGTACGCCTTCAGCTGGGTGATCGTGGCGTTCAGCTCCTCCGCCACCACGAAGATCATCGGGCCGACATCACCGGCCATCGTCCCGTCCATCTGGATGAACTCCAGGCCGCGCCTCTTCCGCTCCGCGGCCTCCTGCATCAGCCAGATCAGCGTCAGGTGGATCTGCTCCGTAGTCCCCGCATAGGACACGTTCGGCATCTTGAACAGCGCCCACGGGTGGGAGAACACCTTGTAGTCCAGGATCAGGCAGACCGCCCCGTGAAACAGCATCTGCGCGGCTATCAACTCGGCGGTGATCGACTTGCCGTCCCCCGATGGCATGGAAAGACCCCAGTGCGGAACCGCCTTGCCCAGCGACCGGATCACCGGCTCCGCGCCGATCCCGTACCCCAGGACGAGCTGATGCCACTCTGCCTTCTCGATCAGGTGCCGGATGCCGAGCGCCTTCCGCGACGGGTCCGGGTCCAGCAGCACCAGTTCGGGGGGCGGCGGCTTAGCTGCCGTGTAAATCAGCTGACGGCGCCGTCCCTGCATCTTCGGCGTGCAGTCCGGGGTGTTGTCACAGAACACTGTCTGCGATACCACCTGGTGCAAGCCCGCCAGAGCCTTCGCCGCGCTGGTGTCCAGGCCATCCGGGATCGTCAGCGTGACCATCTGCCGGTCCGGCGCGATTTCGATCCACCGCCGCGGCCGGAACGACGCCGGGATACCTGCCAGTTGATGCGCACGGTAGTGCATCGGCCGGTACAGTTCCGCGTTCGCCTCCCACCGCGCAGGGGACGGCAGCGCAGCCACCGCGCGTGACGTATACAGGGCCACCTGCGCGGACGGCTGCACGTCCGTCAGCCGCACCCTCAGCCACCGAACGCCTGTCCATCCGGCCAGCCCGGTCGTGATAAGCACCACGGCAGCCGCGGTCAGCCCCAGGGACAGCGACGAGGTGAACCCCCACAAGATCAGCCCCACCACGCACAGCCACGAGCCAGCAGTCTCGGCCAGCCGGATCGCCATCCGCGCCAAGCGCGTCCGGTAGTAGAACGCCCGGACCCGGCGGCCGTTCACGTTGGCTTCCTCGCTGCCGCGGTGGAACCAGGTGGCGTCCGGCACCGGGTCCTTCCCGTCCCAGGGCAGCCCGGTCAGCCACCGCCACGCCAGCTTTGACAGCGGGATCCGCTTCAGCCCGTGCCTCGCCGCGAGGATGACCAGGACCAGCGTCACGACGATGCCGACGATGACGGCCAGCCCGAGGATGATCAGCAGCACGGTCACAGCCAGTGACCCCCCAGGTTAGAGTTACGCTCCGTGACGGTGACGCTCTGTGACAGGTGGCGCAGCGGGGGGAAGCAGCCGCCTACGGCGTCTAGCCCCCGCCCCCGCTTCCCCTCGACACCTGTTACATTTGTGGCGTATGTTACAGGTGTCCGGTTTTGAGTGTCACAGGTAGTAATCGGTCGCGGGGCGTCGCTTGTCACGTTCCGTAGTCCTGTCACTTGGGGTTACCTCATCCCGCGCTTCATCCACGCGATTCGGACTCGCTCCCATAGCGTCGGGCGTTGTGTCCGAGCTGCGGCAGCACCGCCCTGGTAGCCGCCGTGCTCGATCGCGAGTCCGAATATCCAGTCGGGGCCCGTGTAGCCGAAATGCTCACCGACAGCTTGCGACGGCATGTGTAGCCCAAGCAGGACCGCCGCGTCTTTCCCGACCTGCACGACGCAGGCAGCGCAGCGGCTTCCCTCGTTCGCGACCATGCCACCGCACCGAGCGTGGTTGCGGCACTCGAAGGTCGGACGGGGAGGCTTCGCGGTGCCCGCTGCGGTCTGCGCGGCCCTGGCTGCGGCGGCAGCAGCCGACCGGACCTCCGGCGGCTTGTCGAACGCGTTCTCCCGCGCATCGCCATAGGCGATGCCTTCGGGGTAAAAGTTCCAGGCCCGGCACCCTTGGCCTTTGCCAAGGTGACGGGTTTCCCGGCCAGCACGGTCCTCGGGACAGAAGCAGGCAAGCACCACATGATGGACAGGGACCGTCACCTTTTTCCCGCCCGTGCACAGATTGACGATGCGGTACTGATGCTCTGGCGGCAGTTCCTTCGGGCGGTTGTTGGGACGGTCGGCGAGGTCGTCCAGATTGGCGTTGCGGATGCGGCCCTGGTCAGAGCACCAGTGCGGCTCGGCGGGCGGAATCAGTCCGACCTGGGTGTAGTACCAGGCGGGCACCGGCTTCCAGGTCTCGGCAGGCAAGCCTGCGGCAAGGCGCGCCGCCAGCCACGTCATGGGATTACCTCCCACCGTCCGGTTTTCCTCGCGCTCAACCGTCATGAGTCACCGCCGTGATCAAGCCGGCATTCAGTGCTGGTGCCCTTTGACCGGTTGCACCTTCGACACAGGGCCTGAAAACCCTCAGGGAAGCCGTTATCGATAAGCCAGCGGTACATCCGGCCAGCGTTGCCGTTGTAGTTGGCGCCGAACAACTGCTCCCGGTGCTGGCGGCCGTCGCCTTCAACGTGATCGATCGTGATCTGCTCGGTGCTGCCGCAGCAGGCGCAGGACCATCCGTAGTGATCAAAGACTTGTTTCTGCAGCCCCTCGTGCCAGAGGTGTTTCGCGTCGCGTTTCCTGTCCCGGTTGGCCTCGTAGTACTGCTGCTCGTATTCGTGTACGCGTTCGCGATTCGCGGCGCGCCATTGCCGCATGTAGTCGGGATACTTCTCGCGCCATCGGCGCCTCTGCTCTAGGCGGAGTTCGCGCTTCCGTTCGGTTCTGTCAGCGTCTCGCGGCGCGTTGACCGCCGCCTTCATTGCCGTGACCGCCTCTGGGTTCTCGGCCCGCCAAGCGGCCCATGACTCGTCGGCCAGTTTCCACTCGATCCACTCACGGGTGTCCGGCGTGGGATCGTACGGCGGTCTGTACTTGTTGCAGCGACCGCACACCTGCACGTGACGATCTCCCGCTTTCCGGTACCCGGTCAGGTGCTGTTCGCAGAAGTACAGGCCGCAGCCGTGCTCGCCGCCGTATGGCTCACCACCGCAGACGTAGCTGAGCCCGCGGTCAATGGGCTTACCGCAGCCAGGGCGATCGCAGGTCGCGGGGACGCCGTAACCGATGTCGCGGTTCCAGTTACTGTCGAATCCGATTTGCCATCCCAATGGTTTCTCCTTTCTCGGCGGCCTTGCCTGACTGTCGGCCGGGGGCGTTCACCGGCGGATCAGGGATTTCCAGTCGATGTGCGTGGCTTCCCAGATGAGATCGGAGACGCGGTAGCGGGTTTCCCAGGCGAGGTCGACGATGCGGTACCGGGTTTCCCAGATGATCTCGGTCATGCGGTTTGCTCGCTTTCTGGTATGGGCCAGGGGACTTCCCTGAGCAGCAGGTCGGCTGTGGTGCACTCGCAGCAGTCGAGACATTCGCCGCAGTCGTCGCAGACGTGCTGGCAGTGGCTTATGAGGGTTTCGCCGTCGCGTGCCATCAGGTCACCTTCCGCGGAGGCGGGGCATGCGGGGCATGCGGACGCGGGGAGCGCGGACGCGGGGGGCACTGGGTGTGCGCACGCGGGGAGCGCTGGGGGTGCGGAGGCGGGGTGCCTGCGGTTTCCGGCCGGTAAGGCGCGTGTGCGGGTTCAGCCGGACGGGAGGACCCTGGTGGGTACGGATCCGCGGGCTGGCTGTCCTGGACGGCCGCTGACGTGCGGGACCACCCTGGCGTGCCTGCGGCTTCCGCGCCTGGGCCTGACGTTGCCGGGCCTGACGTTGCTGCCGTTGCCGGCCGCCCTGCGGGCCGTCCCCATCACCCCCCTGCTGACGCCTCGGCCGCCGGTGAACGGAATCCAGCAACTGGTAATACCTGGTTTTCCAACTCATGTCCTTGTCCTTTCGGGCCATCTCTGGTGGTGGGCCATCCGCGTGTCTGCGACCTGGCTGCGGCGGGTCGCGGCCAGGTCGCGGTGGCGGGTAGCCCTGGCGTCGGCTGCGCGGGCCTGCGCGGGGCGTCCGGCGAGCTTATGTGCGGCGGCGCGGCCGGCGTGGCGGTCCGCGCGGGCGTCGGATCGCGTTGCGCGTCTCTCATGGCGGCCGGCGGTGCGGTCGGTGCGGTCGGCGTCGCGGCCGTGGCGGTGCCGGTCCCGGAGGTCCCGGATACGGCGCACGGGCGCGTCCGGGCGTGACCGTGCTTTCGCGGTGGCCTTACCGCGGTGGTCGAGCAGGCCGTAGGCTTCCTGCCAGCCGCGGGCGTGGCGGCGGGCAGCGTCGGCGGCCTTGCCGATCTTCCGGCCGGTGCCGCGGGCTTTCTGCCCGGCCCAGTAGCCGCCGTGGCGGGCCAGGTGGTGGGCGTTCAGCGCCCGGTGGCCGCGGAACGTCTTCCCGGGGCAGCATGCGCAGGTGAACTGGTTGCGGAACAGGTTACGGGCGCGTTCTTTCAGCGGTTTGTGATCGCGGGGACGTCGGGCCATGACGGCACCTCCTCAGGCCTGGTAACTGCGGGCGCAGCGGACTGGGCGGCGAGGATCCGGGTGGCGTGACCCAGGTCCGCGCGCTGATGACCCTTGCGTTTCCAGATCGCCGGGAGATCAGCCAGGACCGGTTTGCATTCGGGGAGGAGGATCGCCGCACGGCCCTTCCGCATCACCCGGAGCGCACCCGGGGGCAGGAGAGGCTCACTACCCGGCGTCCTGGCCTTCCCCCCGGTGTTGTCCCTCGAGTCGGCCCACGTATCACGCTGGTCGAACACGGCGGACAGGTCCTCGGTTTTCTCCCCGCCCAGGATCACCTCGACCGTCGACGCGGACCGGATCGTGTTCCCGTCATGGTCACCCCACCGGGATCGGAGCTGGGCCATCGACTGGACACCCATGGTGAGGGTGATCAGGTAGCCGCGGGCTTCGGCGAGCATGTCATGGACCGGCATCGGGCAGGTCAGCGGCATCTCATCCAAAACGAAGGTGAAGGGGACGGGGAGCCTGCCGCCGGGGGATTCCATCGCATACCACTTCAGCTGCTCGAAGATCTCCGCGCCGAGCGCAGCGAAGTACGGGGCTAGGCTGCCGTAGGGGCGGTTCCGGCCGATCAGGTACACGCTGTCGCGGGAAGACGCGAAGTCCCACGCGGAGAATCCTTCGCCGGGCGGGGGGCAGGCGGCGGCGGCCATCACCGGGTCGTCCATCCAGCCGAGCGCGGCGGACGCGGATGAGGTGAGGGCGCTGAGGTTGTCGCCGCTGTCAGCGAGTAGCGCGGCGAGTTTCCCGGCCCACCTCGGCTCTGCGGCGGGGGACTCCAGGATCGACATGGGTTCGCGGGACATCGGGTCGTCTACCCACGCGGCAGCCTCAGCCATCGACGCGCCTGCGATAGCGGCGGCGTGCAGCATGTACCGCAGCAGTTTCGCGCCGCGGTCCTCATGCCAGGCGTCTTTCCCCGTCTTGTCCCGGGGGGAGGCGGTGATCAGGTCGCCGGCGCGGCGGATCGCGGTCATCGCATCCTCGCAGCCTTCCAGCGGCGACCAGGCGAGGGTGGTGGGGATGTTGCCGTACCCGTCGGGGTTCAGGATCCAGACCCGGCCGCCGAACCGGGCCCGGTACGGGATCGTGTCGAGGAGCAGTTCGGTTTTGGTGCTGGTGGCGAACAGGGCGCCGGGGGCGTCAGCGGCGTGGCAGGCCAGCGCCGCGGTTTTCCCGTAGCCGGGCGGGCCCGCGTAGAGGGCGGAGTTCTCCCGGTGCACCGCGACACGCTGCCGGGGCCGGCCCCTGGTGCCGAGGACCAGCAGGGGGGCCTCCGGGGACAGCCGGCGGGTCAAGGTGCGTGCGGCGCGGGTGACGCGGCGGACATCCCCGAAACCAGCCCACCCCTGATAGCGGCGGCGTTTCCTGGCGGCGATCCACCCGCCGACCGCATACCGGGTCCAGCGGGCACGCAGAACCAGCACCAGCGCGGCCAGGACGACGGCGGCAATGAGGATCGCGGCGATGATCTGGTGCAGGACGATCGCGGTGAGCAGCAGCATGACTGTGCAGGCTGTGAGGACCTTCCGCCAACTCCGCTTGCGGGCCTTGGGGACTGCGGTTGTCATCGTGTCCTCCTGGTCTTGCGCTGTTTCCGGTCCTGCCGTTCAGAGGCGCGCTGCATGCGCATGAACTCCCGGTCCTCCTCGGTGAGCGCCCGCCGCCAGTGCCACGACTGCTGCGTCCGGGATAGCGGAGCGCGCGAGTCGTAGGCCCGGCGGTTGAGACGCAGGTACCGCGGGGTTTCGTCGCGGATGGCGCGCTTGCCGTCGGCAGTGCGTAGCTTGCTCTCGTAGCGGCTGTTGCGGAACAGGGCCTTGTGAGCGTCCTTGTACTGGCGGACCTGTTCCGGGGTGCCGATGCGGAAACCGGGAAACCAGCGGCCCATAACCGCGCCGCCCTCGTGCGGGCGCTGCGCGTCTCCTTGTCGATCCGCGAGAGTCCGCGATCTAGCTGCTTTCCCACGGTGACCGGGCGAGACGTCCGCCACTTATCCAGAGCCGCAGGATTCCTGTCTGTCCACCGGGGCCGGCCGGTCACCGGGTTGATCCGGCCGCGGACAACAGGGGCCCTCGACGTGACGGCGCGGGACACCCGGTCCGGCAGGGGCCTCTTATCGGGGCCGCCTCCGTTGACCCGTTTCCAGTACCGGTGAAACAGCCAGTTCCGGTACCGGGTGTGCGTCGCGGTGTTCTTCGGGCGGAATCGGCTGTACTTCCAGCGGTCGCGGAGGCTCACCGTTCCACCTGCCCGCGGAGAACCCGGACAGGCTGCGGCTCGGGCTGCACGACGGCAGCGAGGAGAGCCGCCGGGTCGATGACGTTCTGGATCACCGGGGCGGACGCACGAGCCAGTTCCAGCGCCCGCTGATGACGCTCCATGGCGGCCCGGCGCTTACCTTCCTCGTACGCCTCGACCTGCGCGGAGTAAGTCGCCCTGGCCCGCGCCTCACGGACAGGCATGCCGCGGATCCACCAGACCAGCAGCCCGACAGCAGCGACGACCAGGACGCCGATGAAGACGGCGACGATGATGAGCAGTTCCGTGACCGCCGCGGTGACGGCCTCCGTGACCGCCGCCACGGTGCCGCCCCCGAAGAGGAAGACGGCCGCGATGATGGCCGCTATCACGACGCTGGAGTCGGGGCCTCCGCCGCCTGTTGTCTGCCAAGTCCCCTTCATCAGGCGACCCTCCTTCGTTGTGCGCGGAGTATGTCCCGGCGCATCTGCCTGCGTTCCCACTCGTCCTTGCCACCCCAGATGGCGGCATCGAGCTGCCCTTCGATCCTGAGGCGGAACATGAGGCAGCGGACGCGCACCGGGCACCCGGCGCAAATGGCCTTGGCACTTGCCTCCCGCTCTTGCCGCACACCGGGGTGCTCGACCTCGGGGCCGAAGAACAAGTCCGCCTGGCCGTGGCAGGCTGCCCGCTGCTGCCAGCGGAGATCTCCGACGGTCATGACGTCACCCCCGGGCATGACGCTTCCAGGACCCACATCGCGGCGGCGACTTCCATGCTCAGGCCCGCGTGGAACGCGTCCAGGGCAGTCCACCCGTGGCGGGCCAGCCATGCGGCGACTATGGGAGTGTCGGGGTCCGGTTCTGGTGTGGCGGGGGTTTCGCGGGGGCGGAGTCGTGTTACGGTGGCCATTGCGCATGGTCCTTTCCGGGCGGATGGGTTCATGGCTTGTCAGAACAGCTCCGGCGTCTTCAGCGCCGGGGCTGTTCACGTTCACAGGGGATGCGGCGGTCATGACGTGACCGTCGCAAGGTCCGCGCAGAGGACACGCAGGATGCCCGTGTCCGTGCGGATGTTGGCGGTGTCACCGGGCAGGCCCGACATGAGCGCGGTGATGTCGTAGGTGAAGTCCTCGATCACGCCCGCGACGGGCACGCCGTCAACCGTGAGGGTGATCCTGTCACCGGGGGTGAAGACGCTCATGCCGCCACCCCGGAAAGCTCAGCGACGAGGGCGGCGACGTCAGACTCGCGGTAGCGGCGGTGTCCGCCTGCGGTGCGCTGGGAGTTGATCTTGCCTTTGCGTGCCCAGTTCAGGACGGTCCGGCGATCGACCCCGAACATGCCGGCTACCTCGGCTGGCTTCAGCCAGCGGACAGCACAAAGTTCGCGTTTCTCCACGTGTTCCGTCCTGGGCTCGTCGGGTCATCTTGGCGGTTCTTCCCCTTCACTACATCACAAGTCAAGTGCAGGAGTCAAGACATGCAGACAACTTAGGGTGTTCTAGATGACTCGCGCCCTTTACGCTGTACCCATGGCGGACAGCGACCCGAAGTATCAGCAGGTAGCGGCAGATCTACGCGCCCGCATGGAGTCAGGCGAGTACCCGCCTGGCGCACGGATGCCGTCCATCACCGAGCTGATGAAGCGCTACGGCGTGGCGCTGGCCACGATGAACGCCGCGATCCGCGTGCTGCGTGCTGAGGGGCGCATCGAGACTGAGCAGGGGAAGGGCACGTTCGCCCGCAAGGCCCCCGACAGCGAGCCGTCAGAGGAGTACCGGGCCATCATGGGCCGCGTTGAGGAGATCGCCGAAGAGGTCAGGCAGCTACGAGGCGAGGTAGCGGCGATGAAGAGGGCGGCGGGGCAGTGACCGACGCGACCTCGCGCGCAAGCTCGCGGACCTCGGCCGCCAGTTCGTCAAGCCGGGCGTTGATTAGCGCTCGCTCTGCCGCAGTCATATCCGCAGCGTAAGCGCGGAACACCTGCCCTGTCAGCGTCACTGGTACGTCATCTGGTGTTACGGTTGTGCCATGTCCAACGTTGCATTGCGCGAAGCGCGCGTCCGGGCGCACCTAAGCCAAGGTGAGCTCGCCCGGCGGATACGCGAAGCCGGATTCACCTCCGGCGACTCCAACGGCTGCACCGTCCGGATGGTCCAACGGTGGGAATCCGGCGAGACACGTCGGCCGCGGGCACACTACCTGCTCGCCCTGGAAAGCGTGCTCGGCCGGCCCGTCGAAAGCCTCGGCTTCGACGCCGACGCCCGGCACGGCATGGACCGGGCCGTCGCTCTTTCCGAAGCGAGCCTCGATTCAGCGCTGCCGCTGCCCGAGCCCGCCGCGCACTACGGGCCGCTCACCGGGATCTGGCTCTCGTCCTACGAGTACTACTCGTCCGGGCGGGACCAGACGTACACCAGCAGGCACTACGTGATGCTCTTGCGGCGCGGGGGGCGGCTGATGGTCCGGGCCCTGCCCGCCTCGGCCTCGCAGGTCTCGATGGACCTCGGCGTCAACGGGCAGGTGATCACCGGGACCTGGGCGGAACGAACCCAGGAGGGCGGCTACTACAGGGGTGCCGCATACACCGGAGCGATCCAGCTGCTCGAGGAGTCGGCCGAGAGACTTAACGGGGTGTGGGTGGGGTTCGGCAAGGAATCGGAGATCAACACCGGCCCATGGTCGCTGACCCTGGTTGACGAGCACGTGGACGCGAAGGCCGTTGAGCGGTGGAACCGGACGCCCGAGACGGTGGCGGCCGATGTGCACTAGCGGGGTTGACCTGGGTCACGTCTGCCGGCTGTGCGGTAAGCCTCTGCTCTCATGCTGGGATGACGGGCCGGCGGTCTCCTGGCACATGAACGCGGCCGACGCCTTGGCGTGCCGGATAGCGGTCTGCCCAGCCGAGACGGAGGCGACGACGTGAGCGCGGGTGTGCGTGCGCATGTCGACTGTGACTACTTCGACAAGGATGCCCCTCCGGGTCAGCGCATATGCAAGGAGCAAGTGGACGACGGTCGGACTCG
>Ga0209040_10001415_pt1 | contig 18972 bp, 19 predicted proteins | sample BogFormECP12_OM3_FD_188240 | JGI IMG/M metagenome (GOLD analysis project Ga0209040, IMG submission 188240) | Bog forest soil microbial communities from Calvert Island, British Columbia, Canada - ECP12_OM3 (SPAdes) (version 2) | ecosystem: Environmental > Aquatic > Freshwater > Wetlands > Bog ...
GCGCGCTGGATCAACGGGCACGCGCTTGTCGTCGACGGAGGCGCAATGGGAGCGGTCCTTACTGGGGCCATCCCCGCGCCGGAGATTTGAATTGCGAAGCCAAATAGAGTCGTTGGACGCTACCTCGCTGCTCGGGAACCTTCGCAGTGTGTTCGGCAGCGGTCGTACCCGCGGGCTGTCATGGCGCCTCGAGCAGCTGCGTGGACTTGCGCGGTTATGCGAAGAGCAGGAGGGGGAGATAACCGTCGCTCTAGCAGAGGATTTAGGTCGCTCGCCGGTCGACGCGTGGCTCGGTGACATCGCGTCGACTAAGGCCGAAGCGACGTACGCCCGCAAGCACCTAAAGAGCTGGATGCGCCGCAGCCGGGTTTCACTTCCACTGAGCCAACTACCGGGTCGAGGCTGGATCCAATACGACCCACTCGGCGTGATCTTGGTGATCGGGCCGTGGAATTACCCGGTGTACCTAAGTCTGGCGCCGCTCGTGGCGGCTGTGGCCGCCGGAAACTGCGCGGTGATAAAACCCTCCGAGCTAGCGCCGGCAACCTCGGCCCTACTAGCGCGGCTGATTCCTCAGTATCTGGATCCGACCGCGGTACGCGTCGTCGAAGGTGACGCGCAAGTCACACAGGCTTTGCTCGCCCAGGGCTTTGACCATGTGTTGTTCACCGGTGGCACCGAAGTCGGCAAGAAGATCATGGCCGCCGCCGCACCGACGCTAACGCCGGTCACTCTCGAACTTGGCGGCAAGAGCCCAGTCATCGTCGCAGCTGATGCCGATATCGACGTCGCGGCGCGGCGCATCGCCTGGGTGAAACTGATCAACTCCGGGCAAACGTGCATCGCGCCGGACTATGTCCTGGCCGAAGACGCCGTGGCCGATGAACTCATCCACAAGATCGTTGCGAACGTGCGTGAATTCCGTTCAGCGGAAAAGGATCCGTCGATGCGAATTGTCAATCGAAGTCAGTTCGATCGACTGGCCTCGCTAATCAGCACTACTGACGGCGAGGTAGTCACCGGGGGCCGATTCGACAGCTCTGCAATGCGTATTGAACCCACCGTGATCGTCAACCCATCGCAGTCGGACCCGGTGATGGCACACGAGATTTTTGGTCCTATCTTGCCCGTGCTGACGGTCGATTCGCTCGATTCCGCTGCCGACTTCGTCAACGGTGGGGCGAAACCCCTTGCCTTATACCTATTTACCGCATCTAGAGTTGTCGCGCAGGCGCTCGTCGATCGCGTCCCATCCGGCGGTGTAGTAGTCAACCACGTGGCCATGCATTGCATGGTGCCGCAGCTACCCTTCGGCGGCGTCGGCGCGAGCGGAATGGGTGCCTACCACGGCCGGTGGGGGTTCGAAGCGATGAGCCACCGCAGAAGCGTTCTGGCAAAGCGGGCAAGGCCCGACCTGAAAGTTGTTTACCCGCCTTATACCCAGAGAGCAATGAAGTTGATGCGGCGGGTTTTCTGATGCGTCGCCTTTCGAGTCTCGATGCGCAGTTCTTAGCGGCTGAGCATAAGAACGCCGGCTCGCACTACTGCGGACTAGCGATCTATCAGACCGGCAACCGAAAGCCGATCACAGCGGCGACAATGCGCCAACGGCTGGCCGAGCGAATGGACTTATGTCCGCCCCTGCGGTGGAAGCTGGTGACGGTTCCCTTGAGCCTCGACCGGCCAGTGTTCGTCGACATAGACGTCAAACTCGAAGATCATGTCTCCGAGAAAACTCTCGCCGCACCTGCCGACGAGACGACGCTCGGCGCCGAGGTGGCCAAGACGCTGTCGACGCCACTCGATCGGGATAAGCCGCTATGGAAGTTACAAGTATTCCACGGTCTGAAGGGCCGAACCGCGGTCGTCATGACCCTGCATCATTCTGCGGTGGACGGGATCGCGGCGGGAGAGATCTTTAGCACCCTTCTTGACTCGCCCGACGAGAACTCTCCGATCGCGCCCACCGACAACCAGCCGGCGGTTCCTCCCAACCGGGCGGTGCTCGCGGGCCGTGGAATTGCGGCCATGCCACTCCGCCGCCTCCGAAGCTTGCGTTCCACCCACGGTGCGCTCGCGAACTTGGATCAAGTCCCGGTCTTGAGGTCGCTGCCTGGCGTACATACGATTTCGCAAATCGCCAGAGGCGACCTGGGAGCCCAACGCCTGGAGGCACCCCGAACGCGCTTCAACGCCAAGCTTTCGGCGGGCCGCTCAGTGGCGTTTGGCACTTTGCCTTTGAGCGACGTCAAGACAATAAAGAACGCGCTGGGCATAACCGTCAACGACGTCGTGATCGGGCTGTGTGCCGGTGCCCTAAGGCGGAGGTTGACCGCGACCGATGATCTGCCGGCGGACCCGCTTGTCGCATACATTCCGGTATCGACCAGATTGCCAGAAGCGCAAGACCGCTACGGAAACGCGATTACCTCAGTGATCGCTCCAATTCCTACCCACTTGTCCGATGCAGATGAGCGACTCGCGTTCGCACACGAGAAGCTCGACCTTGCCAAACAGCGATCGCGCAAGGCTCCCCCGACGCTCATGAGTGATGTGAACGATCCAATCCCAATACCGATATTCGGCATCGCCGCTCGCGGGTTGATGGAACTTGTTTCTTCGCGCTTCGTTCGTCCACCGGTGAACCTGATCATCTCGAACGTGCCAGGGTCGCCCGTGAAATTGGGATGCTATGGCATTCCGCTCTTGGCGCACTACCCGATGAGTGTCGTCTTTGACGGTTTCGCACTCAACATCACTGTCGTCAGCTACGAGAGCGGCCTTGATATCGGGATAGTCGGAGACGCTCAAACATTGCCGGACGCATGGGATTTGATAAACGATTTTCGCCTTGAACTGGCTGAACTAGCTGCGCTTGTCAGCCCAGAAAGGAGCTCGAACTGATGACTACCGCTCAGGTACCATCGCCTGCGTCATCGGCCGCGCAGGTGCTTGAGTTCACCACCGACCTGGTCGTGCATCGGCGACATGTGGCAGCGGACGGTGTGGTGGCGCTGGAACTGCAACATCCGCAGGGCGATGATCTGCCGGCGTGGGAGCCGGGGGCCCATATCGACCTACTGCTCGAAGAGGGGTTGGTTCGCCAGTATTCCCTGTGCGGTGATCCACGCGATGCCACAACATGGCGCATTGGTGTCCTGCTCGACCCGCGGAGCCGCGGTGGCTCCCGTCATGTTCATGAGAACCTTGAAGAAGGCAGCAGTGTGCGGGTTCGGGGGCCGCGCAATCATTTTCCGCTCGTCGACTCGCCGCGATATCTGTTCATCGCCGGTGGCATCGGAATCACGCCAATCATGTCGATGGTCGAAGCCGCGAACCGGGCGGGCAGCGACTGGACACTGCTCTACCTGGGCCGCAAACGGACAACAATGGCATTCGAAGGGGAGCTGTCCGGCATCCATGGCGAACGGGTCACGGTGTGGTCTGACGAGGAGAACGGCACGTTCTTCGATCTCGCGGCTGCCCTTAAAGAGCCCCTGGAAGACACGTTGGTCTACTGCTGCGGGCCCGAGCCGCTGCTGGCCGCGGTAGAAGAGCACAGCGGACACTGGCCAGAAGGCAGTCTGCACATCGAGCGCTTCGCGGCAAAGGCACGTGCTGCGGACGCCGGCGGCCAAGCGTTGGACACCTTCCAGGTGGTGTGTCAGCGCTCGGGTGTGGCCGTGGACGTGCCTGAAGATGCGTCGATCCTGGAGGCGTTGGAGGATGCGGACATACCGATTCTGTCGTCCTGCCTAGAAGGGATCTGTGGTACCTGCGAGGCGACCGTTTTGGAGGGCACTCCTGATCATCGCGACTCCGTACTGACCGATGCCGAACGCGCGTCTGGGAACAGGATTCTGACGTGTGTATCCCGTTCCTGCAGCGAGAAGTTGGTGTTAGACCTATGAACACGAATTACCCGACAAAGTGCTGGTATGTTGCCGCCACCTGCGACGAGCTGGGTGACGCACCTCTGGGCCGCCGACTGTTGGGCCGCGATATCGTGCTCTGGCGGTCACGGGATGGCCAGGCAGCAGCGTTCGAGGACCGCTGCGCCCACCGTGGGTTTCCGCTGTCGGACGGTCGTGTTGACGGTGATCTGTTGATGTGCGGATACCACGGTTGCGCGTATACAGCGGACGGTCGGTGCGTCCGCGTTCCGACGCAGTCTTATGTCCCAACAGGGATGAGTGTGCGGGCGTTCCCGGTTTTGGAGGAGCCGCCCTTCATTTGGATCTGGCCCGGCCCACCAGCGGCCGCCGCCGGCAGTCGTCCGCCGCGAGCTCCGTGGCTGAACGAGCCGGGATGGTCGACATTCAGCGACGCCTGGCGGGTGAAAGCCAACTATCTCATGGTGCACGAGCACTATCTCGACTTTTCCTATGCTCCCATCGTTTATCGTGACGACGTACCGCCGGGAATGGAGCGGCTGCCGGCCTTCAACCAGATCGAGGTCACCGAGACAACCGTCTCCTACACCCGAGTGCTGTCCGAGGCGCCGCTCGCGGAATGGGAGGCCGAGGCAACCGGGCTGAATCCTGCGGGCTTGTATACGCGGCGGGAAAAAGGAACCTTCGCTTCGCCTGCGATGCACATTCAACGGTGGGAGTTGGAGGCCGACGGCAATACCTACTCGAATGTCCGCACGCATGCGATCACTCCCGAAAGCGACACGGCGACACGCATCTTCATGTACGGCGCGTACAACTACGCCCCCGCCAACGAGACCGTTGCGACCACGTTGCAATCCTTTGTCGGCAAGCTTGTCGATCGGGACAAAGAGATCCTGGAAAAAGTAGCAGCCCACACCGGCTACGAAGGCTGGCGATCCGGGGTGGAATTCCAGGCCGACGCCGCCGCACTGCGCGCGCGACGCATCGTCACGGTCATGCTCGCCAAGGAAGCCGGCCGTTCTGCACTTCGCCCGGGCTGGGCGAACACAAGACCTCTTATCACTCGCTGAAAAGCGCAGAACAGCAACAGCACTGACGAAACGCCACGAAAGGAATCGCGATGACAACATTGAATTTTGCCGATATCGACCTGTCCAAGGTAGATCTAACTGACCTGTCGTACTTCGAGGACGGCCCACCATATCCGCTGTTTGCGCGGCTGCGCTCGGAGGCCAGCCCACACTGGAATGCCCTCACGGGAGACGAGCCCGGATTCTGGTCCTTCACGAAAGCCGCCGATATCGCGGCCATCAGCCGGAACCCCGCAACGTTCTCGTCTGCTCGCGGCGGAGTGTTTGCGACCTCTCAGGGTGCAGTGCCTCCGGAGGTACTGGGACAGGTCATACTCGGCATGGACCCGCCTAACCACACGAAACAACGTAACGTCGTGCAGGCTGTTTTCACGCCCAAGCTGATCCGTCAGAAAGAGCCCGCCATCCGTGACACCGTCACGGCTCTGATCGATGACGTGATCGAAAAGGGCCAGTGCGACTTCGTCGACGACATCGCCGTCGAGTTGCCCTTGCGGGTGATCGCCGACATGCTCGGCGTGCCACAGGAAGACCGCCGTCAACTCTTCGAATGGACCAACACGCTATCGCGAGCGGCCGCGACCGCCGACCCGCAGTTGGGTATGGGCGCAATGCTCGAAATCGGTGGGTACATGAACGGGATTACTGCCGAGCGAAAAACTAATCCTGGAGACGACCTGGTGTCTCGCATGATCGCCGCGGAGGTTGACGGCGAGAGCCTCAGCGAGGCCGAGGTCACCTTCTTCTTTGCCCTGCTGATGTTCGCCGGGAACGACACCACACGAAACACCACCTCCGGCGGCATGCGCGCGTTGATCGAGAACGACGGCGAACGTCAAAAGCTGGTCAACAATCCGGACGCCATTCCGATGGCCGTCGAAGAGATGCTGCGGTGGGTAACACCGGTCATCTACTTCACTCGTGTTGCGCAGCATGACACCGAGGTGGGCGGACATCCGATCCGTGAGGGCGAACGTGTCGCGATGTGGTACTCCGCCGGGTCCCGTGACCCCGCGGCGATCGATAACCCCGAAAGTTTCGACGTAGCAAGGCAGAAGCCACCGCATCAGGCGTTCGGCGGCGGCGGGGCGCACTTCTGCCTCGGTAATGCACTAGCGCGGCTTGAATTGCGGGTGCTGTTTGAGGAGTTGATGCGACGGGTGCCGGACATGCAAATCGCAGGGCCGATCACTCGCCTCACGTCGAACTTCTCAAACGAGCTGACATCGATACCGGTCACGTTCACCCCGGGAAGCCGTGAGGGCACGCTTGACTAAAAAATCGGGGAAGGGATCGTGAAACGTGGACAACGCCATCCCACTGGAGTGGGGGACCTCTGAAAATCTTTCGCCACTCGAAACGTTGATGTGGCGCGCGGACTCGGACCGGGCAATGCGATCCGCCATGATGGCGGTGGAAATCCTTGATACAGAGCCCGACTGGAACCGGCTAACGGACGCCCATGAATGGGCGAGTCGGATGGTGCCCCGGCTTTGTGACCGAGTAGCCGAGCCCCTCGGATTTATGGGGACGCCGATCTGGGTCAGAGATCAGGAGTTTGATCTGCGCTATCACCTGCGTCGATGCCGCCTCGGTGGTGACAATGGATGGCAAGACCTATTGACGACCGCTGCGCAACTAACGATGACACCCTTCGACCGCACTCGGCCGCTGTGGGAAGCGATGCTCGTGGAAGGTCTCCCCGACGGAAAGGCGGCCTATCTACTTAAACTTCACCACGCGCTGACCGACGGCCTGGGGCTGAGGCAGTTATTGTCGCAGTTGCACTCTCGGCAGCGGGCGCACCAAGCCAACAAGCCCCAACCCGCGGTGGCAGTGGCGTCGGGAGCGGGTCTGGCAGACTTCGCGGTGGGGCAACTCGAGCATGACCTTGGCGCGGTGCCGGCAGTGATCAGTGCTGTAGCCGCTCTGGCTAGCAAAGGTTTTCGTGATCCGCTCCGGTCAGCCCATGGACTGATTCAGTACGTCAAGTCCGCTCGACGGGTGCTATCGCCTCCGGCAGTGCCGGGATTGCCGCTGCTTTCCGCCCGCGGGGGTTCGTGGCAGTTCGTCGCGCTCGACTTGGACCTCGCCGATCTGCGTTCGGCTGGTAAGCGTGTCGGCGGCTCGGTCAACGACGCGTTTCTGGCCGCCCTGCTCGCCGGTTTTCGCCTCTATCATGATGAGCTCGACGTCCCACTAGATGGCGCCGCGACGATGCCGGTGTCAGTTCCCGTTTCGATACGCCGGGACGACGACAGCGCGGGGGGCAATCGCTTCGCCCCAGCTCGTCTCGTAGCTCCGGTGGGAATTGTCGACCCTGCCGCGCGCATTGAAGTCATCAAACAGCTTGTAGGGAAAGCGCGTCACGAACCGGCACTCGAAAGTGCCGGCCTTGTCGCTCCCCTGATGGCCCGACTACCGGGTTCGGCTCTTGTCCGAGTTGCCGGTGCAGCGACAGCAGGAAACGACTTGCAGGCAAGCAATGTTCCCGGGCTTGACGGCGACCTCTATCTCGCCGGGGCGCAAATTGAGCGCATCTATCCCTTCGCGCCGCTGCCAGGGTGTGCCGCGATGATCACGTTGCACACCTATCGGGGGCTCTGCTCTGTCGGTGCCAACCTGGACACCGCTGCCGTCTCCGAACCCGGAATTTTCGCGAAGTGCCTGTGCGCCGGCTTCGCTGAGGTGCTGACACTTGCATCGTCGCCGAAGAAGCCGGGTCTGCTCGCCGTGACGGCTACTTGAGTTCGGACGACGACAGCCCCAGCAGCCGGCGGGCGACCACCAGCTGCTGAATCTGCTGGGTCCCTTCGAAGATGTCCATGATCTTCGAGTCACGCGCCCACTTCTCCAGCAGCGCTTCCTCGGAATAGCCTGCGGTGCCGGCTAATTCGACGGCCTTGAGGGTGATGTCGCTGCCCACGCGTCCGGCTTTCGCCTTGGCCATCGACGCTTCCTTGGAGTTGGGGATCTTATTGTCGGCCTGCCATGCCGAACGCAGCGTCAGCTGGTAGGCGGCCTCCCAGTCGGCCTCCATCCGCAAAAACTCGGCCGCGGCGGCGCTTTGCGCGTGCGACGGTTTGTCGTAGGAGATCTGCACGCCCGCGAAGGTCAGGATCTTGCGCAGCTCTTCCAGTGTGGCGCGGGCGATTCCGACGGCCATGGCCGCCACGACCGGGCGGGTGTTGTCGAAGGTCTCCATCACCCCGGCGAACCCCTTGCCGGGTTCGATTTCCGGGTTACCCAGCAGGTTGTCTTTGGGGATGCGGGCGTTTTCGAACCGGATGACGGCCGTGTCGGAGCCCTTGATTCCGAGCTTGTTCTCGAGCCGCTCGACGGTGACACCGGAGTGTTCGCGCGGCACGATGAACGACTTGATCGCCGGGCGGCCCTTGGACTTGTCCAGCGTCGCCCACACCACGATGTGCGTGGCCCGCGAACCGGCGGTGACGAAAATCTTTTCGCCGTTGATCACGTATTCGTTGCCATCCAGCTTGGCGGTGGTGGACACCGCCGCGGAGTCGGACCCGAAGCCTGGTTCGGTGATCGCCATCGCCGCCCAGACCTTGCCGAGACGCTCCAGCTGTTCGTCGCTGGCCACCGCAGAGACTGCCGCGTTGCCCAGGCCTTGGTAGGGGATCGACAGCAGCATCGCCGCATCGCCCCAACTTGCCTCCAGAGCCTGCAGCACCGCCGCCATGTTGCCGCCGTTGCGGTTTTCTTCGATGCTTTCGCTGGCACGAAGCCCATCGGCTCCGGCCATGTCCAACGTGTTGGATGCGACAGCTCCGGCGAAGAGTTCGGCCAAGGTGTCGAGCTCGACCGGGTAGGCGTGCTCGTTCACGTCGTATTTGCGGGCGATCGGGCGCATCATCTCCGCGCCGGCCTGGTGCGCCTTGTCGATCACCGCGTGCAGCTTGCGGGGCAGTTCCAAATTGATTGCCATGATTGGTCTTTCGGTTGTGAACTGGATGACGACTTAGATGACGGCTAGATAACTACGACGCCTTCAGCTATACCGATAGCCCGCAGGTCGCGATACCAGCGCTCGACGGGGTGCTCCTTCGTATAGCCGTGCCCGCCGAGCAGTTGCACGCCGTCCAGGCCGATCTGCATGCCCTTGTCGGCGCCGAGCCGCTTGGCCAGTGCCGCCTCGCGGGCGAACGGCAGGCCTTGTTCGGCGCGGGCCGCGCCGCGCCAGGTGATCAGGCGCAGTCCGTCGAGCTCGATGGCGATGTTGGCGCACATGAACGCAACCGACTGCCGGTGCGCAATGGGCTCGCCGAAGGCTTCGCGCTCCTTCACATAGGGGATGACGTAGTCGAGCACCGCATGGGATGTCCCGACCGCCAGCGCCGCCCAGCCCAGCCGAGACAGCGCGATGGCTTCGGAATAGTCGTCGTCGGCGGCTCCTTCCCCGCTAGCGTCCTGGCCCAGCCGCGCGCTCAGCGGCACCGACACGTTGTCCAGCTCTACCCGGCCCAGTGCCGCGGCACGGATGCCCATACTCGGGTCGGGTTTGACGGTCAGGCCGTTGCTCGACGACTCGACGATGAACAATGCGGGCTTGCCGTTGAGTTGGGCCGCGACGATGAACAATTCGGCGTCGGCGGCGGCCGGCACCAGCGACTTGACTCCGTCGAGTCGGTAGCCGCTGGGCGTGCGCACTGCTGTGGTCTTCAGCGCTGTGGGGTCGAACAATGGCTGCGGTTCGGTAATGGCCAGGCAGGCCTGCGGGACGTTCTCACCGGCGAACTCATTGAGGTAGGTGGCCTGCTGGTCGGCGCTGCCCCAATGGGTCAGCGCGGCGGCGACGCCTGCCGGGGCCAGGATCGGCAGGGCCAGCCCCATATCGCCGTAGGCCAGCGCCTCGGCGACCAGCACGTTGGTCACGCTGGAGCGGTGTTCGGCGATGCCGTCGAAATCCTCGGGAACGTTGACCGCGGTGATCCCCAACTCCGCCGCCTTGGCGACCAGGTCTGGGGGATAGGTCGTTGCTTCGTCGGCGTCATGGGCCGCCGGACGCAAGATTTCTTCGGCGAATTCCTCGACGGTCTCGACGATGAGCTTCTGGTCGTCGTCCGGCGTCAGGTCGTAGTAATCCTTGCCGCTGGTCTTCAGCCGGGTCGGTCCGCCGCGAAGGCTCTGGACCCGCTTGAACTGACGGGTGGTGGCCCCGGCGGTGGAGAACATCGTCTGGACGCCGTAGCGCAGCGTGCGGTTGAGCGGGTCGCGCAGGTGATACTTGTCCAGGAATTCCTGACCGACGATGGGCGTAAGCAGGCCCATCGCGATATCAATGCCGGTCCTCTTGTGCTTGTACTCGCCGACGGCGGTTTTGCGACCAGCGCGTTTCTTGCGCTGCTTGGAGCCGTTTGTCGAAGCGACAGTATTTGTCATGATCAGCAGCCTCGGTCGTTGGGGCAGTGCGGATAACTGTATCTTACTCCGGAGTAAGGTAGGTTGTTAAGTACTTCACACCGGCTATCCGGCGGCGAGGCGGCCCAATACCTCGTCGTGCAGCAGCCCGTTAGTCGCCACGGCGCTGCCGCCGTGCGGCCCGCTGGTGCCATCGAGGCTGGTGAACGTCCCGCCGGCCTCACATACCAGGATGTCCAGCGGCGCCAGGTCCCACACCGACACCTCGGGCTCGGCGGCGACGTCGACGGCCCCCTCGGCCACCAGGCAGTAGGACAGGAAGTCGCCGTAGGCGCGCACCCTCCACACCGCATCGGTCAGCTCCACGAAGCGTTCTCGCAGGCCGAGCTGAGCCCACCCGGACAGGCTGGAGAATGACAAGCTGGCCGAATTCAGCTGTGCCACTGAGGAAACCGACAGCCGGCGAGCGGGGGCATCGCCGACCGCTGCGAACGCGCCGGCGCCGGCGGCGGCCCACCATCGGCGCTGCAGTGCCGGCGCGCTGACCACCCCGACACATGGCACGCCGTCGTCCAGTAACGCGATCAGGCTGGCCCACACCGGCACGCCCCGCACGAAGTTCTTGGTGCCGTCGATCGGGTCGATGATCCACTGCCGGCCCGCCAAAGTGGTTGACCCGCCGAACTCTTCGCCAAGGATGCTGTCGCCGGGCCGGACTCGCCCGAGCGTCTCGCGCAAACCGGTTTCGACCGCGCGATCCGCGTCGCTCACCGGCGTCAGGTCCGGTTTGGTGTCGACCTGCAGATCCAGCGCCCCGAAGCGTGCCAGCGTCACCTCATCGGCCTGGTCGGCCAGCGCCAACGCCACCGCGAGATCGTCATCGATGCGGTTCATGGCTGAAGTCCTACCATGACGTTGTGTGGGAAATCGGAGCGATGCTGGTGCTCGTCACCGTCCTGGTGCTGATCCTTGCTCCGCGGTTCATCCGCCGCGGCCCGCGCGCGGACGCGCTCAACGGCACGCTGCTGATCACCGGAGTCAGCCCGCGCCCGGACGCCACCGGCGAGCAGTACGTGACGATCAGCGGTGTCATCGACGGACCGACCGTCAACGAGCACACCGTCTACCAACGGATGGCCGTCAACGTCGACAAGTGGCCGACCGTGGGCGAACTCAAGCCGGTCGTGTACTCGCAGCGAAATCCCGACAACTGGACGTTCGCCGCTCCCGACTAGGCCGCATTCAGCCGTGGCTGATATGCAGCATTTTGGCCAGACTCGGCAGTTTGACGCGAGGCCGCCCGTGCGGCTCGCCGGCCGATCGTTCGTGTTCGTCGATCAGCTTCCAGTGCGCGGAGGTGACCAGCTTCGGCTGGCGTGAGGCCAGCCACTCGGCGAGCTTGTCGGCATGGTCGTCGGGGAAGTCTGCCAGCTCTGTCGCACCGGTCAGATCCGCGATCAGAGTGTCGACCGTCTCCTGGGAGTCCTTTTTGTTGGTGCCGATCACGCCGGACGGCCCGCGCTTGATCCAGCCGACGACGTACTCGTTGCGCCGCCCGTCCACCCGCCCGCCAGTGTGGGGGATGGTCGCGCTCTTGTCGTCGAACGGTAGGCCCGGAGTCGGCAGGCCCCGATACCCCACCGACCGCACGACCAGCTGAACTGGCAGCTCCTCGCGTTCGCCGGTGTCCTTGGCCGCGACCCGTCCCTTCTCGCCGGTGACCAGCTCGTTTCGGCCCAGGACGATGCTCTCGACTCTCTCCTCGCCCTTGATCTCGATCGGCGAAGTCATGAATCGGAACACCATCCGCCGGTGTCCCGGACGCGGCTCGTGGCCGGCGTAGCCGCGCAACGCCTTGATGTTCTGCTTGGTCGTCTTGTCCGCGGCCTCGAGATCCTCGTCGGTGATGCCTTCCAGCTGAGCCGGGTCGACGATCACGTCGAGGCCTTCGAGGTCTGCCAGTTCACGCAGCTCGAGCGTGGTGAAAGCGGATTGCAGCGGGCCGCGACGACCGATGATCACCACTTCTTCTACGCCGCGGGGGCGCAGCGATTCCAAGGCGTGGTTGGCGATGTCGGTTTCTGCCAGCACATCGGGGTCGGTCACGAGGATGCGCGCGACGTCGAGTGCGACGTTGCCGTTGCCGACGACGACGGCCCGGGCGCCCGACAGGTCAGGAGTTGTGTGCTCAAAGTGTGGGTGGGCGTTGTACCAGCCCACGAAGTCGACCGCGGCGACGCTGCCGCGCAGCTCTTCGCCGGGGATGTTCAACGACCGATCCGACTGGGTCCCGATCGCATAGATCACCGCGTCGTAGCGTTCGGCCAGTTCAGCGGGTTCGACGTGTTCGCCAACGGCGACATTTCCGAAGAAACGGAACCGCGGGTCCTCGGCCGTCTTCTCGAACTGCCTGCTGATCGACTTGATTTTCGGGTGGTCCGGCGCGACGCCGGAACGCACCAGGCCCCACGGTGTGGGCAGCATTTCCAGCATGTCGACGGCGACGGCAAAGTCTCCAGCGTCCGTCGACGCATCGGCCGCTTTGAGCAGTGACGCCGCCGCGAAGAACCCGGATGGACCAGAACCGACGATTGCGACGTGGTAAGGACGCATAATTCCCGATGCTAAACGTCTGCCGCGCTGAGTCGCCGCGCATATCAATTGCCCGCCTCCCCCTCACCCCGCTTCACGGGCCGCATCGTCGGCGGGCGTCGCGCGCTTATCAGGCGCGCCGGTAACGTGATCAGCTGTGGACCCCGACCGGCAGGCTGATATCGCCGCACTTGACTCCACCCTGACCACGGTGGAGCGGGTGCTCGATGTCGACGGTCTGCGCAGCCGCATCGAGAAGCTCGAGCACGAGGCGGCCGATCCCAACCTGTGGGATGACCAGGCCCGGGCGCAACGGGTGACCAGCGAGTTGTCGCACACCCAGGGCGAGTTGCGCCGCGTCGAAGACCTGCGCCGTCGTCTCGACGATTTGCCCGTGCTCTACGAAATGGCTGCCGAAGAGGACGGCGCCGCCGCGGCCGAGGCAGAGGCCGAGGCGGATGCGGAACTCAAGGCGCTGAGTGCCGACGTCGAGGCGATGGAGGTCCGCACCCTGCTGTCGGGCGAATACGACGAGCGCGAGGCGCTGGTCACGATCCGCTCCGGCGCCGGTGGCGTGGACGCCGCGGACTGGGCCGAGATGCTGATGCGGATGTATATCCGGTGGGCCGAACAGCACAAGTACCCCGTGGAAGTGTTCGACACGTCTTATGCCGAGGAAGCCGGGATCAAAAGCGCGACCTTCGCCGTGCACGCCCCGTTCGCCTACGGCACCCTGTCCGTCGAACAGGGCACTCACCGGCTGGTGCGGATCAGTCCGTTCGACAACCAGAGCCGACGGCAGACGTCGTTCGCCGAAGTTGAGGTGTTGCCGGTGGTGGAAACCACTGACCACATCGACATTCCCGAGGGCGATTTACGCGTCGACGTCTACCGCTCCAGCGGCCCAGGCGGTCAGTCGGTGAACACCACCGACTCCGCGGTTCGACTCACCCACATCCCGACCGGTATCGTCGTCACCTGTCAGAACGAAAAGTCGCAGCTCCAGAACAAGGTGGCGGCGATGCGCGTTCTGCAAGCAAAGTTGTTGGAACGCAAGCGCTTAGAAGAACGCGCTGAACTTGACGCATTGAAGGGGGACGGCGGCAGCTCCTGGGGGAACCAGATGCGGTCTTATGTACTGCACCCGTATCAAATGGTCAAAGACCTGCGTACGGAGTATGAGGTGGGTAACCCGGCTGCCGTTCTCGACGGGGACATCGATGGGTTCCTCGAAGCAGGAATCCGGTGGCGCAACAGAAAAGATGACGACTGATACACGCATTCTCTCGTTAGCAACTGCCCAACCTTGGTGGGATGTCTGGCGCGGTAATCTCCGCGACTGGATGCTGACCAGCGGCTTGCACATCGTCCTGCTGCTCATCGGGGCAGTGCTGGCGGCAAGATTCATCAACTGGGTTGCACAGAAGGTGACCCAGCGACTCGACGAGGGGTTCACCGAGAGCGACGCGTTAGTGCGCTCGGAAGCGAACAAACATCGCCAGACCCTCTTGTCGCTGATCTCGTGGATCTCCATAGTGCTGATCGCCATTGCGGTAGCCGTACAGCTGGCCGACATCCTGAACATCTCGGTGAGCGGGTTTGTGGCGCCGGCGGCGGTGGTCGGGGCTGCGTTGGGTTTCGGCGCTCAACAGATGGTGCGAGACCTGCTGGCCGGGTTGTTCATCATCCTCGAGAAGCAATACGGCTTCGGCGATCTAGTCACGCTCACCGTCGTCTCGGCGACTGACGCCACTGGCACCGTCGAAAATGTGACGCTACGAGTCACTCGGCTGCGCGCCGCGGATGGCGAGTTGTTAACGATCCCCAACGGTCAGATCGTCAAAACGGTTAACCTGTCCAAAGATTGGGCGCGCACCGTCGTCGACATCCCGGTGCCGACCAGCGCTGACCTCAGCATGATCAACGACGTGCTGCGCCAGGCGTGCGAGCATGCCCGCGACGACAAGCTGTTGGGGGAATTGCTGCTGGATGCGCCCACCCTGATGGGAGTGGAAAGCATCGAAGTCGACGCCGTCACGTTGCGCTTGGTTGCGCGCACGCTGCCCGGCAAGCAATTCGAGGCCGGTCGGCGCCTGCGGGCGCTGGTGGTTCGCGCTCTGGCCCGCGTCGGCGTTGACACCCCGAGTGGGCAACCGGTGGCGGTGGGCGCCATCGTGCATCCCGCGACGGCCGCGGGCGCCGAGGACGAAACGCAGGGTCCCAGCCATTGACGAATTTCATGGTGAAACGCCTGCGAAGGCACGATGACGCGCGACGCCGCTGGCCGGAGTACCTGTTCGGCGGTCATATTCGTACGTCCACCTTCGTGCTGATCGTGGCATTCGCCGCGGTGTGGTTCGTCTACAACGACCACCAGCAGTCCCTCAAGTCCACCCCCAAGACCACCCAGGTACCTGCCACCCAGATAGTGCCGCCCGGCTTCGTGCCGGACCCGAACTACACCTGGGTGCCGCGCACTCGCGTCCAGGAGCCGACACCTACCGTGACCGAGACGCCGACAACTACGCCGCCGCCACCGCCGACAACCACGACGGCGCCGCCGCCTTTCCAACTGCCGACGATTGTCTTGCCCCCGCCGTTCGGTCCGCCCGTCACCACCACCGCGCCGCCGCCCGGCCAGTCGCCCACACCCGCACCGGCGCCAGCGCCCCCGCCACTGCCCATACCCGGCTTGCCCTGATGGCCGGCTTCTCCTCGGGCCGCCCCGCGGCCCGCGTCGTCGCCGCCCGGACGGCCTGGCTGGCGAACGTTAGCGAAACTCACCGTTACACTGGCGGACCGTGATGATCACCCTCGACCACGTCACCAAGCAGTACAAGTCCTCGGCGCGCCCTGCCCTGGACAACATCAATGTGAAGATCGACAAGGGTGAATTCGTCTTCCTGATCGGCCCGTCCGGCTCCGGCAAGTCGACGTTCATGCGGCTGCTGCTGGGCGCCGAGACGCCTACCACAGGCGACGTCCGGGTCTCGAAGTTTCACGTCAACACGCTGCCCGGACGCCACATCCCGAAACTGCGTCAGGTACTCGGCTGCGTGTTCCAGGATTTCCGGCTTTTGCAGCAGAAGACGGTGTTCGAGAATGTCGCGTTCGCACTCGAGGTCATCGGCAAGAAGCCGGAGGTGATCAACCGGGTGGTGCCCGACGTGCTGGAGATGGTCGGCCTGTCCGGCAAGGCGAGCCGGCTGCCGCACGAGCTGTCCGGCGGCGAGCAGCAGCGGGTGGCCATCGCCCGGGCTTTCGTCAACCGGCCGCTGGTATTGCTGGCCGACGAGCCCACCGGCAACCTCGACCCGGAGACCAGTAACGACATCATGGATTTGTTGGAGCGGATCAACCGCACCGGCACGACGGTGCTGATGGCCACGCACGACCACCACATCGTCGACTCGATGCGCCAGAGGGTGGTGGAGCTGTCGCTGGGCCGGCTGGTCAGAGACGAGCAGCGCGGTGTCTACGGGATGGACCGCTAAGTGCGTTTCAGCTTCCTGTTCAACGAGGTCCTGACCGGTCTTCGTCGCAATGTCACCATGACCGTGGCGATGATTCTGACCACCGCAATTTCGATCGGCCTGTTTGGTGGCGGCCTGCTGGTGGTCCGATTGGCCGACCACTCGCGCAGCATCTACCTGGACCGGGTCGAGACGCAGGTCTTCCTCAACGACGACATTTCAGCCAACGATGCGACCTGCGCGAGTCCGCCGTGCAAGGCGTTGCGCGAGAAGATCGAGTCGCGTAACGACGTGAAGTCGGTCCGGTTCCTCAACCGTCAGGACGCCTACGAAGACGCGATTCGCAAGATCCCACAGTTCAAGGACTTGGCGAGCAAGGATGCCTTCCCGGCGTCGTTCATCGTCAAGCTGGACAACCCCGAGCAGCACACCGATTTCGACGCTGCGATGCAAGGGCAGCCCGGGGTGGACCATGTGCTCAACCAGAAGGAGCTGATCGACCGGCTGTTTGCCGTGTTGGACGGTCTGAGCAACGCTGCCTTCGCCGTCGCGTTGGTGCAGGCCGTCGGGGCGATCCTGTTGATCGCCAACATGGTTCAAGTCGCGGCCTATACGCGTCGCACCGAGGTGGGCATCATGCGGTTGGTCGGCGCCACCCGCTGGTATACCCAGCTGCCCTTCCTCGTCGAGGCCGTGGTGGCGGCCACCGCCGGCGTGATCATCGCCGTCGTCGGCCTGATCTTGGTGCGAGCGCTGTTCCTGGACAGCGCGCTGAGCCAGTTTTATCAAGCGCATCTGATCGCCCCGGTCGACTACGCCGACATCCTCTACATCGCGCCGCTATTGCTGGTGGTGGGCGTCCTGATGGCCGGGGTCACCGCGTACGCGACGTTGCGCCTCTACGTGCGGCGGTAGCCGTGGCCAAAAAGGCGCCCGGCAAGTCGCAGCCAGGAAGACAGATCCTGGCCAGCAACCGCAAGGCACGACACAACTACTCGATTTTGGAGACGTTCGAGGCCGGGGTGGTTTTGCTCGGCACTGAGGTAAAAAGCCTGCGGGACGGCAAGGCGTCGTTGGCGGACGCGTACGCAACTGTCGACGACGGCGAAGTCTGGCTGCGCAACCTGCACATTCCGGAGTATCACCACGGCTCGTGGACCAACCACGAGCCGCGTCGCAACCGAAAGCTGTTACTCCACAGGCGCCAGATCGACACACTCATCGGCAAAATCAAAGATGGTAACCTCGCGCTCGTTCCGTTGTCGCTCTATTTCTTCGAAGGAAAAGTCAAGGTGGAGTTAGCACTTGCGCGAGGCAAGCAAGCCCACGACAAGCGACAGGACATGGCACGCCGCGACGCTCAGCGGGAAGTGGTGCGTGAGTTGAGCAGGCGAGCCAAGGGCATGGATTGATCGGCGCCGCGTACGCTCAGCTGTCCGCGGTCAGCTATGGGGTGAGTGACTTCGTCGGGGGTGTGGCTTCCCGGCGGACGGCTGCGCTCCGCGTCATGCTGGTGACCTACCCCATCGCCACCGTGCTGCTCGGCGTGGTGGCCGCGACGGCGGGTGGACCGGTCCGCCCGGGCGCCCTGCTGTGGGGGTCCCTGTACGGGGTCAGTCAGTCGATCGGGGTGTATTGGTTCTACGCCGCCGTGGCCGCCGGACCGATCTCGGTGGTCTCACCGCTGGCGGCGGTGCTCAACGCTGCGGTCCCGGTCGCCGTCGGCGTGGCGCTCGGCGAGCGGCCGGGGGAGATCGCGTCGGTAGGCGTCGTGATGGCGATGATCGCGGTGATCTTGGTGAGCCGAGAGTCGCCCGCCGACGAGGATGTCCGGACCCACAAGTTCACCAGCAAAGTGGCCTGGCTGACGGTCGGCTCGGGGGTGGCGTTCGGGCTGGACTTCGTGCTGCTGCACGAGGCTCCGGCAGAAAGCCGGCTTTGGCCGCTGTTCTTTGCGCGGGCGGCGGCCACTGTGCTGGTGTTCGCCGTCGCGGGGATGAGCAACAACTTTCAGCTTCCGTCCCGGACGCCGCTGCGGCTGGCGGTCGCGGCGGCGCTACTGGATACCTGCGCCAACATCACCATGCTGCTGGCGATCCAGAAGTGGATGCTGTCGTTGGCCAGCATCTTGATCTCGCTGTACCCGGCGACGACCGTCATCCTGGCGATCATCGTGCTGCGCGAGCGGGTCACCCGCTGGCAGGCGCTCGGCATGATGCTTGCGGGAGTGTCGGTCAGCATGATCGCCGCCACTTGACCGGCGTCGTCCTGGCCCTGCTGTCGGCGATCGGCTTCGGCGTCAGCGACTTCGTGGGTGGGATCGCCTCGCGCGGAGTGGCCGCTTTGCGGGTCGTGCTGGTGTCCTATCCGATCGTGATGGTGTTGCTCGGCGTGCTGGCCGCCGTCGTCGGCGGGCCGATCTCTGCCGGCGCCGTGATATGGGGCTCGCTTGGCGGCATCGGCCAGGCGTGTGGTGTGTGGTGGCTGTACGCGGCGCTCGGTGCCGGCCCGATTTCGGTGGTCTCGCCGCTGACGGCG
>Ga0209040_10001419_pt1 | contig 18928 bp, 19 predicted proteins | sample BogFormECP12_OM3_FD_188240 | JGI IMG/M metagenome (GOLD analysis project Ga0209040, IMG submission 188240) | Bog forest soil microbial communities from Calvert Island, British Columbia, Canada - ECP12_OM3 (SPAdes) (version 2) | ecosystem: Environmental > Aquatic > Freshwater > Wetlands > Bog ...
GCCATCGCAACCCGCTACGAGAAGACCGCGCGGAACTTCCTCGCCGCTGTCCAGCTCGTCGCCAGCGTCGTTTGGCTTAATTGATGACAGGCCCTAGTGGCGCCGCCGGCAATCGGTGCGCCGGGAAGGCCGACATAGTGCAGTGCAGGGAAGCTCCGGGGCGAACGAACAACATGAGTGGAAGTTAGCCGCTCCATAGCCGGGCAGGTGTGAGGTAGATCACAGTGGTCTCCCTCCTCTCGGCTTGCGAGTGAAACAGTCGATTGGAAAGCCAATGTTCCGCAGCCTCGGACAGGATCGAGTGACGAACGTCATGCGTGCACCGGCGAACTGGCGCGACGCCGCCCAATTCAGCCGAACGAGCGATGCCGCACGGCTTGCGATCGCCCAGCAACGACGCGCGGAGGCTGTCGGGACGATGGTGTCTGCACGGCTTAATTAGCGCACGTTTTCTCGCCTCCTGCTGATCGTGGCGACAACTGCCGTCGTCAGTACTGCATTTGTATTCGTCTATGCAGCGCTACTGTCGTTGGAAGGCATACCGGCATCAACGCTTGCGCTTCTTGCCGTTCTGTTGGCCGCAACACTTGCGAGTGTTGCGGGATTTGCGTTCTCAGCGATCTGCGGCGTGATGTTGCTGCAGATCATGAACGACCCAGTACAGGTCGTAGAGGTGATGATCGTTTGCAGCATCGCTATCCAGTCGGTCAGCGTTGCCATGTTGTGGCGTGACATTGACTGGCGACGCGTCATGATTCTTCTGGCCGGTGGCATTGTCGGGCTGCCTATCGGCGTCTGGCTCCTGCTCCACCTCGGTCATCTCTGGTTCAAGGAGGCGATTGGGGGACTCCTGATAGCCTACGCCGCCTTGCGACTGCTCAGGCGACCTTGGGTCCTCGAGTCGGGCAGCGACCTGGCGGACACATGCATCGGGTTTCTTGGTGGTATCACCGGAGGACTCGCGGGCTTTCCTGGTGCCGCGGTGACAATCTGGTGCGGCATGAAGGGCTGGGACAAGCGGCGCCAACGCGGAATCTACCAGCCGTTCATCCTGGTCATGCAGGTCGTCGCGCTGTTGTTGATCCACTTCATGCGTTCATCATCGGTCGCGCGTAGCGTCGGCCTGGGTCTCGATCCCCTGCAGTTCGTTCCGGTTGCCCTTCTTGGTACCTGGTTCGGTCTCGTCATCTTCAGGCGTCTGTCTGACCGTTCCTTTGCGCTGTCGGTGAATTTGCTTCTGCTTGTCTCGGGTGTCGGCCTGCTGGTCTGAACAAGGCCGGTTGTCGGTTTGTCGAAACGTGCCGCCAGCGACCCATAAAGGAGTGGACGGGCGCGATGAGGGCTGACCACTGATTGACGCCACAGCCGTCCAATGCACACGCTGACGCATTCGGCAACGGTGTGAGTGGTTCATGCGACAAAGCACACTATTCCTTCGGTCGGCGGTCGCCTGGGCGCGCGCGCGGACGGTGATGCGATCGACCTGCCTCGCCGCGCTGCTCGTGGTCCTCGCCGTGCCGCGCCATGCAGCCGCGGATGCCGATGCGCTGTGGCATATCATCAGCGACCAGTGCGTGCCCGACCAGCAGCAGAACCAGTCGCCGAAGCCATGCGAACTGGTCGATCTCGCGGACGGCTACGTGGTGCTGAAGGATCGTGACGGCGATACGCAATTCTTGGTGATGCCGACCGCACGCATCACCGGCATCGAAAGCCCCGCGATCCTCGCGCCGGATGCGCCGAACTACTGGGACGCCGCCTGGCAGGCTCGGCATTACGTCGATGAGCGCGCGCGTGGCACCATGCCGCGCGACACCATCAGTCTGGCGATCAACTCTGCCAGTGGCCGCACCCAGAACCAGCTCCATATCCATATCGACTGTGTCAGCCGCGACGTGCAGGCGGCGCTGCGCGAACACGCCAGCGACATCGGCACGGGCTGGACGCCGTTCCCGGTGAAGCTCTCCGGCCATGACTACATGGCGATGCGCATCGATCAGCCGGACCTCAGCCACGCCAACCCGTTCTTCCTCCTCGCCGACGGCATCCCGGGCGCGCGCGAAGACATGGCGCATTACACACTGGTGGCCGTGGGTGATCCCGCGGGGCTCGTGCTGCTCGCCGGCCACGCCTCCGGCATCGACAACCGCGGCTCCGGCGAGGAATTGCAGGACCACGCCTGCGCCTTGGCGCACTGATCCCGGGAGACCACTATGCAACTCGGCTTCAACCTGCCGATCAGCGGCCCCACCTCGGCCGCGCGCAGCTTCGCCCGCACCGCGCAGGAGGGCGAGGCGATGGGCTACGACTATCTGACCCTCACCGACCACGTCGTGCTGCCGGACATGAGCGTGCCCGGCTATCCCTATTCCGAGTCCGGCGAGTTCATGTCGAACACGCCGACCGAACGTCACGAACTGCTCACCGCCACCGCGTTCATCGCCGCGAAGACGTCGCGCATCCGGTTGGTGCTGGCGGTGTTGGTGGTGCCGCATCGCCCGGCGGTGCTCGCCGCGAAGATGCTGTCCACCATCGACGTGTTGTCCGAGGGGCGGTTGGTCATCGGCATCGGCGCCGGCTGGTTGAAGGCGGAGTTCGATGCGGTGGTGACCACGCCATTCGCCGAGCGCGGCGCGGTGACCGACGAATACCTCGAAGCGTTCCGCGCGCTGTGGACCCAGGAGCATGCTCGCTTCGACGGCCGCTACACGAAGTTTTCCGGCTTGATCTTCCGGCCGCGCCCGGTGCAGCAGCCGCATCCGCCGATCTGGGTCGGCGGCGAAAGCGGTCCGTCGCTACGTCGCGCCGCGCGGTTCGGCGATGCGTGGTATCCGATCGGTTCCAACAACAGGCACCTGCTGGACACGCTACCACGCCTCGCCGCCGGGATCGCGCGGCTGCGCAGGCTGACGGCAGAGGCGGGGCGCGATCCTGCCGCCGTGACGGTGGTGTATCGCGTCAAACGCTACGGCGATGTGGTGCCGCCGGCCGCGTCGGATGGCGAGCGGCGCCTGTTCTCCGGCAGCGACGCCGACATCGTCGGCGACCTGCGCGCACTACGCGGTCTCGGCGTGACCGCGATCGATGTCGAAGTGGAAGGCCACGACGAAGCCGCCACCATCGCCAACATGCGGCGATTCAAGGACACGATCTTCTCGCGGGTCTGACGGCCCGTTTGCCGCCGTTTGACTGCAACGGCCGGCTGGGGGACGCTGGATTCCTGATAATGGGAGGACCATAGCGATGCAGGATCTGCTGCCATTGGCGGAGAAGCTGGGCGCGCGGCTGAAGGCGCGTGGCGATACCATCGCGATCGCGGAGTCCTCGACCGGCGGGCTGATCTCGGCCGCGCTGCTGTCGGTGGCCGGCGCGTCGGCGTGTTTCCGCGGCGGCAGCGTGATCTACACGCAGTATGCGCGGGCGGGCTTTCTCGACATTCCGAATCCGCTGCCGGACGGCATGCGCGCCTCGTCCGAGCCGTATGCGGCGCTGTTGGCGGCGACGGTGCGAAGCCGGCTTGGTTCCACCTGGGGATTGAGCGAGACCGGTGCCACCGGTCCCACCGGCAATCGCTATGGCGACGCGGCGGGGCACACCTGCATCGGACTCGAAGGGCCGAACTTCTCGCGCGCCATCACGCTTGAGACCGGCAGCGCGGATCGCGTGGCCAACATGCGGGCGTTCTCGAAGCGGGCGATGGAGCTGCTGGCGGAGGCGTTGGGGTAGCGGCCCGGCTCGATCGCGGGGCGCTGCGATGGCGGACGATGAGGAACCGCATGGCTCACCGACCGCCACCAGACGTGCAAAGCCTGACGCGCGGCAGCCGGGTGAGAGAACGGCCCGCACCCCCTGGGACGCTGCCATCGAGGTGGTCCGGCTGCTCGGCCGCGCCGGACCGTACGCGGTCTTCCTGGTCATCATCCTTTACGCGATCCAGCAGATCATGGCGGTGAACAACTCCAAACTGCTCGAGGTGGCCAAGGCCAGGAGCGAGGGGTTGGAGAAGAACGCAGCCGAGGTGGACCGGCTCAACAGGCTGGTGCGCGAGAATGCGGCGGACATGGAGAAGCTGCGGTCGGCGCAGTTCGACAGCATCACCAAGGCGGCCGAACTCAGCCGTTCCGTCACCAGCTCGGTCCTGGCCCTTCAGGCTTCGCTCTCCGACCAGCGTGAGCAGTTGTTCAACGCGCAGAAACAGCTGGCGGAAGCAGGGAACAAGCTGGAGGCCGAACAGTCCGTCAGGCGCAACCTGAACGACGAACTCGATGCGCTGCGGCGGGAACAATTCAAGGCGGAAAACGTCATCAGCGACGCCCGTCTCATCCTGGGCTATCTGGGCGACCCCGGTAAGCCGGGAACTGAGCGAGAGGACTTGGCGCGGCGGTTTCTGCGCGGCGATCCGCAGGCCATGGCCCGCGCCGAAGACGGGACGGCCTATTACGGCGTCTACCGCATTCCCGCAAAGGCGCTGGGCGATCTGATCAGATTCATCCGGACCCAGGACCCGGCCATTGCGGAACGTCTGAACTCAGCCGGTGGAGCGGACGCTGCCGCGAAGGGCGACGCCGAGTTTCGTGCCGAATGGCGCTCGCTCGCGCGCGACCCGGCCTTCGAGCAGCTCCAGATCGGCTGGATCGACGAGACGATGTACAACCCGTTGCTCGTCTTGGTCGGCAAGCAGCTGAACAAGGCGGGGACGGCGGAGCCGTTTCCGGCCGACCAGCATTCGCTGGCACTGCAGGCGGTGCTGTGGTCAATCGCGGTGCAGGAGGGCAGCCACACCAACATGGTGCGGCGGGCCTGGACCGGTGTGGACCTGAAGACTGCGAATGAGGCAACTCTCATCTGTGCGTTGTTCGCCGAACGGATGAACGTCTCCGACTACAGGCCCGACGCCACGGATACCGCGAAGCAGCTGCTGCGCGCGCGCTACCGGCTTGAGCTGCATGAGGATTTCCGCATGCTGACAGTGGAATCACCGGACTCACCGAGTGGGGATTGCGACAAATGAAGGCGCTGACAGCGATCGCGACGACACTGCTCACATGCTGGCTGCCCACCGCAGCGGATGCCCGCTGGTGTGCACTTACCTCGCCTACCGTCAGCGGGAGCACCATCACCGCGACCATCCACTGCGAGGATGCAAAGTCCGGCACGCTTGTCCGCTACCCGGACCGGACGGTCTATGTCGGGGCGACCGTGGTGAAGGCGCCAGGCAAATTTGCGCGCGATGTCATACCAACGAAACTCGGCCTGTGGGGCGAGGATTCCTACTTCGACCTCAAGCCGGTGGAGGTGTCGCAGGCGCAGCTTGCGAGCGATGTCAAAGTGACGTTTCCAGCCGAGAACCTGGCCGGTTACACGCACCTGGTCATGGCAGTCTGGAGCAAGAAGGAGAATTGCGAAACGCGCTACCTGTCGGACGAGGAGAAGGACAAGAACAATGGCTGCCGGTTGTACGGCTTCGTGCTGTCAGACGCGGATGACGAGGAGTATCCGGCGCCAATTGATGCGTGGCCGCGGCCGGTGTGCAACGTTCCCGCGCTGAAGCAGGCAGGGTTCTTCAAGGCAGGGAAGGATTTCATGACCATGGGCTCCCGGCTGAAAGGGCTGGCCAAGACCAACGACTGCTGGAACCTGGTGGAGCGTCCCGGCCTTGGCTACTCGCTCAGCCGGTGGCGCCTGGGTCCGACCGCAACGCTGCCGCCGGCGCAATAGCCGATCCTGCCTCAAGCGGTGGTCATGTCGCCGTTCGACGCGGGCCTGATCCTGTACTCGCTGAGTTCGGTGATATACACTTGCGTGGTGCTTTGGGGGAACCACATCAGCCGCCCGCCTGACGTCTGCGAGGATGATGGCGGGCACATACGGGGCGTCGGGCTCGTGATCCCGGCGTTCAATGCCGGCCTGTCGGCAGGCTGCATGCGTGAGACGCTCGCTGAGTCGCGGGCAGCGGGGCTCGACGCCGCCGTCGTCGATGATGGCTCGGCCGAGCCGCTGGACATGACCAGCCTCGCCGCGCGCGCGTGTGGCGGGCTCAAGCTGGTTCGGCACCATTGCAATCGGGGGAAAGCCGCGGCGCTGGGGACCGGGATCGCCGCACTGACCGCGGACGTCATCGTGACGGTGGACGCCGACACGATCGTGCGTGAGCGCGATTTCCGGTTGGCGCTGAACTCGTTCGCCGATCGCGGCGTTGGAGCGCTGTCGCTGTCGCTGAGCGTGGCGCCCGGTGGCATCATCCACTGGGTCCAGGCACTGGAGTATCGCTGCATCCTGGATTTCGAGCGACGGGCGCTCGCCGCGCTGGGCATGGTCGTCACGGTGCCCGGTGCGGCGTCGCTGTGGCGGCGCGCGGCGCTGCAGCAGATCGGTGGCTTTTCCGCGCGAACCATGTCGGAGGACACCGACGCGACGATCGGCCTGCGCTGCGCCGGCTGGCGCATCGCTGTCCAGCCTGATGCCGGCGCGGTGACCGAGGCTCCTGGCGACTGGGGACGGCTGTTGCGGCAGAGGAAGCGCTGGATCTGGGGTAACGTGCAGGTCGCCGTGAGGCAGTTGCTGGACACGATCGGCGCCGACCGGGTCGGCTGGCCGGCGATCCAGTTCGCCACCATGACCGCCTGGCACCTGGGCGCCTATCTGCTGGCGTCGTGGGGCGTTGTGGCTATTGCGCTGGGCCAGTATTCGCCAACCGCGCAGGTCACTACCACGTTCCTGCTGCTGCTGAGTGCACCGCGGCTGTATATCGCGCTGGTCGTGCAGGGAGATTCCGCGAGGTCGCTGCCGAGGGCGATGCTGTCCTCGTTCGTCATGCAGGTGGTCAACGTGCTTGCGTTCTGGACCGGCCTGGCGACCGGCAGTGCGTGGCGGCACCGGTGGACCTGAACCGGATCGAACGCGACCTGGTGATCGACCGGCTCCGTGGCGTGTCGATACTTGTCGTGCTGATCGGGCATTTCCATAATGCCTATAACCTCGCGACCAATCTGCACGGCCTGCCAAGAAGCGTGATTCTGCCGTTGATCCTGGAGAACGAGCATTACGGCGTCATCGCGTTCTTCACGATTTCCGGCTTCCTGATCACCACCAACACATTGCGCCGCTATCGGACGTTTGGGTCGATCAGCGTGATGGGGTTCTATCTGTTCAGGTTCGCCCGTATCACGCCGTGTCTGCTGTTGTTCGTCGGTCTGGTCGCCTTCTGTGAGGCCATCGGTATTCCGCGCTTCAACCTCGGCAACGACAGCGTTCCCGGCATTCTTGCCTTCGCATCGGCGTTCCTGTTCTTCCACAACGTGCTGATCATCTACTACGGCTGGTTCAGCTATTGCCTGAACATCCTGTGGTCGATCTCGATCGAGGAGGCTTTCTACTTCAGCTACCCTGTGGTCATGCTCGCCCTGCGCCAGACGCGCTACGTGCAGGCGGCGTGCGTCGGGCTGATCGTGGCGGGTCCGTTGCACCGGTTCTTCACCAGCCAGCATGCCGCCGAATACTACTGTTTCCTGTCATGCTTCGACGCCATCGCGTTCGGAGTCCTGGCGGCGATCAGCGTCCACGCCGGCCGACGCGATGCGCGGGCCGCAAGGGTCCTGCGCATCGCCGGAACCGGTATATTGGTCGCGGTATCGCTGGCCAAGGCGCAATTTGGCCTGACGCTTGGCGTGTCGGCGATCGCACTCGGCACCGCGATGGTCCTGCTCGCCACCCAGCCGGCCGCGACGCAGCCGCGGCGCGGGGTGCGCCTGCTGTCGTGGTTCGGCTCGCGGAGTTATGAGCTTTACCTGTTCCACATTATCGTTCTGGCCTTGATGCGCGCGGTCGCGGGACCTGGAACGGTCGGCATAGCCTGGAGGCCCGCTTGGCTGCTGCTGTTTCTGATGATCGCATCGATGGCGGCGGCGGTAATTTCCAACGGCTATTCCAACCCGGTCAACCTGGCATTGCGGCAGGCATTTGCCGGCAGGCTGCGCGTGGCGCCGATCGTCTGATCGGCTACTTCCTCACGCCATGCCGGCGATCGCCAAGCAGCGCGGCGAGCGTCGGCTCGATCGCCTCCGCCATGAGCAACTGGCCGTGCGCGTTGGGGTGCAGCGACGGCTCCGGGGGGGTGAGCAGCGGGTCGAGGTAGCGGTCACGGTTCAGTTTCCCGTTCGCCATGAAGATGCTGGTCAGATCGAGGAACGTCACGTCGCCATCGTGTCCGTAGCGCGCGGCCAGGGCGTGATTGGTTGCCAGCGTGTTGTCCGTCGCCCAGGCCGAGCGATCGGAGGGCAGCACGCTGAGCAGCAGCAACTTCGTGTGCGGCAGGCGATCGCGCAATTGGGCGATGATGGCGTCGATGCCGGCGACGGTATCGGCGGCTGACCAGTGCAGGCGGCCAAAATTGTTCGCCCCGATCAGGACCACCGCGACTTTGGGTGTGATGCCGGCGGTCTCACCGTTCTCGATGCGCCACAGCAGATGCGATGTCGCGTCGCCGTTGAAACCGAGGTTGACGGCGTTGCGGTCGCCGTAGAAGCGGTCCCAGATCGGCGCGTAGTCGCGCCAGTCCGGTGGGCCACGCATCTCCCAATATTGCGTAATCGAATCGCCCAGAAACAGCAGGTTGATCGGGCGGCTGTGCAGTTCCGCTTGCTTGGCCTCGAAGCGGGTGCGCCACCAGGACAAATTCATGCGCGAGATCGGCGTGGCGGCGAGTACGGTGTGCGACGACGATGGCGCGGCGCCGCTCAGCAACAGCAGGGTTGCGGTCAGTAACAGGCACGGAATGAGTCGCATGGTCGGCGAATCCGTCAGGTGACGCGAGCGGCGCCTCTATAGCCGAAGCGCGGTGGCGATTGGTATATGCGGGCGGTGTCACCCGAGCTGATCATTTTCGATTGCGACGGCGTGCTGATCGACAGCGAGGTGATCGCGTGCCGCGCCGATTCCGCGTACCTCGCGGAGATCGGTATCGCACTGTCGGCCGAGGAGATCATGGATCGCTATCTCGGCATCAGCGCGGCAGCGATGTGCGCCGATATCCAGCGGCGGCAAGGTCGCGAGCTGCCAGCGGACTTTGCCGAGACGCTGCGGCTGCGCGTCGTCGCCGCGTTCGAAACCGAGCTGGTGCCAATGGCATGCGTCGAGACGGCGCTGGAAGCGTTGCCGCAGCGGCGCTGCGTCGCGTCGAGCAGCGCGCGGGAGCGACTGCGCCATTCGCTGACCCTGACGGGCCTGCTGCACTGGTTTGAACCGCATGTCTTCAGCGCGACGCAAGTGGAACGTGGCAAACCGGCGCCTGATCTGTTCCTGCTCGCCGCCGCCTCGATGCAGGTGGCGCCGGCGGAATGCTTGGTGATCGAGGACAGCGTGCCCGGCGCGCAAGCCGCGGTTGCGGCAGGCATGCGGGCGATCGGCTTCACCGGCGGAAGTCATTGCCGGCCCGGCCATGCGGCGCGTCTGCGCGCTGCCGGGGCCACCGCGATTGCCGATGACATGCGCAGGCTTCCGGGACTGGTGTCGACAGCCTAGCATCCGCGCAACCGCGCACGGGAGGGAAGCATGCGAATCACGAAGATCGAGGACCTGCACTGCAACGCGGGCTGGCGTGACTTCTCGTTCCTGAAGATCAGCACCGACGAAGGCGTGGTGGGCTGGTCGGAGTTCATGGAGTCGTACGGCTCCGAGGGCCTCTCCGGCGTGATCCGCAAGCTGGCCTCGCGGCTGATCGGCTGGGACCCACGGCCGGTGGAGAAGATCACCGCCTACCTGCACGGCGTGACGCGTCAGTCGGTGGGCGGCATCGCGCAGCAGGCAATCGCCGCGATCGAGAATGCGCTGGTGGATCTGAAGGCGAAGGCCCTCGGCATTCCGGTGTACGAGATGCTGGGCGGACCCATCCGCGATCGGCTGCAACTCTACTGGTCGCATTGCGGCACCTGGCGGATCAGTCACGCGGCCCGGATCAAGGAGTGGACCGGGTTCGATCCGATCCGTTCGCTCGACGATGTCGAACGCGCCGGTGCCGAGGTGGCGCGGCACGGCTTCAAGGGTTTGAAGACCAACATCATGCGTTTCGACGGTCCGGAGCCGTATATCCACATGCCTGGCTTCAACGGTCCCGGCTGGCCGGAGCTGAACATCAGCCGCGACCTGGTCGATGGGCTGGTGGCGCAGATGACGGCGTTCCGCAATGGCGCGGGGCCGAATGTCGGGCTGCATCTCGATTTGAACTTCAACTTCAAGACCGAGGGCTATATCCGGCTGGCGCAGGCGCTGGAGCCATTCGATCTCGTGTGGCTGGAGATCGACAGCTACGACCCCGCCGCGCTCGCGACGATCCGCCGTTCGGCGCGCACGTGTGTCGCATCCCTGGAGTCACTGCACGGGCGGCGGCAGTTCCGGCCGTTCTTCGAGCAGCAGTCGGTCGATGTGGCGATCATCGACGTGGCGTGGAATGGCATCCTGGAATCGATGAAGATCGCGGCGATGGCCGACACCTACGAAGTGAACGTCGCGCCGCACAACTTCAACGGCCACATCGGCTCGCTGATGAGCGCGCATATGTGCGCGGCGATCCCGAACTTCCGGGTGATGGAGATCGACATCGAGGACGTGCCGTGGAAGGACGAACTGGTGACGCCGGTGCCGGTGATCGAGAATGGCGAACTGGTGTTGCCGAAGGGGCCGGGGTGGGGCGTGGAGGTGAACGAGGAGGTGATCCGCGCGCATCCCCCACAGCCGATGGGGCGGTGGGAGCGGTAATTAAGGATGCACGCGCACCAGCGAACGCGGCATCAACAACGGCAGGATCAGCCCCACGCCGAGCCCGAAGAAACCGTTGATCAGCAGCGAGCGCAGCATGTTCGCCAGTACCCAGCCGCCGGCGATCGGTTGACCCTTCAGCGGCAAGACGATGAACCAGCCGGCCAGCACGGCCAGGAAGCCGAGGATCAGGCCGCAGAGCCACAACGGCCAAGTGTATCGCGGCAGGAACAGTCCGAACGCGGTGCCCCACAGCCCACCCCAGAAGCAGTTGCTCACGATGGCCGGCACACCGAATGGCGGTACGGACATGGTTCGGTAGGGGACGAACGGCACCCATCCCGGCGAGAGCGCGTGCAGTGCAGCGATCATCCCCTGATGGAAGGTGAGCACTGCGATCACTCCCGCAACGAAGCCAAGAAAGCCACGCATCGGAACCGTTGTCATGTTCGTCCCCCCGGACCTGATTTTTCGCAACCATCCGCCATCGGGTCCCGCTCCGTCAATCAGGGGCGGACAACGCGTTCGACTGTTCGTCCTTCAGCCGGATGCCGGTGAGGCGCAGGCGTCGCATCGCGGCGATCAGCCACAGCAGCTTATCGCCCGCGGCTTCCGGCGGCAGCCCGTCCGGACGGATGTTGGAGATGCAGTTGCGTTCGGCGTCGGTGCGCCCGCGCCGTGGCTGCCAGGTGAGGTAGACGCCGAGACTGTCGGCGGCGGACAGGCCGGGGCGTTCGCCGATCAGCACCGCGACCGCCTCGGCGCCCATCGCCTCGCCGATATCGTCGCCGAGCGCGACGCGGCCCTGTTCGGCGACAACGATCGGCGCGACCGCACCAGGCAGGCGGGGAACCACGTGGCAAAGCAGCCGCACGGCATGGTGTTGCACCGCAGTCGCCGAGAGGCCGTCGCACACCACGAACAGCGTGGCTCCCGGCAGGGACGGTGTAGTAGCGCGATCGCGCAGACGCCGACCGAAATCGGGCCGCAGCAGATAGCTGCGTCGATCCGCCGCCTCGCTGTGCACCGCGATGTTTGTCAGCCCGGCCGCGTCCAGGTCGGCGCGCAGCGCGGCGACATCGAGCGCCGCATGCACCGCGTCGCGTGCCGCCGCATGCGCCGCCTGGAAGTCGAGATGCGCCGCCGTCGGCAGACCGTTGCCGGCGCGGCCCAGCGCCACGCGCGCCGGTGTGAAGCGCCGAAGGTCCGCCCAGCGGGCGGGCGGGCGGGCCATCAATCGAGGCCGATCAGGGTCGGTGACAATGCCGGCGGCAACGGCTCCGGAACCACGCTGCGGTCGAGCCCCATGCCGGCGAGCCAGGCCTCGAATTCCGGCGCCGGGCGCAGCCCCAGCGCGCCACGCAAATACAGCGCGTCGTGGAACGAGGTGCTCTGGTACGACAGCATCACATCGTCGGCGCCAGGCACGCCCATCACATAGGTCACACCGGCCACGCCGAGCAGCGTCAGTAACGCATCCATGTCGTCCTGATCGGCCTCGGCGTGATTGGTGTAGCAGACGTCGACGCCCATCGGCAGGCCGAGCAACTTGCCGCAGAAATGATCCTCGAGACCGGCGCGGGTGATCTGCTTGCCGTCATACAGGTACTCGGGGCCGATGAAGCCGACCACGCTGTTGACCAGCAGCGGAGCGAATGCGCTCGCAACGGCATAGGCACGGGCCTCGATAGTCTGCTGATCGACGCCGTGGTGCGCATCGGCCGACAGCGCGCTGCCCTGGCCGGTCTCGAAATACATCACGTTGTCCCCGAGCCTGCCGCGGTTGAGCGACAGCGCCGCCTCGCGCGCCTCGCGCAACAACGCCAGCGACACGCCGAAGCTGGCGTTGGCTGCCTCGGTGCCGCCGATCGACTGGAACACGAGATCGAGCGGCGCGCCGCGCTCGATCGCACGCAGGCTGGTGGTGACGTGCGCCAGCACGCAGGTCTGCGTCGGGATGGCGTAGCGCTCGCGGACCGCGTCGAGCCTGGCGAGCAGCGTGCACGCGGCATCGACACTGTCGGTCGCCGGGTTGACGCCGATCACCGCGTCGCCGGCGCCGAGCAGCAGGCCGTCCAGCGTGGAGGCGGCGACGCCCCGCGGATCGTCGGTCGGATGGTTGGGTTGCAGGCGCACCGAAAGACGCCCGGGCAGACCGATCGTGTTGCGGAAGCGGGTGACGACGCGGCACTTCGCCGCGACGGCGATCAGGTCCTGCAGGCGCATCAGCTTGCTGACCGCGGCAACCATCTCGGGCGTGAGGCCAGGGCGCAGCGGCGCCAGCACCTCCGGTTCCGCGGCGAGCAGGTATTCGCGGAATTCGCCCACCGTGAGCGACGCGACAGGTGCGAACGCCGCTGCGTCGTGGCTGTCGATGATCAGCCGGGTGACCTCGTCGGTTTCGTACGGAACCACCGGCTTGACGAGGATCGTCGCGAGCGGCAGGTCCGCCAGCGCCATCTGTGCAGCGACGCGTTCGGCGGCCGTGCTCGCGGCCAGCCCCGCCAGCGCGTCACCCGAACGGAACGGCGTCGCCCGAGCCAGCAGCGTGCGCAGGTCGTCGAAGACGTAGCGCGTGCCGGCCAGCGTGTGAGCGTAGGTCATCGCGGGACGTTACCCACCTGATGAGCCGACACCAAGCAGCAGTTCGGCGCGAACGGCAGTCGACGAGCGTGCTGATCGGTGTGACGCACCTCACTGCGCCCGACTGCCAGGCCTGCGAGAGACAGCCGGCAGGAGCAGCAGGAATGGAGGGTCGCCCGATGCAAGTCTCGATCGCTGGTAATCCGCTTGTAGCGTTTCGCGCTACGGTCAGTCGGGTCCGGGGCACACCGCTGCCGGAGCGGCTCCGGCGGGTCCTGGTCGATGCACGGCTCCGACGGCTGGAACGCCGGATCGAGGACGACCTTCGCCGGCTCGACCATGACGGCGTAAGCGAGGACTACCGGCGGGCCTCGCGTGGCTGAACGGGGGCTGTTCCGCCCCGATTGGCATTCCCACCATCTGGCCGCCGACAAGCCCTGGACTTCACCGCCGCCGTCCGCTAAACGCCGCCGCTCCATCGGAACGCGGGAGGCTGCTCCACCGCCGGTTGTGCGGTGGCCGCGCCGTTTGCACCGCGGTCCCCGGGACCGAGGACGCTGGAAGGACCAGGGATATGGCAAAGAAGATTGCCGGCTACATCAAGCTGCAGATTCCGGCCGGCAAGGCGAACCCCTCGCCGCCCGTCGGCCCCGCGCTCGGCCAACGCGGGCTGAACATCATGCAGTTCTGCAAGGACTTCAACGCTCAGACGCAGAACATGGAGCCGGGCATGCCGGTGCCGGTGGTGATCACCGCCTACGCCGACCGCACCTACTCCTTCATCACCAAGACCCCGCCCAATACCTATTTCCTGATGAAGGCGGCGAAGGTCGACAAGGGCAGCCAGACGGTGGGCAAGAGCGCGCCGATAGGTCAGCTCACCATGTCGCAGCTCCGCGAGATCGCCGAACAGAAGATGAAGGACATGAACGCCAACGATATCGACGGCGCGGTGCGGATGCTGATGGGCTCGGCCCGCTCGATGGGCATCACCGTGGTGGAGGGCTGAGCGATGGCCAAGGACAAGCGGCTGACGAAGGCGTACGAGAGCGTCGATACCAGCAAGGCCTATCCGCTGCCGGAGGCGATCAAGCTGGTGAAGCAGAACGCCAAGGCGAAGTTCGACGAGACAGTGGAGATGTCGATGAACCTCGGCATCGATCCGCGGCATGCCGACCAGATGGTGCGCGGGCTGACCTCGCTGCCGAATGGCACCGGCAAGACGGTGCGGGTGGGGGTGTTCGCCCGCGGGCCGAAGGCCGAGGAGGCGCAGGCGGCGGGCGCCGATGTGGTGGGCGCCGAAGACCTGGCCGAGAAGGTGCAGGCCGGCGACATCGAGTTCGACCGCTGCATCGCGACGCCGGACATGATGGGCGTGGTCGGGCGGCTGGGTAAGATCCTCGGGCCGCGTGGACTGATGCCGAACCCGCGGCTGGGCACCGTCACCCAGGACGTGAAGGCGGCGGTGACCGCGGCCAAGGGCGGGCAGGTGGAATTCCGCGCCGAGAAGGCGGGGATCATCCATGCCGGCATTGGCAAGGTGAGCTTCGAGGACGACAAACTGGTGGAGAACGCGCGGGCGCTGGCCGACGCGATCCAGCGGGCGAAGCCGACCGGGGCGAAGGGCACGTATGTGCAGAAGGTGTCGCTCAGCTCGACGATGGGGCCGGGCGTGCGGGTGGATGTCGGCTCGCTGGCGGCGTAGGCGCGGCCGCAATCGCCTTAGTTAGAGCGGTTTCTGGCAAAGTAGAAAAGTAGAATCGCGACGGGACGATGGGTTTCGCTGCGCTCTACCCATCCTACGGCTACGCATGCTCGCCAACTCGTAGGATGGGTAGAGCGCAGCGAAACCCATCGAGCCAAGCGATCACATGGGTTTCCGGTCAGGCCGGCCGAAAATGCTCTAGACGAATCAGGACGGCGGGGCCGGCCTGCGCTGGCCTCGCGCATTACCCCTCGATGACCCGGGCGGACAGATTCAGGGCGGGCGGGTCCTGATAAGTTCCGGGGAGGGCGAGGCCGGTGCCTGCGGCGGCGGCGGGGCCGGCGACGGTGCGGGCCATGTGAGTTTCATGCCAGGGGGCCAGGTGGAAGTAACGGCCCGGATTGCTCGGCCGGTCATATCCATCACGAGGCAGCAGAGGTTGCCATCCTCGACAATGATGGCGAGCTGCAGCTCACGCCACAGCGGATCGCTGGGCAGGATGCCGAGATCGCTGCAGATATCGGCGAGGACGGCGCCGATCGGGCGGCGGCGAACCTCGGCGGCGATCTGCGCCGGCGTCGGCAGGCGAACGAGGCCGGGGTTGGCCTCCTGGGCGACGGGCGTGGCGGTCTGCCGGGGCGCACGCGGCGTGCGCGCGGACGCAGCGCCTCGGGGCGCGGCGTCCAGGCGGGCGGCGTTGCGGACGATCCTGGCCTCGAGCGCCTCGGCACGATGCAGGCCGCGGGAGATGCAGGCGAGGATCGCTGCCACCTCGGGGGTGCCGAAGTGGGACCTGACGAAGTCGGGGTCGGTGAAGGCGCGCCGCCGGATCGTGGTGGCGAGCTCCTTGCCGTAGTCTATCACCTTGTGGACGAGGTTAAGGAGGCGTGTGGAACGGCTAGGCTTGTCCGAGCCGGGGGGATCGGCGCTGGGCTGGGGGGCGAGGCTTGGCTGGTCGGCGCGGTCAACATGAACGTAACAAGAACACGGACGGGCAACGAGTGTCAAGGAATATTTTCAGAGGGACCGGAAACCTGCCAACGGAGCGGTCGAGCCACGCAGCCGTTCGATTGTGTGGGAAGCTTCGCCAGCAGGCCTACCAGGGCGGTATCGCCGATATATCGAGCACGCCTCCCGGCTTGGCCCAAGAAACAAGAGGAACGGAAAGAAGGAGACATCATGAGCAAGAGCGGGTCTCAGAACGGAAAGTCTCCATCTCAGATGATCGACGAGAGGATCAGGGAGCTGGGCGACTGGCGGGGCAAGATGCTCTCCCAGCTCCGCGCATTGATCAAGCAAGCCGACCCCGAGGTGGTTGAGGAGTGGAAGTGGAGAGGGGTTCCGGTATGGTATCACGACGGAATGATCTGCACAGGCGAGACCTACAAGAACGTGGTAAAAATGACCTTTGCCAAGGGGGCCGCACTTGACGACCCATCCGGCCTGTTCAATTCCAGCCTCGATGGCAACACCAGGCGTGCCATCGACTTCCACGAGGGCGACAAGATCGACGAGGAGGCATTGAAGGCTCTGATTCGCGCGGCCGTGACGCTGAACGCGTCCCGTGCCCACCGCTGATCGACGTACTCTGAACCGCGCGCTGCGGAGCCGGATCGCGGTCAGACTGCCTGGGCGGCGGCGACCGCTTCCTGCTCGCTCCAGGCGGCCCCTGCGGTCATGGCGGTTTGGCACTCATCCGGACTCATCACGCAGTGAAGGCGCTCAACAAGTCTGCTTCGTATCGCGATGCCAAGGCCGAAGCGGCTAAGCTGATGCTGGTCGGCATAGTCGTCCGCAAAGCCGGCAAGGCGGGCTGCGATGTCAGTCTCCCCATGCACCGCGAGGACGAGGGCGAGCTGATCGATCGAGCGTGGGAGATCCACGTTCCCGAGCGCGCGCGAAAGCTCGAAAGCTTTGAGCGCTGCGGTGCGGCCGGGCTCGATCTGACCGTCGAGGATCAGCAAGCCGGCCAGCCAGTGCAAGGCGATGAACTCCGCCGTCAGGGTGCCGTGCCGGCGAGACGCCTCGACTGCCCGTCTCGCGCGGTCGGTAGCTTCCGCCATTCGGCCGGCCTCGAATGCGCAAATAGCGAGTTGCACCTCGCAGTTGTCGTGCAGGCGGACGTCACCGAGCGCCTTGGATAGGGCCAGCGCCTCTTCGTGGAGGGCCTGCGCGGCCTGCAAATCCCCGGCACTCAGGCGGCGGATCCCGGCGCTCACGAGCGCGTTTGCCAGCCGCTTCGTGCGGCCGTACCGGCGCAGCACCGCAAGTGCTTCGTCGTAGTATTGCTCGGCTTCCGCGACATCCCGATAGCGGAGGGTCGATCCCCCAGCCTGCATCAGCGCCTGCCCCAGCAGGACCGGCTCGCTGCCAACCTGTCTCAGCAACTCGATGGCCCGGAGGTTGTGCGAAAGGCGTCCCCGGTCGCCGGTGTGAGGAGACCATCCGAGTGCCAGGCGGATGCGTGCCTCGACGGAATGCGGAGTAGCGCCATCGACAAATGTGAGGGCCAGCTCAAACCAGTGCCGCTGCTCCCGCAACAGCGACAGTTCGCGCCATAGCCGATCGGCATAGCTGACAAGATTGACGCCCAAAGCCGGGTCCCCGTCCGGGCGCAGAGACCAGCGGAGGGCCGCGCGCAAATTGTCCAGGTCCGGTTCATACGTGGCGAGCCAATCGGCCGTGGGAGTCGTAGGCCAGGTCCGCTCCGCCTGCTCGAACACGATCGTCATGTGCTCACACAGGCGACGCGCCTGTGCGGCGCCACGATCGGCGGCCAGCTTCTCCAGCGCGAACGCCCGCGTTGACTCAAGCAGCCGGTAGCGGTCCTCGCCCGTGCCGGCTAGCGGCACCACCAGCGACTTGTCCACCAGCTCAGCAAGCAGATCGAAGGCGCCTGAAGCTTCCACCGGGGCGCCCGTGGCGACCGCGACCACGGCGTCCAGCGTAAAGCTGCCAGCGAAGACGCCGAGCCTGCGCAGCATCGTCTGCTCAGTTTCCGAGAGCAGGGCGTAGCTCCATTCGATCGCCGCGCGTAGCGTCTGCTGCCGGGGCACAGCCACACGGCTCCCCGCGGTGAGGAGGCCAAGCTGGCCATCCAGGCGCGCCAGCAACGCTTCGGGCTTCAGCACCTTCAGCCTCGGCGCGGCCAGCTCGATCGCCAGCGGGATGCCGTCCAGCCTGCGGCAGATCGCCGCGACGATAGGCGCGGTCTCGTCGGTCAACGCGAAACGCCCGAGTGCCGAGGCGGCGCGCTCGACGAAGAGCTGCACGGCGCTGTGTCCCATCGCCTGGGCCGCCGTCAGGCTCGCCGATCGCGACGGCACGTCGAGCAAAGGCACCTGGTAGGCATGCTCGCCGGCGACCGACAGCGCCTCCCGGCTGGTGGCAAGCAGGGACACGCCCGGGCACATCTTCAGAACTGCGTCGGTGAGCCTGGCGGCGGCCGCGATGACATGTTCGCAGTTGTCGAGGATGAGGAGCACGCGCCTGGATCGCAGAAACGCCGTGATCGCGTCAGCGGCCGGCCGTTCCCCCTGCACGGGCAGCCCGAACGCGGCGGCGACCGCCTCGCCCACCAGTTCGGGCCTGTCCAGCGGCGCCAGCTCGACAAACCGGGCGCCATCCGGGAAACGCGCCAACAGGTTGGCGCCTACCTGTAACGACAGGCTGGTCTTGCCCACGCCGGGAGCACCGACCAGGGTCACCAAACGATACCTGGACAGCAGCGCTTCGATCTCGGCCACGTCGCGCTCGCGTCCGATCAGTGGATTGGCGAGTTGGGGCAGATTGTTGTGATACGCTGGGGCAAGTTCGGCAGGTGGCCTGTCCGCGTGCGGGCCGGCGCTCCCCACGCCGAGCAGACGATAGCCACGACCCGGCACAGTT
>Ga0209040_10001421_pt1 | contig 18924 bp, 18 predicted proteins | sample BogFormECP12_OM3_FD_188240 | JGI IMG/M metagenome (GOLD analysis project Ga0209040, IMG submission 188240) | Bog forest soil microbial communities from Calvert Island, British Columbia, Canada - ECP12_OM3 (SPAdes) (version 2) | ecosystem: Environmental > Aquatic > Freshwater > Wetlands > Bog ...
TTTAGTACTGTTGTGTTTTGAGGGTCGTAGTCACCTCTCCCGGCGTGACCGCAGACCCGTGCGTATCCGGCGAAGCACATCGGTGGGCGAGAGCCCACTTTTTGTTTCCACCCTGTAATCCGCTGGTGCACGGCGACTCCAGGCGGCAGCGAAAGCCTGACGGGTGGTTTGCGTTTATTGGGTGGGAACCGCCTCTGCTTCGTTCGGGGCGGCTATGACGGGATTTTATGGCGGTGGATTTGGAGAAAGTTCGGGAAATCGTTGAGCGCGTCGCGCAGTCGAACGGGCTGGAAGTTGTTGATGTCGAGTTGCACGGCGGAGGCAAGGCCCGGATGCTCCGGATTTTCCTCGACAAGCCGGACGGATTGACGCACGAGGATTGTGCCAATGTCAGCCGCGAGGTAAGTACGATCTTTGACGTGGAAGACGCAATGCCCGGCGGGTCCTATCTGCTGGAGGTTTCGTCCCCGGGCTTGGATCGGAAGCTGTCGAAGCCGGGAGATTACCAGCGCTTCACCGGCAGCCTGGTCAAGCTAATGACCCGCGATGCGGTGAATGGCAACCGGCATTTTGAGGGACGGCTAAAGGCCTTTCACGATGGGCGTCTCAGCCTGGAGCTGACCGGCAGGAAGAAGTCAAAGAAACATCAGGCTGTGGAATCCGGGACGGAAGTTGAGATCGACCTGGGCAACGTCGAAAAGGCGAATCTTGTCCCCGAGTTTTAACGAAGTTCCAAGGGCAACGCAGGTGAGGTGGCAGACATTTTATGGCGAGTGAACTGTACAACGTAATCGACGCTCTGAGCCGCGAAAAAGGTATTGATCCGCAGATCGTCGTGAACGCGGTGGAGGATGCCATTGTTGTGGCCACCCGAAAGTACTACAAGACGCAGGAGAACCTGCGCGCCGAACTCGACAAGGAGAGCGGCCAGATACGGGCGTACGCCGTGCGCACGATCGTCGAGGACTCCGAACAAATCGAGGATCCCAACGCGCAAATCACGCTCGATGAGGCCAAGCGGATCGATCCCGCCGCCGAGGTCGGTGGAGAGTTGCGCACTTACAAGGCTACGGACGTGCTGGGAAGGATTGCGGCGCAGCTCGCCAAGCAAGTCATCTTTCAAAAAGTTCGCGAAGCTGAGCGCGACACCATCTACAACGAGTACATCGGTCGCGTCGGAGAAGTCCTCAACGCCACCGTCAAACGGCAGGAAGGCCAGGACGTCATCGTCGATCTGGGCAAAGCCGAGGCAAAGATGCCCCGCAAGGAGCAGTCGCGGCTCGAGTCCTTTGCTCCCGGTGAGCGTGCTCGAGTGGTGATCGTTCGCGTTGAAAAGGCTTCTAAGGGACCGCAAGTGGTGGTTTCCCGTGCCGTGCCGGAGCTGGTTTCCCACTTGTTCCAGACCGAAGTACCGGAGATTTACGACAACACGGTGGTCATTCGCGCCATTGCCCGGGAAGCCGGTGAGCGCACCAAGATCGCGGTCATGTCGAAAGACAAGGACGTCGATCCGGTGGGCGCTTGCGTGGGCATGAAGGGCATGCGCGTGCAGTCGATCATCCGCGAATTGCGCGGCGAGAAGATCGACATCATCGAGTACAACGAAGAACCGGTGGTCTTCGCCGAAAAGGCTTTGCAGCCCGCCAAGGTGAGCCGCGTTACCGTGCTTGAGGGCGAGGAAAAACACCTTGAGGTGATTGTTGACGACAGCCAGTTGTCGCTGGCGATTGGAAAGAAGGGGCAGAACGTCCGTCTCGCCGCCAAGCTGCTGGGCTGGAAGATCGACATCAAGAGCGAAGAGGAGAAGCGCCAGGAAGTGGAAGAGCGGATGAGTGCGGTGATGAACCAGACGGTCACTCCGCTGGAGAGCATTCCTGACCTCGAACCCGGAATCGTCGAGAAGCTGGTTGCGGCCGGCATCACAACCGTTGAGGCTGTCGCTGACATGACTCCCGAGCAACTCGAAGAAGTGCCCGGAATCGGTCCCAAGACGGTGGAAAAAATCAGTATCGCTGTTAACAATTATTTCTCCAGCTTGGAGGCGGCCGAGGCTCCGGCAGCGGAAGCAATCGCAGAAGAAGGTATTGCGGCAGAAGAGGCCGCTCCAGCCGAAGAGGTTACAGAAGCGGAAGCCGCAGCCAAAGAACTCGCTTCCGCAGAAGGCTTGCCGGGTAGCGAAGAGAATCCTCTGCCGGACGACGCGGAACTCGAAGGCGGTGGCGACGAGAGTGCCAAGGGTCCGGATTCCGCCGGACAATCCGCTGACGTGGAGGGCCTGTCGGAGGAGGCTGAAGACACCTCTGACAGCGTTGAAGACCTCGTCGAATCCGGCCAATACTATGAGGCTGAGGTCGTCGACGGTATTGAAAACGCCCCCGACGCCGATGTGGCTGAGGTCACTACACACGAGCGGCCAGCGACGGACGACGAGAACATTCCCGAGGAAGAACTGCCTGGGGAAAAGAGATAGAAACTCACTTTTCCGTAGCTTTTGCTGCGAAGGGCGAATATTTACCGTGAGGATGCCATGAAGGTCTAACCGGGACAGACAATACGGAGGAAACAGGGCGGCATGCAGAAGATTCGAATCAATGATCTGGCGCGGGAACTCGAGGTTAAGAGCAAAGCAATCCTCGACGCTCTCGTCAAGGTCGGCGTAACAGAAAAGAAAACGCACTCCAGCTCGATTGAAGTGGATGAAGCGGAGCGCGTGAAGAAATACTTCGCGGAGCGTGCAGAGCCCAGCGCCGCACGCAGTTCGCGCGCGACGGCTCCGGCGGACGAGTTCAAGCCCAAGATTGACTTGTCGCATATCTCGAAACCGGGCGATGTGCGCAAATTGGTCGAGCAACGGGCCACTCAGAGTTCCCCGGCGGCGCGTCCGTCGGTGCTATCAGGCCAACCCGTAGCAGGTGTACCGCGGCAAACGGTGGCGCCTCCGTCAGCCGTTCCCGCAAAGCCAGCGCCTCCCATTGCCAAACCTGTCGTACCGGCTGCGAGCACCTCGACAGCACCTCCCGAAGTGCCCAAGCCTGCGCCGCGTTTCATTAGCCCGCAGACGTTTGTGCGTCAGCCCTCGGCGGTCATACTTCCGCCGCAATCGTCAACCGCCGCCCAAGCTCACGCTCCGTCCGCAGTCGAGGCGGCAAAGCCTTCCGAGCCGACCATTGAAGATCAGGTTGCGGTCCTGGACGAAGTCGAGACAGAAGTTCCTGAAATCCAAGCCGCTGAAGTTGACGTTCCGGCTGAACCGGGGACTGAAGTTCCAATCACACACGCCACCTCCCCTGCATCCATACCGCCCGCCACGGCAGGTGGAGTACGCGCAGGCGCCCCAGCTCGCCCAGGCCAAACCGGAGCCGGCATGCCAGCTCCTCGTCGGTTGATCGTTCCGCAAACCGGTCCGCGGCCTGTGTACACGGCGCCGCCGTCGTCGGTCGCCCGTCCCGCAGCCAGTGGTGTTCCACGTGGAGCCATGCCGGAACGCGGCAAGCCGATTTTCCAGCGTCCGCGTCCGGGAGCTCCGCCGCAGGGTGCAACCCGGCCGCCCGCCCGTCCTGGCGAGCGCCGCGGTCCGCATCCAACCCGTTCCGGCGCGCCGGGTACGCGTCCGGGGTTCGGACCGGGTGCTGGCGTTGCGCCTGCTGGGCCGCCCACCGGACAACGTCCCGCCGGGCGCCCATCGCGGCCGGGACAGCGCTATGTTCCCCGCGGTGTGAAGGAAGGCCCGATGAAGGGCTTCGTTCCGCCGCCACGGTTGTCGCTTTCGTCGGAACCGTTGCCGATCACGCGCAGCATCACCATTCCTGAAGGCATCAGCGTGAAAGACCTGGCCGAAAAGCTGGAAATCCGCGCTAAGGACCTTATTGCCCGCCTGCTGGCGCGCGGCGTGTTCGCCACCGTCAACCAGACGCTCGACTCGGAGCTGGCGACGGAAATGGCACGTCATTTCGGTGCGGAGACCGCGGTCATCACCTTCGAAGAGCAACTGGCGAAAGACACGGTCTCGACTGAAGGAGCCGGCGAAGATGGCGGAGCACAAGCGGTTCCGCGCCCGCCGGTGGTCACGATCATGGGTCATGTGGACCACGGCAAGACCAGCTTGCTCGACGCCATCCGTTCGACCAACGTGGCAGAAGGCGAGGCGGGCGGAATCACGCAGCACATCGGCGCTTACAAGGTCGCCATTACTGACACGAACTCGCCCGCGTTCGGACGCGAGATCGTATTTCTCGACACGCCGGGCCACGAAGCCTTTACCCGTATGCGTGCTCGCGGATCGAAGGTGACGGACATTGTCGTGCTGGTGGTAGCCGCCGATGATGGCGTAATGCCACAGACCCTGGAAGCCATCGACCACGCGCAGGCGGCAAAGGTGCCGATCATTGTCGCAGTCAATAAGATTGACAAGCCGGGCGCTCTGCCTGAGCGCGTGAAGAAGCAGCTTGCCGACCGCGGGCTCATGCCTGAAGAATGGGGCGGCAGCACCGTGTTCGTGGATGTCTCGGCCAAGCAGAAAACCAATCTCAATCTACTGATGGAAATGATCTGCCTGGTTGCCGACCTGCAAGACCTGAAGGCCGTGCCTGATCGTCTGGCGGCCGGGACGGTGCTGGAAGCCAAGCTCGACCGTGGCCGCGGTCCAGTGGCCACTGTGCTGGTGCAAAACGGGACGCTCAGGACGGGCGACAACTTTGTGGTCGGCAACGTTTTCGGCAAGGTGCGCGCCATGTTCAACGATCGCGGGGCTGCGCTGGCTGCCGCCACGCCGGCAACTCCGGTGGAAATCCTCGGTCTCGAAGGATTGCCGCAAGCCGGCGATCAGCTCGTCGCCGTGGCCGATCGCGAAAAGGCGCGCGGCATCTCGGAGTACCGCGAACAAAAGGCGCGCGAGACGCAACTGGCGAAGAGTTCGCGAGTGTCGCTTGAGGGCCTGGCGGAGCAGTTGAAGTTCGCGGGCCAGAAGGAGCTGTCCATCATTCTGAAGGGCGACGTCCAGGGCTCAGTGGAAGTCTTGAGCGACCTGCTGACCAAGCTTTCGAACGACAGAGTGAAGATCAAGATCCTGCTTAGTGGCGTGGGCGCCATCACCGAAACCGACGTCCTGCTGGCCTCTGCGTCGAACGCCGTAATCATCGGTTTCAATGTGCGGCCGGAACGCAAGGCGCAGGAACTGGCGGAGCAGGAAAAGGTTGACATCCGTCTGCACTCCATCATTTACGAACTGCAGGACGAGATCAAACGGGCCATGACCGGCCTGCTCGAACCGATCATCAAGGAAACGTATCTCGGCCGCGCCGAAGTGCGCGACACTTTCCGTGTTCCCAAGGTGGGTACCGTCGCCGGCTGTTTGGTCACCGATGGCGTAATCAAGCGTGACGCCGAAGTTCGCCTGCTGCGCGACAATGTGGTCGTGTTCAAGGGCAAAATTGGCTCGGTGCGGCGCTTCAAGGAAGATGTCGGCGAAGTGCGGAATGGAATGGAGTGCGGCATCTCCATCGCCAATTACGGCGACATCAAGGTAGGAGATGTCATCGAGGACTTCGTCACCGAGAAAGTAGCGGCCGAAGCCTTCGTATAGAACGCAGCAAACTATCGTCCCGGGCCGATTTCTCCTTAGGAGAAGGCGGTTCCGGGACGTCGCGCAACAGGACAAATCATGGTTGCGTATCTCAGGCTCGAGATTCGCATTGAAGGCGCGCATTCCATCAAGGACAAACGCCAGGTAGTGCGCAGCGTTAAGGACGGACTGCGGGCGCACTTCAACGTTGCCGTTGCCGAGGTGGAGGCCAGCGAGGCGTGGCAGCGCGCGACCATCGGCGTGGTTAGCATTTCCGATTCGCGTGACTACCTTGAAGGGCTGATGCACAACGTCGAACAGTACGCCATGCGGCTTGCGAATAACGCGGGCGGCGACGTCACGGATTCGTTTATCGATTTCTTGAGCGAGGCGGAGTTCGGCGGCCATTTGACCGGGGAACCGTGAGCGTCATCACCGCAAACTCGACGGATAGGCGTATCCTCTAACGTTCCCCCAGTTTTGCCGAAGAGAACAATATGGAGAACCGGGGACAGAAATATCATCGCGGTCGCATGGCGGAAGCCCTGCGGGAAGAGATAGCCGCCCTAGTGGAAGGCGAACTCGGCGATCCTCGCATTGGACTGGTCAGCGTCAGCGAAGTCCTAATGGGCGAAGATGGAAGGACTGCGCGGGTGTTCGTTTCCGTCGCCGGCAGCGAAGAGGAAGCGGAGGAGAGCCTTGCGGGATTGAAGGCGGCCGGCGGTTACATCCGCCATCAACTGGTGAGTCGGCTGGGCCTCCGCCAGGCGCCGGAAATCATTTTTGTGCTCGATCAGTCGGATGAATACAGCGGCAGAATTGAAGAACTGCTGCATCGAATCAAGAAACGAAAGCGGTAGGTTCGAACGCGGGACCACAGGGATGCTCGACGAAGTTCTGGATCAGATCGGCAGAAGGCAAAAATTCATACTCACCTCCCACGCTCGGCCAGACGGCGATGCGGTTGGATCGGCGCTGGCCTGCTGCCAGATGCTGCGCAGCATGGGAAAGCAGGCGAACGTCGTGCTGAGCGACGGTGTGCCGGGTATCTACCGGCCCCTCCCATTCAGCGAATCGGTGCTGCGCACTCCTGAACAAGCTCCTGACGCCGAGGCCGCCATCATTCTCGAATGTGACAGCGTGCAGCGAACGGGCCTCGCTGGCCTCGACCGTCACTATCTCATCAACATCGATCACCACGCCACCGCGCGGCAATTTGCGGACGTGAATTGGATCGATCCCAGCGCCTGCTCAACTGCTGAAATGATTTTTTGCCTGGCTCGTAAGGCCGGGGTGGACATATCGCCGGAGATGGCGACTTGCCTATATACCGCGGTCCTCGCCGATACCGGCTCCTTCTGCTTCCACGGCACGACCGAGCGGACATTCATGCTGGCGCAGGAGCTGGTGCGCAGTGGCGCAAACCCAGTGCGCATCGCACACGACATGTATTTCTCCAACCCGCTCTCCAAGATGCGCCTGCTGGGCGCCGCTCTCAGCACACTACAGCGCGATGGCAGTCTGGTTTGGATGCATGTGGACCGCGCCGCCATGCAGCGCTGCCATGCCAGCGAAGAGGATTGTGAAGGGCTGGTCAATTATGCGCTGGCTATTGGGGGCGTTGACGTGGCATTGTTCTTCCGCGAGCAGTCGGACGGGCGCTTTCGTGTGAGTCTCCGCAGCAAAGGAACGGTCAACGTCGCCGCGGTGGCGAAGGCGTTTGGCGGTGGGGGACACGAATGCGCCAGCGGTTGCGGAATGGATGGCCCGCTGGCATCAGCCACCGAACGCCTGCTGATGCAGTTGCGTGTTGGCGGATACCGACCGCATGTGCAATAGATCCCGCACACTCGAACGGACGTGGCATTGAAGACGCCAAAACCCCGCCCGGAAGACCGCGCTCGCCGCTCGATCGATGTCCTTGCCCTGGTTGCATTCTGCGGTTTCTTCTTCATTGCCGGAATACAGCTCATTGGTCTCATAGGGGCTGACGAACCGCGCTACGCCCAGGTTGCGCGCGAAATGCTGGCGCGCCACGATTGGGTTACACCAACGCTTTACGGCCACCCCTGGCTGGAGAAGCCTCCGTTGTACTACTGGTGCGCCATGCTCGCCTACAAGGGCGCGGGTGGCGTGAGCGATTGGGCGGCACGCTTGCCGTCCGCCATTCTCTGCTCGCTGATGGTCTTTCTCGTCTATGTGTGGACACGTAATTTCCGCCGCGGCATGCAACTCGATGCCGCACTGCTTACGGCGGCGTCGGCGATGGTCATTGGCTTCGGCCGCAGCGCCTCCACCGACATGCCGCTGACGGCTATGTTCACTGCTGCCATGCTGTGCTGGTACGGCTGGTACTCCAGCCAGGACCTCGGCTGGCTGCTCGGGTTCTATCTTTTCCTGGGGCTGGGGACGCTGGCCAAAGGCCCTGTTGCAGTCCTGCTTGCTGCGCTGATCATTGTGGTCTTTGCTGCCCTGCGCCGCGATTCGCGGCTGGTGCTGCGAACCCTGTGGCCGACCGGCATGGTGCTCTATCTGGCGGTCACTTTGCCATGGTTCATCGCGGTGCAGCGAGCTAGTCCGGAGTTTTTTCGTGTCTTCTTCCTTCAGCAAAACCTGGCGCGCTACACCACCGACCTCTACCGCCATCATCAGCCGTTCTGGTACTTCCTGCCGGTCGCGTTGCTCGCGCTGGTACCGTGGATCGTTTTCGTTATCGTAGCCGTGATTGATGCTGTTCGCGACTGGCGGTTTTCCGTCCAACAGCCGCCCGGGACCGAGGACCTGCGTCTCTTCCTGGCGTTGTGGCTGCTGCTGCCAATCCTTTTCTTTTCGCTCTCGCAATCGAAGTTGCCGGGATATATCCTGCCCGCCGTTCCGGCAGGTGCAATTCTATTGGCTGACTTTATCCGGCGCCGTGAAGAAGCAGCCGAAAAACCCAACACGTGGTTGGCCCTCATACATGCCCTGCTTTCGGCAGGCGTGCTGGTTGCCGCACTCATCGTTCCTTTCAAATTGCTCAAGCTCCCACTTCCCCGCAGTGTGATCTTCGTTGCGGTTGCGCTGGGGGTGAGCGCTGTTCTTGCTTTGTGGCTGAGTTTACTGACCCAGGGATACCGCGTCCTGCGCTTCATCACGCTGGTCGCGGTGGTGATTGCCTACTCGCTGCTGTTGCGCGGCACAGCACCCATCATCGACTACCTGCAGTCGGCGCGCCCGGTGCAATCGGCAATCGCCAGACTCGGGGAAGTCCCGACGGTTGCGGTGTATGATGTCCCGCGCAGCGTGGAATACGGACTGGCCTTCTATCGCAATCAGCCCATTCCCAGCTACGAACGAAACGAAATCCCAGATGTCGATCATCTGGTCGTAGCTGCGAGCGGCAGCCAGAAGGAATTGGAGTACCGGCTGCCTCGCCGCCTCGTCACCCGCGTAGGTGGCTTTTCCTGGCAGCATCTGGATTTTTACCTGGTCTCGGGAAAGCCTTCCGAGCCGGCTCATCCCTAGTTAATGGCAACTGTTGTACCTCGGTTTGCGGATGTTGGAGAACCGCACTAGACTGGCTCATCGTATGGCCCCGGCGCACAGAACCGTTGAGGACTACACTCGGCCACACCGAGCTGTGGAGATTCTCGACCTCCGGCACTTCTCGTCTACCGACCTGCGCCCTCTGCTGGACGAAGAAGTTGACACCTGGAGCCGGCTGCTCGCTTGGGACTATCGCAGCTCAGCGGACATGATCCTGCGCTACGTAGATGCCAAAATCCTACCCGGCTATGCAGCGGTGGAGCGCGGAAGCATCGTGGGTTTTGCTTTCTTCGTTTACGAGGGAAGCAAGGGTGTGGTGGGAGACTTGTTCGTTTCGCCGCGCCGCAGCGATACGCACGAGGTCGAGATGCAGATGGTCGAGCACATGCTCGAGACGCTGCAACAGTCCCCCGGCATCCATCGGGTTGAAGCGCAACTGCTGACACATTCGACGGGAGAACTCGCGGCTCCGTTTCTGTCCGCGGGATTCCGGCGCCATCGCCGCCTCTTCCTGACCTTGCAGTTGAAGGGCGGCGGCGCCTCGCAAATCGGCTCCATGCCGGTGCCTCAGGACATCCTCATTCGCCGCTGGGTCGAGCAGGATTACCAGTCTGCCGCAGGCGTTATCACGGCCGCCTATCGGGTGCACATCGACTCCGAAATCAACGACCAATACCGCACCAACGCCGGCTCCATGCGCTTCCTTAACAACATCGTGCGCTTCCCCGGCTGCGGGGTATTCGACACAGACTCCTCGTTTGTGGCTGTCCATCGCTCCAGCAACGCGCTGGTCGGGCTCATTCTTTGTTCACGAGTGAAGGATGACGTTGGACACGTGACCCAGGTGTGTCTGGTTCCTGAGTATCGCCGCATGGGCATCGGCGAGAACCTCATTGCCTGTACTTGGAATTCGCTGTGCGACCGGAATTTCAGTTCCCTGTCGCTGACCGTGACCGAAGCGAACCATCGCGCCGTCAATCTCTATCGGCAATTGGGGTTCGTTCAAACACGAGTGTTTGATGCGTTTGTATGGGAGGAGTGAAAAGCAGCCAGTAACCCGTGTCCATAACTGGCAACTGACTACTGCTACTGGTTCTTCAATGCTTGATCAGCCACATCCCCCATGAGGCCACAATCACGCCAACCGCAAACAGCGCGAAACAATAAGCGCCGTACCTGAACATGTCTCTCGGCGTGCTGCGCTGGGTTATGCCAAAGACGGTGGAGGCGCAGAGAGCGAACAGTAGAGCGGCATTGTAGTGCGAGAGCTCGAAGGTCATGGTTTCTTGCCGATCGCAATGTGATAAGCGTCAACCGCGGCGATGACGTTCAGCAGGCCAGCAACCACAATGTACTTGGTGCCGTAATCCGCCACGGCGCGATGAATGTTGCCTACGCCCCAATCCATCGTCCTCGCGACAAAGTACAAAAGGCCCGCGCCCAGGTCACCGATAAACCCCAGGATGTCGAGCAGGTCGCCGGTGTTGAACTGATACACCTTACCTTGCATGCCAAGTCCGGTGAAGAACATCACGAACACCGCCAGCATCAGCAGCAGCCCACGAATATAGCGGCGTTGAATGAAGTGTCCAAGGCCGGGGAAAATCCAAGCGGCAATCGGCGCAATCGTCGCCATGGTACCTGCCGGCGCTGGAGATGCCTTCACCGAACGCCGGTTCACGGTGGCTGTGTTTTGCGGACCCGCCATCAAATGAGCACCAACTCGTTCTGCACCCGGCCGGTTACTTCGCCCTTACCGCTGCGGATCATCATATTGATTTCGCTGCGCACCCCGAACTCCGGAAGGTAGATTCCCGGCTCAATCGAGAAGCAAGTGTTCGGCAGAATGTCGCGGTCGTCCTTGGTCTCCAGATTATCAAGGTTGGCGCCGTTGGCATGAATGTCGCGGCCAATCGAGTGTCCGGTGCGATGGATGAAGTATTGCCCGTATCCCTTGCCAGTGATAAATTCGCGCACCGCCTGGTCCACCTGCCAACCCTGAATCTTCTGCCCGGTTTCAAATGCCTGTTTGACCGTGTTGATACCTACATTGCGCGCGTCACGAACAATCTCGAACACCTCGCGATGCTTGTCGCTTGGCTTACCGATAACGCCCGTCCAGGTGATGTCGTAATACACGCCGTCGGGACCGTTGGTCTTGGCCCACAAGTCGAGCAGCACAAAGTCGCCTTCGTGCATCGGGGCGGAAGTCGCGGACGTAGGCTCGTAATGCGGGTCGCCGCTATGGGCGTTGACACCAACAATCGGCGGATCGTCGGTAAACAGGTTTTCGCGCCTGAAGGCTTCCATCACCCATTGCTGCATTTCGAACTCGTGCGTGCCGCCGTTACGCACACGGCGACCTATCTCCGGGAAGAAAGCTGCGGTGACTTTGTCCACGGCATCGCGGGCCTTGAAGTGCGAGGCCATCTGCGCCTCGGTCAGCGTGGCCTCGAAGCGCGCGACCAGGTTCGCCGAGCTGACAATCTCTTTGCCGAAGCTGCGCACCAGCTCAAGCATGCCCCCGTCCACCAGCGAAATGTAGGGGATCTGGTTGTTGGGCGAGTACTGCATCACCACGCGGTGGTACGGCTTGAGCATCGCCTCCAGGTTTTGCCACAGCTCCTGCCATGCGGAATATTCCAGCCTCTTGCCGGGCAGCGAGTCCAGGTGATGGCTCTCGATGCGGTGCACCAGCTTCACCGGCTCTCCGTCCGCAGGTACAACGTAGAACCAGCGGCGCGTGACCATCATTTTTTCGGGCAAGCCCAGCACGCTATAGGCAATGGGATCGCGGTGGTGGTGGTCGTAGAAGAGCCAGCAATCGTTGTGGCTGTCGCGCAGCGCAGCCTGAAGTTCGGGGAGATTCATGCGTGATCTATTGTAAATGACGATCCTAAGAAACACGCGAACCGCGGATTACGCCGATGAAGACGAACCTAACTCTTTTTCTTCTTTCTGATCCGTGATGATCCGTGTGAATCGGCGGTTGACTTGGTTTTGAGCACTCGTTCGCGCGTTTTGGCTGGCAGCGTTTCGCATGCGGTCCGCAACACCAGTCGCGGCGCGCGCTCGCGGATGGTCATCAGATATTTCACTGTCTGATCCGGATTCGCTTTGGCTGCCTCGCGCAGCAGCCAACCGAGCCCCTTTTGCACCATGTCGTCGTCGCTGATCAGCAGCATCTCGGTGATGCGCTGAATGTCTCCAAAGTTTTTGTGCTGGCGTGTGCTGTGAATGAGGCTAACGGCTGCGGCGCGCTGATGCCACGGCTTGCCCGTCCTCTTTTTGACCCATCGCGGCAGTCGCGACAAAAGCGAGTCATCGACGGCGACCATCGGCCCCATGAGATCGTGCACCAGCCCGTCATGGTCGGCCCAGGAGCTGATCCGCTCCAGCCAGCTTTCGAACAACTTGAACTCCGGCTTGCCGAATTCGACCACCAACCCCTGAAGCATAAGAATGGCGAAGATGTTCTCTTCCAACACTTTGCCACGAAATAGCTGATCCGCCACTTGAAGTAGATATTGCAGGCCGTGCTCGGCGAGGATCGTTCGCCGAAAGCGGACCGCGACCTTACGCAACTCGCCGGTGTACCAGCCGCGGGATCTCACTTGATGCTTGAAGAACCGCTGGACCTCGACAGTGTGGGGCGCCGAGCCACCGTTCTTGATGACGATCCGAATATGCTTGGCGATGTAGGCCGGTGTTTTCATGATCCTTCTTTTGGCAGCACAAACTTGTCGTACATCCACAGCAGCAGCGCTGTAAGAACGCCAATAGCTGTGATCACCACCCACATCATTCCCGGCTGATGTTGCACCTCTCCGTAGTGGTGAATAAGAAATCCCCCGAAGTTCCCGCCGATGAGCGAGCCGATTCCCAGCGGCAGGAATGCAAATCCCATGTAAGTTCCTTGCTGTCCGGAAGGCGCCAGCCGGGAAATATATTCGTAATACCGAGGCGATTGCGTAATTTCGCCGAGCGCGACCGCGACCAGCGTAAGGATCACTCCGGTTACGGTTGGCCTGACGATCAGGATGATCCATGCCAGCGCCGTAACCAGCGTGCCGATGATGATGGCACTGAAAGCGCGAATCCTCTGCGTGACAATGTTGATCGCCAGCGTGAGGGCGATCACCACCAGTGGGCCGGTTACGAGCAGGAGTTCGGTGTCGGTATTCGGATTGATGTAATCGTGAACGTAGATCGGCAGAGTGATGAACTCCTGCCAGTAAACGATCCAGTAGCCGGTAAAAATCAACAGGAACAGCATGAAGCGGGGATTGGTAATGACAGTCCAGAAATTCCGCGCGGCTTGCGCCAGGCTGGCGGTCTGGACTTCCTCGGAGCGTCGTGGCTCGCGGAAGAATAGCAACACTGCAATGAACATCAGGAACACGCTCAGCGCCGCTACCCGAAAGACGTTCTCGACGCGCAGTCGCTGGTGGACGTACGACGCGACGTAAGGGCCGGCCGCCCCGCCTATATTCACCAGCGTGTAGTAGATGGAGTATCCGATGGAGCGAACGTTTTCCTTCGAGGCGCGTGCGGTGGTGCCGACCACGCTGGGCTTGACCAACGCGACCCCCAGGGCCGGGAGGGCCAACACAAAGGCCACCAGAACAACCAGCGGCACAGTGTCGCGGACGGGGGCGAGCCACGGTGCTCCCAGTGAGCCCAAGAGAAAATAGGCGCAGCTCAGGATCAGGTAGGCGAACGAAAGCGCCCGGCGGAAGCCCATACGGTCGGCAAGCGTTCCGCCGAACACCGGCAGAAACCACACCAGCCCACCAAAGAATCCCGTGAGAGTGCCCGTCTGTTCCGTGGGGAAATGCAGAACTTCGTGGAGGTATCGCGCCAGCGAAGCAAACGCCGCGTAATAAGAAAGCCGCTCGAACAACTCGCTAATATTGGCGACCCAGAAGGGACGCTCGAAGCCCACACGGATGTCGTGCCAACGTTGCACAAAACTCATAAAGCAGTTGTCAGTTGTCAGTAGTCAGCGTCAGTAATCTCCACCCACTCACTGACAACTGGCTACTGACAACTGCCTTTCCGCAGCCTGGCTTCGACTTGCACGACCGAAAGTCCGGTTACGAGAATCACTTTGCTTCGGCTGCTTTCCCCGGCGGCTATCGTAACCGACGAGCGAGGTACATTCAAAACTTCGGCGAGAAATGAGATGCAAGCTTCGTTGGCGCGGCCTTCGACAGGCGGCGCCGTGAGCGCTAATTTCAGCGCGTCGCCGACTTCTCCGGTGATGGCATTTTTCTTAGCTCGGGGATGCACCTTGACCTGGAAGGTCGCGCCCGAGGCCGTGGCGCGGATGGGAATCATAGTATTGCGCGCGTTCCGAAGATCGCTGTGCCGAGGCGCACGCAGGTCGAGCCTTCTTCGATGGCGACTTCGAAATCGTGCGACATGCCCATCGAGAGCACGACGAATCTGACAGACGGCAGGTTGCGAGCTGCCAGCCGGTCACTCAGCTCACGAAGCTGTCGAAAATATAGCCGCGCGCCCTCCGGATCTTCGGTGAAGGGAGGCACTGTCATGAGCCCGTGAATGCGAAGGTTCTGCCATTGCGGAGCGCCCGACAGAATACCCTCCAACTCCGGCGAGTTAGGCGCAACGCCATTTTTGGCCTCTTCGCCGCCGACGTTGATTTCGATTAATACATCGAGAGTTCTGTCCACCTTTTCGGCAGCAGCGTTTACGCGTTCGGCGAGTTTAACGGAGTCCAGCGCATCAACCGCGTGAAATATCTCCGCTGCTTTGCTCGCTTTATTCGATTGCAGATGGCCGATCATGTGGAACTGAGCACCCCGCATCCCGGACAGAGCACCGACCTTTTCCGCGAACTCCTGCACGCGATTTTCGCCGAAGAGTCGCTGTCCAGCCTCGTATGCCTCAATGATGGTGGCCGCAGGAAAAGTCTTGGTCACCGCCATCAGTCCAACATCTTCCGGATTTCTTCCGGCGCGCTGCGCAGCGCGGGCGATGCGCTCGCGAATGGCGGAGAGGTTGGAGCAGAGCGCCGGGCCAGCTAAACTCAAGACCTTATTTCCAGAGGCGAACAAGAATGAGAATGCCGATTGTAATCAAAACCCAGAGCAGCACCTGAATGTTGCCGAGCAGATTGAGAACATTCGCTCCAGGACTTCGACCGAAGAAACGGGCGTCATCATAATAGTAAAGATCTGGTTTATCAGGTCTAAGGGCCATAAGCCGACCTGTTTTTGTTTCTTCGTAGAACCGGCGGTACCAATACCGGTTCCATGCCTCTCTCCAAGAATCCGCTACCGGGATAGTCACGGAATGTAACGCTTTCACGAATAATGCCATCGTTGAAAACCACAAAAAAATCGTACAAATCCTGCGGATCCTCCCTCGAGGACTCATGGTCAAAGTAGAACCACCAGGCAGCTAAGGGGAGACAACCATCGTTACGAAGCCTCAGCAGCTCATCCAGTATTTGGCAGTTAAAACTCGGCCCCGTCACAGTTAGTTCCTCAGCGTCGACCCTAATATTTACATTGACAACCCCGAATTCACTTTCTACATTCTTACCTACTAGCCCGTCGTAGATCTCGCGAACCGTAGTGGGAGCTTCCTCTCTCTTCCCATCGGCGACACGCTGTTTGGTTAGTGGTAGGTCAAAGACCCTTAGGTCTAGACAGTATTCTCCCGAATGGAAACCATCCCACTTTCTATTAAGGTCGGACCAGGTATGTTTCATATATCCGAGTGAGGGATCGCGCGCGCTACATAATCGCCGTCGGCGGGGCCGGCTCATCCGGATCGCCTGCATTGGCCAGCGGCACGCGAATCATCACGATCGCAAGGATCGCCAGCATGATAAATCCTGAAACTGCGCTCGGGTGCTGGAAGATCGGCGGCAGGGGCCACTGCTTAAACTTGAACACAGCAATCACAATGCCCATGAGGGCTTCACCGGCAATAAATCCTGAAGCGGTGAGCACCCCTGCATTTTCGACGCGGGCTTTCTGCGCGTCATTAAAGTTCTTGCTGTCGCGCATCTTGTCGGTGATCCACCGGATCATCCCGCCTAGAAAGATCGCGAACGTCGTTTCCAGCGGCAGATACATGCCGACGGCGAAGAGCATTGGGCTACGAACCTCCAACATGATCAGTGCGATGCCCATGAGGACTCCCACGACGATCAGCGGCCACGCCATCTCTCCGCCGACAATACCCTTGGCGAGCATGGCCATTAACCCGGCCTGGGGCGCCGAAAGCTGACGATCGCCGAATCCGATACCGCCGCTATTGATGTTTGCCTGATTTAGCAACAGCAACACGGGAAACAGCGCAAAACTGGCGACGAACACTCCCATGAAGTCGCCAATCTCCATCTTGCTGGGAGTGCCACCGAGGATGTGCCCAACTTTCAGGTCTTGCAGCATTTCCCCCGCGACGGCCGACGAGACGCAGACCACAGCCGCCACCCCTAACACGGCGGCCACGCCGCTCATCCCCGTCACGCCGATGATCACCATCAGCAATGCAGCGATGATGAGCGTCGCCAGCGTCAGTCCTGAAATCGGATTGTTGGATGAGCCAATCAGGCCAACCAGGTTGCCGGAGACCGCCGCGAAGAAGAAGCCGATAATAATCATAACGATTGCGGCCACGATTCCGCCCTTCAGCACACCTGCGTAGCTGGTATAGAGTGCGACCATGCAGATAAGCACAACAGCCAAACCCGCAAACACGACTTTCGCATTCAGGTCGCGTTCGGTGCGGGCCGTGCCCGCGTGCGCCGCAGCCGATTTCTTCAGATCAGAAACCGCCCGCGCCATACCGCTGCCCAGGCTCTTGCGCATGCGGAATAATGTGTAACAAGCCCCTACAAGCATGCCACCGACAGCGATAGGTTTAACAATGAACTTCCAGACAGCGTCGGCTTGGCCTGCCCAAAAACCATTGTCGGGCATCGCTCCTGCCGGCAAGAACTGCGCAACGAACGTGGGGCCGCCGAGGAAGAGAATCAGCGGGACCAACAGCCCCCAGGCGATCACGCCTCCAGCGAAGTTCAGTGATGCGAGCCGCGGGCCAATGATATATCCAACCCCCAGGTACGCAGGGCTGACCGCCGGCGCTGACATCGTTGTCACTGCACCTGCACTCAGTTTCGGAGAGGCCACATCGCGACCGAGCCGCACAAAACTCTTGCCCAGTTGGCCCACACCGAGGATGAAATCTTTGCTGGGATTAAACAGATTGAATTGTCCCAACAGGTACACCAGCCCGCCAAAGCCCATGTTCGAGAACAGGATCTTCGCCGCGCGACTGCCTTGTTGTCCGGCTTTGTGAATTTCCGATGCCGCCACAGACTCCGGGAACGGAAGATCGGGGTCTTCCACCATGACGCGGCGCAGCAGGGTAACGAACAGAATGCCCAGCGCGCCACCCACCAGCATCAGCAGCGACGACTTCAGATAGGCATGTTGAAAGTCGAAGACCGGCCACGCGCCCGAGATCACAAAAGCAGGAATCGTGAAAATGGCGCCGGCCGCCACCGATTCACCGATGGAGCCGACGGTTCGAGTGATGTTCTCCTCGAGCAGCGAGCCTCGCATCACGCGAAGCAGGGCCATGCCTATGACGGCTGCGGGATAAGTGGCGGCGATGGTCATGCCAGCACGCAGGCCCAGATAGGCGTTAGCGGCGCCCAGAATGACGGTGAGAACCAGTCCCAGCAGCACCGCTCGGACTGTAAACTCCGGCATGTCGGTGTTATCGGGAACGTAGGAACGAAATTTTTTCGGCGGTGCGGTGACCGTAGTACTCATCTAGGAGGCCTCGAGAGCGCGCAAATAGGCGACGGCGCAAGTTAGCATGTTAGCGCCTCCTGTTACAAGTGCAGGTAGGGCGACGATTCAGCGCTGCATGTCGCCGTGCTGCACGAGTGCACTCCCGCGTTCGTGAAATGTCGGTGAAATCCTGGCCGGGTATCCTTCTCGGCATTGCACCCAGACTTCTAAGTTCATATACTGATGTGTCACGGTGCTTCGGGACCGGAAAGAAGCCAACCAGCCCTCATCCGGTTACCCGCGGCGCCGGCGACAGACCGGGTATCCCTTTGCGCGGGATGGGGCGGTTGGAGGGTCGTCTTCAGCAGTCGTGAGACGCTAGAACGAAAACGACGAGAGCAGCGCGCCGAGTCACGTGCCGTCCTCGTCGCGCCCTTGAAGACCGTGTCTCGCAGCGTTTTTTCTGTTCTCTTCCCTTCTGATTGCAGACTCTGCAGTACTCCGCTCGACAGCATTTCCCGCATTCCGGTCTGTGACGAATGTCTTGACGCCATTCAACCGGTGCGCGCGCCGCAATGCGTGGTGTGCGGCGACCTCCTGGCCAGCGCGCAATTGCTGGTGGGCGATGGCCGGTGCCACAGTTGTCGCGACTTCGAACCAGAATTCGCGCGCGCCATGTCTTTTGGGGAATACGAAGGTGGCCTGCGTGGGCTTGTCCATCTGCTGAAGTATGAAGCCGTACTGCCGGTCGCATTGGTGCTGGGCGACATGCTGGCTCATACGATCGAGGAGCTACTCCCTTCGTGTGGAGAGTTGCAGCCGCTGCTCGTTCCTGTTCCGCTGCACAAGAACAAGCGCGGCGATCGCGGATTCAACCAGGCCGAGCTAATCGCGCGCGCTGCAGTGAAGCGTTTACCGCAGCCCCTAGAGTTGGCGGTCGGAGTTTTAGTTCGACAGCGTGCAACCATCTCGCAGGTAGGACTGACACGCGAACAGCGTATTGAGAACGTTCGCGACGCATTTCGCGTGCGCGAGCGGCAGCGAGTTCGTCGTCGCATCGTC
>Ga0209040_10001422_pt1 | contig 18912 bp, 19 predicted proteins | sample BogFormECP12_OM3_FD_188240 | JGI IMG/M metagenome (GOLD analysis project Ga0209040, IMG submission 188240) | Bog forest soil microbial communities from Calvert Island, British Columbia, Canada - ECP12_OM3 (SPAdes) (version 2) | ecosystem: Environmental > Aquatic > Freshwater > Wetlands > Bog ...
GACGCGCTTGATATGATGCCGCGTCATGAGATCGGCGATCTCGTGCACAGACGTTCGTTCTGTCACGGTGATCACCGGCGTGACCATCAGGTCCTTGGCGCGGCGCTGGTCTTCCCGCACGTAGTTCAGGAATTCCGGCGCGAGCTCGGTGCCTTCGGCGAGCAGACGCAGCCACCAGGCGCGGCGCGTCTCGGTCTCGGTGGTGAACGGCCGCAACAGGTCGCCTTCGCTCAGCATGCCGAGCAGGTTGCCCGCAGCGTCGCACACCGGCACTGCGCTGATCTGGTTGATCGCGAGCAGCCGCGCAACCTGCGCGACCGTGTCGTCCGGACCGGCGGTGATGACCTTGGTGGTCATGATACTGGCGGCATTGATCGACATGGGCGTGGCCCTTCCCGGCCTCCTCTTGGCGGCCCAGAACCGCACGCCGTCCCAAGCGCCGCATTGATCCAGGTCAATTGCAGGACAGAAGACTCAGCGCCTCGGGCCGCTGATCTGTCACCTGCCCGGCCGCCCTTGCTGGCGCCCGCTCCGGCGCGGAGGGGTAATGCAAAAACTGAGGGATAACCTTATGCATCGCCTTCCAGACTGGCGGACGACGCTGCCGCTGGCGCAATCCTGTCCGCGGTGCGGCGCGCGCACACGAAGAGGCGACCCCTGTCGTTCAGCGGCAATGCCAAACGGCCGTTGCCGGATGCACGGAGGCAAGAGTACGGGGCCGCGCACGGCGGAAGGGTTGGAGCGCATGCGGCGAGCAAAGACGAAGCACGGTTCTTACTCAGCGGAGACGATCCAACTGATGCGGGCGATCCGGGCTTGCTGCGTGGCGCGCAACGGACGCTGGACGAGACGTAGCCCATAGCCGCTTCCACAATGCTCAATCGAGTGCCATCTCTCGCTCTCATCAAGGACCACAGTGAGGCAGATGCCGTGGCAAGAATTCACTACCGGATCGTCGCCCATGATGGTGGCTGGGCATACAAGCTCAATGATGTCTTCTCAGAGCCATTTCCCAGTAAGTCCGCCGCTATGGCCGCGGCCAAGAGAGTTGCCGCGGAGCAACACGTCCCCGGGGACACGACCCATATCGAGTATCAGGATGAAGCCGGCACGTGGCATTCTGAATTGTCCGAAGGGGACGATCGACCGGATGCGGATGTGGTTGCCTAACAAAGACCACGACAACCGACGATCGTGTCGCCGCTGGGCCACTCAAGCTCCCATCTCCGCCTTGATGCGCGACACGGTGCCGTTGCCCACCCCAATCGCCTTCGCAACCTTTTTTATGCCCTCGCCAGCCGCCAGTCGGGCACGTATCGTCGCCTCCACCTTGGCGCCGGTCCTCGGCCGCCCAAGGCGCACGCCGCGGGCCTTGGCGCGGTCCAGGCCCGCCATGACGCGGCTGCGGATCATCCCCCGTTCGAACTCGGCGAAGGCGCCCGTGACCTGAAAGAACGTCCGTCCAGCGGGCGTGGTGGTATCGATCGCCTGCTGGTGCAGGACCAGGGCCACGCCAACCGTCTCCAACTCACTGAGCGTGTCCAGCAGATCCAACAGCGAGCGACCGAGGCGATCCAGCGCCCAAGTCAGCACCACGTTGAACCGCCCTCGCGAGGCATCCTTCAAGAGAGCGTCCAAGCCGGGCCTCTGGCTGCGCCCCTTGGCACCGGACACGCCGTTGTCGGCGTAGACCTGCACCACCTGCCAGCCGCGCTGCTCGCAAACGGCTTCCAGCGCCAGCCGCTGATTGTCCACGGTCTGCCCGTCCGTGCTGACCCTTAGATAGAGCGCCGCCCGTTTCGGCCTGCTCGTCATCTCCGCCTCCATCATCAGGGCGGAGACTAACAGCTACAGGTCCAGTAAACAATTGTTTTCTGGACCCCATTGGCCGCATCGCTGCGGGGGACAGTCGGTCAACTCGTCGACACCTGGCTCGGGTGCAACTCGTTCTACAGATTTTGGAGCTGCTCCTGCCGGCTGACGTTTGAGTTCAGCAGGGACCACGCATAAGGACCTGCCAACCAGATTTCGCGGATGGCAGCCGATCGGATATCATGCCCGACGTCGTGGGCACGGTTTAGTGTCACTTATTCATCCCCCGCTGTTCCCCCCCGACTTCCCGGCGGCGAACCGCACCGCCTCCTCCGCCGCCCGTAGCAGGGCGCGCGCCTTCTGGCGGCACTCCTCGTGCTCGAACTCCGCCTCCGAGTCGGCGACGATCCCGGCACCCGCCTGCACATACATGACGCCGTCCTTCACCAGCGCGGTGCGCAGGCCGATGCAGGTGTCCATCGTGCCGTTGGCGGCGAAATAGCCGATGCAGCCGGCGTAGATGTTGCGCCGGTCCGGCTCCAACTCCTCGATGATCTCCATCGCGCGCACTTTCGGCGCCCCCGACAGCGTGCCGGCGGGAAAGCCGCCGATCAGCGCATCCAGCGCGTCCAGCCCGTCGCGCAGCCTGCCTTCCACGTTGGACGAGATGTGCATCACGTGGCTGAACCGCTCGATGGCGAAGCTCTCGGTGACCTTGACCGAGCCCAGCTCTGCCACCCGCCCGACGTCGTTGCGCCCGAGATCGAGCAGCATCAGATGCTCGGCGCGCTCCTTCGGGTCGGACAGTAGTTCCGCCTCCAGCGCCTGGTCCTCCTCATACGTCGTGCCGCGCCGCCGCGTGCCGGCGAGCGGACGGATCGTCACCGTGCCGTCGCGCAGGCGCACCAGGACCTCCGGGCTCGATCCCACCACGGCAAACCCGCCGAAATCGAGGAAGAACAGGAATGGCGCCGGGTTGATCCGCCGCAGCGCGCGATACAGCGAGAACGGCGGCAGCACGAATGGCACCGCGAAGCGCTGGCTGATGACGATCTGAAACGCATCGCCCGCCGCGATATAGTCCTTGCACCGTCCCACCGCGGCGAGGAAGTCCGGCTTGGAAAAATTCGAACTGGGAGCCGGTGGATCAGGCAGCATCACCGGCGGCGGCGGATGTGGCAGCGGACGCTCCAGTGCCGCCTCCGACTCTGTCAACCGGTTCTGCGCGTGATCCCAGGCAGCCTCGGCTGTCATGTCAGCCTGCGGATAGACCGGTGCTGCCAGTGTCAGTTCGTCATTCACGTTGTCGAAGATCGCGAACAGCGTCGGTCGCATCATCAGGCCTTCGGGCACGCCGACCACATCGCGGTTCTTCACCGGCAGACGTTCCATCTGCCGCACCATGTCGTAGCCCAGGTAGCCAACCAGGCCGCCCGCCATCGGTGGCAGATTGGCCGGCACGTCGAGGCGTGTCTCGGCGATCATCGCGCGCAGGCTGTCCAGCGCCGGCCGCGGATCCGCGATGAAGGCGTGCGGCGCCGATTGCGCATAGCGGTTGACCTCCGCGCGCCCGTCGCGGCAACGCCAGATCAGGTCCGGTTCCATGCCGATGATCGAATAGCGACCGCGCGCTGCGCCGCCCTCTACGCTCTCCAGCAGGAATGAGTTCGGCCGGCCATGGGCCAGCTTGAGGAACGCGGCGACCGGCGTCTCCAGATCGGCCACACCACGCCGCCACACCAGCGTGCCGCACCCCGTGTCATACGCCGACCGGAAGCTGGCGAAGCCGGGTGGGACCGAGATGTTCATGGCTGGTGACCCGTCACGTTGTCCAGAACGGGCTGATTGATGCGCGGCGTCGCGCGCGCGCGCAATGCGTCGGCGAACACGGTGGCGAGGTCGGTGCCGATCGAGCGGGCCACCGCCTGGCGCACCTGGCCGTAGCCGGCAGGATCGGCCTTCGGGTCTGCTTCGACGATCTCGGCGGGTACTGCGACAATGAACCCGTCGCCGGTCTCCACCATGGTGGGCTCGCCCTGCTTAAGCGCGAACAGCGGTTGTTCGAGTTGCTGCGGCAGGCCCTCGGCCGCAGCGCCGCGTGTGACCAGCGGCGAGCGCCGCACCGTGACGCCAGCGACGGCCGCGGCGTCGGCAAAGGACTGGCCCCCCTTCACCGCGGCAAGCAGCTTTGCCGCCGCCTGTTCCTGTACGCGCCGTTGCGCGTCTCGCGTCCAGTCCGCCGAAACCTGTGCCTTCACCGTGTCGAACGGCTTCACCGCCGGCGGCGTCACATCCTCGACGCTCAGCGCGTAATACGCCGAACCGCCGGTCGACGGCGTTTGCACCTCGACCAGTCGCGGCGGATCGCCCTTTTGTGTCTCGAACGCCGCCTTGATCAGCGCGGCCTTCAACTCTGCAGGACCGGGGATCGGTGCTGGCGTGCCGTCCGCGGTGTTCCCCTCGGCATCCAGCGTGCCGGCGACGCCGACCAGGCCGAGGTCGCTCGGCATCTCGTCCAGGCTGGCACCACTGCCCAGCACATTGTCCACCTTGTTGGCGCGGTCATACATCAGGTCCGCTGCCTTGGCGGCGAGCACCTCGCTGCGCAATGCGTCCTTCACCTGGTCGAAGCTCTGCTCGCTGCCGGGCGTGGCCTTGGTGACAAGCACGACGTGCCAGCCGAGCGCGCCCTTGGCGGGACCGGCCACGGTGTCGGGCGTTGCGGCGAACACCGTGCGTGCCAGGTCCGCGTCGGGAAATTCGCGCTCCGTCGCACCGTCCAGCGCGATCGCCGAGCCGCCGGCCGCCTGCGCCGCCTTCTGCATCGCCGCCCAGTCGGCGCCGCCGCGCCAACTTTCGGCGAGCGCCTTGGCCTTCGCCTCGTCCGCCACCGAGATCACCTCGGCGGACCGCCGTGCCGGCGTCACATACTGCGCCCTGCGCTGCTCATAGGCTGCCTGAAGGTCGGCTTCGCTCGGCGGGATATCCTTCGCCAGTGTCTGCGGCGACAGCACGATTGCCTTGATCCTGCGGTTTTCTGGTGAGGAATATTGATCGGGATGGTTGTCGTACCAGCGCTGCAGCTCAGCCTCGGTGGCCGCGGTCGGTTCGGGCGCGGCAGCGATGGGAAATTCCACCATATCGGCCGAACGCTTCTCGAACTGGCCCTCGTACAGCGGATGCAACAGCACCTCCGGCGTTGCAGCACCGGCGCTGACCGCGCCGAGCAACTGCCGCTGCTCCAACTCGCCGCGCATCATGTCGAGGAAGCGCTGCTCGGTGAGACCATTGTTGCGAAGCGCCGCCTGATATGTCTGAGGATCGAACTGGCCGTTCGGGCCACGGAACGCCGGCATGGTGAACACCATCTGGCGCACCGCCTGTTCCGGCGCGACGATCCGCAACCGTTGCAGTTCCTGGTTCAGTGCCGCCTGGGTGATCAGGCGCTGCAGTGCCTCGCGCGCCACGCCACTGCGCATGTCCTGGGTCGGTTCCTGGCCGGGTGGCAGGTTCCGGGTCACCTGCGCCATGTCACTCTGGTAGGCGTTCTGTAGCTGTGCGCCCTCAATCGTCTGGCCGCCGACCTTGGCGACCCAGGTGGAGGTGCCGATCAGCCGGATTACGTCGCCGACGCCCCACGAGATGAAGGCGAGCACCATGATCAGGAAGAAGCCGCGGACCACCCAGGTCTCAAGGTAGCGGCGGAAGACAATGATCATGTAGGCAGGCCTCGATGCGACGTGGTGCAGCATATACGGCTGAGGGCGGGATTTTGCCAGTTTCCGACCTTTGAGCTACCAGCGGTCAACCAGGCCAGGGAAGGCGCGATGCGGCAATTGATTGCCGGGAACTGGAAGATGCACATGCTACGCGCGCCTGCCGCGGAACTGGCCACCGGCGTGCGCGATGGTGCCCAGGGTTTGGCCCGCGATCTGCTGGTGTGTCCGCCGTTCACCGCTATCGAGACCGTCGCGCGTGCATTGGCTGGCTCAGACGTGGCGGTCGGCGGCCAGGACTGCCACCCCAAGGGGCAGGGCGCGCATACCGGCGACGTGTCGGCCGCCATGCTGCGCGATGCCGGTGCGACCTGGGTGATCCTGGGCCACTCCGAGCGCCGTCAGAACCATGGCGAGACTGACGAACTGGTGCGCGAGAAGGTGCTGGCAGCGGCAGAGGCCGGCCTGATCCCGATCGTTTGTGTCGGCGAGACCGAGGCACAGCGGACCTCGGGCCAGGAGACGGAGGTGGTCGGCTGGCAACTCGCCGGCAGCCTGCCCAAGCCGTTCGCCGGCGTGGTGGCCTATGAGCCGGTTTGGGCGATCGGCACCGGCCGGACCGCCACCGAACAGGACGTCGCCACGATGCACGCCTTCATTCGCGAGGAGCTGGTGCGGCAGTTCGGCGGTGCGGGGCAGGAAATCCGCATCTTGTATGGCGGCTCAATGCGACCGGCGAATGCAGGCTCGCTGCTCGGGGTGCCGCATGTCGGCGGCGGGCTGATCGGCGGGGCGAGCCTGAAGGCCGAGGACTTCCTGGCGATTGCGGGGGCCGCCAAGGCCGGGTAGTAGCCGCGCATGACCACCGTCCTGCTGATCGTCCACCTGTTCGTCACGCTGGCGCTGATCGGCGTCGTGCTGATCCAGCGCAGCGAAGGCGGCGGACTGGGGATCGGCAGCTCGCAGGGCATGGGCTCCTTCATGTCCGGCCGTGGCACCGCCAACCTGCTGACCCGCACCACCGCCATTCTGGCCACCGCGTTCATGGCACTGTCGCTGACGCTCGCACTGCTGAACCGCGGCACCACGGGCATGGGCCACACGCTGCTGGAGGGCCCGCCACCGGCTTCCGCCCCGGGGCCAATCACCCAGACGCCAGCGCCGCCGCCCGCCGCGCCGCAGGGTCCCGCCGTTCCCACCAACTGACCTTTCCGTGGCGCATGCGTGATGCCGCATCAGCGGGCTTCCCCCCGCCCGATTCGGCTCCGTATACTGGCCGCCCATGACGCGGTACGTGTTCATCACCGGCGGCGTGGTCTCCTCCCTCGGCAAAGGCATTGCCTCGGCGTCGCTTGGCGCCCTGCTGCAAACACGGGGCTTTTCGGTGCGGCTGCGCAAGCTCGACCCGTATCTGAACGTCGATCCGGGCACGATGTCGCCTTACCAGCACGGCGAGGTCTACGTCACCGACGACGGCGCCGAGACCGATCTGGACCTTGGCCATTACGAGCGTTTCACCGGCGTGCCCGCCAATCGCTTCGACAACGCCACCACCGGGCGCATTTACTCCGAGGTGATCGCCAAGGAGCGGCACGGCGACTATCTGGGCGCCACCGTCCAGGTGATCCCGCATATTACCGACGCGATCAAGGAGACCATCGTCCGCGACACCGCGGGGTTCGACTTCGTGCTGGTGGAGATCGGCGGTACGGTGGGCGATATCGAGAGTCTGCCGTTCCTGGAAGCGATCCGTCAGCTCGGCAACGAGCTGGGTCCGGAACGCGCGATGTTCGTGCATCTCACGCTGGTGCCTTTTATCCCGTCCGCCGGCGAGCTGAAGACCAAGCCGACACAGCACTCGGTGAAGGAGCTGCTGAACGTCGGCATCCAGCCGCAGATGCTGCTGTGCCGCTGCGACCGGCCGATCCCGGACAACGAGCGGCGCAAGATCGCGCTGTTCTGCAACGTGCGTCCGGAGGCGGTGATCGCGGCACTCGATGTCGATACCATTTACGCGGTGCCGATCAGCTATCATGCCGAAGGCATGGATCGTGTGGTGCTGCGGCATTTCCGGCTGCCCGCGGAAGGCGATCCCGATCTGTCGCGCTGGCAGGCGATCGTGGAGGCGGTGCGCGCGCCGGAGGGCGAAGTCCGGATCGCGGTGGTCGGCAAATACACCAATCTGCTGGACAGCTATAAGTCGCTGGCCGAGGCGTTGGCACATGGCGGCATCGCCAATCGCGTGAAGGTGCGGCTCGACTGGGTGGATAGCGAGATCTTCGAGCATGACGGTGCGGTGCACCGGCTGGAGGAGTGCAACGGCATCCTGGTGCCGGGCGGCTTCGGTGAGCGCGGCACGCCGGGCAAGATCGAGGCGGTGCGGTTCGCGCGCGAGAAGCACGTGCCGTTCTTCGGGATCTGCTTCGGCATGCAGATGGCGGTGATCGAGGCGGCTCGCAATCTTGCGGGCCTGCGCGGCGCGTCGTCCACCGAGTTCGGACCCTGCGATGACCCGGTGGTGGGATTGCTGACCGAATGGGCGCGCGGCAACGAGATCGAGCGGCGTATGGAAGGTGGCGATCTCGGCGGCACCATGCGGCTCGGGGCGTATCCGGCGGCGCTGAACCCAGGGTCGCTGGTGTCGGAGCTGTATGGAGGCGCGACCCGGATCGAGGAGCGGCACCGGCACCGCTACGAAGTGAACGTACACTACAAGGAATGCCTGGAGCGGACCGGAATGCGGTTCTCCGGCATGTCGCCTGACGGCGTGCTGCCGGAGACGATCGAGCTGCGAGATCATCCGTGGTTCGTCGGCGTGCAGTATCACCCGGAGCTGAAGTCGAAGCCGTTCGATCCGCATCCCCTGTACGCTGGGTTCATCGCCGCGGCGGTGCGGCAGGCACGGTTGGTCTGATCAGAGCGCCGTCGCGTGCTGGTACCGCATCAGCCTTCATCCTCCGACCACGGGTTCACGACCCGTACGCCGCACCCGGCAAAGTCACCCCCGTTGCGGGTCACGACACTCAGCGCATAGGCACGTGCGGTTGCCGCGATCATCGTGTCTTCGACGGAGATCGGCTTTCCGACAGCCTCTCTTGCCGCTCGAATCGCACCGTAGAGCGCGGCGGCAGCGCTATCGAATGCCAGAATTCGGTCGGCAAACACGCTGGCAAGCAGTGCGATCATGCGGCCGGCACGCTCATTACGACGCCGGCCTACCGGCATGAGCGCCAGACCATAGCGGATCTCGGCTTCGCACACCGAGGCCGTGAACACCGATTGCGGCGGTTGATGGCGGAGGAACGTCTCTACCGCCGGGTCGGGATGACGACGGCTCAGTTCAGAGATGACATTGGTATCGAGCAGTATCACGAGTGGCCGTCGCGCTTGGTAAAATCGGGTGGCGGGCGTTCGGGTGCGCTGCCGCGTGGCGGAATGACCAGATCGAAGCCGTGCTTTGGTCCAAACAGGCGTCGCGCTATGTCGACTATGTTCTCCTCCCGGGGCTGTCGCGCAACTGCCGAACGCAACAGTTCGCGTGCTTCCTCCTCGAGCGAGCGCCTATGCACGGCCGCGCGTTCCTTCAGGCGGGCATGCAGAGTTTTGTCGATATTGCGGATCAACAGGCTGGGCACGGTGGGCTTCCCTGTTTTGCTAGCAAATGCTAGCAATGACGGTTAGGCAAGGCAATGGTGAGACCATGACGCGCATTGTGCATATCGGTGACATGGCGCTCGCCAATGAGCGTCCGTTCGCGCTGATCGCCGGTCCCTGCCAGATCGAATCCCGCACCCACGCGTTGGAGGTCGCATCCGCGCTGCGCGAAATGTCCGCGGCGACAGGTGTTCCCATCATCTACAAATCAAGCTTCGACAAGGCCAACCGCACCTCCGTGTCCGGCGCGCGCGGCGTCGGCATTGGTGATGGCCTGGGGATCCTCGCCGAGGTGCGCGAGGCAACCGGACTGCCGACACTCACCGATGTGCACACGGCCGAGCAGTGCGCCATCGCGGCGCAGGCGGTCGATGTGTTGCAGATCCCCGCCTTCCTGTGCCGCCAGACCGATCTGCTGCTCGCCGCCGGCGAGACCGGCAAGCCGATCAACGTGAAGAAGGGGCAGTTCCTGGCCCCCTGGGACATGGCGAACGTCGCGGCGAAGATCGCCAGCACCGGCAACCACAACATCCTGCTATGCGAGCGCGGCGCGAGCTTCGGCTACAACACGCTGGTCAGCGATTTCCGCGCGCTGCCGATCATGGCGCGCACCGGCTATCCTGTGGTGTTCGACGCGACACACTCGGTGCAGCAGCCGGGCGGTCAGGGCACTGCATCGGGTGGGCAGCGCGAATTCGCCCCGGTTCTGGCACGCGCCGCGCTGGCGGTCGGCGTCGCCGCGGTCTTCATCGAGACCCATCCCGATCCGGATCACGCGCCGAGCGACGGCCCGAACATGATCCCGCTGCGCGAGATGCCCGCGCTGATCGCGCGACTGAAAGCGTTCGACGAACTGGCGAAGCGTGAAACCTGACGATACGTTACCTTCGCCTCGGACCCCGAAAGCAATGGAGCGGAGCATGATCAAGGATGCCCAGGGACAGACCGTTTCCGGTGCGACGTCCGAATCCGTCGCGCTGTACGATCAAGCGGTCCGTGCGTTCAATCTCGGCTACGGCGATTCAGTCGGCCTGTTCGACGCGGCACGGCAGGCGTCGCCCGATTTCGTCATGGCGCATCTGGGTAAGGCCTGGCTGTTCGCGATCTCCAATGATCCCAGTTTTGCCGGCCAGGCCTGGGCATTGATCGAGGCCGCCGACAACCTTGCGATGAACGAGCGTGAGCGAGGACATCTCGCCGCGCTCAACAAGGCGCTGACATCCGAACGACGCGCCGCGGTGGCCCTGCTCGACGTGCACCTGATGCACTATCCGTTCGATACCGTGGCGCATCAGGCCGCGGTCCTGCTCGAGGGTTTCCTCGGCGGCTTCCGATGGGTGCGGGAACGGACGGCGCGGGCGTTGCCGTTCTGGTCGAGCGACATGCAAGGCTACGGAACCATGCTCGCGTTCCACGGTTTCGGACTGGAGGAAGTCGGCGATTACGCCCGCTCCGAGGAAGAATCGCGCGCGGCAGCCGAACTTGAGCCGCATAGTTTCTGGCCGCATCACACCGTCGCGCACGTGATGGAAATGACCGGGCGCCCGGAAGACGGCCTGGGTTGGATGAGCGCGCGCGAGGCGTTCTGGGCGAGCCCCGAGAGCCCCAACCAGGGCCATATCTGGTGGCATAAGTCGCTGTATCTCCTGGAGCTCGGGCAGTTCGATGCGGCCCTCGCGCTGTACGACGGGCCGCTGCTGCGGACCTTGCGTCCGATGAGTGTGCGGCTGTGCGATGCCTCGGCGCTGTTATGGCGCCTCGACACGCTCGGCTGCGACGTGGGCGAGCGCTGGCGTGAGCTGCTGCCGCGCTGGGACGGCCATACCGATGGCAGGAGCCTGTTGTTTGCCGACATCCATGCGGCGATGGCGGAGATGCGCTCCGGCCAGGAAGCGCTGGTAGAGCGGCGCCTGGATCGGATGCGCGCGACCGCGGCGGACAATTCCGAGGCAGGCGGCATCTATCGCGACATCGGCATTCCGCTGGTGGAAGGCCTCATGGCCTTTCACCGCGGCGCCTACCAGCAGGCCGTGGCACTGTTGCAACCGGTGCGCTACGACCTCTGGCGGATCGGTGGCAGCAACGCGCAGCGCGATATCGTCGACTGGACGCTTACCGAGGCGGCCCTGCGTGGCGGCTTACGGGACGTTGCCTTGGCGTTGTCGAATGAGCGTTTGGGTGCGCGTCCGCGCAGCGTTGTCAACCGGCAATTTCATCGCCGCGCCGAGCAGATTGCCGCCTGAGATGCCGGGCATACTCACCGACCCCGCCGCGGCCCGTGGCGGATCGGTTCCTCCGTCCGCTGCGACCCCGGATAGCGCGGCAGGTCGTCGAGCACCTCGAACCAGGGTAGCTGCTCGACCGCGTGCACATGGCATTGCGGAACCAGCGCCGAGGGGTCGCTCAGCGTGCCGGCGTACAGGTCGATGACATCGGGACGCCGGTTGGTCCGGTAGTAGATCGGCGAACCGCACTCGCCGCAGAAGCTGCGCCACACGCCGGGCGACGAAGCGAACTCCTTCGGCCTTCCGCTGGTGAATCGCAGCGCCGTCTTGGGCACCAGCACGAAGGTGGCCACCGGCGATGACGTCTGGCGCCGGCAGCTCTCGCAATGGCAGTGCACGACCAGCGTCGGCTCACCCGAGTACTCGTACTGGATCGCCCCACACAGGCATCGTCCTGTCGTCATGTGCGGTCTCCTACCGTGGCGTGGTGGGCAGCGTTGGCTCTTGCTGCTGGACCGGCGCCTGACCGAACGGCTGCGTTGGACCCGACGGCGCCGGTGCGGACGGCTGAGCTCCCGCCCGTTGTGCCAGCTGGGTGACGCAGCGCCCGAATGCGTTGCTGATCGCGGTCGAGCCGTTCAGCCCGATCGTCCAGGGCGGCTCGTTCCCCGTGGGAAAACTCACCGTCATGGATCCGGCGCGGCGGAACTGAGCATCGAAGGTCTCCATCGTGGTCCGGTCGAGCGACCATTCCACCATCTGGCCATTGCCGACACCCTGCAGGTTCCACGGCGTGTCGAGCCCGATCTGCAACACCACCGGGAGCTGAGTCCCCCCCGGGATGCTCCAGTTCGGCTTCTTGGCCTCGAACAGCACACTGTCGCCGCCGATCGCGAAGCGCAGCGAGATGCTGTGGTTGTCCACCGGATTGGTGCTGCCGATGCCGCACACCATGTTGCCATCGGTGCCCGGGCCGCTGAATGCGTCCCAACTGCCGATATGATAATAGACCGACATCTCGGCCCAGGCTGGTCCAGCCGGCGCGGCCAACACCAGGACCGTCACGCCGATGCGAAGAGCTGCGCGCATTCCTCGGTCTCCTGCATGATATCTGGTGATGGGCTGGCATGTCGGTTGGGCAGAAATTTGGCAGAACTGCGCCAGCTACCGAAAGCGAAGCAGGACTGCACGTCAGAGCCGGTCGGCCCAGGCCACCAACAGGTCGGCGAGTTCGTCAATCAGCGTGTCCTGGCCGGCCAGGAAGTGTGTCGCGCCCTTGAGCGCGTGGTCCTCGCAGCGTTCGCCCGCTGCCTGCGACCACGACCGGCACTGCGCGGGAAACACCAGGGTGTCGGCGGAATACATCACGTTGAGTACCGGGACCGAACAGCGCGCCATGCAGGACGGGCCGTCCGCGCGCGACAGGCGCGCGCTCCATTGGCTGAGGAAGGAACGCAACGTGGAGAACCGCCCGAGATTGGTCGGCCCGTAGTTCAACCGCCTATTGCGCGCCGCGGCGCGATCGCTCGGGTCCAACGTGAGATCGAGGAAACGAGGGTCGGCCACGGTGCGATAGACGATGAACGGCTCGTCCTTGATCAGCTCCTGATCCGGATCGGCGTCCAGCGTCGCCAACCGAGTGAGCACCCAGTCGGTGATGCGGTCGTTGCGCGCTCTCTGCGCGGTGCGATAGCGATGCAGCCAGGCAACATCGTAGGGTGGGCCGTTTGCCGGGTTGTACATGTCGAGCGAGGCATCGGTCGCACGCATGTCGCGCTCGTCGAGCACGGCGGGATCGATCCACTCGACCATGGTCGCCGCGCGGCCGGGATGTGCAGCGAGCATTGCCAGCCCGTCCACCGGCGGGAGCTGCTCGGGACGCAGATCGAACGGTGCGCCGTCAGGCGTGGTGGTGACGGTGAGGTGCTCCGCCTCCGCCTGGTAGAACGCCATGAGCGAACCGCCTCCGGAATTGCCGCACAGCACGATGCGCTCGTAACCGCTCCGGCGCAGATAGGCGACGCCCGCGCCGAGGTCCTGGATCGCACGCTCCATGACGAGTGCCGTATCGTTGGCCACGTAACGCGTATTCAGCGCCAGGATCGCGCGGCCGCGCCGCTGCAGTGGGCCGATCAGATAGTGGCCCATGAAGTTGCTGGTCGGGTGGATCACCACGAACGCGACGCGCCGGTCGCAGCCCTCAGCGGCCAGCCGGCCGAACACCTGTGGGAACAGGTTGTTCAGGCCGCTCTGACTATCGTAGCCGCTGCCGCGCGGAACGTTGAGCGCGATCAGTTCGCCTTGCATCGCGGTTCAGGCCGTCACGCCGTACTTGCGCTGCTTGCGCGCATTCCACGCAGCGAGCTGTTCGCCTGCGGCGCGTTCCATCCGGTCGAGCTCACCGGGCGCCTCGGTGCGCACCGTCATCTCCAGGCGGATGCCGTTCGGATCGAAGAAGTAGATCGACTGGCAGAACCGGTGGTCCTTCGGACCCAGCACATCGACGCCGGCGTCTTCCAGGCGGCGCTTGCCTTCCAACAGCGCTTCCATGCTGGGCACCTCGAAGGCGATGTGATTGACCCAGTTCGGCGTGTTCGGATCCGGCTGGGCTGGCGGCGAACTGGGGAGGTCGAAGAACGCGATGTAGCTGCCGTCGCCGCATTCGAAGAAGATGTGGATGAGATCGACTTCCTCGCCGTACGGTTTGTGGCCTTCGGGCGAGGCTTCGCCGGCGGCGTATTTCAGGCCGAGTACCTTGGTATAGAATTCGACCGTCTCCTGCGCGTCACAGCAGCGATAGGCGACGTGATGAAGTTTCTGGAACATGGACCGCTCCTCTGAGGTATTTTCTCTGCGCCGGGTGCGCGGCGCAACGGATGGCTCGTTGCCTGCATACCAGAAATCGGCGGGCGGCTGTATCCCTCCTCAAGCATCCGACCAGAGCCGCTGGGCTTGACGCCATGGGCATCCACCGGCGCACAATCGCCCAACCCCAGTGAGTTTCGGCAGATGACCACGACCCTGCCCATCGACCAGATGGTCGACCTGCGACGCGGTACGATCAGCCGCGAAATCTTCGTCTCGCCGGACTTCTACCGCGAGGAACTGGACAAGCTGTTCACCCGCGCCTGGCTGTTTGTCGGCCACGAAAGTCTGATCAGGCAACCGGGCGACTTCTTCGTTTCCCGCATGGGCGAGGAGTCGGTGATCCTGTGCCGCGACGCGCAGGGCGCGGTGCACGTGTTTCTGAATTCGTGTCGCCACCGCGGCATGAAGGTATGCCGCTACGAACAGGGCAACACCTCGCTGTTTGTCTGCCCGTATCATTCCTGGAGCTACACCACCGACGGCAAGCTGCAAGGCGTTCCGCTGTACCGCGCGTTGTATGAGGGTACGCTGAACCGGGAGGAGTGGTCGCTGATCGAGGTGCCGAAGCTGGCATTGTACAAAGGCACGGTGTGGGCGTCATGGGATCCGGCCGCGCCCGACTTCCTCGACTACCTCGGCGGCGCGGTCGATCACCTGGACCAGGTGCTGGACTGCCGCGATGGTCGGCCCGGCGGGTCCGAAGTGATCGGCGTGCACAAATGGGTGTTCCCGTCGAACTGGAAGTTCGCCGCCGAGAATTTCCTTGGCGACACCTACCACAATCCCTCGCATCGCTCGGTGGACATGATCGGCATCGGCCCGAGCGCGCAGCGCGGCCAGAAAGGGCGGCGCGATAACGAGTACAACAAGGGCCAGCACGTCTGGGTCGGTCATCCGGCCGGGCACGGCATGCACAGCGTGCTGATGCCGCTGACAATGGAATACGAGGCTTCCTACGCGCAGTATCCGAACGTGGACGAATACTTTCGCCACTGCTTCGAGGAACGCAAGCGCCGGCTGGGCGAGAAGGCGCGGCTGCTGCCGTTCACCGGCAACATCTTTCCCAACGCCTCGTATCATGGCCGCCAGCCGCGCGGCATCTGCGTGTGGCACCCGCACAGCCCGACCGAGACGGAAGGCTGGCGCTTCTTCCTGGTCGATGCCGACGCACCGGCCGAGGTGAAAAACGTGCTGCGGCGGTTCTATATGCGCTACTCGGGGCCGGCGGGGATGACCGAGCAGGACGACATGGAGAACTGGCTGTACGCCACCGCCGCATCGCGTGGCACCATCGCGCGGCGCTATCCGTTCAATTACCAGATGTCGATGGGTGCGTACAAGACCGACGACCCGATCCCGGGCGACGTGTCGCTGCAGATCACCGATCAGACGCCGCGCAACTACTATCGTGTCTACGCCTCCTACCTGAACGGCGCGCCCTGGGACGAGTTGTTGGGACATCCAAAGATGCGCGCGGCGGCCGAGTGATGCGCCCGCTGGCCTGGTACCAGCTCCGCGAGGAGATTGAGGATTTTCTTTACTTCGAAGCCGATTTGCTGGATCAGCGGCGGTTCACGGAGTGGCTCGATCTGCTGGCCGAGGACCTGGTGTATTTCATGCCGATGCGCCGCAACGTGAAGTTCGGCCAGCATGCGGAGCGTGAGAACACCAGGCAAGGCGAGGGCATAAGCTGGTTCGACGAGGACAAGTGGACGCTGGGCAAGCGGGTGGAGCAGATTCTGACGGGAGTACACTATGCGGAGGAGCCGCTGTCGCGCGTGACGCACATGGTGAGCAACGTGCGGGTGTTGGATGTGCGGCCGTCAGTCGAGGATGCGCGCGAGGTCACGGTGGGCTGCCGGTTCCTGGTGTACCAGAACCGCGTCGAGTACGAGAACCACACCTTCATTGGTCGGCGCACGGATGAGCTGCGGCGGGCAGGAACGTCGTGGCAGATCGCCAAGCGGGAGATGATCCTGGAGCAGAACGTGCTGCTGGCGAAGAACCTGAGTATATTCTTCTAGCGCCCACTGTAAGTTGAACAGAGGACGCGCTTCATGATTGAGCTGTCCGGCGTTGCCCCTGGCAACAAGCTCCGCCTGGTCGGCGGCATCACCGCCGAGGTGCTGGAAATCGTCAACGACGAATGGGCAAAGGTGCGGGTGATAGAGGCACCGGGTGGTCAGGTCGGCGGCGAGGAACTCTGTCACGCCACCGACATTATCGAGATCGTCTGATCCGCCTTGGCGGGAGAGCATCGCACCACTGCAGCGCTCCTCGCGGCTTTCCGATCGACCAGAAGGTTGCAGGAGGTTGGAACGGTGGCTATCGTCCACAAAAGCCGTGGAGACTGGCGGTCATCTGGGCAATGTTGGCTAAGGAGGCTCGCGCATGGACAGTCCTGAACGCGAATTCCAGGAAAAATCTCTGGCGGATCTCCAAGCTGAAAATCAGCAACTAAGGGAAAAAATTGAACAAATGGCGGTCGATATGTCCGACCAATTAAGCCATTTAAAGGATCAAAGTAGCAAAGTTTCCGATCAGATGAAGGCTTATGCACCAATCGCCGAAGATGTTTGGGGACTGCGTGTTTTTGAAAAAGCCAAATCGTATCTGATTGGCTGGATTACACTTGGAGGGGTAACAGCTCTGATAGCTGGCCTCGCTCTTTTTGCGGGAGCATGGAAATATACTACCGATTTTATCGGTACAAAAATGGAGTTGGTCTCCGAAGAGCAAATTAAGGAAATAGTACGAAAGCAGGCAGAAGAACAGGTCACAAGGTATTTTAGAGACCACAACGCCGAATACTTGGCACAAGTCACGCAAATGACACAAGAGTCTATACAACGGTTTATTATAACAGTTCAAAGCACACGAGGCTACGGTGGAATAGTATCCAGCGAGACGGGAGAATCGCCCTCCATCGGTATCGGTCCGATTCTGGACTATACCGCCAAAATGGGGAATGTTCGCCAAATGGGTCAAGAGGCAGGTGTCGTCGGCTTTGCCATCGCTTATGCGCTCGAATATCAGATATTCAAAACTGCCGGCCAACGAGTCAGGCTGAGTCCTCGTGAAATCTATAACCTGGCGCGCAAGCTTGAGAACACGCTGAGTTATGACTCAGGTGCCCTAGTTAGTGACGGGATAAAGGTCGTTCGGACAGAAGGGGCAGTCCAGGAGGAAGTATGGCCTTATGAGGTCGGGGAAATTTCTGCGCAGCCTCCGGCGCGGTTTGCAACCGCGACAAGATATAAAGTGAAGCGAGCACGAAAGCTCGCCAGCAATGTAGAACAGATAAAGGCTGAGTTGTCCGACACTGGCCCGATCGTTGCTGGCATAACGGTGTATAAGTCCATGCAAGGAGGCGACACGAAGAAGAGTGGACTTGTGCCGATGCCGAAGCCCAAAGAGGAGGTGCTTGGCGGGACCGCGATTTGTATTGTTGGCTATGATGACACAAAAAAGCTCTTTAAGTTTATCAATCAATGGGGCGACGACTGGGGAGACCATGGTTATGGTTATATTCCCTATGATTTTATAAAGGACAACTCAGCCGATATTTGGGCTCTCAGTCTGTGAGCGAGGGCCTGGCGGATAGAAGCTGACCTTCACCCTCCCACCCGGTTGCCGAGCAACCGCGTCCAGCCATGCGGATCGGGTGCCGTGCCGTACTGGATGCCGACGATCGTGTCATAAAGCTTCTGCGTCAGCGCGCCGGTCTTCCCGCCGTTGATCACGTAGCGCTCGCCCTTGAACCCCAGTTCGCCCACCGGCGAGATCACCGCAGCGGTGCCGGTGCCCCACATCTCCAGCCGCCCTGCCTGCGCCGCCGCGATCACCTCGTCGATCGCCACCGGGCGTTCCGACACGCGCAGCCCCCAGTCGCGCAGCAGCTTCAGCACGGAATCACGCGTGATCCCTGCCAGGATCGCGCCGTTCAGCGGCGGCGTGATCACCTCCTCGTCGATCTTCAGCATGATGTTCATGGTGCCGACCTCGTCGAGGTAGCGATGCTCGACGCCGTCCAGCCACAGCACCTGGGTGTAGCCCGCCTTCTGCGCCTCCTCGGCGCCGAACAGGCTGGCGGCGTAGTTGCCCGCGGTCTTTGCCGCGCCCAGCCCGCCCTTCACCGCGCGCACGTACTGGTCCGAGGCCAGGATGCGCACCGGGTTCATGCCTTCCTTGTAGTAGGCGCCCACCGGCCCGAGGATTACGTAGTAGAGGTAGCTGCTGGACGGGTGCACGCCGAGGAAGGTCTCGGTGGCGATCACCGTGGGGCGGATATACAGCGACGTGCCAGGCAGCGACGGCACCCAGCGCTGGTCGACCTCCACCAGGGCGCGGATCGATTCCTCCACCATCGCCGGGTTGAGCTCCGGGATGCACAGATAGTGCGAGGATCGGTTCAGCCGGCGCGCATGGTCCGACAGGCGGAACAGCCGCACGCGGCCATCCTTGCCGCGGAACGCCTTCATGCCGTCGAAGATCGCCTGGCCGTAGTGCAGCACACAGCAGGCCGGATCGAGGGTGAACGGCCCGTACGGCACGATGCGCGGATCATGCCAGCCTCTGCCCTCGTGGTAGTCCATCAGGAACATGTGGTCGGTGAAGACCCGGCCGAAGGCGAGCGT
>Ga0209040_10001423_pt1 | contig 18910 bp, 19 predicted proteins | sample BogFormECP12_OM3_FD_188240 | JGI IMG/M metagenome (GOLD analysis project Ga0209040, IMG submission 188240) | Bog forest soil microbial communities from Calvert Island, British Columbia, Canada - ECP12_OM3 (SPAdes) (version 2) | ecosystem: Environmental > Aquatic > Freshwater > Wetlands > Bog ...
CCTGTCGGCAACGAAAACCGGGTCCCTGCCCTCGGCTGACTGACGATGGAAATCGCTGAGCGCGGCGAACGCCCACTTGCCGAGCAGGCAGATCGCGACCAGGTTGACGATGGCCATCAGTCCCATCGCCACATCAGCAAGCGCCCAGACCGCCGCCAACTTGGACATGGCGCCGAAACCGATGGCAATGAGCACCAGCATCCTGAAGACGTTGATTACCCGGTGTTTGGCGCCGAGGAAGAACAGATTGATTTCGGCATAAACGTAGTTGCCCAGCACCGAGGAGAATGCGAAGACGAACACCAGCACGGTCATCAGTCCGGTGGTCCACGATCCCAGCCCGCTGGCGATCGCCGACTGGGTAAGCGTTGCTCCTTCGATCTTGCCGGCGCGAGCGGGATCGTACACGTCGGGGCCTGACACGAGGATGATGAATGCCGTTGCCGAACAAACGATCATGGTGTCGACGAATACGCCCAGCGACTGGATCAGGCCCTGTTTCACCGGATGCGAGACCGTGGCGGTGGCCGCGACGTTGGGCGCGCTGCCCATACCGGCCTCGTTGGAGAACAGGCCGCGCTTGACGCCGTTGAGCATCGCAGCGGCCACACCCCCGGTGAAACCGCCCGCTATTTCCTTGATTCCGAACGCGCCGCCGATGATCTGCTCGATGACACGCGGCAGGTTCGTGATGTTGACCGCGATGATGACCACCGCCAGGAGCACGTAGGCGACAGCCATGACCGGCAGAACAAACTCAGCCACCCGCGCGACCCTGCGCACCCCGCCGAACAGTACGGGGGCAGCGAGAACCACGAGACCCGCTGTCGTCCAATCCACCTCGATCGCGTGCGATGTCTTCAGCACGTCGCTGATGGCGTTGGCCTGCACCATGTTGAACGCGATTCCGAAGGTGAACACCAGAAGGATCGCGAAGAGGACTCCGCCCGCTCGTGAGCCGAGTCCGCGTTGGATATAGAAGGCTGGGCCGCCACGAAACGTCCCATCGTCTGCGCGGACCTTGAACATCTGCCCGAGCGTCGCCTCGATCAGGGCCGTCGCCATGCCCAACAACGCAACCATCCACATCCAGAAGATGGCGCCCGGACCGCCGACGGTCAGAGCGATCGCGACCCCGGCGATGTTGCCCGTTCCGACCCGCGACGCGAGCCCAACGCAGAAGGCCTGAAACGGGGAGATCCCTCCGTCATGTGTGCGCGACCGCCCGAGCTGGGCGAGCATCCGTCCGAAGTACCGGATCTGGATGAATCTGGTGCGCACCGTGAAGTAGATCCCCGACGGCGACGAGCAGATAACTGAGGACGTGGGTGTAAAGAACCTTGCTGACGGGATCAATCAGCTGTTCCTGGATGAAGTCCACGTGCACTCCCGACCTGAGCAAGCGGTGATCAAGAGATCGTCGCACCTCAGTGCGGGAATTGAGCGCGCCGGCGACAATTTCCTCGCGAACCGCTTCACTGGGCCTCACGGTCGCGCTTCGCCGCCGAGGAGGTCATCCTCGCATGGCTGCGCTCCTCTGGCGGTCCCGTCGTTGACTGCCGCCGCGCAGTGGATTTTCAGCCGCACACCAGCGGCTCCGCCGACGGCAGCTTATGTCCGCCCAGCGGGGTCGCCGCCGGAACCGGCGCTGCCGCCGGTGTTGAGCCCCGTTACACCCGTTGTCGAGCCGGCGGCCGGGTCGCCGCCGGTACCGGCGCTACCGCCAGTGTTAAATCCCGTTACACCCGTACTCGTGCCGGCGGCGGGCATGTTTCCAGAAGGCACGCTCGCCGACGCGGCGGGGGTCGCCGCAGAGGCAGGCGCCGGCGCCGCCGCGGGAGCGGCCGGGGCGGGAGCCGGAGCCGGCGCGGCGGCGGGAGCCGGTGCAGCGGCGGGAGCCGGAGCCGGCGCGGCGGCGGGAGCCGGGGCAGGGGCGGGAGCCGGTGCAGCGGCGGGAGCCGGAGCGGCGGTGTTCGGCCCACCAGCGGTCCAGATCAGGACGTCTTGAGCCCCGTCGTTGTAGACGACACTGTTGGGGGCCACGCCGGTGACGTCAAAGTAGATCTTGCCGGTCGATTTGGCGCCAGGAAGGAGGGTTGACGGGTTGACGCCCTGCGGTGTCGCCGCATTGTAGAGAGCCCGGTAGGTTTCGCCGTCTGTGGCGCGAGCGTTGAAATTCGAGACGATCGGTGTGACCGAGCCCTGGTCAGCCTCCACGGTGGCAGTGGCTTCGTACAGCCGCCCGGCGACCGGATACGGGACGGCGTCACTGCTGGGGGTGAGGTCGCTGACGGTCCAGCCGGTGACGACGGCGCCGCTGGCGTCGTACAGTTGTTCTCGCGCACCGAACCCGGCCGTCGTGGGATTGGCTGCCGACGCGGTTGCTGCGGCGGCGATGGTGAGGGCCGCCACTGCCAGAGGCGCAGCTGCAGCCGACGCGATGGTGGTTGTCCTCATAATCTGACCTCGTCTCCTCATGCGCTTCATTCGTTAGGTTGGCGCTGCTGGGGTCCACATTGCACGGCTAGCGACTCTATTTGCAAACTGCCGCGTTTTTTGTTGCCGCGGCACGGAGATCGTTTCGGCGCTTCCCTTGGCGCACTTGCCTTTCCGGGTAAATCGCTCAGTGGACACGCCTTCTGGCGCCCCACATTATCTTACGGCTTCGACCGGCTCCATCAAGACCGAAGGGACAGCCATCAGAACTCGTCTGGGCTGGGGCGACGGTTGTAATCCTGGTGTTAACCACTGGGTCAAGCTGATTTTTGCTTGCGTTCAGGTGCTTCGATGAAACCGCGTAGCCGCAGCGGCGTGCATATGTGGCCGCCCCGATCTGTGCCCCGAGGCCGGCGCGGGCTCCCGCTCGTCTGCACTTGAGGCTCCAGCGAGTCTGCTTCTCCAGGCCAGAACGGCTGTCCCGCAGACAATTAGACGGGTTCAGTGCCGACTACGGCCATGCGGCAGGCCGCCCCTGAGGCGGAGTCCGCGGTCACAACCGATCCTTTGCCTGATTTCGCCCGCTTAGCCGCGCCGATCGCAGAATCGGACGGTGTCTGACCCGGCGTGAGCGTGCAGGGATGTTGTCGCCTGCCGATGCAACCGGGAGCTACCAGCCGCACCCAGGGTTTGCATGTTCAGCTAATGTCACGCCGCTTGCGCGTAGATCCTTCCAGCTGGACCTCGCTCGTATTGGCTGCCAAATCTCGATCAGGCGGTGCGTTCACGCGGCGGGTCGAGTGTACCGGGTTGGAGACCTCTGACCTGCAGTGATGCGAAGTGGTCCCGGCTGGGATCGGAGCACTCGCAAGTCCCCGCAGCCGCCGCGGGAACTTGCCGGCGAGCGTTGCGACGGTCCGGTGTCACCGCTTCAAGCGGCCGTCGTGTACGTGCAGAGATAGGACCTTCGGCCGTGGCGGCCGCCGATGCGCCCGGACGAGAATCGCGTTATGACGCAACGTGAGCTCGAAGACCTCTCACTCGACGAATGCTTCCGGCTGCTCGCTGGCGCACGCGTCGGGCGACTGGTGTATCAAGATGACCTCGGACCCCTCGCCGTGCCCGTCAACTACGCCGTGGCCGGACACGACATCGTCTTCCGCGTCGAGGGTGGCGCGAAACGAGCGGCGATGCAGCAACCGATGGTCGCCTTCGAGGTCGACCACGTCGACGAGGACCGGAAGTTCGGATGGAGCATCCTGGTGCGAGGCGTCGGCGCCGAGGTCGACCTGGAACGGGTTCCTGCGCTGCTGCGAGCGATGGACGGCCACTCCCCGACACCGTGGGCGGCCGGCATCCACAAGGTGTGGCTAAAGATTGTGCCGCAGACCGTCACCGGGCGGCGGCTCGGTGCGGAGCGGCAGTCGTGGTGACAGTTCTGATGCACGGCAGGGGCGGTTCCGATCACGAGCGAATCGCACCGCATGGCTGGCATGTCCTGGGGAGTACGACCACCGCGCGCCGATCAACTGCCCGAACTACTGACTCGATTTGCTACAGGCATTTGGCACGTAGTTGGCACGGGCTTGACAAATCGGCCAAAAGCGGGCTCTGAACTGCGATAACGATGTGTGGTCCCGGCTGGGATCGAACCAGCGACCTTCCGCGTGTGAAGCTGAAGCGAAGTCACAAGCGAGACGTTTGTGCTGGTCAAACTGGACGAATTGGACCGATCGTGATGGTTGAGAGCACGCAATATGAACGGCGTAGCGGGTGTGGAGCGGATGAAAACGAACCCGTGATCGGTTGGCACAGGCCGATGGTGCGACCCGGCACGATGCGAATTCTATTGGCGTGTAAGCGGAGGTGTCGGGAAGCCCGACTGTCGTCATCGTTGTAGTCAGAAATAGCCCAACTCGACCGCGTGTTGGTCGACGCCCGCGCTCATGCGGAAACAAGCGCACGCGGCGGCGTTCGGGCGCCCGCCAGCGCGATCGAGGTCGGCGCCTGACGTCTCGACGCCGGCAGCGCCACCCAGGAGACGCCACCGATGATCCATCGCAACCGCAACCAGTCCGGCACGCGCGATCTGAACCCGATGGCGCTCGCCATTCGTATACACAGTTTGGGTGCGCCGAGGGCGCGCACCTGGAACAGAGCGTGGTCATGAAGCGCAAGCTCTTCGCCGTAACCTGTCTGGCCGGCCTCATCATCGCCGGCGCCGCGGCGGTGGCATACACCGCACCGAACCCCAGCGAATCGGGACCGTCACTGTCGGATTCGACGACGACCTCGACGACACCAACGACATCAGCCAACGCCCCGAGACCTCCGGTGCATTCGGGCTACTGACCTGAGCAGGCGTCGCCGGTCGGCCGGGGTCGAGTCCTAACTGCATGCAGGTCGGTGATCACGATGGCGACCACGCTGATTACAGATGACGGTCAGCCAGCAGACCCAGGGGATGTACCTCGGTGGGCGGAACTGGACGAGCAAAGACGTTCACGGGTCGGTCATGCATATTCGGACACGATGTGTGCTCAGCGATTTCACAACGGCGGCGTGTGAGGATGACGGTCACGCCCGAACCGGGGAGGTCATGATCGTCAGCTGGCTCAACCCGATGCGCGTGAGCGTGCGGACCCGGTCGACGGTTGCCGCCGCGGTGGTGATGACCGTTTGTCTTGCCATCGCCGGTGGTGTCCTGCTGCTGGTGCTGTACCGATCGCTGGAGACCGCCGCTCAGAAAGCGGCCGCGGCCCGCGCCGAGCAGATCAGTCAACAGCTGCAGACCGATTTGCCCAGGGAGGTGGACCCGTCGTTGTTGGTGACCGACAGCCAGGTCGGTGCGGTGCAGATCGTCGATGTTGCCGGGACGGTGTTGGCCGCCTCCAACGGTGCTCCCCGATCACCGCTGGTGACCGTGTCGTTGAGCAACGGGCAGGCGCGCAGCGTCGACCGGGTCGAGGATCCTGCCACCGGGTCCGATTATTGGGTGTCGGCCCGCGCGGCCGCTGTTCCTGGAGGGACGGTCACCATCCTGGTCGGCGCGGACCGAGAACCCGTCGAATCCGTGGTGACAAGGGTGGGGGCCCTTTTGGCGTTCGGTTGTCCCGTCATCGTCGCGTTAGTGGCTGTGGGTACCTACCGGCTGGTCGGGGCGGCGTTAGGGCCGGTCGAGGCGATCCGTGCCCGGGTGGCCTCGATCTCGAGCACTGACCTCGCCCAACGCGTACCGGTACCAGGTACCCGCGACGAGATCGCCGATCTTGCCACCACGATGAACGCCATGCTCGCCCGACTCGAACGTGGCCGGGCCGCCCAACACCGCCTGGTCAGCGACGCCTCCCATGAACTGCGCAGTCCGCTGGCCACGATCACAACCGCTCTGGAGTTGGCATCGGGGCGGCCCGATCTCATCGACAACGACCTGATCGACGAGTCGTTGCTGCCCGAGGCCCACCGTATGCATCAGCTTATCGAGGATCTGCTGTTGCTGGCGCGCTCGGATGAAGGTGCGATGGAGCTGCGGCGCGACGACGTCGACCTCGACGACCTTCTCCAAGCGGAAGGCAGCCGGCTACGCGGAATGGGATCAATCCACGCGGTAATCCATATCGAGGCGTGCCGCACTGTCGGCGACCCCGCCGCATTGGCCCGGGTGATCCGCAATCTTGTCGACAACGCCGTGCGGCACGCGTCGAGCACGGTCACCCTGGACTGTCGCCCGGAGTCCGGTCACGCCGTCATCACGGTCGCCGACGACGGACCGGGCATCCCGGCCGAGGACCGGGCGCGCATCTTCGAACGATTTGTTCGCCTGGACCCCGCCCGCACCCGATCGTCGGGGGGATCGGGCCTCGGCCTGTCCATCGTCGAGGAGATCGTGCGGTCCCACCACGGCACCGTCGCGGTAGGCGACGCGGCCCAGGGTGGCGCGGTGTTCACCCTGACACTGCCACTGGGACAACAGGATTCGGCGAGTGGAGGTCAGGATTCGGCATCGGAGAGGAGACGATAGCCGACACCGCGCACCGTTTCGATGGTCACGACCCCGAACGGTGCGTCGATCTTGCGCCGCAGATAGCCGACATACACCTCGACGACGTTGTCGTCGCCCTCATAGTTCGAGTCCCACACCGCCCGCAGGATTTCTGACTTGGTGACCACATCTCCCTTGTTGCGTAGCAGAAACTCAAGCACCCCGTACTCACGCGGAGTCAGGGTGAGCACCGTCTGGCCGCGAGTCACTCGTCGGCGGGCGGGATTCAGGGACAGGCTGCCCGCGGTCAGCACCGTCGGGCGTTCGGGGGCGCCGCGCCGCAGCAGGGCGCGCAGTCGCGCCACCAGCACCACGAAGGAGAACGGTTTGGTCAGGTAATCGTCGGCGCCGATGTCGAACGCGTCGGCCAGGTCGTATTCGCCGTCCTTGGCCGAGAGCATCAGCACCGGTGTCCACACCTGACGGGTCCGCAGCTCGCGCAGCACCTGGTATCCGCTCAGCCCGGGCAGCATGATGTCGAGCACCACCACGTCGAAATCCCCGGTGGCCGCTGCGGCCAAGCCGTCCACACCGTCGTGTTCGACGTCGACGACGAAACCCTCGGCGACCAGGCCACGACGCACCGTCTCGGCCAGTCTGGATTCGTCCTCGACCAGCAGAACGCGCACGACGCCCTCCAACCCCGGCCAATCGGCCCGATGAAACCAGTAGAGCAGAGTCCTGATCGGCTTCTCAGCGTCCCCTCAGCACCCGATGGCCAGGCTGTATCCATGTCCCATGTCAGATCCGCCGTGCGCGAGGCAGTTGCGGACGTAGTCACCAACACGGCCACCGCGGGCTTGCTGGTCACCGCACTCATCGCCGCAGCCTTGCTGCTCGGCGCCCAAACATTGCCTTATCACCGGTACGCCGCCGCGGGGCTGCGGGTCGCGGGACTGCTTACGACCCTGACAGCGCTGACGATCGGGGTGCAGGGTCACGGCTGGGTGGCTGGCGCGGACGCAGCGACCACGTCCTGGTTTGTTGCACACCGATCCGCGGGGTTTGATGTAGCCGCATTGGTCATCACCGATCTCGCCAGCCCGGTCGGGACCACCGTTGTCGCTGTGATGTGCGGGGCGCTGCTGTCCTGGCGGGCTCGTTCGATTGTCCCGGGCGGCGTCGTCATCGGTACCGTCGCGGCCGCGGCGCTGGCCAGCACCGCACTCAAGGCGATTGTCGGTCGTTCCCGGCCCCCGCTGGAGCTGCAACTCATCCTGGAGACCGATCATTCGTTTCCGTCCGGTCATGTCACCGGCACCGCCGCACTGCTCGGCGTCATCGCGGTATGCGCCGGAACCGGATGCCGGCCCGCCGTCCGGGCCTGGCTGGCGGCCGGTGTGGTCACCGCTGTGCTGGCCATCGCTGCCAGCCGCCTCTACCTGGGTGTGCACTGGCTCACCGACGTCACCGCCGGGGCGATCCTTGGCGCAGCGTTCGTGGTCGCCGGCGCCGCCGTATACGGTGCCCTACACCCTCGACCGGCCCCAGACGAGACGCCGCCATCCGTCCGCCGCGGCGCCGGTGACGGCGCACCGATGAGCGCGCTCGGCCGGGAATCATGACCCCCGACGCGCTGATCGCGACGTTCGGGCTGCCCGGACTGCTCAGCGCGGTGTTCGCCGAAACCGGGCTTCTGTTTGGGTTCTTCCTGCCCGGCGACTCGCTGCTGTTCACTGTCGGAGTCCTAACGGCGCAGATGCACCCCGCCGTTCCGCGGTGGCTGCAGCTATTCACCGTCCCCGCCGCGGCCCGAAAGACCGTGACGATCAGCGTTCGGTAACCGCGCGCGGATCTGTGAACCGCACTATTGAGAGGAACCCATGAAAAACGCCGCACGCAGCTTGTCGGTTGCCACGGCGATCGTGGCGGTCGTGGCGGTGCTGGCCGGGTGCGGAACCAAGGGAAGCGCGCCGGCCGGCTCGGCCACCGCGAGCGGCCCGGTCACGACCGTGTCCGAGAGCAACCCTGCTGGCGACATTCCGGACAACCAGGCGTTCGTCCCGTTCACCCCGCCCGGAGGCCTGTTCACGGTGTCGGTGCCCGAAGTGTGGGCCCGCACCACTGAGGGCGCCGCGACCATCTTCACCGACAAATTGAACACGGTGCGTATCGAGACGTACCCCAGCGCCGCCGCCCCCAACACCGAGTCAGTCGGTGTCGACGAACTGCCGGTGATCGCGTCGTCCACCCCTGGCTACCGCCCGGGGACTGTCAGTGCGGTTCAACGCAAGGCCGGCGAGGTCATACTGATCACCTATCAGGGCATCTCACCGCCGAACCCGGTCACCGGCAAAGCCGCGAAAGACGACGTCGAACGTTACGAGTACTGGCATGACGGCCAGGAAGTGATCTTGACGCTGTCCGGGCCGGTCGGCGCCGACAACGTGGACCCGTGGCGGATCATCACCGACTCGCTGCAATGGAAGTGATGACCGAGCTAGCCCCATCGCCCGCGTTGGAAGCCCGCTCGCTGTACCGGTTCTACCGCGCTGGCGACGAAGAAACCCTAGCGCTCCAAGGGGTCTCGTTAACCGTGCAGCGCGGCGAATTCGTCGTCGTCACCGGCCCCTCCGGTTCAGGCAAATCGACGCTGCTGGCGTGTCTGGCCGGAATGGACAACCCCGACGGCGGCAGCGTGCGCGTCGAGGGCCAGCAGATCAGCCACCGACCCGAACCCGAGCAAGCGAGGATCCGGGCGCGTCACATCGGCATGCTGTTTCAGAACTCGAACTTGTTCGCGCACCTCTCGGTTGCCCAGAACCTGGCGCTGGTGCGTTCCCTGGGGGGGCGCGTCCACATTGATCAACCCGACGTGCTGAGCCAGCTCGGCCTGACGGACCGGGCGGCCGCCTACCCTGGCGAGCTTTCCGGAGGCGAACTGGCCCGCGCCGGGCTGGCGATTGCGCTGGCCAATGCTCCGGCTGCGCTGCTCGCCGACGAACCCACCGGTGAGTTGGACAGCGTCACCGAATCACGGGTCCTCGACCACTTGTCCGACGCCGCCGCCCGCGGGACCGCGATCCTCGTCGCCAGCCATAGTCCGGCGGTCGCCGCCGCTGCGGAACGCGTTGTGCGGCTCGACGACGGGCGGGTGTGTTGATGGGCACCCATCCCGGCGAGCAGGAAACCCTCGCCGACGACATGGCCACACCGTCGGCCGTCGTCGAATGCACCGGTGTGAGCCGCACCTTCGGTTCCGGCGTTAATGCGGTGCACGCCGTCCGTGAGGTGAGCTGCCGAATACCACCGTCGGCCCGGATCGCCCTGACCGGACCATCCGGATCGGGAAAGTCCACGCTGCTGCATCTGATCGCCGGACTCGACGTCCCCACCGCCGGATCGGTGCGGTGGCCCGCACTCGGGGACGGCCGGAGCGGGCGTCCGACCGGAATCGGCGTGGTGTTTCAGGGCCCGAGCCTGTTGCCCAGCCTCGATGTGACCGAGAATGTCGCTCTCCCCCTGCTGTTCGCTGGGCAGGCCGATGACACGGCGATGCGTGACGCTCGCGCAGCGCTCGACCTGGTCGGGGTCGGCGACCTGAATGCCAAACTGCCCGACGAACTGTCGGGAGGCCAGTCGCAGCGGGTTGCTATCGCGCGGGTGCTGGCGGCCCGCCCAACCGTGATCCTCGCCGATGAACCCACCGGGAAACTGGACCATCAAACCGCCGAGCGGGTCATCACCATCCTGCTGGACACCGCGATCGCGATCGGCGCCGTGGTGATGATCGCCACCCACGACCCCGTCGTCGCCGCCCGGCTGCCCGACCGATGGGTGATGCGCGACGGCCACCTCGACACCCACCCCGACATCGATCGAAGCATCACGTGATCGCGACATGGACGCTCGGGCTGCTGCGGCGCCGGCGGGGGAGGCTTGCCGCGACGGTCGCCGGTATCGCCGCCGCGGTCGCACTCGTGGCCTGCCTGGGCAGTTTCCTTGCCGCCGCGCAGGGCTCGATGACGGCCCGCGCGATCCGCAGCGTGACCGTCGACTGGCAGGTCGAAGTCCAGCCCGGTGCCCAACCATCCACCGTCTTGAGCACGGTTCAGTCCGCACCCGGCGTACACGCGGCGCTGCCGGTCGGTTTCGCTCACTCCAGCGGATTGATCACACAAACCGGTGGAAGCACTCAAACCACCGGCCCGGCAATGGTATTGGGCATCCCGCCGAACTACCGCGAGCAGTTCCCGGGCGCCATCCGCACCCTCGTCGGCGCCGATAGTGGGGTTCTGATCGCCCAGCAAACCGCCGCCAATCTGCATGTGGCGCCCGGCGACACCGTCCACATCGGGAGGGCAGGCATGGCGGGGGTCGACGTGGTGGTCGACGGCGTGGTCGACCTGCCCCAGGCGGACTCGCTGTTCCAGAAGGTCGGCGCTCCCGTCGGCGCCCAGCCGGTCGCACCGCCCGACAACGTGCTGATCCTCGGCCAAACGCAGTGGCACAGTGTGTTCGACCCGCTGTCGGCCCTGCGGCCCGATCTGCTCAGCACCCAGATCCACACCGCGATCGACCACGCGCTGCCGCCCGATCCGGGGTCGGCCTACACGCAGGTCACTGCCGCGGCGCACAACCTTGAGGCCCGAAGCGGCGGCGGCGCACAGGTCGGCGACAACCTCGGCGGCGCGCTCGGCGCCGCGCGCAGTGACGCCGCATACGCCCGGGTGTTGTTCTTGTTCCTCGGCTTGCCCGCCGGCGTCCTGGCAGGCCTGTTGACCGCCACCGTCGTCGCCGCGGGCGCCGACCGCCGACGTCGGGACCAGGCCCTGCTGCGGGCCCGCGGCGCAACGCGGCGCCAATTGCTGTGGATCGCCGCAGCTGAGGCCGCCGTGGCCGGGATCCTCGGCAGCGCCGTCGGGCTCGTCGCAGCCGCACTGGTCAGCCTGGTCACCTTCGGGTCCCCCAGCCTTGGTGCCGACGCCCGCACTGCGATGGGCTGGGCCGCGGCCTCGGCTGCTGTGGGGATGGGGATCGCGGCCGCGGCGGTGCTGGCCCCGGCCTGGCGGGATCCGCGCGAGTCCACGATCATCACGGCGCGTGCCGACGTGCGGCGAACCCGACCCCCGCGCTGGACCCGCTCCGGTCTGGACATCGTGGCTCTCGCGGTGTCGGGGGTGCTGTTCTGGCTGGCCGGGCGCACCGGATATCAGATCGTCCTCGCTCCGGAAGGTGTTCCGACAATCTCGGTGTCGTACTGGGCGTTCGTCGCGCCTGCCCTGTTGTGGATCGGCGCAGCCCTGCTGGTGTGGCGTCTCAGCGACGTGCTCCTGGGCCGCGGCTGGGCGGTTGCCGCCCGAGTGTTGCAGCCGGTGGCCGGGTCGTTGTCGCGCATCGTCGCCCACTCGCTGTCCCGGCAGCGGGCGCCGCTGGCCCGCGCGATTGTCTTGTTGGCACTTGCGCTGGCCTTCGCCGCATCCACCGCGACGTTCAACGCCACCTACCGGGCCCAGGCCGAAGTCGACGCCCAACTCACCAACGGCGCCGATGTCACCGTCACCGAAGCCCCCGGCAGCGCCGTGTCAGCCGGCGCGGCAGCACAGCTCGCCGCCATACCCGGGGTGCGGTCCGTGGAACCGATCCAGCACCGCTTCGCCTACGTCGGAACCGACCTTCAGGATCTCTACGGCGTGAGCCCGACCACCATCACCAGCGTCACCGCGTTGCAGGACAACTACTTTCAGGGCGGCACCGCCGAGCAGTTGATGCACAAGCTCGCGGCACAGCCCGACTCCCTTTTGGTCAGCGCCGAAACGGCCAACGACTTCGAACTTCGTCCCGGCGACACCGTCAACCTGCGCATCCAAGACGCCCGCACCCACCAACTCACCGCCGTGGGATTCCACTACATCGGAATCGTCACCGAATTCCCCACCGCACCCAAAGACAGCTTCTTGGTGGCCAACGCCGGCTACATCGCCCAACACACCGGCAGCGACGCCGTCGGAGCCTTCCTCGTCGACACCGGCGGGCGCGACACCACCGCCGTCGCCGATGGGATCAGAACAGCCGTCGGCACATCGGCGACGGTCACCGACATCGCCACCACCCGCGGCAGCGTCGGATCGAGTCTGACCGCGGTCAGCCTGGCCGGCCTCACCCGAATCGAACTCGGCTTCGGGCTGTGCCTGGCCGCCGCGTCCGGGGGCCTGGTCCTCGCCCTCGGACTCACCGAGCGACGGCGCAGCTTCGCTATCGCCAATGTGCTCGGAGCGACCCGCCGCCAACTGCGGTCCTTTGTGCTGGCCGAGGCCGCGATCCTCATCGCGTGCGGCCTCGCCGCCGGGGCCGCCCTCAGCTGGGCGCTGTCGCGGATGCTGGTAGGCGTACTCACCGGCGTCTTCGACCCGCCACCCGCAGCGCTGTCGGTGCCATGGGTATATCTCGCCGCGACCGCGGCCACGATCGCCGTAGCGATCGGTGCGGTATCAGCAGCCACCGTCCGCCTCGCCCGACGGTCCCCGCTGACGGTGCTGAGCGAGCTATGAATCGCGCGCTGGCCATGCAGGGTCATCTGCGCGGCCAGTAAGCGATCCGTGCCGTCCGCGGCGAACGGTTGAGGACTGACGGCCTGCACGGGGCCGCCCGGCGCCCCAGGGGCCAGGCAGTGACCAGCCCGGCTCCATGCGGTGATGAACAGCGATGTTGATCGCGGGTTTGGCGTAGCTGAGGGCTGTCGCCGAGATGCGGCGTGCGGGGCCCGACACGGCGTGATGCCTCTAGCGTCTCGCTTGGGTAGCTGGCCCGCACGTCCGGGTGTGTTCGGGATTCATGCCGCTCTCGTAATGCGGCCGTGACGGAACTCTCAGCGTGGCTTCAGCCACGTGTCTCTAGGGTCGGGCGTTGTGACCGAAACAACGAGATCCGAGGCCGTCGAACCCCAGCGCATGCTGCTGAGCAAGGTGCCCGAGGTCACGGTGTGGTTCTGGATCATCAAGATCCTGTGCACGACCGTGGGTGAGAGCTTCGCCGACTGGATCAACATGACTTTGGGTGTCGGTCTGAACGCGACCGCCCTCATCTTCACCGTGGTACTTGCCGCGGTGCTGGGGTGGCAGTTGCGCCTCAGCCGCTACGTGCCGTTCGTCTACTGGCTGGCGGTCGTCGTGCTCAGCGTGACTGGCACGCTCTACACCGACATCCTCACCGATGATCTGGGCGTTCCGCTCGCCGTGAGCACGAGCGTCTTCGCGGCCCTCCTGGCCATAGTCTTCGGCGTCTGGTTCGCCCGCGAGCGGACCCTGTCGATCCACAGCATCGTCACGCGGCCGAGAGAGTTGTTCTATTGGCTCGCAGTTCTGGTCACGTTCGCCCTGGGTACAGCAGCTGGTGACTGGATACTGAAGCTGACCGGTTGGGGACCGGGTACGTCGGTGATCCTGCCGGCTGGCCTGATCGTCTCGATCGTGATCGGCTGGCGGCTGGGCGCGAACTCCGTGCTGTCGTTCTGGCTCGCTTACATTCTGACCCGCCCGCTGGGCGCGAACCTCGGCGACTGGTTCGCGTCCCCGTCGAGCGAACGGGGCCTCGGGTTTGGTACCGCGCTCACCAGCGCGATCTTCCTCACCGCGATCATGGTTACGGTCGTGTACCTCACGCGCACCCGCGGTGACGTAATCGAAGAGTACGACCGGACCCACACGCCGATCGTGACCACCAATCCGACTCGCGAGCGGATCATGCTCGGGTACTACGCCGTAGTCGCTGTGGCCACCGGCGCCCTGCTCACGTGGGCCGCCGGGCAGCCGCACGCAACCGCGACGGCGAGCGAGGAGGAAACGGGCCCGGCGCCCGTGACCACGACGCTCACCCCAGGTCAGGCGACGGCCCGTTTCCCGCCGGAGGAGGTAGCGAAGTTCCGCACCATCGCTCAGGACACGCTGTCGAAGGTGCGGGCCGGCGACCAGACTGGCGCAACCGCCCGGATCAAGGACCTCGAAACCGCGTGGGACGACGACGAGGCAACCCTTCGGCCCATGGACGAAACCGCCTGGCACGTCCTCGACGGTCGGATCGACAGCGTCCTCAAGTCGTTGCGGGCCAGCAAACCCGACCCCACCATTGAGGCGCAGACCCTCACCGCACTGTTGACCTCACTTTAGTTTTAGTGAGGCAACCGAAAGCACACGCGTGGCGTACCGACTCCCATCGCCGCGTGTTGTGCGACCCCTCGTCGACAAGGCGATCTTCGATCTGGAGGGCGACCCGGGCTACGACCTCGCCGCCCTCCGCCAAGACCAGGAGGCCCAGCGCCAGGCCCTGCGCGACCAGCCCCCGCAGTACGACATGAATAGCCGCGATGCTGCGCAGCGGGAACCGTCCTATCCGCGCGAGCTGTTCATGCGCGCCGTTGTCCAAGGCATCGCATCGTGCATCGACTACGACAAAGCACCACGTGCCGCTGGACCACCCGGCGCGCAACAAATTTCGGCAGAGAGGGAGAAAGGGCAGTGACCATGACGTCGCGATGGACGAAGTGCTGACGGCGGGTGAGGTGTCGCGGATGACCGGCATCCCGGTGTCCACGTTGCATGATTGGGCGGCGAAACGGGAACGAGGGATGGAGTCGCCGGGTCCGCGTCACTGCAGGCTGTCGTCTCGACATCGGCGTTGGATGCGCGCTGATGTTGCGGAATGGCTTGCTGCAGCCCGGTATTGAGCGATGACTATTCGCAGGCGTGAAGCCAAGTCCGGTATGCGCTGGGACGTCGAGTGGTTGCTACCGGACGGGACGAAGCGATCAAAGACATTCAAGACGTTGCGCGCCGCGAAGCTGTTCGACGGGGGAACTGCGATCGGCTCGTGAGGACGGAGAAACGGTCGATCCGCGCGGCGGCAAGACCGAGCTGCGTGTGGTGTACAAAAGCTGGCTCGCTTCCCGACCTGATCTGTCACCAAAGGTGCGCCGCGGCTACCAGGACAACTGGCGGTTGCGAATCGAACCGAAGTTCGGCAACTGGCCGATCGGGCGAATCTTGCGAGAGAACATCCAGGAATGGGTTAACGAAATGACCGCCGCGGGTCTCGGACCGCGCACTGTGCGCTGGACTCACAGCGTCCTGCGGATGACGCTGGACCACGCCCTCGCCGACAACAAGCTGCGCGGCAATAATCCCGCCTCAAATGTCCGATTCCCGGCGATGCGTGAGACCAGCCACGTGTATCTGACCGCAGTGGAAGTGGCGAAGCTGGCTGAACTGTGCGACACGGCAACGGACAAAGACTCGCGCGCCACGAACCAGGGTGACGTGGTTTTGATCCTCGCTTACACCGGACTGCGGTTCGGAGAACTGACGGGACTCAATGTCGAAGATGTGGATCTGGGGGCGCGGCGTATCCGTGTTCGGAGGTCGATCACACAACTGTCTGGACGACTAGTTGAGGGACCGCCAAAAAGCCGCGCGGGCCGTCGTAACGTGCCGATCCCGCAAAGGCTGGCGCCGATCCTTCAACGGCGAATCGAGGGACGCACGGCGGGTGAGCCGGCAATCACTTCACCCAAGGGCTCGCGGCTCGGAATCGAAAACTGGAAGCGCGCCGTAGGCTGGCGGACCAGGATCGCCGAACTCGGGCGTCCGACCATGCGCGTGCACGATCTGCGGCATACCTACGCGTCGCTGGCTCGCTCAGCCGGTGCCGACATGAAACTGCTGCAAACGACAATGGGCCACGCATCGATCATGGTGACCGCACACACCTACGCAGACCTCTACGACTCCGACCTCGATCGGGTGGCGGATGCGCTCGATGGACTGGGAGGCTGACCGTGATGGCGGATAAACGGCGGATAACCGCGGTGATTTCTGGCCGAGCTGCAGGCCGCTCCGACAATCACAAGCCAGTGACCTGGTGATTCTCCTGGTGGTCCCGGCTGGGATCGAACCAGCGACCTTCCGCGTGTGAAGCGGACGCTCTCCCACTGAGCCACGGGACCGACGCCGAGCGGCGAACCGAGGCGCCAGACTAACACGGGCTGGCATTTCCCCAGAATGCGCTGGCCGCGAACGGACATCGAGGGATTTGTGCCGCTACGCTGGGGTGGACTATCGTCGTCCTTCGCGACGGGCGACGATGTCGTTCGTGGCGCGCGGATGTAGCGCAGTTGGTAGCGCATCACCTTGCCAAGGTGAGGGTCGCGGGTTCGAATCCCGTCATCCGCTCGAAGGTGCAGTGGCATCAACCCCAAGCGGTGGAGTGGCCGAGTGGTGAGGCAACGGCCTGCAAAGCCGTGCACACGGGTTCGATTCCCGTCTCCACCTCGTTTCGAGGCTCGGCGCGATTAGCTCAGCGGGAGAGCGCTTCCCTGACACGGAAGAGGTCACTGGTTCAATCCCAGTATCGCGCACCAGTGTTTATGCAGCTCAAAGGCAGTTTCTAAGGTTCTCACCGGGTCTCGTGCCCAATACGTGCCCAATGAAGTCGGCGGCTCGGATCGCGATCGCGACACCGAGGAGATTTGTCAGGTATGACCGCCTACACCGTCCCCGGCCGCAGCCCGCATACCCGCCGCGCCGTTACTTTCTTCTGGTCCACACTGATCGCCGCCACGGCCGCATCGGTGGCCGGCAACATCGCCCACACCATGCTGGCTACACAAGGCCACGCCGCGATCGCCGCCACTGCGGCGATTGTTCCGCCGGCCGTCCTGCTCGGCTCAACGCACGGTGTTGCGCTTCTGGTGCGCACCCGCACGGTCGGCGCGACGTACTGGTGTGCGCTCAGGTCGTCGCGGCCGGCGGCCTGGGGACCCGTTGCCGGCAGTCCACGCGGCGTCAGCTCGGCTCAGCGTAGTAGCCGATGTGCCGACAATCCCGGAGAGGCACTACGTGAGCTGCGCCGGCGGGCCTAAGCTTTTTGTGCCGAGCGGAAGCCGACCCGAACCCGAGGGGGCAGACCTGAGGAATCTCATCGCCGTACCGGTCCTGGCAGGTGGATTGATCGCAGCGCTGATCACTCCTGCCGGTACTGCATCGGCCTTTTGCGACGCGGCGGACTGTGTTCCGAACGTGACGCGCAACGTCGTCGAGGGCACGCCCTGCGTTCCTCAACCGCTGTACGACTTTGGCCTGGACTCCAACTCCAGGACGTTCGTGTGTGCCACGACGGGCGCTTGGCTACCGGCCGGATCCCTGGTCGGTCTGCGCGAAGTCGCGCTGCCGTGCGACGCGGTAAACGAGTCGGCGCAGGACCCCAACGGGATCCCGTTGATCTGCGCACAGATAAACGCCAGCTTGCGGTGGGCGAACCGCGCCGATACACCGGGGCCGCCGCGGTGCGTCAGCGCGGCATTCGGATGTCTTTTCGGACGGGCTTGAGTCCGGTCGTCCGAAAAGGTGAGCCGATGACCGCGTTGCCGGCCGGGTCGATGACGCTGGCCTCTGCGCGGCCTTGGATGCGGCTTGACCGACGCAAATATATTGGCATATAGGAACTTCCGGTGCTCGGCGTCGTGACGGCTCCTGCTACCGTATTGATTCGCCCCGACGGATATGTGGCCTGGCGACGGTGGCGCGGATCGCTGAAACGACGAAACGACTAGAGACTGTTCGAAGATCGCCGAAGGGGCAACCGATGACTTGGACGGGGCGCTAGCAACCCAACAGGACGCGAACCCACCAAACCATCCTGGGATGATCTGTCAGCGTTCCTGACCCTGATGCAGATCGCGCGACTGCGAATGTTGGAATCGGCGTCGACACTCACGACGGAAGCCGCCCGCAAGTCACGGCTATCCACAGCCGTATTCATGAGCGAGAACCGATGACACTCACCACGCGGATACGGTTCACCGCACCGATCGACCCCCGCATGGTATGGGCGAAGGCCTGCGAGGTTGTCAACGCCCCGGAGGGTCCACGTTCCGGCGGGCCCTATCTGTACCGCACCATCGTGGGCGCCGAGGATTGCGCCCACGGCTGACACCTTCGACCGTGAAGGTGATTAGTGCGCGTGACTCGGCGAAGCGACTCCGGGGTTGTCCTCGGTTAACTGGCCTTCGCTGGGCGCGCCGGGGGCGGCTACCTCGGGGCCACCGGCTACCTGGGGACCACCGAGCACGGTGCCACCCGGTGCCACCTCGGGGACGCATTCGAGGGTGCCGGGGTCCATGGTTAAGCCTTCGCCGCACTCGTTTGGGCGACATTGCGCGGCGCAGAATGGGGCGCTGGGCCGGCGAAGGCGGCCATCGGCGCGGCGAGGACCGCAAGTACCAATCCACCCGCAAAGATCAATTGTCGTGCTGGCATTTCAAAGGATCCCATCTCCACGCCTCCCTTTTGGACAAACGAGCAGCGCAGGTGACCCTTGATCAAACCGCACCCGTGCCGGCTTTGACTGCCCAGCCCGATCCCAGCCACTGATACGCGACGTGCTGAGGGATGTCGGCGACGTCGCCCGGGGCGTAGACGGTGCCCGCGTGGACCGCCTGAA
>Ga0209040_10001425_pt1 | contig 18900 bp, 12 predicted proteins | sample BogFormECP12_OM3_FD_188240 | JGI IMG/M metagenome (GOLD analysis project Ga0209040, IMG submission 188240) | Bog forest soil microbial communities from Calvert Island, British Columbia, Canada - ECP12_OM3 (SPAdes) (version 2) | ecosystem: Environmental > Aquatic > Freshwater > Wetlands > Bog ...
CCTGTGCAGTGCTGCTTGCCCAAGGCCCGTTTTCGAATGCGTCTTTGGCGGCAGCTACCGCGCGGTCCACGTCCTTGGCATCAGAATCGGGAGCTTCGGCGATAACTTCTTCGGTGGAAGGATCGTACACGGGGAAAGTCTTGCCGCTGTTGCTCGCGATCCATTCCCCATTCACGTACATCTGGTATGTCTGCGTCTGTGTAGTAGCCGATGAACTCATAACGTCTCCAAGAATCTATGCCCGGGTGGGATCCACCTGAGGGGCGGTTTTACGATTTCCATAAACGAAAAAGAAAAATCCAGCGAGAGCGAGAAGAACGATTGTGCCGACCCACATCTTGATCTCGAAAGTTCCTTTAGAAGTGATGTCCGGGGGAGGGAAGAAAGCCAGCGCTGTGCCGAGACAGGTCATGGTGAGACCGCTAATGCCAGCGAAGCGGAGCGTCGTCCTGCTGTAGTAGCCCGCCTGCTCAGAATCACGCGAAGCTAGACTGATGAGAGCCGCAAACATGTACAGGAACGGGACAAGCTGCAGCACAACGGCGAGGTTTAAGAGCGTCTGGAAGGCCTCTTTCACCTGGGCGCCGATGAAACTCATCGCCAGAAAGAGGATCGATATTCCAGTCTGCACGATCAGGGCGACGTAAGGAGTTGAAAAGCGGGGATGCAGCTTGCCCAATGCGCTGGGCAGATAGGAATCCAGCCCGGCGACGAAAGGAATCCGGGCAGAGCCCGACAGCCATGCGGATGCGATTCCTGCGATTGAAATGCTGAGCACGAAGGCGAAAGGCGCAACCAGCCAGGGGACTCCCACTTTGTCAGACATGCGGCTGACAGCTTGCGGGATGCCTTGCAGAGCGGAGATTTCGGTCCGAGGGACTGCGATCAGCAGCGTGAGGGTGCAGCCGATGTACAAGAGGCCGGAGATCATGCCTCCCCACGCGACCGCGAATGGCACGGTCTTGCGGGGTTCGCGGATTTCGTCGCCCATGATCGATGCCAACTCCAGGCCGACCAGCGCGAAGCAGACGACACCGAACGCCGACAGCAGGCTCAGGTCGAATGGAATCCGCATATCATGCAGCGTCAAGTTGACGCCGAAACGATGGGTCATGGTGATGCCCAGGCCGATCAGGATCAGCGAGGCAACGGCAGTACCAATGCCGCCGATGTTGTTGACCCACTTGCCGACACCCAGGCCGACAACGTTCAATGCAGCGAGCAACACCAGCAGCACCAACGCGGTGGCAAGTGTGAAGAGCTGATTATTGGCGAGTCCCACCGCGCTTGGCCCGGCGGCGAAGACGGCGATGCCGAGGAAGATCAACACCACCGTCGGTACGTAGAAGATGTTGTTGGTCCAGTAGCACCAGCCGGAAAGGAAGCCGTGAAAATCGCCGAAGATCTTCTTGGTCCAGAGGTAGATGCCGCCTTCTCCGGGATAGCGATGGGAGAGCTCCACCACTGCAATGCCCTGGGGCCAGAAGAAAAAGACAAGAGAGATCAGCCAGAGCCAGACGGTCATTCCGCCGCTGGCCGAGATCGAGGGAACCACGTTGAGGTTGACGATCGCAACCACGAACAGCAAGACGAGGTCCCAGCGTCCCAGGACCCGTTTGAGGTGTGCCGTTTCGGTTTGTGGTTTGGTGGCGGACAAGGTGTATATCCCAGTTGCCGGTGTTCCAGGTTACGAACTCGCGAGCAATTTACGCCGTGCGGGTGTCGCCGCTACGCGGCTCAATCGATTTCTCACTTGACCGCGGGCTTACGCCCGCGGCTAACACAAATGTCGCCGCTGCGCGGCTAGTTCAAAACTCTAGTTAGTGTGCGGCGAGGGCGACAGGGTTCCCCTTCTGGGCCTCCGCTAGCGCAGGCGCGATTTCGGCGAAGACCTGGAGATGCATGGCGATGTCTTCCTCGGTGTGCTGCACCGAAATGGTCCACTGTTCATCCCACCAGTAAGGCTGAGGCATCACGCCACGGTTGACCATGGCGAACCAGTATTGCTTCCACAATTCAGTGTCAACCTTCAGCCAGTCGCGATAGTTGCAAATTTCTTTCGGAGCGAACATCAGAGCGCCGTTGGCCCCGGCAAAGATTATGTACGCGTCCAATCCCACTTTGGCGACGGTTTCGCGGTAGCCGGTGGCAAGTTTGTGGCTGAGCTTCTCGATGTGCGCGTAGTTGTCGCGGGTGAGCACGTCGTGGAAGGTCGCGAGGCCTGCTGCCATCGAGACCGGATTGGTATTGTAGGTGCCGCCGTGGAAGACCTTGTGTTGAGAGATGAGGTCCATGACCGCTCTCGATGCGCCAAAGGCGGCCAGCGGCAGGCCTCCGCCGATCGACTTGGCGAGGCAAATCATGTCGGGCTTCACGCCGAAGTACTCCGACGCGCCACCCCAGCACAGCTTTGCGCCAGTCTTAACTTCGTCGAAGATCAGCAATGCGCCGTACTTATCACACAAGACGCGCAGGCCTTCGAGGAATCCCGGCTCGGGCATGCAGAGGCCAACATTCATCATGATGGGCTCCAGAATCAGCGCCGCGATTTCGCCAGGATGCTGTTTGAAGCGGTACTCAACTGATTCCAGATCGTTGAAGCTGGCGACCAACACGTTGGCAAGGCTTGCCTTGGGGACACCGAGTCCGCCAGGGACGGAGTTCGGCGCCTTGAAGTCGCCCACCTGGTCGTCGTGAGGCTTGACGCTGACAAGGGCGGCGTCATGCAATCCGTGGTAACCACCCTCGAACTTGATGATGCGATCACGTCCGGTAGCGGCGCGCGCCAAGCGGATGGAATGCATGGTGGCTTCCGTCCCGCTGTTGCCGAAGCGAACCATTTCGACCGGGAAGCGGGCGCAAATTTCTTCGGCCAGTTCCCATTCCATGTCGTGCGGCATGCCGAACATGGTTCCCGTGGTCAGGCGCTTCTCGACCGCCTTCATGACGGCGGGATGACAGTGGCCCGCCATCAACGCTCCGAAACACAGGTTGTGGTCGATGTATTCATTGCCATCGAGATCGCGAAACTTGCCGCCCTGAGCTTCCTTCACGAAGATGGGATAGGGATCGTAAGCCCGATAATTGCTCGCCACTCCCAGGGGCAGACGTTGCAAGTTGTGCTTGTGGGCTTGTGCGGACTTTGGAGTGCGCCGTTCGAAAATGGCGATTTCATTGCGCAACTGCTCGTGCATAAAACTCTCCTAAGAATCGTTAAGAATCCGAGGCCGGCGCGAATGCCCGGCCTCCACTTTAGAACGAGACCTTGAAAGCAAACTGGATCAACCGCGGGTCGCGGGTGGTGTCGACCTGGCCGAACTGCAGGCTGGTGGCGTCGCCCACCGGGTTGTAGAACTGGGTGTGGTTGAACAGGTTGAAGAAATCGACGCGAAAGAGCGTGTTGACGCGCTCACCAATCTTGGTGGCCTTCTCCAGGGTCATGTCGACGTTGGCGATGCCGGGGCCGCAGCAGACGGTGCGCTGGGTGTTGCCATAGGTGCCCAGCAGCGGCTGGCCGGTGAGGTAATTGATAGAGTTCGGATCGATCGAGAAAGTGTTGGGATTGAAGTAGAAGTTGCCGTGACTCTGCGGCGACAGGGTCTTGAAGGGCTGCATCTGGTTGGGCTCGCCGGCCGACTCGAAAAAGTAGCTGGTGTTCAGCTCGTTGTCCTGCCCGCCTGCGGTGACGCGAATGGGGAAACCAGATTGCAGGGTGATGATGCCGGACATAGCCCATCCGTCGAGGAGGGTGCCCTTCGTGCCCTGGTACTGCGGGACGGGGAACTGCCAGTAACCATTTACGACCAGGCGCTGGCGCGCGTCGAACTCGGAGAGCGCGTAGCTCAAGCGGGGATCAACGGGATTGAGTTGGCCCTCGAAGCTGGAGCCCTGGTCAAACGACTTGGCCCAGGTGTAAGCAACCTGGAACTGTAGCCCCTTAGAGAAATTGCGCTGCACCATTGCCTGGAACGAGTTGTAGTTCGAGTTGCCAATGGTGTCTTCGGCAAAGATGCTGGAGAAGACGGGGATACCGTCAGCGGGGCACCCGGTTCCGGTCAGGGGTTGGCACAGCGGTGAAGAATAGCGCCGCAGTCCCACCAGAGTTATGCCGTTGGGCGCAACTGCCGATAGCGGTGTGCCGTTGGGGCCACCGCTGACGACGAACGGGTTGCCGCCGGTGCCGCCGTAGGGAACATGAAGAGTAAAGTTCGCCGGCAGCGTGGCAGTCGGGGGGATGTAATACGAGTTGTCGGACGAGTTCTGCGAGCAGTTGTAGCTGGAATCGTTGTTGTAGGACGACAGGTTCATCAGGTCCAGGCAGGTCTGAGCGTTCCCGTAATTGATATCGTGTGAGACCAGCAGGCGGTGCGCCTGCGAGCCCACGTAACCCACCTGCATCATCATATTGCGACCGAGAGCGCGCTGGATGGTGAGGTTGTACTGCTCGGAATACTGCGTCCGTATGTGCGGCTGCATATCACCGTAGAGCAGGATGGGGCGGTAAGTGGACCAGTCAATTGGAGTGCCCCGCGGTGGCGAGATGATGCCGTTGAAGGGATTGGGGTACTGGGTGCCGGTCTGATCGACGAATGGAGTGTTGAAGTTGGTGTTGTAGATCGTGCTGCTGCCGCCAAAAGGAGGCTCGGCGCCGAACTGCTCGAGCACCAACTGTTCAATCGGGTTATAGAAGAGGCCGAAGCCGCCCTTGATGGTGAACGTACCGGGATCGCCCGTGATCTTATGCAGCCAACCCGTGCTGGCGCTCGGGCTCCAGGCCATGCCGATACGGGGCGCCCAAGCCTTGTAGTAGGTCTGGGTCATCCCGGGAGGAATGCCCTTGTCTCCCGGCACGACGAGGCCGAGCGGGTTCACGGCGTTGGCGGGCCCAGTAGGGCTGCAGTCAGTAGAGCCGTAGCCGGTAGGGGGAGGACCGGCAAGCGGGTTGTTGGGATTCAACTGGCAAGGGTACTGCGTGGTCGCTTGACCGGGGCGATAAGTCTGCACGTGGCCGAGAACGTCGGCGAGCGGAGTGTCCAATTCCCAGCGGAGCCCGTAGTTGAGGGTCACGTTCGGCTTGATGCGCCAGCTATCCTGCCCGAAGAAGTAGTAGGCGTTGTTGCGGACGTGCTCAGTCTGCGCCGAACCCTGTGAGTAGCTGTAGGGCAAGCCGAGCAAGTAGTCGGGCAGGTAGTTGTAGATACCGTTGACAGGATCGGCCAGCAGTCCCGGGCTGTTGGGATCGGTGCTGCTGTACTGGTAATAGCCGTTGACGTTGTAATACAGCGTCTGGTTGAACTGCATGTAGCGAATGTCGGCGCCGAACTTCAGGGCGTGCGCGCCGAGTTGCTTGCTGATGTTGTCGGTCCAGACGTAGCTGTTGCCGATCTGCGGAAGCTGGCCTTCGAAATTGTTTCCGATGGAGAACGAACCGGGAACCACGATGAAGGGAACTCCTTCGTAGTTCTTGCCCAGGCCGGGAGTGATTCCTGTGCTGGGATTGTTGGGGTCGCTAAAGCACTGGCTGGACGGCACCAGGCTGCCGCATGAGTCCTGCACTAGGTTGGTGCGCGCGGGCGCCTGGAAGCCGGTCTGGTTCTCGCGCATGTAGGTGAAGCGAGCCTCGTTGACCAGGCTGTTGCTGATGGTCCAGATGTGGGCAATGTTCAGTTGCTGAACAGTGGTGGGAATCTGCGCGCCAAAGCCGGGCACGTTGGCGCCGGCGGCCTGGAAGAACGAGAATGCCTGGTTGGTGAGCGAATCGTTGATGTAGTAGTAGACGTTCAGGTTCTGATTGTTGTTGATACGATAGTCGAACTTGACAGAGCCCTGATCGCCATTCACGAACTGGTTGGGAACGGCCTGATAGAGGTTGCCGGGCTGGTTGGGCAGGGGGACATAGAGCTGCATCAACGCCACGGCTGTGGGGTCCATGCAGGGGGTGGGGATTTGGTTGCCGGTGAAGACTGACGAGTACGGAATCGGGACGGTGTCGCCTTGAGTGGACAGCGGAGAGGATAGACCGAGTGCGCCTAGGCAGCCGGGGCGATTGTTGAGCTGGTCGGCAACCGCCTGATTGGCGATCTGGCCCGAAAAGCCGCCGGTGACACTGCTAAAGTCTCCGTTCCGCTGGTTCTGGTTGGGCACATAGAACTGCGCGCTGGGGATGCCTTGCTTGATGCGTCGTCCCTCGTACGACAGGAAGAAGAATGCGCGGTCCTTCTTGATGGGGCCGCCGAAGGTCCCGCCAAACTGGTTCTGCTGGAACTGGGGCTTGACAACGTTGAAGTAGCCCTGGGCATTCAGCACGCTATTACGAAAGAACTCGAAGGCGTTGCCGTGGAATTCGTTGGTGCCGGATTTGGTGACGACGTTGATCACCGCTCCGGAATTGCGTCCGTATTCGGCGTCGAAGGTGTTGGTGAGCACGCGAAATTCGGAGATGCTGTCGGGGCTGGGCTGCACCGTGGGGAGATTGGCGAACAGGTCATTGGCGTCGCCGCCATTGACGTTGAAGTTATTGGACCGGCCACGGCCGCCGTTGACCGAAACAACGCCCGGCTGGTCGCTGCCGTAGGCGATGGAGTTGCTGCCGCCGACGTTGGACATGACGCCCGGCTGTAGCTGCAGGAGCTGGTAGGTATCACGCGTGTTCAGGGGCAACTGCGTAGCCATGAGGGCATCAACCGTGGCGCCGAGCTGGGTGGAACTGGTATCCACGAGCGGCGCTTCGGAGCTGACCTCGACGGTTTCGGTCGCGGAACCGAGTTGCAGCGTGCCACTGACGGTGAGGGTCTGGTTCAGGTCGAGGGCAACCTGCTTGCGCGTCAGCTTCTTGAAGCCGGTGGCTTCGAACTCGACGGTGTAGGCACCAACGGTGACGGTTGGGAACGAGTAGTCGCCACTCTTGTTGGATTGCGTGTGATTGCTGACGCCGGTCGCATCGTTGGTAATGGTGACCGTGGCGTCGGGAATCACGGCGCCGCTGGGATCGGTGACGCGGCCAATGATTCGACCGCCGGTGCTCTGAGCCAGTGCAGCAAGAGCCAAGAATACCGCCAGGAGGGCGGCAGGAAACACGTGCGCGCAGAATCGACAGCCCAACCTGATCATAAACCCCCTTCGGAAAGCGACTGAATTGTGGACGCGGGCGCGTGGACAACAATCCGCTTGCAGCGACAGCAAACCTTGCTATAATCCCGCAAGGTTAGAGAATCCATTTCCCACTTGTCAAGCGAAACTTTGAAAACCCGCGCCCAGCACGGTTCTTCGCAGTCAACGCCTGGCGCCCGCCCCCGGGGTTACCTGAAGATTGGTGACGTCGCCGAACTCACTGGTGTTTCCGCGTCCGTGATTCGATCCTGGGAGCGGCTGGGCATCATCCATCCTGTGCGTACCGACAGCAAGTACCGCCTCTACTCGAAAGACGATCTCAAGGTGTTGAAGCGCGCGCGCTTCCTCAACCGAGTACGTGGTCTGAACGGGCCGGCAATCGTCGAGCTGTTGAAGTCGCAAGGACTGGTGAAGTCGGCGCGTCACAACGGAGCCGGGGCGATGGGGCTCCGTCTGCGGCAATTGCGCCTGAGCCAGAAGCTCTCGCTGGCGGAGGTAGCCAGCGCCGTGGGTATTTCGGTCGGCTTCCTGAGCGCGATTGAACGCTCGCATATGAGCGCGTCCGTGGGGACGCTTCGGAAGCTGGCGCGCTATTACAAGCTAAACATTCTGGACTTCTTCGACCCGGCACAGGCCAATCCGTATCGCGTGCGGCCCAGCGAGCGCAAGCGCCTCGACGCAGGACCCGGAGTGCAGATGGAGCTGCTTGCCTGGGGCAACACCGTGATGGAGCCGCACCTGTTCACCATCGCTCCCGGGGCGGGCAGCGGCGATTCCTATGCGCACGAGGGCGAGGAGTTTCTCTACGTGTTGCGCGGCGTGCTGAATATCGCGCTGGAAGGGCAGTGGTATGTTTTGCATTCGGGCGACAGCTTCTACTTTGAGAGCAACACGCCACACACTTGGCGTAATACAGGCAAAACGGAAACAGTCGTTCTGTGGGTAAATACTCCACCGACGTTCTAGCTGGGAAAATTGTTCTGAGGTGACTTGATGTCGAGGGCTCTGAAGTCGCCAGTTCTGCGGCAATCGCGCGCCCTCATGCTGGGGTCCAGGCGAACGGGCCTAGTCGCGATTCTTGCGCTGGTGAGCGCATCGACGCTTTTTCTGGGATCCTGCGCCAAACGCACGCCCACACTGAACCTGCTGGTGTGGGAAGGCTATGCCGATCCGACGTTCCTCAAGGCGTTCGAGGATCAGTGCAAGTGCAAGGTCAACGCCGCCTACATGGGTTCGAGCGACGAGTTGATGGCCAAGCTGCGGGGCGGAAGCGCCAGCAACTACGACGTGATTTCGCCGTCTAGCGACGTGGCCACCAGCATCGCGGAGTCGGGACTGGCGGCGCCGCTCGATCTGTCCAAGATCCCGAGCTACAGCCAGACATCGCAAACACTGCGCGATCTGCCGCTGGTACGCGTGAACGGAAAGGTGTACGGCGTGCCGTTCATGTGGGGACCGAATCCGCTGCTCTACGACACCACCTACTTTAAGTCGCCACCACAAAGCTGGAGCGAGTTGTGGGACCCGAAGCTCAAGGAGAAAATCTCGATACCGGATGAGCTGTCGAGCGTGTACATGACGGCACAAGTGCTCGGCTATGACAATCCGCCAGCAGAGCTCTACAACCTGAGTGATGAGCAACTGGAAAGAGTCAAGGCGAAACTGCTGGAGTTGAAGCCGAACATCCGCAAGCTATGGGCGACCGGTGGCGAGCTGACCAACCTCTTTCAGAATCATGAAGTCGTGGCGGCCATCGGATGGCCCCTGATGACCAACCAATTGCGCAAGCTGGGATTCCCCATTGGCGAGACCATCCCAAAGGAAAACACAACAGGATGGATCGACCATTTAATGATCACATCGGCCAGCGACAACAAAGAACTGGCGACACAGTTTCTGGAATACATGATCGAGGCGAAGACGCAGAAGCAGGTGGCGGATGTGACGGGATACACTCCTGCGAATCCGGGTGCCGCGCAATATATGACGGAAGAACAGCGGAAGAGCCTGCATCTTGACGATTCGGAAAGCTATCAGAAGCGCATTTACTTCTGGCAAAACGTGCCGCGGCGTGCGAAGTACAACGAAATCTGGAACCAGGTGAAGGCGGCGCAATAGGCCCATGGGGACAAAACCAATTGCGGCGTTAGCACCGGCGGGCGCTGAGGCGAAGTCACTGCTGTCGGTGCGCTCGGTGGCCAAGCGATTCGGCAGCAACGTTGTATTGCGCAACATCAGCCTCGATGTTGCGGAGGGAGAGTTCCTCAGCATCCTGGGCGAGAGCGGATCGGGCAAGACGACGCTGCTGCGCCTGATTGCCGGCTTTGAGCGCTGCGACAGTGGAGAAATCTGGATGACCGGCGAACGGCTCGACCCGCTTCCACCGTACAAGCGGCAGGTCAACACGGTTTTTCAGAGTTACGCGTTGTTTCCCCACCTCTCGGTATTCGACAACGTGGCGTACGGCCTGCGCGTGCAGAAAGCTCCCGCCATCGAGGTCAAGGGAAGGGTCGAGCAGGCACTGGCGATGGTGAAGATGTCGAGCTTCGCCAACGCGAGTCCGGAAAAGATCAGTGGGGGACAGCAACAACGCGTAGCGCTGGCGCGGGCGCTGGTGAACCGTCCCAAGCTACTGCTGCTCGATGAACCACTTTCGGCCCTCGACGCCAACTTGCGGCGCCAGATGCAGGTCGAACTCAAAGTCCTGCAGCGAGAAATCGGGATCGCGTTCGTTTTTGTCACACATGACCAGGAAGAGGCAATGACGATGTCGGACCGCATCGCGCTGCTGCGCTCCGGAGAACTGGAACAGGTAGCGACGCCGCGCGAAATCTACGCTCGACCGGCAACCGCCTACACGGCGCAGTTCATCGGGCAAACCAATTTGCTGCACGCTCACGTTACGGCGGGCATAGCGGAATGCGCGGGCTTGCGATGGTCCACCAGCGAGCCGGATGGACCAACGACGTTTTCAGTGAGGCCTGAATCCATCGTTGCGGCATCGGGTGCTTCGTCGAATGGGCTCGTGCGCTTTCACGCGACGGTACTCAGCCAACTATTTCAAGGAGCGGCCCAGTTGCTGCAAGTCGAGACGGCAAGTGGCTACCGGCTGAACGTTCGCATGCCGGGCGGGAAGACGGTGGCCAGCGGGTTGGAGTTGGAGTTCGCAGCCTCAGATGCAGTACGGGTGCGGGAGACGCAGGCCTGAGCATGTTTTCGCGTGCCTACAAACTCGCGGTTTCGCTGCCTCCACTGGCCTGGGTTGTGCTATTCCTGCTGACGCCGTATTTGTTGCTGCTGGTTTACAGCTTCTGGTCGGTGACGCCATCGCAACAGATTGTGCATACCTGGGGCCTGCAGAATTATCTCGAGTTGCTGCACGTCCCGGTGTACTTTCAGGTGCTGTTGCGCTCGATGCGCATCGCCACCAGCGTGACGCTGTTATCGTTGCTGCTCGGCTTTCCTCTGGCGTACTACGTGTCGTTCCATGCGGGCAAGAAGAAAGACCTGCTGTACCAGTTGGTGATCATTCCGTTGTGGGTGAGCTATCTGGTGCGAGCGTATGCGTGGAAGACAATCCTGGGCAGCGAGGGTGTGCTGAACACACTGCTGCAGTACTTGCACATCACGAGCCATCCCCAGGGATACTTGCTGTACAGCCCGCTGGCCGTGGTGCTCACGTTGACGCACATCTACACGCCATTCGCCTTCCTCCCGATCTACGCGGCGCTGGAGCACATTCCGCGCAAACTGATCGAAGCCTCCCACGATCTGGGTGCCACGCCGGCTCAGACCTTCTGGCGCGTCATCGTACCGCTGTCCATCCCGGGTGTGGTTGCCGGCGCGACGTTTTCCTTCGTGCTGAGCCTCGGCGACTTTCTGGCGCCGCTGCTGGTTGGCGGGCCGAGCGGCGTGATGATTTCCAACATCGTGGTGAGCTTGTTCGGCGCAGCCTACAACTGGCCGCTGGGTGCAGCGATCTCCGCCTGCATGATGGTCCTGGTACTCACATTGCTTTTCGCCACCGAGCGGTTGGAGAAGAAGTGGAGCTTCACATGAGTCGCGAAGCTCTCGGTGAGGAACGCGCAGGCTGGCTGGCTGTTCACGCGGCGCTGGTATTCGCGTTCCTGTATCTGCCGATCGTCGTGCTGATTGTGTACTCGTTCAACGGTGGCGGCGTGGGCGGATTTCCTCCGCGCAGCCTTACGCTCGACTGGTACCGGCAGCTGGCGAAAGATACCCCATTGTGGGACTCAGTGCTGAACAGCCTGCTGGTCGCGCTGGCGGCTATGGCGATCTCCATCGGGCTGGGCTTGCCGGCGGCGCTGGCGCTGGACCGCGTGAGCTTTCCCGGCAAGGCGCTATTCCGCCGATTGGTTCTGTTGCCGCTGATTCTTCCCGGCATTATCACCGGTCTTTCACTCCTCATGCTAGTTGTGCTGATCGGGTTGAAGCTCAGCCTCATCACCATTATTCTCGGCCACGGTACGGCGCTGATCTCCGTGGCGACTACAGAGATTTTCGCAGGGTTGCAGAAGGCTGACAGGGCACAGGAGGAAGCCTCACTCGACTTGGGGGCGAACTACTGGCAGACCTTCTTGCGAGTCACGCTGCCCAACCTCAAGTTATCAATCATCGGCGCCGCACTGCTGATCTTTACGCTGTCGATGGATGAGATCGCAGTCAGCTTTTTCCTGATTGGGCGCGACAACACGCTGCCGCTGGAGATATGGTCCCGCCTGCGGAGGGGGATGACGCCCGAGATCAACGCCATTTCAACCGTCATCTTTCTGTTTTCGCTGACCATGATCGTGTTGTGGTACCGGCTACGCGTGCGAAGCGGCGAAGACGTGGCCGACATCGTTGCGGCTGTGACCAAGGAGGCTGCATGAGCACCAGTCGTAGAGACTTCATCCGCTATGTAGTGGCGGGCAGCATCGCGGCGGGATGTCCGGTCGATTTGTCGCTATTGGCGGCAGGGCCTTCGACCATCGAGGTGGATGGGGAGCACAACCAGATTTGCCATGAGATCCGCGATGGACATGAGTTCCCGCATCCTCCCGCCACCCAGAAACACGACGTGGTAATCGTCGGCGGAGGGGTGAGTGGTCTTATGTCGGCGTATCTGATGCGCGACAAGGATTTCCTGCTACTGGAAAAGGAGCCGCATTGGGGAGGCAATTCCTACCTCGAGGAGTACAACGGTGTGGCGTACGCCACAGGTGGCGCCTTCACGGAAGGCGAGACCATGCGGGAGTTCACGACGGGATTGGGGCTGCCGTACCTTCCAGTCGACAATTGGGACGGCACCATCGTCAACGGCGAGTTTGTGGCTGACACCTGGGGTGTGGGGCTTGACCGCTTGCCGTATCCGCAGAACGTTCGTGACCGCTTTAAGAAGTTCCGCGACGAAATGCTCAAGATCGATTTGGAAAAGCATGCTGTCGAACTCGACAACGTGCCGTTATCGAAATATACGGTGGGTTACGGTCCCGAGCTGCAGGCGTGGTGGGACGGATTCGGCCCATCGAACTGGGGAGCACGCGCCGATGAGAGTGCGGCAATTCTCGGGATTTACGAGGTGCAGAACGCGGCAGGAGCGATTCGCAAAGATGACCGCATGACATGGCCAGGTGGGCTCGGTGCGATTAACAAGAAGTTCGCGGAGATCATGCAGCCGCATCGCGATCGCATGCTGCTGAACGCGGCGACCGTTGCGGTGGTCCCGCAGAAGCACGGCGTAAACGTCACCTACCTGCAAGGCGGCAAGCCACAGACGGTGGAGGCCAAGGGCGTAATCATGGCGACGCCGAAGTTCATTACCGTGCGCATGGTCGAAGGCATGCCGCAAAAGCAGAAGGATGCGATTGCGAAGATGCGCTACATCCCGTATGCGGTGGTGAACCTGGTGTATGACAAACCCGTTTTCAACCGCGGCTATGACACCTGGTGCCCAGGGAACAGTTTCACGGACTTCATCGTCGCCGACTGGACCGTTCGCAACCAGCCGGGCTACAAACAGAAATACAACATTCTCACCTGCTATACGCCGTTGCGGCGCGAACAGCGCGGGATTCTGCTTACCGAAGATGGCAGCAAGCAGCTGGCAGCGAATGTGCTACGTGATTTCAAAAAGCTGTTGCCGGAGACGAATGCCGATCCGGTCGAGGTGCAAATCTATCGCCGGGGACATCCACTTTACCAATCGCTACCGGGCAATTACACTCAGGTCCTGCCGCAGGTACGGCAGCCCATGGAGCGCGTTTTCTTTGCCAACACCGATTCGGAGGGGCCGGTATCAACGACACCGCAAGGGATTGAAGCTGCACGCCGCGCGGTCAAGGAATACGAGAAGATGATCGCGGGAAGCCGGGCTGCGGCTTCAACGTAGTTCGGTGTTTGCACCGGCGTTCTTTCTGGAGTTGATGTTGGATCGCGTATCGAGCCGCTATTTCTTCGCTGGAATGGTGAAGTCGACAGGGACCCTGATGTTGTAAGTGCGGGCGAAGTTGGTCTGATTGAGCGAGAAGCTCAAGCGCCCGCGCGAATCGATGAAGGCCAGTGGCTTGCCGATCTCCACGTCGGAAAAGGTGTGAGTGAAAGGCATGTCCATCTCAATCGCACCCATTGTGAGATGAATATTGTTGCCCCACTTGTAGCCCAGTTTCTCGAATTCCTCGCGCGATACATTGGTCACGAGGTTTCCGAAAGGACCATCCACGCCTACGACCTGCGCTTTGAGCACGCCGTTCTCTATCGTGGGCTTGTTGAGGCTCAAGCGAACTAACTGGCCGACGGGCATCTCTGGGCCAACTTCAGTCCAGTCTTCTCCGTTCGCGAGGTGCGCACCCACGGGCGAAAAGATGTCGCGCCCGTGAAAGGTGGAAGAGATCGCGTTCTCGATCATCCACTTGGGATTGGTGATGACGCGCACGGTCTCGATGCCATCGAGATCCTGCACGTAGGTCAGCAGTCCGTTGTCGGGAAGCACGTAGTAATTGCCCTTTCTGGACTTGGCCACGATGGCTTTGCGCGAACTGCCCACGCCGGGGTCGATCACGACGACAAACACCGTTCCTTGTGGAACATACGGTGTCACACCCATGATGTAACGCGCACCGTCCATAATCGAGAACGGGGTGACTTCATGGGTGATGTCGAGAATCCGGACGGTGGGATCGATGTTGTACATCACCTGCCGGCAGATGGCCACCGAGTCGTCGAGCAAGCCGAAATCGGTCATGAAGGCGATCTCATTGGGATGGCCAGGGGCAGCGGGATTCGCCGCGTCAAGCAATGACGAGCCGATCATCAGGATCAGCAAGGTGAGGGCGCTGAAGGCAATTCGCTGAGACCCAGGTGTGGTCAAGTCTGCACCTCATTCTGGACGGTATCCGGAGTCTCCTATTCTCACCAATCGACCGCGACCGGGCAATTCGAGTCGGGCTTCATGCCCCTTTTCCTCGGCTGAGTGGAATAAAATCGCGATCAGCATGGCATCCGACCCTCGCACCATTTTTCATGTCGATATGGATGCATTCTTCGTCTCGGTCGAGGAATTGTTCGATCCCTCTTTGAAGGGGAAGCCAGTGGTGGTTGGGGGGCAGGCCAAGGAGCGCGGTGTGGTTTCGGCGGCGTCCTATGCGGCGCGCAAGTTCGGGGTACATTCCGCCATGCCGTTGCGCACCGCCGCTAAACTCTGTCCTCAAGCAGTCTTCGTGGATGGACATCCCGAGCGGTATCGGGAGTATTCCGCTAAGGTCTACGAGGTGCTGAACCGCTTTTCGCCGAAATTGGAGATGGTCTCCATCGACGAGGCCTACGTTGACATGACCGGCACCGAACGCCTGCACGGGCCACCACTTCGCGCGGCGCATGCTCTGCACCAGGCGATGAAGTCGACGACCAACCTCAATTGCTCCATCGGGATTGGCACATCGCGGCTGGTCGCCAAAGTCTGTTCCGACCAGGCGAAGCCGAACGGCGTGTTGTTCGTGCTGCCCGGCGGGGAGATCTCGTTTCTGGCTCCGCTCGACGTGCGAAAGATTCCCGGCGTTGGAAAGGTCATGGAAAAGCGACTGCAGGAGCAGGGCATTCATAAAGTGGGTGACCTGGCTGCTCGTGATGAGCGATGGCTTGAGCAAAACTTCGGCGCCTTGGGAGTGGCACTCGCCGGCAAGTCACGCGGTCTCGATGCGGGAGCGTGGTTCGACAGCGAGATTGGAGTGGATGAGGGGCCACGCTCGATCAGCCACGAACATACATTTAACAACGATACCGCCGAGGCCCAGGTGCTGGAGGCGATGCTCGCGCGGCTGTCGGAGATGGTATGCCGCCGCCTGCGAGAACAGAACCTGAAGGCGCGCACCTTGCAGTTGAAGTTGCGCTCTTCCGACTTCACGACAATCACGCGGGCGCGAACGCTGGAGCAGCCGACTGCGGTGGATTCGGAGGTCTTCTCCGCCATCCGCGAGTTGTTCCGCGCCAATTGGAACAAGGGAGCAGTACGGTTATTGGGAGTTCATGCGGCGCACTTCGACGAGGAAAGCGAACAACTCAGCCTGGAGGGACGCACCGCGCACGACAAATGGAATCAGGCGCTGTCGGCCGCCGACCGCCTGCGCGAGAAGTATGGCGAAAACGCGGTGTCGCTGGCCACGGGCATGAAGGCACGATTTCGCGAACGAACCCACGAGAATCCTGCCGCACTGCCGGACAAGAAAAAAGAAACGTAGGCGGCTATTTGGTGGCTGCCGATTTGGGAGGGAGATATTTCTTGTTGATCCGAGCGACAACTACGTAGTTGGGATCCACAATTTCGCTTACGCTCAGCTCTCCAGCCACGGACATCAACTCGTAAAGATCGAGCTGCGACAGTCCGTAGTCGTCGTGGATCCACTTGATTAACTCGGTGTAAGCAATCCGGGTGGCGTCTTCCAAAGGCCGGTAGATACCGGTCGCCATCAAGTATTCGTCGTTCTCAAAGCGCGGCCAGGAAATCTTCTTGCCTTTGATGAGGTCCACTTGAATGCGCGCGTGCATGGGTACTTCGATGGCACTGCCTGCCACCTCGCCATCGCCCATGGCCGCGTGCCCGTCGCCCAGGTAAAGCAACGCACCCCGCACATTGACGGGGAGATAAAGCGTGTTGCCGACACTGGCCTGGGGAGAGTCCATGTTGCCGCCGAACTCCGCGGGCACAAGGGAACTGCGCGCTTCACCATCGGCGGGGGCAACACCAATGCAACCCAGGAAGGGGTGCAACGGAATTTTCGTCGCGAAGTCCGAATCGGTGGCCTTGAACGTGGCTGTATTGGTTTCCTTGTCGATCGGGTAAAACCAAATCCGCTCCGGCAGATCGTGATTCAGCATAGGGGTGTACGTGCTGCTGCTGAGGGCCCCAAATCCAGGGACGTAGTTCCCGACTCCCTGGTCCCCGTCGATTGAGAGATCGAGAAACTTCAGCACCAGAGTGTCGCCAGGCTGGGCTCCCTCGACATAGAACGGTCCGGTCAAAGGGTTGTCCATCTTTACCATGCTCATGGTGTCGCCCGGCTTGGTCAGGGCTCCCCCAAAGCAGTCGAGTGTGTTGGTGTCGAGCGTGTCGCCGGGACGCAGCGCGGCAACGGGATCGGCCGGACCGAAAACGGCCTTCACGTTTTCCGTGTTGGCCCGGTAGGTCACGACTCTGGGGGCGGGAGCGGGGGCGGCGGGTAACGCTGCTGGGACGTGTTGCATCTGCCCAATCGCCATGGGAGACAGGGTCGCAGCGCAGAATGTGACTTCGACCAAGAAGCTCAACCTCATAGGGGGAGGAGTTTACCATTCTGGGCAGGCACAGGAAAATTATGCGGGTTGGTAACGCGATTTCCATCGCTATTGGTCAGCCGTCACAGACACGTGTGATAATGACGCCTAACCTGAGACTGTGGCAAGCAGCCAACTCCAACGTGTCCGGATCGTCATCCGCGGCGCCGTGCAGGGCGTCGGCTTCCGCCCGTTTATCTACCGCCTGGCGGAAGAACTGAACCTAAAGGGCTGGGTCCTCAACAATACCCAGGGCGTGTTCGTCGAGGCTGAGGCGACGGCGGACGTCCTGCAGCAATTCCTGCTGCGCATCGAGCGGGAAAAGCCGGCGATCTCGTTCATCCAAAGCTTCGAGCACAACTTCGTCGATCCCGTCCCCTATGACAAGTTCGAGATCAGGGAAAGCACTGACGGCGCCAAAACCGCGCTAATCCTGCCTGACATTGCCACATGCAGCGAATGTCAGCGGGAGATTTTCGATCCAACCAACCGCCGGTACCGTTATCCCTTTACCAACTGCACCAATTGTGGGCCCCGATTCACGATTGTAGAAGCGTTACCCTACGATCGCCCCCGCACGTCGATGCGAATTTTCAAGATGTGTCCGGAATGTTCGGCGGAGTACCACAAACCGCGTGACCGGCGGTTTCATGCCCAACCCAACGCGTGCCCAAAGTGCGGCCCCCATCTGGAGTTGTGGGACGAAACCGGCGCTGTCGCAAGTAGCGGCGACGAGGCCTTGCAGCGGACCGCGGCGGCGATCAAAGCGGGAATGATCGTGGCAGTGAAGGGGCTGGGAGGCTTCCACCTGATGGTGGATGCTTCCAACGAGGCGGCGGTTGTGCGGCTCCGCCAGCGGAAGCGCCGGGAAGGGAAGCCCTTTGCCCTGATGTTCCCCTCGCTGCAGGAGATCGTCGAGCACGCCATTGTGAATCCTATGGAAGAACGGTTATTGCGATCGCCGGAAGCGCCAATCGTGCTGCTGCGTCGCGGGATTCGCGATGATCTGGCGGCGTCGATTGCGCCGGGAAATCCCTACCTCGGTGTCATGCTGCCCTACACACCGCTGCATCATCTGCTGATGCGGGAGTTGAGAATGCCGGTAGTGGCTACCAGCGGAAACGTGTCCGACGAGCCAATTTGCATTCACGAGCAGGAGGCGATCCTACGGCTGCAGGGCATCGCCGACGTCTTCCTTGTGCACAATCGGCCGATCGTGCGCCACGTGGACGACTCAGTAGTACGCGTCATGGCGGGACGGGAATTAGTGCTGCGCCGCGCCCGCGGTTTCGCTCCATTGCCGGTGCTAGTGGACAACGCCGCTCCCGACGTGATCGCCGTGGGTGCACATCAGAAGAACGCAGTGGCAGCTTCGGTGGGTAACCAGGTCTTCATCAGCCAGCACATCGGTGATTTGGAGACTGTCCCGGCGTACGGAGCCTTTGAGCAAGTGCTCGCGGACTTTACTGAGCTGTACGGACTGCAGACCAAGACCATCGCGTGCGACCTGCATCCAGAGTATTTTTCGACGCAGTACGCCCGCAAACAGAGTCGCGTGGATGTTGTCGCGGTGCAGCACCATTACGCGCACGCGCTGTCGTGCATGGCGGAGAACCAGGTCGCGCCACCCGCGCTGGGCATTTCCTGGGATGGCAGCGGCTACGGTCCGGACGAGACGGTGTGGGGCGGAGAGTTCTTGCGCATTACGCGGACCGGATTCGAGCGGGTAGCGCACCTGAGGACTTTCCAGTTGCCCGGCGGCGAGAAAGCAGTGAAAGAACCGCGTCGGGTGGCGCTGTCGATTCTGCGCGAAACATTTGGTGCTGATTTGGACGAATGTGGCGAACTGGCCGTCCTTTTGGCATTCACCGCGAAGGAACGCCGCTTGCTCGATGGGATGCTGGAGCGCGGTATCCGCAGCCCGCGCACTTCCAGTGCTGGACGCCTGTTCGACGCGGTGGCGTCGATTATTGGGTTGCGCCA
>Ga0209040_10001427_pt1 | contig 18893 bp, 16 predicted proteins | sample BogFormECP12_OM3_FD_188240 | JGI IMG/M metagenome (GOLD analysis project Ga0209040, IMG submission 188240) | Bog forest soil microbial communities from Calvert Island, British Columbia, Canada - ECP12_OM3 (SPAdes) (version 2) | ecosystem: Environmental > Aquatic > Freshwater > Wetlands > Bog ...
CCGCCTAGGCATTCCCGGCCGCCACATCCCAAACCTCGCAACCCTCGTCAGCCCGGCGCCCACCTGAGCCAAGCGCCCGGAAATCTGCCCCGGTTACCCAAAAACTGTCAAAACGTAAATCCCAAGGTGATCCCCGCAACCACCGGCGCCAACCCCACCGCCTCATGCCTACAGGAGCGATGCGAGAGCCATCGCGTCTCGAAGGATGGTCCATCTCCCAGCCTCGTTGGCGCCTTCTGGAGCGTCCTTCGAGACGCGTCGCCTCCGGCGCCGCTCCTCAGGACGAGGGAGTGGTAGGCCTGAAGTCAAAACGCAACTTCAAAAGCTGGTTTCTTGCACGGCTACCTGACGCTCTCGCCCGCGCAAAAATTTACGCGCGCTCGAGATACCAAACACTTACGACCTCCTTTGCGTGGGCAAACTCCTGCGTTGACTTACGCGGCCTCCGCCGGCTCGACGTCAAGCATGAAGCGCCTCGCCCAGAGCTCTTCGTCCTTCGCCACGCCCCTTCCCAAACTACCGCCGATCCAGGTCCATTCATGCCTCATCTTCCCAAAAACGGAAAGTATAGCGCCTCTTTCTGGAGATGGCAAGGAATTGTCGGTCGCGATGTCGGCCTGATCGCGGATCGCCGCGGCTCCTGAAGCGCGTCCGTCGCGTCCTGCCGTACATCGCCCGAGTCGTGTAGGCCCCCGCCCGGCCGGTTCGTGGCCCGATCTGACGCTTGGCGCGCCGCCGGATCAGCTATCAGCCGACCGGTATCCGACCCGAAGCTGCCATTCCTGGTCGGTTCCCCTGCGGAGGGAATGCGCAAATAGCGGCCGTTGCCGAGGTGTAAGGGGAGTCCCCGCTGCCTCTGAAGCGTTCGACATCGAGATGCAGGATTCCGGGCGACCCGTTATGCTAGATTGATTTGCACGCAGATTGTGGATCGGGCGTGAAGGACACCATGGGCGAAACACGGAAACTCGCCGCAATCATGGCGGTCGACGTCGTCGGCTACTCCCGCCTAATGGGTGACGATGAGGCGGGCACGGTCCGAGCGGTGCGGGAGCATCGCAAAGCGGCGGCTCCGATCGTCGCAAGTGTCGGCGGTCGGCTCGTCAAAACTATGGGCGACGGACTTTTGCTCGAGTTTCCCTCCGTTGTCGCGGCCGTCGAATGCGCGGTTACGATCCAAAATATGATGGTCGAGCGCAACGTCGATACGCCTGAGACGAGGCGGATCGTCTATCGCATCGGCGTCCATCTCGGCGACGTGCTGATCGACGGCGACGATATTTTGGGCGAGGGGGTCAACATCGCGGCGCGGCTAGAGAGCGTCTGCGAGCCCGGCGGCGTGTCCATATCCCGGGCCGTCTATGATCAGATCAGCGGAAAGCTTGCTCTCGGTTTCCGAACCCTCGGTCTGCAAAAATTGAAAAACATCGCCAGGGCGGTCGAAGTATTCGCAATCGACTATGTGGACAAAACCGACGACGCCCACACGGCCGACGACGCGAACGTGGCGCAAACGATCAAATATTGCCGGGCGCCGGACGGAGTGCGCCTTGCCTACGCGATTTCGGGCGGCGGCCCATTCCTGGTGAAATCTGGAAACTGGATGAACCATCTTGAATACGATTGGGAAAGCCCGATTTGGCGCCATGTCCTTCGCGGGCTCTCGCGCGGGCATACGCTGGTTCGTTACGACGCGAGAGGCAATGGCATGTCCGACTGGGACGTTGACAGGCTCTCGCTCGACGCCTGGGTGACCGACCTTGAGACGGTCGTCGATGCGGTCGGCGTCGAGCGCTTCCCGCTCCTCGGAATATCCCAAGGCGGCGCCGTGGCCGTTGCCTATTCAGTGCGGCGCCCGGAACGTGTATCGCACCTTATTTTGTACGGCGCGTTCGCGCTTGGCGGAAAGAAGCGCTCTCCGGCCGAGAAAGAAAGACGCGATGCGATGACGACTTTGATGCGGCTCGGATGGGGCGCGGACAATCCAACCTTTCGGCAAATGTTCACAGGGCTGTTCATCCCGGGAGCAACGCATGAGCAGGCGGACATTTTCAACGAGCTGCAATTGAAAACGACCTCTCCCGAGTGCGCCGTTCGCTATTTCGACGCCGTCAACGATTTCGATATCATCGATCTGCTCTCCAAAGTGAAGGCGCCGACCCTGGTCATGCACGTGCGGGATGACCAGATGGTTCCAATCGACGCCGGGCGCCAGCTGGCCGCCGGCATCCCTGGCGCCCGTTTCATCGCGTTGCCCGGTCGAAACCACTTGTTCCTGGAGCACGAACCAGCTTCTGATCGATTCTTCGAAGAGATCGGCCTTTTCCTTAGGGGCTGATCCAACGCGGCGCCGAGGGGCCGGACTTCCGCGCTGACATGAAAGATCGGTTTACCCTCAAACTGCGGCGCTCACCGTCGCGATCAGCGATGACCGCTTAACGTCGAGCCCTGCCATTCCCGGGCGCCCTTTGGAAGAACAGGAATCCGCCCTTTTGCGATATTCTGGTTCGGGCCGCCAATTGTTAGACCCTGACTGCCAGATGGCCCTTACCTTTGGTCGGCGGCCCAGCCGCGCACCCGAACCTCACCACCTCGCCCCGCGGCCGGCGTGACAAGCTGCCTACCCACATGACGCGCTTGCCGCGCACGAAGGTTCTAACCGGCCCCGCGGATGGCGATCGCTTGGCGCCCGTCGTCGTCGGCTCGGGCGCCGCCGTAGGGATCGCCTCGAAACGCCCCGCGTCCCGAAGGGAAGGTCTCGCAAACCTCAGAGTTCGCAGGTTACATCATACAACCTTGTCCATGATGGGGGCGAGCTCCGCCGCAGAGTACGCGCGCATGGTTTGCGTGCGAATGTAGCCGAGCCTGCCGACGCTCATCGCCAGCGCCGTCATGGAGGCCTCGTCCGGGGCGTCGACGACAGAGACGATGTCGTATTGCCCCTGGGTCCACCAAATATCCTTGACCGTGCAGCCGAGTTTTGCGGCGAGATCCTTGTAAGCGCTCGCCCGGTTGGCGGTGTCCTTGATGTTTCGGATGCCCTGATCGGTGAGGTTAATCAACGTGACATATGTCGCCATGGCGTTTTCCTCCGACTGAAAGTCGCAAATCACGTCAGAGGAACGCCGCATTGATTCAGCTCAAAGGCGCGAGCTCCCCGGACCGAAGCTGGGAAGCCGCAAAACGTCCTTGACGGAAAACAGGACCGGTCGTTTTACGGCGTCGTCGTTCCCGACCTGCCCGGTTTTCATTCATTCAACCCTGCAACATAACGATTCCTGGGCGTTGTTCGAGCTCGGAGCGTGCTTGCCAACGTCCCCGGAATTGTCCGGCATTGGCGGCGGACCTCCTACTACGGGTTCCTACTACTACGGGGTGACGCTTCACCGATTTGAGTACCCCGCTCTTCTTCCGATTTAATTCCTTCCGATCCGAGGATGCGACTCACAGTAAACGCCGCGTACTCCTATTCACTTGAAGTAATGGAAAGAGACAAATTGCTCGGTTTTCATTTTCTCGACAGGCTTGAGCCTATGAGCGGCGCCTAGACTACGGGCGACGCTGGGGGGAGTTCTCCAATGGCCAGCCCGCAACCGAATTTCGCTCGGACGGCGTCGTCATGCGCGCACGGTAAGTTCACACCGCTCTATCGAATCAACGCGGCAGAGAGGCCAGGGATCGGTTCGCTCTCGGCTCAGCGGAGAGCGAACTGGCTGGTTGTCATCACAATCATCGCCCTTGTTGCGACGCTCGTGGGTCCACGCGTGTCGGAGCTTCTCAGCGACGCGAAGGTCAAGGCCGCGAAGATCCAGATGGAGAGTTTCGAGACGGCGCTCGACCTATACTATCTCGACAACGGGTCCTTCCCGGCCGCCGACGAAGGCCTGAAGGCCCTGGTCCAGCGGCCCGCTTCGGCGCCCGTTTGGAATGGCCCTTACCTCAGGACAGGCTCGGTCCCAGACGATCCTTGGGGCCATCCTTACGTGTATAGAGTTCCCGGGGAGCATGCCCCGTACGAGATTGCCTCATACGGACCGGGCCGCACGAGCGACGCTGGCTATGATCGCGAGCCCCGCGCGATAGTCGGCGATGGATCGGCAGGCGGGGTTACGACCGCCGATCGCCGCGAGCGTCTCGTTCCGGCGCGTTGACCGGCCCTTCCCGCGCGGGGCAGGGAGGGGCGGGACCCCTCCGGTCTCGTAAGCTCCCGGGATCGGGCGCCAAGCGTTAAAAAGAGATGGCCCGATCCTCACCCGAACCTCACCGCCTCGCCCGCCGCCGGCGCCAAGACCTCCCCCTCCCACATGACGCGCCGCCCGCGGACGATCGTTCCGACCGGCCAGCCGGCGACCCTTTCGCCATCGTAAGGCGTCCAGCCTGCGCGCGAGACGATCCACGAGTCGCGGATCGTCTCGGTTCGCTTCAAATCGACTATGGTGAAGTCGGCGTCGTAGCCGGCGGCGATGCGCCCCTTGCCGACGATGCCGAACAGCCTCTGCGGTCCGGCGCTCGTGAGATCGACGAAGCGCTGAAGCGTGAGCCGCCCCGCGTTGACATGGGTTAGCATGACGGGAACGAGCGTCTGCACGCCCGTCATGCCGGACGGGCTCTCGGGGTAGGGCTTGGCCTTTTCTTCCAGCGTGTGCGGCGCGTGGTCGGAGCCCAGCACGTCCACGACGCCGTTGCGCAAGCCCCGCCAGATTCCTTCGCGATGCTCGCCGTCGCGAACTGGCGGGTTCATCTGCAGCCTCGTGCCGAGGCGCGCGTAGTCGTCGGCGCTTAGGGTGAGATGGTGCGGCGTCGCCTCGCAACTCGCGACGTCCTTCGCCCCGGCTAAGAACTCCATCTCCTCGCGCGTCGAAACATGCAGCACATGCACCTGCGCGCGCGCCTCGCGCGCGAGACGGACGAGCCGCTCAGTGGATTTGAGCGCCGCGATCTCGTCGCGCCAAATCGGATGGGACGAAAGGTCGCCCCTAACGCGCAACGGCTTGCGCTCATTAAGGCGCGCCTCATCCTCGCTGTGGAAGGCGGCGCGGCGGCGAACGGCCCTTAGAATCGCGAGCACGCCTTTGTCGTCCGGGACGAGGAGGCTTCCGGTCGAGGAGCCCATGAACACTTTCACCCCCGCCGCGCCCGAGAGCCGCTCGAGCTTGGCGAGTTCGGCGACATTGTCGTGCGTGCCCCCAATAAAGAAGGCGAAGTCGCAATGCATTCGCCCTCTGGCGCGCGCCAGCTTGTCGGCGAGCGCCTCGGCGCTCGTCGTCGGCGGAGCCGTGTTCGGCATTTCGAAGATGGCGGTCACGCCGCCGAGGACCGCGCCGCGCGAGCCTGTCTCGAGGTCCTCTTTGTGGACGAGTCCCGGCTCGCGGAAATGCACCTGCGTGTCGATGACGCCCGGCAGCACGTGCAAGCCCGCGCAGTCGATGCGCTCAGCGGCGGAGGCGGCGGCGAGACTCCCGATCTCCGCGATGCGGCCGTCACGGACGCCGAGGTCGCGGACGCCGATCCCGTCGTGGTTGACCACGGTTCCGCCGGCCAGAATGAGGTCGAAAGCGCGTGGCATTCTTCGTTCCTTGCGCGGGAGAGCCAGCGCCGTCTAACTTAGCGGGATCGAAGGCAGGCGCGAAGGAAATCGAATGACGAAGGCGATCGCCTGGCTCGCTGACCGCGGCGTCGTCCGGGTCGCGGGCGAGGATGCGGCCAGCTTCTTGCAGGGGCTCTTGACCAACGACGTCGAGCGCCTGGAGATCGGCGAGGCGCGCTACGCCGGGCTGCTCACGCCGCAGGGCAAGATTTTGTTCGACATGCTGGTCGTGCGCGCTCGCGCGGATGCGCGCGCCGCATATTTCCTCGACTGCGCCGCCGCGCAGGCGGCCGATCTCGCAAAGCGGCTCGGCTTCTACAAGCTGCGCGCGAAGGTCGCCATCGCCGACGAGAGCGGCGAGCGCGCGGTCGTTGCGGCGTGGAGCGAGGACGTGGTGCTGCCGGATGGCGCGTTGGTCTATCGCGACCCGCGCGATCCACGCCTGGGCCTCCGGGCGATCGTAGCGCGCGCCGAGGCGGTCACGGTCGGGGAAGCGGAGCTTGCTTCCTATGAAGCGCTGCGCATCGCGGCTTGCGCGCCGAAGGGCGGCGTCGATTTCGCCTACGGCGACGCTTTCCCGCACGACGCGGACTTCGATCTTTTGAACGGCGTCGATTTCGGCAAGGGCTGCTACGTCGGCCAGGAGGTCGTGTCGCGGATGAGGCACCGCGGAGGCGCGCGAAAGCGCGTCGTGCCGGTCAAGATCGCGGGCGAGCCGCCTGCGCCGGGGACGCCGGTCATGGACGGGGAGCTTGCCGTCGGGACCCTGGGCTCGTCGGCCGGCGGAGCGGCGCTCGCGATGCTGCGACTGGACCGGGTCGAAGACGCTAAGGCTGCTGGGCGCAGCCTGACCGCCGGCGGCGTGGGCGTGGCGCTCGCCGACTGACGCTGGAGCTGGCCTTGGGCAAATCTGTCCGCGGTTCGCGCTGGCTCCCCGCCGAGCGGAATCGCGGCCATAGCGGCGGCGCAGATTCAGATGTACCGTCAAAAAAGAGGGGCGCGCTAATCCCGTCGGAAGCACGAAGCGGGAGAGAAAGGAGGCAGAGGTGCGCTTGCTCCGTTTCGCTTCCGTTCTTGGGCTTGAGTTCGTCTTTTGCGTGTCTCAGGGTCCTTCGATCGAGGCGCTGGCGCAATCGGCCGACTCCTCCATCAAACAGATGGAACTCACCGAGGCCCAAGTTACGGCGTATTGCGCCGCTCAGCGCGACCTCAAAGGCGTCATTTTTCGCCTGCCCAAGGACCGGGCGGACCTGCCGGATGTCAAGTCTCCCGCGCAGCTCGAGGCCATCCTTCGCCGCCACGGCTTCAAGAACCTGGGCGAGTACAACGCGGTCGCCAACAACATCGCCCTCGTCCTCGAGGGCGTCGATCCTGCCGCCAAGTCCTATATCGGCGCGGCAGCCTTGCTGAAGCGGCAGCTCGATGACATCGAATCCGATCCGTCGATCAATCCGCGCGAGCGCGCGGCCGCTTTGGGCGAACTCGACGCGGCCATGCGCGTCATCGCGCCGGTGCGCTACCCAGCGAATGTTACGCTCGTCGTCAAGAACCTCGACGCCGTCCTGGCCAATTCGCCGTTCGCGGCCATGACCTCTACCTCGACCGAATAGCGTTCAGCGATAGACGAGCACCGGGATCGTCGAATGGGTAAGAACCTTGACCGTCTCGCTCCCCAGAATAAGCGCCGAGACGCCGCGTCTGCCGTGCGAGGCCATGACGATGAGATCGCAGCTCTTGGCGTGCGCCGCGTCGATGATGGCGCGGTAGGGCTGGTCGTGCACCTCGCGGATCGTGTCGCAGACGACGCCGGCGGCTTCGGCCGCAATACTGACCTGCTCCAGGGCCTTATCGGCGATTCGGCGCGATTCCTCGTCGAACTGGTCCTCCCCGACTGGAATGAAAACCGCCTCCATGGCCGCGACGCGGTAGGGCTCGGAGATGGTGAGGGCAGTCACCTTGGCCCCGCATTCCTTGGCGAGCTGGACGCCGTAGAGCACGGCCTTGCGGGAGAGATCGGTGCCATCGGACGGGATCAGAATGTGCTTGAACATAACGCCCTCCAGGTTCTTTTTCTCAAACTAGGCCACCGCAGGCGCGGAAGCCATAGCCGGCGTCAACCCGCCTCACAGACTTTGCTGATGCGCTCGTTTTCACGCCGCAGTTGCGGGCGGAGAGGGCCGCGGCTAGAGTTTGCGCGCCTCGGCGGGACGCTTTGTCCTGCGGCTTCTCACAAGACTCCCGTCAGATAATCGCCAAGGAGCGCTCCGATGAGTTTCACGCTGCCTGACCTTCCTTACGCTTATGACGCGCTGCAGCCGCATATGTCGCGAGAAACCCTGGAATATCACCACGACAAGCATCACCTGGCCTACGTCAACAACGGGAATAACGCGCTCAAGGGAACCGAGTGGGAGAGCAAGTCCCTCGAAGAGATCGTCAAAGGGTCGTTCGGCAAGAACGCCGCCGTATTCAATAACGCCGGTCAGCACTACAACCACATCCACTTCTGGAAATGGATGAAGCCAGGAGGGGGAGGAACCAAGATGCCTGGCGAGCTCGAGAAGGCGCTGAAGGACTCGTTCGGGTCGATCGACAAGGCCAAGGAAGACCTCATCCAGGCCGGCGTTACGCAGTTCGGCTCCGGCTGGTGCTGGCTCAGCCTCAAGGACGGCAAGGTCGAGGTCGCCAAGACGCCGAACGGCGAGAACCCGCTCGTCCATGGCGGCAAGCCGATCCTCGGCGTCGACGTGTGGGAGCATTCCTATTACATCGACTACCGCAACCGCCGACCAGACTACCTCAGAGCGTGGGTCGACCATCTCGTGAACTGGGAATACGTGGCCGAACTCTTAGGCCAGAAGTAGGCTTCGCGCGAGGCCCTCCGGCCCGCGTCGGAGGGCGACGGCCTCGCGCGCTCAATCTGTCAGATTGAGCGTCTTCTGCGCGCAGACGTCGACGCCTGACGCATCCATAGACTGACCGTCGGCGAAGGTCGCGTGCAGGTCCACGCGGCAGTTGAAGGGCTGCGGGAGTTTCACCGACGCCTGCTTGCCGGCTTTGACCGCGCCGAGCACTTTCTTCCAATCCGCCGAGCCGCTCTCAGCCGCTTGCAGCTGGAGAAGATCGGCCTTGCGCGAGTTCGTCACCGTCACCGTGACGGTCGGCGCGCCCGCCGGCGTTTTGGTCTTCGCGGGGGCGGCTGCGGCGCGGGCCGACTGCGCGTTCTGGGCGAGCGCCGGCTCCGCGACAAGGCCGCACAGCGCCGCCGCGAGCGCGGCGGCCAAGGTCCCTCGCGTCATGATCTGCCTCTCTAAACTGGTGTCGCGAGCCGAATGAGCTTGCGTTTCGCGAGGATGGCGCCAACGGCGGTGAAGGAAAAGGCGGTCGGGCGCCCGCGAGTTATCCCCGGAAAGCGGCGATCGGCTCGGCGGCGATCGGTGCGGGCCGCTCCGCGGCGGCGCGCAGCATCGGAACGATGTCCTCGATCTTCTCGGCCACGAGATAGCGAAGCTCGAGCCCGTCGCGGATAAAGCCTTCGTTGCGCATATGCGCGAAGAGCGAGAGCAACGGACGCCAGAAGCCGTTGATGTTGGCGATGAGCACGGGCTTCGAGTGCCGCTCGAGCTGCGCCCAGGTCATCATCTCCACGAGCTCCTCGAGCGTGCCGATGCCGCCCGGCAGGGCGATGAAGGCGTCCGCCCGCGCGAACATCGTCTGCTTGCGCTCGTGCATGTCCTCGACCACCAGCATCTCTTGCGCGGTGGTGAGCGCATGCTCCTTCCGGACCAGAAAAGTGGGGATAATGCCGGTCACGTAGCCGCCCGCAGCGAGCGTCGCACGCGCTAGCTTGCCCATCATCCCATTGCCGCCGCCGCCGTAGACGAGGCCGATTCCTTCATCGGCGAGCGTGCGGCCGAACGCCTCCGCCGCTTCGGCGAAAAGCGGATCGTTTCCCGCGTTCGAGCCGCAATAGACGCAAACGTTCCGGATGGAGCTCATAAATTCCCTTCCTCTCGGATTGATTTGCCGCGCGGCGTTGACGGACGTCAAGGCGGCTTGCTCACATCGAGGCCGATCTAACCCGCCCTGCGCTCGCCCGACCGGAAACCGAGCGCCGACCCCGGCGGGGCGAGGCTCGGGAATCGGCGAGTTGGCCGGCCGGCGCGGCCAATCGTCATGATGGCGACGCAAATTGGACGGAAAAGCCGCAGCGGCCGCCGACCTATGCCGGCGGCCGCGCACAAAGCGTTGATAATGTAGCTTTATATAAGGGAGAGAATTCATGTTCTACTTGAGGAAGAGCGCGCTGGTTTTCGGACTTGGCGCGGCTGTCGGAGCGGCCGCTATTTCTGTCGCCAAGGCCGACGTCCTGAGGGTTGCGATCGTCGCGGCGGAAAACGAGGCCGACTTTAAGGGCAACGTGGCTCTGCTTCCGACCTTCGCCGACCTCTTGAAGAAAGGAGGGGCGAAGGCTGTCGTCGTCGGGTCCGATGCGGAGCATATGGCGATCGCGACCTCCTCGGTGTGGGGAAGCGCGGCAGACCTCGCGAAGCTCACGGGCTCGGATGACTGGAAGGCGGCGGCCGGCAAGCTGAAGAGGAAATCCTACACGACCGAAGTGTTCGAAGTCGCGCCTTGATTGGCGTTCGCCCATCAAACCCCATCGGAGGCCGGCTCGCGCCGGCCTTTTTCGCTTTCATAATGTCCGTGCGTCGGTGCGTCCGCGCGCCTCCTACGTCCGGGGACGAGACTGAGATTGACGCCACCTCGGCTAGACCGAGGCGTCGCCAAGACCGATCTCGCGCAAAATCTCCGCGCGGTGCTCGTCGAGCCGGGGCGAGCGGCGTTCGAGCGAAAGCGCGTTTTCGCTCATCACAATGGGGCTGCGCACGCCGGGGATTCCCTCAGGATCGATGCGCATTTTCCGGGCGAGGAATTGCGGGTCGCGGAACAAATCGGCCACCGTGTTGATGGGGCCGGCCGGAACGACGGCCTTCTCGAGGGCCGCGAGCAGCCGGTCGCGCGGGCAAACGCGTGTTTTCGCGGCGAGCTCCCGTTCAAGCTCGACGCGGTTCAAGACCCGCGCCGCGTTGGTCGCGAAGCGGGGGTCTTCGGCGAGCGGCTTGAGATCCAGAACCTCGCAGAGCCGCACAAACTGCGCATTGTTGCCGACCGCGACGATCACATAGCCGTCGGCGACGGGGAAGGTCTGATATGGCGAAATGTTGGGATGGGCATTGCCGAGCCGGCGCGGCGCGACGCCGGACGCCAGATAGTTCATCGCCTGGTTGGCGAGCATTGCGCCCATCGTGTCGAGAAGCGCAAGGTCGATCAGCTGTCCCTCGCCGGTTCGGTCGCGTGCGATGAGCGCCGCCTCAATCGCGATGACGCCGTAGAGGCCGGCGAAAAGGTCGCTGACCGCGACGCCGACCTTCATGGGTTCGCCGTCCGGCTCGCCGGTGATGTCCATGTAGCCGGACATGCCCTGAATCAGGAAATCGTAGCCGGCCCGTTCGGCGTAGGGTCCCGTCTGGCCGAAGCCGGTGACCGAGCAATAGACAAGGCGCGGGTTCAGCTCGCGCAAGGACTCGTAGTCGAGGCCGAATTTTTTCAGGCCGCCGACCTTGAAGTTCTCGATGAGGACGTCCGCACGCTGAGCGAGGCGGCGGACGATGTCGCGCCCGACCTCGGTCGAAAAGTCGGCGACGATTGAGCGCTTGCCGCGATTGCAACAGTGGAAATAGGCGGCGGCGCGCTCGCCTTCCGTCTCGATGAACGGCGGACCCCAGCGGCGCGTGTCGTCGCCCTCGGGGCTCTCGACCTTGATCACATCCGCGCCGAGGTCGGCGAGCGTCTGGCCGGTCCAGGGGCCGGCGAGAATGCGCGCGAGCTCGACGACTCTCACGCCGGAAAGGGCGGTCACTTCAAAAGAACGCCTGGATGCCCGTCTGGGCGCGGCCGAGGATCAGCGCGTGCACGTCGTGCGTGCCTTCGTAGGTGTTGACCGTCTCCAGATTCGCGAGATGGCGCATGACCTGGTATTCGATCTGGATGCCGTTGCCGCCGTGCATGTCGCGCGCCATGCGTGCGACTTCGAGCGCCTCGCCGCAATTGTTGCGCTTGACGAGCGAGATCATCTCAGGCGCCGCGCGCCCCTCGTCCATCAGGCGCCCGACGCGCAGCGAAGCCTGTAAGCCCAGCGCGATCTTGGTCTGCATGTCGGCGAGCTTCTTCTGGAAGAGCTGGGTCGCCGCGAGCGGCCGGCCGAACTGCTTGCGCTCGAGCCCGTAACTTCGGGCGCGCATCCAGCAGTCTTCAGCTGCGCCCATCGCGCCCCAGGAGATGCCGTAACGCGCGCGGTTGAGGCAGCCGAACGGCCCTTTCAAGCCCGCCACGTTCGGCAGAAGCGCCTCCTCCAGGACCTCGGCGCCATCGAGCACGATCTCGCCGGTGATCGAGGCGCGCAGCGACAGCTTGCCCCCGATCTTCGGCGCGGAGAGTCCCTTCATCCCCTTTTCAAGAATGAAGCCGCGGATCGCGCCCTCGTGCGCAGCCGACTTCGCCCAGACGACGAACACGTCGGCGATCGGCGCGTTGCTGATCCAGGTCTTGGAGCCGATGAGCCGGTAGCCGCGTGACGTCTTCTCGGCGCGCGTCTTCATGCCGCCCGGATCCGACCCGGCATCGGGCTCGGTGAGACCGAAGCAGCCAATGAGCTCGCCGCGAGCCAGCTTCGGCAAATATTTCTTGCGCTGGGTTTCGTCGCCGTAGGCGTGGATCGGATACATGACGAGCGACGACTGTACGCTCATCATCGAGCGGAAGCCGGAATCGACGCGCTCGACCTCGCGGGCGACGAGGCCGTAGGCGACGTAGCCGGCGTTGGCGCAGCCGTATTCCTCGGCCAGCGTCACGCCGAGGAGCCCCGCTTCGCCCATGAGCCGGAGGAGTCTTGGGTCGGTCTTCTCCTGAAGGTAGGCCTCTTCGACCCGCGGCCTCAGCTCCTTGTCGGCGAACTCGCGCGCCGCGTCGCGGATCATCCGCTCGTCCTCGGTGAGCTGGCTGTCGAGGAGCAGCGGATCGTCCCACTGAAAGGGGCCGAGGCTGGGGCCGTGGTAGGCGGCCGTCGGGGCTTTTGTGTCCATCGGAGGCGGTGCGGCTAGGCTTGCTCCCTCTATATTGGGCGAGCTTGGAGCCGTCGAATCGTTTTAATGAGGCCCGGTTTTGACTGGGGGGATAGAGGCGAGGAGACGCCGCAAATTTCGACATCGCCAGCCCGCCATGACCGCCTCGCGCCCCTAAAGCGCTCTTGCAGAACCTTCAACACATTGCTGCCAATGAGCCAGCCCTGCGGCGCACAATTGACATTGCGGGGGAACGCTGGCCACGTGACAGTTTGACGACAGTTCGGGAGGAAAGGCGATGCCGCATAAGGACATCCTTGACGCCATCCGGAAATACACCGATCCGTTCCGCGTCACCAAGGGCAAGGACTTCCGCCTGAAGGACTTCGATCCCGGCGACACGCTCGGGCTCAAGATGGACAAGCAGGAGGCGGCTGAGCTTCTTCAGCGCGGTTCGGAATGGCTCGCGATGGAGCAGGACATGCTCTACGCCCAGGATTCCTGGTCCGTGCTGATCAATTTTCAGGCGATGGACGCAGCCGGCAAAGACGGGACGATCAAGCACGTCATGTCGCGCGTCAACCCTCAAGGCGTCGAGGTCTTCTCGTTCAAGCAGCCCTCGGTCGAGGAGCTGTCGCACGACTTCCTCTGGCGCTACGCCGTGAAGGCTCCGCAGCGCGGCCGGATTGGCATCTTCAATCGCTCCTACTACGAAGAGGTTCTCGTTGTGCGCGTGCACCAGGAACTGCTCAAGGCGCAGAAAACGCCGCCGAAGCTCATCGACAAGGGGATTTGGGACGAGCGGCTCGCCGACATCGCGCGGTTCGAGGACTATCTCACGCGGCAAGGCGTGGTGATCCTCAAATTCTACCTCAACCTGTCACGGAAAGAGCAGAAGAAGCGGTTCATGGAGCGCCTCGACAAGCCGGACAAGAACTGGAAATTTTCCGCCTCCGACGTGCGCGAACGCCGCTACTGGGACGACTACATGCACGCCTACGAGGAGGCGATCCGGGCGACGGCGTCGAAGGACGCGCCCTGGTTCGTCGTGCCCGCCGACAACAAGTGGTTCTCCCGCCTCATCGTGGCGACTGCGATCGTCGAGGCGGTGGAGAAGCTCGACCTCGAATATCCGGAGGTCGCGCCGGAGCAGAAGAAGGAGCTCGCCGCAGCGCGCGCCGAGCTCCTGGCGGAAAAGTAGTCGGACGAGTAGGAAATGGCGACTGCGATCGAGGTTCTCGGCGGGGTTGGACTGTTTCTGCTCGGCATGAGCGTCATGACCGACGGACTCAAGGCGATGGCGGGGTCGGCCTTGCGCGGGGCGCTCGCCAAGGCGGCGGCGACGCCGCTGTCGGGCGCCTTCTGGGGCGGGATCGTGACCCTGCTCGTGCAGTCGTCGAGCGCGGTGACGATGACCACGATCGGCCTTGTGAGCGCCGGCCTTCTGACCTTCACCCAGGGGATCGGCCTCGTGTTCGGCGCCAACGTCGGCACGACCGGAACGGCCTGGCTCGTGGCGCTGATCGGCGTGCGCGTCTCGCTCTCGAGCTACGCGCTCCCGATGATTTTCGGCGGCGCGCTTGTCAAACTGCTCGCGAGCGGCCGGATCGCGGCGTCGGGCGCGGCGCTCGCGGGCTTCGCCCTCGTTCTCTACGGCCTCACCACGCTCCAGCAGGGCATGGGCGGGCTGGCGGCCAATCTGCGCCCTTCGGACCTTCCCGCCGTCATCGGGACGCCTGGCGTCGGATGGCTTACGGGCTATGTCGGCCTGCTCAGCCTGGTCGCGATCGGACTTGCGATGACGGCGGTCATGCAGTCCTCGACGGCATCGATCGCGGTCACCATTTCGGCGTTCTACGCCGGGGCCGTCGGCCTGGAGCAGGGCGCGGCGCTGATCATCGGCCAGAACATCGGCACCGCGACGAGTTCGGCGCTGGCCGCCATCGGGGCGAGCGTGACGGCGAAGCGCCTCGCGCTCGCCTATGTGCTCTTCAAGGTCATCGCAGCGCTGATCGCGGTCGCCGCCTTTCCGTTGACCGCCGTCCTCATGGCGCGACTCCTGACCTGGGCCGACGGCACGACCCTGCTCGCCGCCTATCACAGCGCCTACAACGTGGTCGGCGTCGCGGTGCTGCTTCCCGCGACCGCATGGTTCGCCCGCGTCGTCGAACGTCTGCTGCCCTCGAAGGAATCGCCGATCGAACGCGCCCTCGACCCGGCCGCGCTCAACAGCCCGGTCGTCGCCGTCGAGGCCGCAAGGCGCGCGCTCGCCGATACGTTGAACACCGTCGCGATCTCGGTCGCCGCCTCGCTCTCGGGCGGTCCGGGCCGCGCGGATACCGGCGTCGCCGCCCCCGCCGCGGCGCTCGAAGAGGTGCGCGACTTCTTGTCCGAACTGAAGGCTCCGCCGGAGACCGACGCCGAGCGGGGCCGCATGACGAGCACGCTGCTCGCGCTCGATCACGCCTCCCGCCTCGTCGAGATCCTCGGCGCCGGCGCGCCGCCGGGGCCCGCGGCGGGCGGTCCGGACGACTTGCGCGCGGCCGCGCTCTGCAAGGAGACCGTGCGCTGGACTGAGACGGTGGCCGAATCGATCACCGCCGAAGCCGCCCTCAGCGCGCGCGCCGAGGCGATCGGGTGGCGCGCGTCGCCCGAGGCGAGCGCCGCGCTCGCGGAGGCCGAAACCGCGTCGAAGGCGCTCAACGCCATGCTGCCCGGACATCGCGCCGCAACGCTCGCCGCGGTCGCCCCGGGGCAGTTGACCGCCGCCGAGGCCTTGACCCGGATTGACGCGGCGCGCCGCCTCGAGCGGATCGCCCATCACGCCTGGCGTTCGGCGGCGCATCTGCTCGGCCGAGGCGGGCCCGCCCTGCCGGGCGAGACGGCCCGCGAAGGCGGCGCGATCTAGAAGCTTGTTCGAAAGACGGCCACCCGAGGACGTGACGATGAGCGCAACCCAGACGATCGCCCGGGGCCCGGGCCCCGAGCTGTGGCACGCGATGGCGGCCGAAGAGGTCGAGAAGAAGCTCGGCGTCGATCCCGGGCGCGGCCTCGACGCCGCGGAAGCCGCCGAACGGCTGAAAACCTACGGACCGAACCGCTTGCCGCAGGGCAAGAAGAAGGGGCCGCTGATGCGGTTCCTCGCCCAGTTCAACAACGTGCTGATCTACGTCCTCCTGCTGGCGGGCTTCGTCAAGCTGATGCTGAGCCTGTGGCTCGACGCCTCGATCATCTTCGCCGTGGTCATCCTCAATTCGCTGCTTGGCTTCATTCAGGAGGGGCGGGCGGAGAAGGCGCTCGATTCGATCCGCAACATGCTCTCGGCTGAGGCGCGCGCCATGCGCGGCGGCGAGACCCGGCTCATTCCCGCCGAGGACCTCGTGCCCGGCGACGTCGTGCTCCTCGAATCGGGCGACAAGATACCGGCCGACCTGCGCCTCCTCGACGCCAAGAACCTGCGCACCGAGGAGGCGGCGCTGACCGGCGAGTCGGTGCCGGCCGAGAAGATCACCGATCCGGTTCACGCCAAGGCGACGGTGGGCGACCGCGAGAACATGGCCTTTTCCGGCACCATGGTCGTGTCGGGCCGCGCGACCGGCGTCGTCGTCGCGACCGGCGCTGCGACCGAGCTTGGGCGCATCAATGAGCTGCTCGCGGAAGTCAGCGCGCTCGAAACGCCGCTCCTGCGCCAGATCAAGACGTTCGGCTACGTCATCACCGCGGTCATCGGCGTCATCAGCGTGCTTTTGTTCTCGTGGGGCCACTGGCTCGGCCACATGACCTTCGTCGAACTCTTCCAGGCGGTCGTCGGGATCGCGGTGTCGGTCATTCCGGAGGGCCTGCCGGCGCTGATCACGATCACGCTCGCGATCGGCGTTCAGCGCATGGCCGGGCGCAACGCAATCATCCGCCGCCTGCCGGCGGTCGAGACGCTGGGCTCGGTTTCGCGCATCTGCTCCGACAAGACCGGGACGCTCACCCTTATGGAGATGATGGTCTCCTCCGTCGTGACGGCGGACAAGGCCTACGAGGTCACCGGCGCCGGCTACGCGCCCGAAGGCGAAATCAAGGACGGAGGCGCCCGGCTCGCCGAGAAGCCGGAAGCGCTCGCGCTCATGGGGCGCGTGTCGATGCTCTGCAACGACGCCGAGCTCTTCGAGGACGAGGGCAGATGGAAGGTCGAGGGCGACCCGACCGAGGGCGCGCTCTATCCCTTCGCGCTGAAACTCGGCCTGGATCGCGCCGCCGAAGCGGCCGCCGCGCCGCGCATCGACGCGATCCCCTTCGAATCCGAGCACAAGTTCATGGCGACCTTGAACCGCTCGGCGGACGGCGAAATGCTGCTCGTCAAGGGCGCGCCCGAGGTGATCCTCGAGCACTGCGACCGGCAGCAGACGGCGAGCAGCCCGGCGCCGCTCGACCGCGGCCGCTTCGCGCGCGAGGGCGACCGGCTCGCCGCGCAGGGCGAGCGGGTGCTGGGGCTTGCGTGGCTGCCCGATCCCGGCCTTGCGGCGGGCGCGCTCAGGCCCGAGGACCTGCCGAGAAATCTCATGCTGCTCGGCCTCGTCGGCCTCATGGACCCGCCGCGCAAGGAGGCGATCGAAGCGGTCAAGGAATGCCATGACGGCGGCGTGCGCGTGACCATGATCACCGGCGACCACAAGATCACCGCGGCGGCGATCGCCAGGATGCTCGGCATCGGCGACGGCAAGACCGCGGTCGCGGGAACCGAGATCGAGGCGATGAACGACGCCGAACTGCAGGAGTGCGTGCGCGGCGTCGACGTGTTCGCCCGCGCAAGCCCCGAGCACAAGCTCCGCCTGGTGAAAGCCATCCAGGCCAACCGGCAGATTGTCGCCATGACCGGAGACGGCGTCAACGACGCGCCGGCGCTCAAGAAGGCCGACATCGGCGTCGCTATGGGGATCAAGGGCACCGAGGTGACCAAGGAGGCGGCCGGCATGATCCTCGCCGACGACAATTTCGCCTCGATCACGGCGGCGGTGAAGGAGGGCCGCACGGTTTACAACAATATCGAAAAAGCCATGCTTTTCCTGCTGCCGACCAACGTCGCCCAGGCTGCTGTCATCGCGGTCGCGATCCTGTTCGCCTTCACCCTGCCGATCACCGCGCCGCAGGTCTTGTGGGTGAACATGGTGACCTCGGTCGCGCTTGGCCTCGTCATCTCGTTCGAGCCCCACGAGGCCGACGTCATGCGACGGCCGCCGCGCGCGGTCGACCGTCCGATCGTCACCGCATTCGGGATTTGGCGCATCCTCTTTGTCGGCGCGACGCTCCTTGTCTACACGCTTGCCGCCTTCTTCTGGATGAAGGACCACGGCGCGTCGGACGGGATGGCGCGCACCGCCGCCGTCAACGCGATCACGCTCGGGCAGGTGTTCTACCTCCTCAACAGCCGCTACCTGCTCGATTCGTCGCTGTCGCTGCGCGCCCACGCCGGCAACCCATATCTTTGGTACGGAATCGGCGCGGTCGTCGTCCTGCAGCTTTTGTTCACTTATGCGCCGCCGTTCCACGCGATCTTCGGCAACGAGTCGCTGCCGCTCTGGGTTTGGCCCTGGCTGATCGGCGGCGGAATCCTGTTCTTCCTGGTGGTGGAGGTCGAGAAGCTCATCATCCGGTCGAGCGCGGCGCTGCGGCGGGCGGCGACGACGAACAAAGGCGCCGCAACGGCGACGGCCTGAGCAGAAGCGCGGGCCGGGGCGCCAAGCGCCGGTTTCGGACCGTTACCCGCGCCCGCGGTAGGGCGGCACCCCCTGATCCGGGACCCAGACGCCGTCGGGAACGCTTCCGCTTTGCCAGAACACGTCGATCGGCATGCCGCCGCGCGGATACCAGTAGCCGCCGATCCTCAGCCAGCGCGGCTTCAGAAGCTCCACAAGGTCCTTGCCGATGCGGACCGTGCAGTCCTCGTGAAATGCGCCGTGATTGCGGAAGCTCGCGAGATAAAGCTTCAGCGACTTCGATTCGACGATCCACCGGTCGGGGACGTAGTCGATGACGAGATGCGCGAAGTCCGGCTGCCCCGTCATCGGGCAGAGCGAGGTGAATTCAGGCGCCGCGAAGCGCGCGACGTAATTCGTGTCGTGATGCGGATTGGGCGCCCTGTCGAGGGTCTTAGGGTCAGGGGCCTCGGGGATCCGCGACGTCCGCCCGAGGTG